>SXGQ01510765.1_pt1 | contig 10359 bp, 5 predicted proteins | sample 3178371 | NCBI WGS metagenome assembly SXGQ01 (sample SAMN11356859, study PRJNA531348) | freshwater metagenome | isolation source: freshwater sample F1-20 | place: China: Fuxian Lake, Yuxi | collected 2017-12-25 | reverse complement strand
CGGGGCGCCAGGGCCACGCGGCGCACGGCCGGGGGCCGGGCCCCGCGCGGGATGCCGCCGAAGTAGCGCTGCACCATGGCCCGCGCCTGCGGCACGTCGATGTCGCCCGCGATGGCCAGGACGGCGTTGTTGGGGACGTAGTACGTGCGAAAGAAGGTGCGCACGTCCTCCAGGCTGGCGGCCTCCAGGTCCTGCATGGAGCCGATGACGGGATGGTGGTACGGGTGGTCGGCCGGGTACAGGTGCGTGAGCATGCGCTCCACCCACACGCCGTACGGCTGGTTGTCGTTGGACTGCCGCCGCTCGTTCTTCACCACCTCGCGCTGGTTGACGAGCTTGGTCTCGTTCAGGGCCTCGTCCAGCGTGGCCATGCGGTCCGCCTCCAGCCACAGGGCCAGCTCCAGCGCGTGCGACGGCACCTGCTGAAAGTAGTTGGTGCGGTCCCAGCTGGTGGTGCCGTTGATGTCGTTGCCCGTGCGCGAGCCCACGGCCTCCAGCAGGCCGAAGTGCCGGCCCTCGGGCGCGTTGCGCGAGCCGGTGAACAGCATCAGGTGCTCGAACAGGTGGGCAAAGCCCGTGCGGCCGTGCGCCTCGTGCTTGGAGGCCACGTCGTACCACAGCACGGTGGCCGCCACGGGCGCCGAGCGGTCCACGTGGTAGATGACGCGCAGGCCGTTGGGCAGCGTGTCTTCCTGGAACGCCAGGTTCACGGACGGCGCGGATGCGGTCTGCGCGCCCGCGGCCGCCGGCAGCGCGGCGAGCAGCAGGGCGGCGGCGGCAAGGATCGGTTTCACGGGTGGCTCGGGTTGAGGGGTCCCGGCGGATGCGGATCTGCCGGCCCAACCTACGTCCGGCCGCGCGGCGCGACAACGGGGCCGGGACGGGCGGCGGCGGGTGGACGAATTCGGCCTCCGCCCGGCGGGAGCCGGCGTCCCGTCATCCGGGACCGGCGGGGATGGCGGACGGGGCGGACGGGGCGGACGGCGGATGGACGGCATCCGCCGTCAGGGGTCCGCGACCTGGATCTCCACGCTGATGCGCGACGGGACGGGCTGCCCGTCGCGCCGTCCGGGATGGAACCGGACCGACTCCAGGAAGCGGGCCAGCGCCGCCACCTCGCCGCGCTCCGAGGGGAACCGGACGACCTCCACCCGTCCCGCGGCGCTGATGGAGAGCGTGGCGAACACGGAGCCGTGCAGCCGCGCCGCGATCCCGGACGACGGACCGTCGCGGCGCAGGGCATGGGCGGTACCGGCAGAGTCCGCGGGCGTGGGGACCTCGTCCAGCTGCTCCGGATCCCAGTACGGCTCCGCCGCGGAGCCGGGGGCCCGCGGAGCGTCCCCATCCACCGGAGCCCGCAGGCAGGCGAGCGGGTCCAGCCCGCGGGCCAGGTCCGTCAGGTCAAAGCGGGCCTCCCGCGGGCCGTCCCGGCCCTCCACGCGCACCGACAGGCCGCTCGCCCCGCGCGCGGCATCGGTCCACCGCGGGATCACGGAGTCGGGAACGAACACCATGTCGCGGGGCCGGTACAGCACCAGCCACAGCCCAGGGCCGCCGTACGCCCGCATCCGCGGCTGCGCGGGAAGGAGCAGCGTGTCCGGCGCGGCGCCGTCGGCGTGCCACACCAGGCTGCGCGGCTGCGCGGCGGGCGGGTCGTACTCCACCCACATTACGCGACGCGGACCGAAGCACTGGATGACGACCCCCGCGTCGTCCCCCGTCTCGTCGGTCGATTGGATGTGCAGCCGGCTGAAATCCCGCCGTTCCACGGGGTCCGCGTACTGCTGCAACGTGATGGACGGAGAGATGCGCTCCGGGCGCTGCGAACTCGCCGGAGCCGCGTGCACGACACCCGCCGCCACGAGGGCCAGTGCGGCTGCCGGGATGGTTCTCATCGGGAAGCGAAGCTCGAACAAGGGGCGATGGGGATGCCGGCGTCAGAACACGCGGCCGCCCAGGGGGACGTCGTGGTCGGGGTGAAGCAGGACGACGGCGCCGTCGGCATCCGGCACGCCCAGCACCAGCACCTCGCTCATCACGGGGCCGATCTGCCGCGGGGGAAAGTTGGTGACGGCGACCACGCGCCGCCCCACGAGCGACTCCGGGGTGTAGTGCACCGTCAGCTGGGCGCTGCTCTTGCGGACCCCCAGCTCCGGCCCGAAGTCGATCCACAGCTTGATGGCGGGCTTGCGCGCTTCCGGAAACGGCTCCGCGCGCTCCACCCGGCCCACCCGCATCTCCACCGCCTCGAAGTCCGCCCACTCGATCGTCCGTCCGCCCTCGCCCATCCGGTCCTCCACCTCAGGTTCACGTCGCCTGGCCGGCTGCCATCGATCCCACGGCAACGGACGCACCTCCCGCACGGCGGTCGCGCGGACCGGTGCGCGGAGACATGCGTCGCGCGGATGATCCTACCCACGCGGCGCGTCGACGTCCAGCCGGCAGACCGGCGTCCGCGGTCCCGCGGGGAACCGCGAGGCCGCGTCCGGTCACCAGGCCCAGCGCAGCCCGAAGCGGGTGCCCGACAGCTGCATGACGCCGTCGTCCCCGCCGCCGCGGTACCACTCGCCCACCAGCGCGCCCTCGTCCGTCAGCCGCAGGAGCACGCCCGCGCCCAGCGCCTCGGCGATGGTTTCGTGGCGCCGGCTGAAGACCTCTACCTCCTGGCCGCCGGACCGCACGGTCGCGGGCTGGTGGAACTGCTGGTAGTAGTGGATGCCCGTGAAGCCGTAGACGCGCAGCACGCCCAGGCCGTATCCCACCTCGATGTCGGCGCCGGTGTCGTACAGGGTGCCGCCGCCGCCCTCTACGGTGCCGCCGTAGCGCTCGCGGAACGCCTGCTCGTCGGCGCGCAGCCAGTGGATGCCAAAGACGTAGCGCCCGCCCACGTACGGCCCCGTGCGCTCGCCCACCTCCACCGTGTAGGCCATGTCCAGGGCCAGCCGGGCATCCACCAGGTCGGCGCCGCCCCCGCCCTGCCCCGCCATGATGAAGCCGCCGTGCAACTGCGCGTGTGCCGACTGCGTGGCGGCCGCCAGGGTGAGCGCGGCCGCCAGAAAGACGATGCGTCGCATGGTCGCACCGGGAGGATGAAGGTGGGACTGCGGGGGCCGCGGATTCAGCCGCGGCGAGAGATGCGCCGCGAAGTACCCGCGTTTGCCCCGCGCGATCCGTCCATCGGCTTTGGGCTCACACAGTCGGAGGCACTTGCCTCCGAGGGGAATCGGATTAAATTCATCCTCATGCGAGGAGGAATTATGACACGGGGCAACACAGATCAGCGAACGGACGAAGAGGGGATCGTCGCCACCGTGAACGAGGCGGCGTTCGTGTCGGGTGTGTCGCGCCACGCGGTGAACCAGGCCATCGACCGCGGCGAGATCCGCGCGCGCCCCCGTCTGCGCTCCAAAACGGACGCGCCTGGCCGCACCGTGGGGGTGGCGGAGCTCATCTACCTGTACGTCGCGGAGCATCTCTCCACCAGCGGGCGGCGGACGCTCTACCAGCAGCTCGTCCGCGTCAACGTGGACGTGGAGTCCGTGCCCCCGGCCATCGAGCTGGAGGGCGGGGCGCGGCTGGACATCACGGCATCCGTCGCCGAGGTCCGCGCCCGGCTCGAGGCGGTGGGCCGGATCAAAACCATGGTGGAGGAGAACCCCGAGATCCGCGGCGGCGAAGCCGTGTTTCGGGGCACGCGCATTCCCGTGCAGATGGTCGCGGGCTTCGTTAAGGAGGGCATCCCGGCAGAAGAGATCCTGGAAGACTATCCGGCGCTCACCCCCGAGTCGCTGGAAGCCGCCGCGCTCTACGTGGAGCTGTACCCCCGGCGTGGCCGGCCGCGGCAGGCGCCCTGGCGCGCGCGGGTGCCCACGCACGTCCTCAACCCCGAAGACCTGCGTGGTTGAGCGGGTGGCCGGCGCGCATGATCCAGTTCCTCATCGACGAATGCCTGACGCCCAGGCTGGTGGAGACGGCGAACCGGTTTGGCCACGCCGCGCACCACGTACAGTACCGGGACTGGAAGAGCAAGACGGACCTGGAGTTGCTCGCGCACATCCGCGACGAGGACCTGACGATCGTCACGAACAACTGGAAGGACTTTGAGCCCATGCTGCGTCGGGAGGAGATCCATCCCGGCGCGGTGGTCATCCCCAACGTCCCGCGCGCAGGCCAGATTGCCGCGTTCGAGTTCGCGCTGCGGGCGATCGCGGCCGTGCATCCACCGCTGGACATGATCAACACGGTCGTGGAAGTCGCCGAGTGCCACGTGGTCCGCGTGTACCCGCTGTCATAGGACACGCCGACGCCGACAAGCACGAAGCCAGCAGGGGCGTGACCCTGCTGGCTTTCGTGCTGGCCATCGGACCTGCTCAGCCCGTGCGGCTTCGCTCGATCTCCGCGCGCAGGGCGGCGGCGAGGGGGACGGCGGCGGGCTCCAGGACGAGCTCGGCGTGGCTGCCGGGGATGACGTGCACGGCCATCTCCCCCCGCACGAAGGGGCGCCAGCGGGCCGGGCGCTCCACGGGGCCGGCGCCGTCCTGGGGCTTGCCCTCGGAGGCCACGAACAGCGCCACGGGCGCGTCCAGCGGTGGCGGGTCGCGGTAGCCGCGAACGGCGCGGGCCGTGGCCTCGTACACGGCCATCACGCGCCCCACGCGCTCCAGCTCGGCGTCCATCATGGGCCCGCCGTGCCGCGCGATCCACCGCGACAGGCCCGCCAGGCGCTCCTCCGGCGCCAGCGCACGCAACTCGTCCTTCAACCCGTCCAGGAGCGCTTCGTCGTCCGTGACGGTGCTGCGGGCAAAGCGGCGGTACAGCTCCACGCGGTCCGGCGCGGCGTCCTCGCGCCCGGAGTCCGGCGCGGGGGCGTCCACGATCGCCAGCAGGGCGACCGGCTCGCCCGCCCGGCGCAGGCGGCGGGCGGCCTCGAACGCCGTCAGCCCCCCGGCAGACCATCCGCCCAGCCAGTAGGGCCCGTGCGGCTGCACCCGGCGGATCTCCGCCAGGTAGCGGTCCACCATGGCATCCAGGGTATCCAGCGGCGCCTCGCCGTCCGCGACGCCGGGTGCCTGCAGGGCCAGGAACGGCTGGTCGCGCCCCAGCAGCCGCGCCAGGTCCGCGTAGTGCGTGACGGTGCCGCCCGCCGGGGGAAAGAAGATGAGGGGCGGACGATCGTCTCCCGCCGTGAGCGTCACCAGCAGCCGCCCGTCGTGGGCATCCGCGCCCTCGGCGCGCAGGGCGTCCGCGAACGCGGCGACGGTGGGATGACGGAAAAGGGTGGCCAGCGGCAGGTCGCGGCCAAAGCGCTCGCGGATGCGCGACATCATCCGCAGGGCCAGCAGCGAGTGGCCGCCCAGGCGAAAGAAGTCGTCGTTGGCGCCCAGGCGGGGCACGCCCAGGGCCTCGGACCAGATGCGCGCCACCTCCAGCTCCGTCACGTCGCGCGGGACCACGTAGCCGCCGCCGGCGGGCCCGGGGGCGGGGAGCGCCGCGCGGTCCAGCTTGCCGTTGGGCGTGAGGGGCAGCGCCGGCAGCGGCACGAACGCCGCCGGCACCAGGTACGCGGGCAGGCGCTCCGCGCAGTGCCGGTGCAGCCCGTCCACGTCTACCGCCGCCCCGTCCGCGCCCACGACGTACGCCACGAGCGCCGTGGTCCCCGTGGGATCGGCGTGGGCGATCACGGCCGCGTCGCGGATGGCCGGATGGGCGCGCAGGACGGACTCCACTTCCCCCGGCTCCACGCGAAAGCCGCGGACCTTGACCTGCTGGTCCATCCGGCCCAGGAACTCCACGGCGCCGTCGGCCAGGCGCCGCGCGCGGTCGCCCGTGCGGTACATGCGCGCGCCGGCCGCGTCGGCAAAGGGGTCGGGGACCAAGCGCTCCGCCGTGAGCGCGGGGCGGCGCAGGTATCCGCGCGCCACCCCGGACCCGCCGATGCACAGCTCGCCGGGAACGCCCACGGGCACGGGCCGGAGATTCGCGTCCAGCACGTACGCGCGGGCGTTGGCCAGCGGCCGGCCGATGGGCACGGTTCCGCTCCACGTATCCGGCAGCTCCGAAGGCGCCACGTACGCAAGGGCGCCGACGGTCGTCTCCGTGGGCCCGTAGTGGTTCACCACGCGCAGGTCCGGCCGCACGGCGCGCACCTCGTCCACCCACGCCGTCCGCGACGCCTCGCCGCCCAGCACCAGGCAGCGGCGGGGCAGGACGGCGGCGGGATCACGGCCGCCCATCAGCGCCGCCAGGTGCGACGGCGTGATCTTCAGCACGTCCACGGGGTCCCCGGCCAGGTACACGGCGAACGCCTGCGCGCTGGCGATGCGGTCCTCGCCCATCACGTGAAGGCAGCCGCCGCCGCACAGCGCGCCGAACAGGGAGGTGTGGCCCAGGTCCGCCGCGATGGTGCTCACGGTGGCGTACGAGGCGCGCTCCGGCAGCGCCAGCCGCTCTGCCACGGCCTGCACGTAGTGCGCGAGCTGCCGGTGCTCCACGGCCACGCCCTTGGGCCGCCCCGTGCTGCCGGAGGTGTAGATGACGTAGGCCAGCGACGCCGGGCGGATGGCGGGGAGGTCCACGTCGTCCGGCGCATCCGCCTCTGCCTGCGAAAGGAGCAGCACCTCCGCGCCGACGCCGTCCAGCGCCCCCGCGAGCCCGTCCTGCGCCACCACGAGCGACGCGCCCGCGTCGGCCAGCATGTCCCCCATGCGCGCGGCGGGAAACGCGGGATCCAGCGGCACGTAGGCGGCGCCGGCGCGCAGGACGCCCAGCAGGGCCACGACCATGTCCGCCGAGCGCTGCACGCACAATCCCACGCGCGCTTCCGCCCCGGCCCCGCGGGCCGCGAGCGAGCGAGCGACGCGCCGGGCGCGCGCGTCCAGCTCCGCGAACGACAGGCGGTACCCCTCGTACGCCAGCGCGGGCGCGTCCGGCGTGCGCGCCACCCATCCGTCGAAGAGGGCCAGGACGGTCTGCGCGGGACATGCGTGCGCGGTGCGGTTCCACTCCGCCAGCGCCACGCGTTCCCCCTCCGACAGCAGGTCGATGGCCGACAGGGGCGCCTGCGGGCGGGCCGATACTGACGCCAGGACGCGCGCCCACTGCGCCGCCATCCGCTCCAGGGTCCCCGCGTCGAAGAGGTCCGCGGCGTAGCCCAGGGTGGCGTACAAGGATCCGTCGTCCGACTCGGTGACCGTGAGCGTGACGTCCACCTTGGCGTCCGGCGCGCCCTTTCCCGCCAGGGGTGCGACGGTGAGCCCGGCAGGCGCCCCCGCTGGCGGGCCGTCGGCGCCCTGGAGGTTGAAGAGCACCTGGAAGACGGGCGTGTAGGCCAGGCTGCGCTCCGGCTGCAGCGCCTCTCCCAGCTTTTCGAACGGCAGGTCCTGGTGCGCGTAGGCGCCCAGCGTGGCGGCTCGCACGCGCTCCAGCAGGGCCAGGAACGACGGGTCGCCGCCGAGGTCCGTGCGCAGGGCCAGCGTGTTGACGAACAGGCCGATGAGCCCCTCGGTCTCGGCCTGGGTGCGGCCGGCCACGGGTGTGCCCACGACGACGTCCTCCTGCCCGGACGCGCGATGCAGCACCACCTGGAAGGCGGCCAGGAGCGCCATGAACAGGGTGGCCCCCTCCCTGCGCGCAAGGGCGCGCACCGGATGGGCCACGTCCGCCGGGACGGCGAACGCGTACAGGCCGCCGCGGCGGCTCATGGCGGGCGGACGGGGCCGGTCCGCCGGGAGCTCCAGCAGCGCGGGGGCGCCGGCCAGGGCCTGGCGCCAGTACGCCACCTGCCCGTCCAGCGCCGCGCCCGACAGCCACCCGCGCTGCCAGGCGGCGTAGTCCGCGTAGCGCACGGGGAGCGGCGGGAGGGGGGACGGGCGCCCGGCCCCGCACGCGTCGTAGAGCGCGAACAGCTCGCGGAGGAGGATGCCGATGCTCCACCCGTCGCTCACGGCGTGGTGCATCCCCAGGAGCAGCGCGTGGTCGTCCGGCGCGATCCGGATGAGCCGCGCGCGAAACAGCGGCCCCGCTTCCAGGTCGAACGGGACGCGCGCGAACGCCGCCGCGGCACGCCCGGCCGCCCCCTCCCGCTCCTCCGGGGACAGGTGCGACAGGTCGTCCACCGGCAGCGGGAACCCGTCCCCCGCGCCGATGCGCTGCACGGGATGGCCGTCCACGGCGGGAAACGACGTGCGCAGGGGTTCATGCCGGCGGACGACCTCGCGGAGCGCGTCCGCCAGCACCGCCGGGTCCAGGGGACCGCGCAGGCGCAGGGACGGGCCCAGGTTGTACAGCGGGCTGCCGGGCTCCAGCCGGTCGATGAACCACAGCCGCTCCTGGGCAAAGGAGAGCGGTGCCGTGTCGCCTTCCGTATGGCCGATGGGGGGAAGGCGGACGCCGGCCCCGGCGCGCAGGGCCGCATCCACCCGTGCCGCGAAGTCCGCCAGCCGCGGCGCCTCGAACAGGGCGGCGAGCGGCACCTCCACCTTCATCCGTTCGCGCAGCCGCGAGACCACGCGCGTGCCCAGGAGCGAGTGCCCGCCCAGGTCGAAGAAGCGGTCGTGGGCACCCACCTGCTCGCGGCCCAGCAGTTCCGCCCAAACGGCGGCCACGGTGTGCTCCGTGGGCGTGCGCGGGGCGACGAACGCGTCCGCGTCCGCGCCCCACTCCGGCGCGGGCAAGGCGCGGCGGTCTACCTGGGCGCTGGACGTGAGGGGCAGCGCGTCCAGGGGGACGAAGGCGGCCGGCACCATGTACGCGGGCAGCCGCTCCGCGCAGTGGGTCCGCAGCGCGTCCGCATCCGCCCCACCTCCATCCGCGGCAACGACGTACGCCACCAGGGCCAGCGTGCCGGCCGCGTCCGGCCGCGGCACGACGGCGACGTCGCGGACGGCGGGATGCGAGCGGAGCACGGCCTCTACCTCGCCGGGCTCGATGCGAAAGCCCCGCACCTTCACCTGCTGGTCCAGCCGGCCCAGGAAGTCCAGCTGCCCGTCCCCGCTCCAGCGCACGCGGTCTCCCGTGCGGTACCGACGCGATCCGGGCGCGCCGAACGGGTCCGGGACGAACCGCTCGGCCGTGAGTGCGGCCCGGCCCAGGTAGCCGCGGGCCAGCACGGGGCCGCCCACGTGCAGCTCGCCGGGCACGCCGGGGGGGAGGGGCCGCATCCCGCCATCCAGCACCTGCAGCGTCCGTCCCCCCAGGCCCGCCCCGATGGTGACCCGCGCGGGCCGGGCGTCTCCGAGCTCCGGCGGCACCCGGACGATGGCGGCCTCGATGACGGTTTCCGTGGGGCCATAGGCGTTCACGAGCACCGCCTGCCCCGGCGCGGCGTACCAGCGTCGCACCAGCTCCGGCGCCATGGCCTCGCCTCCCACGACCATCATCCGCACGGAAGCCCGCAGCTCGGCGAGGGCCGCGCCGTCGGCCACCAGCTGCGCCCAGTACGCCGTGGGCGCCGTGGCGATGGTCACCCCGGCCGACCGGATGCGCCGCACGTAGTCCGCCGCGCTGCCTACGGCGGGATCGCGCAGGGACACCGAGGCGCCCACGAGCAGGGGCGCCAGCAGCTCCTCCACGGACGGGTCAAAGGTCAGCGCGGCGAACGCGTCCACCCGGTCCTCCTCCGCGAGACCCCACCAGCGGGCCACCAGGCGCAGGTGCGCGGAGGCCGCGGCGTGCGGCACCACCACGGCCTTGGGCAGGCCCGTGGAGCCGGACGGGTCGATGACGTACGCGGGGTTCCCGGGGAGCGCGCGCGCGGACGGGTGCGATCCGATGACGTCCGCGGCGCCCACCGACGTGTCCAGCGGGAGCACGGGGACGGCGAGGTCCTGCGGCAGGCGGCCGCGCAGGCCCGGCTGGACGAGGACGGCGGCGGCGCCGGAGTCCGCCAGCACGTATGCCATCCGCTCCGCGGGATACGCGGGATCCAGGGGCAGGTATGCCGCCCCGGACTTGAGGATCCCCAGCAGTGCCGGAGGAACGTCCGGCCCGTACTCCGCCAGCAAGGCCACCACGCGCTCCGGGCCGGCCCCCGCCGCACGCAGGCGCGCGGCGATCCCCACTGCACGCGCGTCCAGTTCCGCGTAGGTGCAGGTGCCGCCGCGCCACACGAGCGCAACCGCGCCCGGCGTGCGCGCGGCCTGCGCCTCGAACAGCGCGTGCAGGGTCGCGTCCGGCGGAACGTCCGTGTCCCCGGCGGAGCGCTCTTCGCCGGCCCCGTCCGCCAGCGGCAGGGCCGCGACGGGCGCGTCCGGGTCGCGCCCGATGCCGCGCAGCAGGACGACGAACTGCTCCGCCATGCGCGCCACGGAATTCGCGTCGAACAGGTCGGCCGCGTACTCCAGGGCGGCCTCCAGCTCGCCG
>SXGQ01799735.1_pt1 | contig 10361 bp, 11 predicted proteins | sample 3178371 | NCBI WGS metagenome assembly SXGQ01 (sample SAMN11356859, study PRJNA531348) | freshwater metagenome | isolation source: freshwater sample F1-20 | place: China: Fuxian Lake, Yuxi | collected 2017-12-25 | reverse complement strand
TAAATATAAGATGTTTTATGTTAAGAACAACGGAACTGATACAGCACAAACAACAAATGACAAATTAAAACTTTTTATAAGTAGCAACTACGAAATAACTACTAACCATAAAGACCGTATAAAAACATCATCACTGCATAAAGAATACAGTAAAATAGCACAAATGGATATAAAAATATTTATATCAAAATGCAAAGATTTAGGAATGGAAGTAATAAAGGCATCAGGTTATAATGTATTTACGTGTATCAAAGCTAAAAGCGCAATTTAGAGGAGGTTATAGTAGGTTAAAGGAGGTTATAGCAGGTTATAGCACTTACTACCTTTTTACTTTTTTATACTTTTCTCCCCTTTTCTATACCACTATATATACACTATTATTTTATACTATACTACTAACTATTTTCTATAAGTATCTACTACTATAATATACTATAACCTCCTTTAACCTACTATAACCTCCTCTAAACATCGGAAATAATACCGCTAACAATATCATCATAATCGTATCCTGTTATTTCTTTAATCATATTCAACATCTTAATATAATCACTTAGTCCCTGTCGTTCTTTCAATATGGTTAATGCCCTAAGAATACAATGCCTACCACAACTAGCTATTTTACCTAATTTCTTACTACTATTCTTTTGAAAATGCTTGCTAGAATAGATAATATCACAACCTGCTTGCTTTGCGTGTTCTAGTAGAGAACTAATATAGGGTTTAAGGTCTAGCTGGTCTTGCTTAGCACGATTAACCCATTTCAAAGGTGCATCGGGCTTGCCGCCGTAGCTATCAAAGTATTCAAGCACATTAGGTGCATATTTAGAAAGAAGGCACCAGTGGCCGTAGTTTGGTTTAGATTCATATATGATAAAAACACAATCTTTTTGATTAGGTAAGACTTCATTAATGTTATTGAATTTCTTAAAATCTGAGCTACTCATTATTTTAGCATTAGGTATGTATTTTTTAATATCTAAGTCTGTTAGTGCTTCCTGCCGTATCTCTCGCAATTCACCTTTATTGAGTCCTGAGCCTTCTAACGTGGCTAAATACTTGTTTAATATCCTAAACTGCTTATTTGCTTTTGCTTCTGTAAGTGGTTTTTTGCTGAATCTCTTGCCGGTTTCTATGTTCTCTACAAAGAACCCACTATCATCTTTTATAATCCTAAAAGGCATTTTCGGTATATAAAGTTGCGTTCGGGATTGTGAATCCTGAGTTATTATCTATATAGATATTATATTTTATTAGTGATTTCACTGCATACAAACTTGCCTAAATAAGGTTTGCAATACTTTAGGATATTTTTATAATATACATCTTCACTAGTCATAACTCCTTTCTTTGGATTTCTGAGTAGATAACCAATATAGGCTAACACGGAAATAGCAACCTGCAACTGTGTTGCGTTGGTGTGTGTATCACTACCTAATTTCTTTATAGTTTGTTGATTGGTAAGAACTGACCCGCACCAATAAACCCGGCCATCATTAAAGAATACACAAGCCCCTAATGAATCATAGCCGGTTTTGTTGGTTATGTCTTCTTGATAAAGGGGTATGTATTTAGATGGTTCTTTATAATTATTAGCTTTCATAAGTTCTAATGATTTTTGAGATATCGGGCAAGAATCATAAACGTATGAAATTATCGGGGTATATTTAGGTGTTGAGAATAATTCCGTCATACTTACTACTTCGTTATGTGTTATCATCCGTCCCTGTATTTTCTCTACTTTGTTATTAGGTGTAATTATATAGCTTGATGTGGTGCAGTCCATAGACCGCTTATCTGGATTAATAAACATTTTAGGATTATACAGTGATTGATGATAGCCGGGGGCTGGTGCATGTGGTGCTGATATAAAAGACGGTGAAAGAGCTTCACTCACGAAACCTTCGGGACTCCAAGTCTGATACATTGTGCCGCTAGCTGGTTTATAGTGTGTTTGTTGTGTGTCTTTCTCCGCACAGTGTATCATATAAAGACATTTAGAGGCAACATAAGCCCATTTGTTTTGTCTGATGTATTGCAATAAGTGTGGTTTATGGTCTTGACAATATTTATGTATAGCTGCCATAGTAAGATTACTAATGAGTCCGGGATTAGCTCCCGCAGATTCAAATGCCGACGTTTTTGATTTGATTTTTTTTAATGATTTTTGCAATTTTATATTCTGATAGTAGAGTGTTTCTTTCTCTGGATTTTGTATTTGTTGTTTCTTGTATTACTCTATAGATGTATTTATATATAGAGTGTTATTTTGTCTAGCTAGTTCAAGTATTTTAATACTATCAGTATTAACTGTTAAATCAATACATAATGTCTTAGAATCCATTAATGGTGCTAGCAACTTATTAAGGTTTTCATTTGTAATATAAGTTTTCAAGTGTATTAGTTCGGGTATGATATCTAGAATGTATTGCGGTATATCCTCAGGACAAATGCAAATAATTTGTGGTGTTTTAAGTAGCTTGTGCCGTTTGTGTTTTAATAGTTCTATTAAAGCACGTTGTATGGTTCCACATCCAAGTAATAATAGTCTTTGTATCTTCATATTAAATAAATATTTTATAAAATTAATTTATTTGTTATTATTAATATATATTGATAAATTAAGAAAAAAATGGAAGCTAATTCTTATAATAGAAAAATCCGAGACGAGATAGAAGCTATTAATCAGAAATACGTTCGTGATATGTCTCGCAAAGGCTATATGCTTAGCGATATGGATATCACCCCTAATGTTGCGGTGCGACAGGGTGAGGGCATTCTTAGCACTGGTCTTTCTCTGCTTGGTCTTGGTGCTAAGCCCCGAGTTGCCCGTGCTGCTGGTGAATATATGGGCGAAGGTCTTTTAGATGATATCGGGCGGGGATTTAAGCAGGGATTTATGATGCCTTTCCACTTATTGGGATTAGGCAAAAAGGGTGGTGTATCAACTGGCGGGGCTATGGTTGGTGGTCGTCGTCGTGGTCGTCCCCGTAAGATGGCCGGTATTTCTACTGGTGGTGAGATTGGGTTGAATCTACGGGAGCAAAATCCAAATTATCTATTAGCAAGTGGCCGTCGTGGTCGTAAATCTAAGGCAATGAAGGAAGGAGCAGGTATTCTTTCTAGTGTATTAGGTGCAATTGGTTTAGGCAAAGAAGGCGGTGCAATCACTGGCGGGATGCGTCGCAAGATGACAACTATTCCATATAATACTACCGGCGGAGCAATGACTGGCGGTCGTCGCCGTGGCCGTCCCGCTAAGGCAATGAAGGGAGAGGGTATCCTTAGCGGTGTATTAGGTGCTATTGGTTTAGGCAAAGAGGGTGGTGTTTCTACTGGTGGCCGCCGTCGTCGTGCTGGTGTTTCTACTGGTGGGATGTCTATGATGGATAGGTCAGCAAATTTTATGCATTCATTGGGTTTAGGTAAAGAAGGCGGGGCAATGACTGGCGGTCGTCGTAAGCGTGGAGGCATTCAGACTGGCGGTCTAGCCCGTGCAGTTGGTTCTGGTATGGGTGAATTAGAAGGTAGCGGGTTTTTTGATGACGTTCTTGATAAAGTATCTAGCATAGCCGGCACAGTTAAAAAGGGCGTTGAAATTGGTAAAGATTTAGGGCTTATTAAGGGTAAAGGCCGGAAGCGTGCAGGTGTTTCTACTGGTGGCAAGCGTGGTTCGTCGCCGTGGATAGCACATATTAAAGCACATGCTAAGAAGCACGGTATGAAATACAATGAAGCACTCAAAGACCCCCGTGCAAAGGCTAGCTATCGTAAATAAATAGTTTATTTAAAGAATTATTTTGTCATCTATTTATAGTAGATAATTCAAAGTTTTAGATATAAAATGCAAAAATCGATAGCACTATATAATCAAGTTATTTCCGATATAAAAAAAACAAAATCTAAGTTTTATGAACTAATAAAAACTATTGATGCAAAAGCAGAATATAACAGTTTATTAACCCCTGAAACGAATACAGATTTAAAACATTTATCTCAAATATGGGATAACGAAGAAAATGCTAATATTGCATATTATTTTAAAATGAAAGAACATCATTCAGTAATTAATAATGAGCTAATGTTTGAAAAACCTAATATAGAAATACTTAGCAAAATGTGGAGGGAATATATAGAAATGTATATGAGTTTTCGTTGTGATTTATTAGAATTAAATGACCAAATAATAAACTCTACCTATACCAAGTAGTATGATTTTTTTTCAATTTATTTTGTTATAATATTATAATAGACATATTACTATAAAAAATGTTGTATCAACAAATTACTAATGAAGCACTAGATGAAGACCGCAAAGCCGATTTAGAAGTATTGCGTCGCCTAAAACAGAATTATTTTGAAAATAAAGAATATGCAAAGGCACAAATACAACTGGATAATATACAAAAAAACACATTAAAAAGGAATTTAGGTGTATTTGAGCGTCAGCTATATAAAGTAATAGGATATGTAGAAGCAAGAAGAGAAAAAAATGCAGATATTGAAACAGATATAATAACAGAATTAATTAGTAATGTAATAGCATCATTCAACAATGTTTGCTTATTTATTCAAACATTATCAGTTAATAGACTAAGCCCTGCAGACAGGCAATATATAAATAAGCAAATGAACGCATTTGTGAGTATTATTGATTTAGTTAAGGAAAATTTAAGGGCGTCAGTTGATGATGTTATTCTATCACCATTGTCTGAAATGGTTGATAAAATAAAACTTGAAATATACGAACCTATTAGCTACGGGGTGCCGAAAGTCCTTGAAGAATTACCAAAAACACGAATACAGAGAACTTTTGAACGGTCAGTGAAAGAACGCTATCCTATTTTTCAAAAATTACTAACTAACACAGGAAATTTGAAACCAAATTTGAAAATGGATGAATTATATGATATATTGAAAAAGCTCGGTGTTTCTGATATCGATATACCACAAAGAAGAGATGCCCGCTATAACTTACTGACACAGAAAGCTCAGCAATTTTTACTAGATGTAGCTAAATTTAAGGCACAAAAAGCACCAGCTGCACCAGCTGCACCAGCTGCACCAGCATCGCCACCAACATCGGCACCAGCATCGGCACCAGCATCGGCACCAGCATCGCCACCAGCATCGCCACCAGCATCTCGTCCTGGGTCGCCTTTGCTTTAAATAATTTTTATTTTTTTTTATTATATATATAATAGTATAATTAAATTAGATTCTAGAATGGATGTATTAGAAGAACGAGCTTTGCCGATAGAAACTAGATTTCTTTATAATGTCTTTAAATTGGGTAAAAATCCTGTGCGATTAGTGGGGACAGGCTCTCTTGCATCACAAGACTATCCGGCAGATATAGATATGTTAAGCGTGATAAAGACTAAATATTCACCAGCTAGATTGTATAAAGATTTTGAAAAGGTTTTTAGCCGGATTGATAACACTAATAAGTTGTTTTTTATTGAGTTTAAGATACAGCAAAAAGCAATAAAAGGCAAAGACCAAACAAAGCACAAAGTATTTAATATGAAGGATATTGACGAAGATTTTTTTATAGCAAATTTTAATAAGAACACCGAACTATGCAAGATAGATGCTATTATCTGGAATGATGGCCGATTTAAAGAAGTTAGTTGCATTTATTTCTTTGGTAGTTTGCAAATGGATAAAGATAAATATATTAGAACATTACTAGATGATGGTAAGCACTACTACGAAGAAGGCAAAATATACAAATCTTTAAAGCGATTGATGCTAAGTGCTAAATATGCATCACCACCAGACAAGAACCTTATTATTGTAATTACTAGATTCTTTAATAGCATGGTAGGTAAGCTATACGAGCTAGATAATGTTATTCAGGCGGGGCTTATATATATGGATAAATTCGGATATGATGCTAGAATGAAACAATTTATTAGTAATTTGGGCTTTGGGACATTATCACCAGCAAATCTCAAGAAGTTGAGCGAAGCATATCAACATCTAATAAATAGTGAAGCTAAAAGATTCTATGAATTTTACAATTTACCAGTAGGGGAGCTGCCCCGATGGAATAGTGTAAGGCAGAGACCGCAAATTAATTATTAAATTAAAATCTATCTATATATATTAATAGATACTATCAACTAGTTGAAATGTTTAATACAAATAAAATAGGAAGACCTATAGCAGTGGTAAAAGGTGGTGAAGATGACGGAGAAAAAATATATCTAGATGTTGATGCAGTGGGAAGAGGTGGAAAAATCAAAAAGAACTATATGACTGATTTGAAGATTGATGACGGATTATTTCAACAATTGCCCGATACATCACGAGAGCGAGATTGTATCATAATTTCGGGACAATCTGGAAGTGGTAAGAGTTGGTGGGCTAATGCATACGCGAAAGAATACCGGAAAGCATACCCTAAACGGCCTATATATTTTTTTAGTGTGCTTGACGAAGATTCAAGCATTGATAAGAAACTAGTAAAAAGAGTTAATGTAGATGCTAGCTGGATTGATGAACCATTAACTATAGAAGATGTTAAAGAGTGTCTGGTAATACTGGATGATGTGGAAATGATTAAGGAAAAACCTATTCGGGAAGCATTATTTACCTTTATCAATAGTATTCTGACAACTGGCCGACACACTAAAACTAGTATAATTCTAACTACTCACTACCCGAACCACCAACACATCCGTAATTTTCTAAATGAAGCTCATAATTTCGTATATTTCCCCTATGGTAGCAACCGTGCTACAAACTACGTGCTAGAGAACTATATCGGATTAGGTAAGAAAGATATTCTAGCAATAAAAAAGCTAAAAACTCGATGGTGCTCGGTATTCAAGCAGTTTCCGCAGTGTGTGCTTACCGAACATAATTTATTTACTGTTGCTGATATGAATTAATTGCTAATAACTAATGCATTTCTGTCTTTGTCCTTTGCATTTTCCTCTTTTCTCATATCAATTTTATAATTTGTTAAACAATCAGCACCGTAGTAGCGGTGTAGATATCCTAAAGGCTGGTTTGCACCTAATACTGTGATATGATTAAATTTAAATTCTTTCAATGGGAATAGCTCATTTTTAAGATAATATGAATTAGGAAACCTACGACGGTCTCGTAGATTTGCTAGTTTGATTATATCACCCGAACGGGTATATTTGAATATATCTATAGTAGGTGTACCGTATATCTGGCCGGTTTCTAAGTTTTTCATCCACATTCCAGAGACTGCAATTTTAATCATATCTTTATAAACTCGTGTTGTGAATGCTTTCATAGGGTCATCTTTAAAAACTATATCTAGCAATGGTATAACCCTTTCAAAATCACGGTCTAATACCCCTATATCAATGTCGTCATCGTATGGTATAATACCCTGATGACGAACGGCACCAAGTAATGAACCACCATCAATGAAGTATTTTAGGTTGTTTTTGGTGAATGCATCGTGAATTTTTTCCATCATAGCAAGAAGAACTGCCTTATTTGCTGGTGGTAGCTCATATTTTGCAAAATCCATCTTAGATTATTTATCTATATAATATAGAGGTATATTTTTAATAGATTTTTTTTCTTTGTATAAGTTAGATAGATTCTAGTATAGATAAGTTTTTAAATGGAAGCGGAAATAGCATCAAAGCTACAACAAAAAGGCCTAAGTGATTCTAGTATAAAGTTATACTTAAAGGCGTTGAAGAACTTAAATGATAAGAAGGAGATTAAGAATTTTCGTTTTCTTACTAAACCTGAAGCAGTGCTAGATAAGCTAAAGGATTATAAACCAACAACGCAGCGCAACGCAATTATAGGCGTTGTATCTATACTAAAAGCACTAGATAATCCACTTTATAATAAATACTATGATATTATGATTAATATGACAAAATCTATAAATGAATCAAATAAGAATAATGAGAAAACAGAAACACAAAATGCAAACTGGATGAAGTGGGAAGAAGTAGAGGGAAAATTTAGCACTATGTTAGATGATTTGAAGCTATCACGCAAACCAAATGAGGAAGAATATAATCAACTATTAGCAACAGTAGTGCTTGGACTATATACACTACTACCACCACGCCGAAACAAAGACTATACGGAAATGTACATTACTAGTGCAAAAGATGCTAGCAAAGGAGATACTAGCCGAAATTATTTAGATATGAAAAAACAGCAGTTTATCTTTAATGTATATAAGACTGCTAAAAAAGACGGACAACTGATTATAGCTATACCAGCTACACTACAACAGCTATTAAAACAATATATCAAGCATCACCCGTTAAAAACACAAATGAAAAACGAAGACGTGCCTTTTCTAGTTAGTTTTACGGGTGCTAAGCTACCAGAAAATGGAATAACCCGTATATTGAATAAGATATTCAAAAAAAAAGTAGGTTCTAGCATGCTGCGGCATATCTATTTATCTAGCAAATACGGTGATGTGCTAGAATCACAAAAAACCGATTCAAAGATGATGAGTCATAATCTAACCACAGCAAGAGACTATATCAAAATAGATAAAACTAAATAAATTAATTTATCATATTATTATAATATACTATTTACAAAATGGTTGGAATCATAGACGGTAATAATTCAACAACATTTCCACTGGGACCCGGCAATTCATTTTCCGGTAGCTTTGTCAGTACAGTTGATTATAGTGAGATTTTAATAAGTATTGAGACAGATACAGCATATCAGCTAGTAGTTAATTTTTCTAGTGATGGATTCAATATAGGAAAACAGGAACTATTTGAGATTGCATATCCAGTAGCAAACGCCCGAACCTATTCACTGAAACCTTATCTACAATTTTACAATGTAAATATTGTTAATACTGATATAAGCACTCAATCCTATTTAACCGTCAAATCATTAATAAAATCCGACGGGGTAAATGTGCAACTAGCTAATCTTAAAGATTATCAAATATTTAATTATGCAGGTACAACTGGGGTGGCTAGTAATCTTATAAATGGCGGATATTTTCCCCGTCAATATACTTTTTACGGGCAAGTATCAGCCCCGACGACTTTCACTATTCAAATTAGCCCCGATACTGCTAACTGGTATGATACACAATATGCTTATACAGCATCAACGGCTGGGACATTTGGTTATACAGTTCCGCTTTGTGCCTCATATTTGCGGGTTGTTTCATCCGCTAGTGTGAATTGCAATATGTTTGTTAATAGCAATTAAATTGATTTATTTTCTTTCTTTTTAATAGTTAATATATATATAATGGCATATCTTGGTTCAGTGTCATTAGTGCCACCACGGGACGGCGTTTTTCTTGGTAATCTTAGTGTCGGTAATCTTAATCTTGGGGCAAATGAAGTTCTTTATAGTGCAAACGGCACAGATATAGATGGTAGTTCTAATTTCACATTTGACGGCACTCAAAAATTACATCTTGGCGAGTCTCTTGGATTTACAAATACTTATGCAACTAATCTAGAATGTGTTAGTAATGCTAATCAATCAACACAGAATATTATTATACAAAATAAAAATGCCGGTACCGTTGCTAGTGCTAATATGTATATTACTAATGATAGCACAGTAAGTGAAAGTGCTAATTTTTGTGTTATTGGTATGAACTCAAGCACCTATGCCGGTGCAAACTATGTAAGTGAAAAAAAAAACGGTATGTATATCGCAAATACTGACGCTGATGTCGCGATCACGACAAACGCAATCGGAAGCGGAGCCGGTATTCACTTATCCGGAAATGGTGGGGCAAATGCTATTTCCATAAATCCAAATAATGCTATTTCACTTGGTAGCACATATAACGCAACTACTGATACTTATACTTATAATTGTGGTTCATCCGGACAAGTGCTAACGTCTAGCGGTGCGGGTGCATTACCTACTTGGACTACACCGTCTGGCGGTATTACTATAGCAAACCAAGCTAATACGCGTATTCCATTTGAAACTGCAACGTCAAATGCTTTAGATTCTAGTGCAAATCTTACATTTAATAGTGCTACTAATACTTTATCAGCTACAAATGTAAGTCTTACTAATATTAACGGCTCAGCGTATCCATCTAGTTTTGTATCAGTTGCTAACCAAGCAGATAACCGGATTATTACGGCGACAAATACAAGTAATGCATTAAATGGTGAAGCAAATTTAAGCTTTGATGGAACTACACTGACACAGGGTAGCGTAAATTATAATGTTGCTAGTGAAGCCGTGCAAATCACAGATGGTACTTTAACTGGTAATCAATCCGTGGCAATCGGCCACAAAGTGCGGGGACAAGCATCTAGCGTTTCTATTGGTTATGATGTAGGAAAAACGGGAATGAGTGGAAATTATAACGTTTTAATTGGTAGAAGCAC
>SXGQ01589066.1_pt1 | contig 10361 bp, 8 predicted proteins | sample 3178371 | NCBI WGS metagenome assembly SXGQ01 (sample SAMN11356859, study PRJNA531348) | freshwater metagenome | isolation source: freshwater sample F1-20 | place: China: Fuxian Lake, Yuxi | collected 2017-12-25 | reverse complement strand
GTGACCGCTTTGGTTTCGCGGTCGTGTTTGCAACCTTCCTGATCGCCGGATTGGTTCAGGGGGAACAGCACCTCAGCGCTGAATTTTCCGCCTTCTTCCAACACCGCATTCATGGTGTCGGCATCCATGTCGGCGTATTTAGGCATGGATTTAAGTTCAGTTTCTGCATTGAGCAATTCATGCAGAACGAATTGCATGTCACGAAGCGGCGGAATGTACTGTCCCATGATGGTCTCCTCTATACAACGGAACAACGAGTGTCAGTGGTGGCTCGCCCTACGAGCCGGTCAAAACCTTTTTTGGCCATCACAACCGCATCGGTGCGGTGCATCAGCCGTCCGCTCTGGTGCGCCGCCAGAGTCAGTCCAAACATTTCAAACACGAGCTGTTCGGCTGCCAGACCGTCGGGCAAATCGCCCGCGTCCACGGCCTGCCGCGTTGCCCGCAACAATTCTTTTTCCCATGCCGACAACATACGGACCAGTTCATCGCGGATGGGACCGGGCCGGTCGTCATATTCTGATGCGCCCGACACATAGATGCACCCACTGTGAATTTCCATGCCGACTTTTTCAAGCCAGCGCATGAAAATCGCTTCCAGTCGCGGCAGCCCCCGTTTTTCGGGAAGGCTGGGTAACAGCACAGCTTCTACAAAACGCCGCTCATATTCTTTCAACACCTGTATCTGCAGATCTTCGCGCGACCCGAAGTGGGCAAATACGCCGCTCTTGCTCATCTGGATACGGTCAGCCAACACGCCGATGGTGAGGCCTTCAAGGCCTTCACGGGACGCGATGTCTAACGCTGCATCCAGTATGGCTGCGCGGGTCTGTTCGCCTTTTCTCATGGGTCGGTCGGTGCGGCGGATAAACGTGAAAATTGAACGGTCGTTCTTTTTACGTCTCCGCAAGGAAAATGTCAATTCGGGTGAGTACACGGGGGATACTCTTACGGGCGACTTGCTGCCCCGCAGCATGAACCCTTGGCTCTGCAAGGGATTGATTTTGACGGCTTGGGCACAGTATCACGATGTGGGCCACAAGATACCGTGCAGCGCAACAAATTGAAAAAAATTCAAACTTGCCTGCCAGAAGGCATCTTGAACACGGCTTGACCCGACACCGGAAACACCTGCAAGCCGCTGAGGTCCTTCAATGTATGCATGCCCGTGAAGGCACCGAATGCCGGCAGGATGACTTGATCGCCGCGACGGACAAAGCACGGCAGCCGCACGCTGTCGCGACCCCGACCGCTCAAACGGATGGCCGGATGCAGATGCCCGGCCAAAGACGGCAGGGTGAAATGTTCATCTGGTTCGTGCAGCCCCCAAAGTCCGCCGAAATCGACAGGCGCCTCTACGCAAGCAATGTCCATCTCGGCCGGTGGGTCGCCGCTGCGCGCATCATGGTTGCCGCGGACGAGCGTCATTTTTACATGGGCATTGTGGCCTCGCCACACGCCGAAAGACGCCAGACTGTCCGACTGCTGCACATGTTCGGAATGAAACAAATCGCCCAAGACCACAAGATGACCTGCAGCGGTGAGGTGCAACAAGGCCTGCAAGCGTTCCAGCGTGTCATCTGTCGTACCGATCGGCACCGGCACACCCAATTTGCGGAATGCCGCTGCCTTGCCGATATGGACATCGGCCACAAAGACGGTTTGGCAACGCGGCCACCACAGCGCGCGTTGCGGCAACAGCGCAAGCGTTTCACCGGCCAGATCCAGTGCGATGTGTTCAGCCAAGTTCCACCGCCTTTTCCAATTCTGCGACCATGCGTGCAACCCGGTCATTGAGGCTTTCCGTGCTCAACTTTTCGCGCAGACGGTCCACCATCAAGGGAAAAGCCAGCGGTGTGGGCCTTTGTATGGTGACCGATTTCCACTGCAGGGTGCGAATACCCGCCAGGCACTCACGTAAACGTCCGATTTCCAGTTCCTGTTCCATCGCCTCACGCCGCGCCTGCAACAGCAATGCATTGTCGGGGTCGTATTGGTCAAACACGTCATAAAAAAGTCCAGACGATGCCTGCAATTGCTTGGTGCTTTTGCCCGCACCCGGATAACCGGTGAACACCAGACCCGCAATGCGCGCAATCTCGCGGAAACGTCGCTGCGCCAATTCGCCGGCATTGAGCGATCCCAACACATCATCAAGCAGATTGTCTTCTGAAAACAGCGCATCGCCTGCATGCAAATGCGCAGCCCAACCCGGGTCCTGGGCACTGAGCAATTCAAAACCGTAATCGTTCACCGACATCGAAAAAGTACCGGGCGCATTGCGCGCTTTGCGCCAGGCCAGCAGACTGGCCAAACCCAGATTCACAGTCCGGCCTGCAAATGCATAGACAAACAGATGAAAACCTTCGCGACTGCGCAGGGTTTCAATGACCAGAGTGTCGGCCGACGGCACGGCAGACCATGCAGCCTGTACATTGAGCAATGGCCGGATGGCTTTGAATTCCGGGTCTTTGAGACCAGCGGGTGTTTGTGCCGTTTGCAACAATTGCAAACAGGACCGCGCCAATTCGGAAGACAGCGGCATTTTGCCGCCTTGCCATTGCGGCACAGCCCCCTTGCCCCGCGGGGCTTTACGCACCCACGCAGTCATGTCGCGCACACGGACCAATTCAAGGACACGTCCTGCAAAGGTGAAGCAGTCGCCCGGTTTCAGGCGGGCAATAAAACTTTCTTCAATGCTGCCGATGCGGCCGCCCGTCATCCACGCCACACTCATGGAGGCATCGGACACAATGGTGCCCACCGACATGCGATGACGTCTGGCAATGTCTGCGCGGGGCACGCGGTAGACGCCCGCTTCATCTTTGGCAATCCGGTGAAAATCCGGATACGCCTTCAAACTTGCGCCACCGCCCTCTACAAATGCCACAACCCAATCAAACCCCTCCCGCGTGAGCGACCGGTAAGCCCATGCACCCTGCACTTCTGCATACAAGGCATCGGGTGTGAATCCGGTTCCCAGCGCAATCGTCACCAGATGCTGCACCAGGCAATCGGTTGCCAATTGCGGGCTGTGCCGGGATTCAATCGCGCGGTTCAATGCCGCATGTCGCGCAGCCGCTGCTTCAACCAGTTCCCATGCATGGGTCGGCACAATGGTGACCTGCGATACGCGTCCGGGCGCATGGCCAGACCGCCCCGCCCGCTGCAACAGGCGCGCAACACCCTTGGGCGACCCGATCTGCACCACACATTCCACCGGCAAAAAATCGACACCCAAATCGAGGCTGGACGTGCACACAACAATTTTCAGAGACCCTTCCTTGAGTCCCTGCTCCACCCAGGCGCGAATTTCCTTGTCCAGAGAACCGTGATGCAAAGCCATCAGGCCCGCCCAATCGGGCCGCGCCTGCAGCAGCGCCTGGTACCAGATCTCTGCCTGCGAACGGGTATTGGTAAAGACCAATGCAGTGCTCACCCGATCCAGTTTGTCGACCAGTGCATCCAATTGCTTCAAACCCAAGTGCCCCGCCCACGGAAAGCGGTCTACCGATGCCGGTATCAAGGTATCAATCACGATTTTCTTGGGCACTTTGCCCTGCACCAATTCGCGGGGCCGCGGACATGCATGCAAAAGCACATCCATCGATTGCTCCAGATTGCCCAAAGTGGCCGACAGGCCCCATGTCAGCAATTGCGGATTGAGACGACGGATGCGTGCCAGCGCCAGTTGCAGTTGCACACCCCGCTTGTTGCCGATGAGCTCATGCCATTCATCAACAATCAGAACGCAAAAACCGGACAGCACATCATCCGCATTTTTTTTGGCCATCATCAGCGTCAGGCTCTCAGGTGTGGTCACCAACACCAGCGGTGGCGTTTTTTCAATGGCAGCGCGCTGTGCAGTGGGCGTATCGCCCGTGAGCAAACCCACACGCGCACCAGGAACCAGATCGGCAAACGTTTCTCCGAGTGCCCGTGCGGTATCTGCAGCCAAGGCGCGCATCGGTGTTATCCACAGAATGCGTGTGCGTCCGCTGCGCAGGACATCGTCCACGCACAAGGCACCCAAACCCACCGCCAATGTCTTGCCGGAACCGGTACTGGCATGCAGCAAACCACTGCAGCCCGCGGCCATGTGCTTCCAGACTTCTCGCTGGAATGGAAACGGCGACCAGTCGCGCGCAGCAAACCAGTCTGCAATCGACTTCTGTGTCAGACGGGTCATGCGCATGGGGTGTCGCTCTTTTGACCCTCTGCTGATGTGGATACATCTGCGGGCAAGAGTTCGGCCGGCACACCCGCACCCAGCGCGTGCAAGCGCTTGCGTGTTGCAACTGACACACCGGCATAAACAGCGTGACGCAAGTGCTGTGCATTTGCAGCGTCCAGCACATCCGCAGTACGGACAGCGGTTCGCCACGGCACATTCACAATCCAGCCTTCCAATGGATCTGCATCGGTGGGTTGGTCGTAGGTATTGGCATTTCGCATCCAGGCCAGCACGGCTTGCACAATGCACATCACCGCGTCGAGTGCATCGCCTTTGCCGTCTGTCTGCATTGCGCTGAGGATATCGGGATGAATCAACAGCTTGAGTTTGTCGGACACATTCAAAAGACTTTCAATGAGGTGTCGACGTTCGTCATCGCGGGCTGCACTTTGCATGCGCGCATCATCATGCTTGTAAGATTTTGCATTCAGCAATTGTCGCGCCATGAAACCCGGATACGCCTCCAGCGCCATGCGGTCTGGACGACCCTCGGGCCGCATGCCCGGCAGATACGCATCGAGTCGCTGCAGCAGGGCCGAGCCGGCGTGCAGCATATAGGCCACGGGCGGATTGACCCATTTCATCGAGGGCGATGATTTGGCCGGACGGTCACTGGCCCGATGCGCAAATTTTTGCCCCGGTGGATGTGCGTCACACCAAGCCTTGAACACCTCGCGAATTTCAGCGCGCTCCAGCGCTGTGTAAAACCGTGTCCATGTATCCCAAGCCTTGACGGACACATCACCATGACCGGGCCATTGCAATGTTTCAGTCACCAATCGTGACAACCCAAACGGCATGTCGATCGCTGCCACCCACGGCGGACTGTCGGCGAGAAATTTTTCAAGTTCATCGAGTTTACGAAACGCAAACAGGGACTTGACATCGCAGCGCACGGTATCGCCATCGCGCTCTATCCGCGCGGCTGCCACCATCACCGGCTTTGAAGACGATGGCGCAGAAGAAAAATCAATGCCGTACATCAGCGGAATGTGCTGGCTGTCAGCCAATGATTGCAAGGTCATGAACGCACCTGTAACAAGGCTTGCAAATCGGCCAGTGTCGCCGCCTGTTCCAGCGGTTTGTCATCGCGGATTCTCAGCATGCGCGGAAAGCGCACCGCCACGCCGCTTTTATGCCGTGTGGAGTGCGCAATGCCTTCAAATCCCAATTCAAACACCATGGACGGAACCACGCGCCGGACAGGTCCGAACTTCTCCAGCAGATTGGCACGGATGGCTTTGTCCACGCGGCGAAATTCTTCATCGGTCAAACCCGAATACGCTTTTGCAAACGTCACCAATTGCGGCAACGATGGATCGACCCACTGCGGACCCTGGTTTGCCTTTTGATTGTGGGGGCCGTCATCTGCTCCCGACGCTTGTTCTGATCCATTTGTTGACGCACTGTCCGATGCGCCCTCGCGTCGCTTCTCACCCAGACTGTCGCGCAATTGACGGCACATCTGCGCAACCTCGGCTGCCTGTGGTGGACGGTCCCACACTGCAAACGTGTAATCGGTGTACAGCGATGCCCGCCGCCCATGCCCGGCCTGCGCATACACCAGCACAGCGTCGATCGACATGGGTTCAATTTTCCATTTCAACCACACACCCTCATTGCGGGTTCGACCGACGCCATACGCTGCCGTGCGGGCTTTGAGCATCAGGCCTTCCACGCCCTGCTCACGCGACCGCGACCGCTCTGCTTTCAGTGCATTCCAGTCAGTACAGGGCAATAAAGTGGACAGGCGCAGCGCAGGGCTCACCGCCATGCACTGGGCGCAAACCGCTTCCAGCTTTTCACGGCGCTGCCATTGCGCTTGCGGACGGATATCCATGCCGCTGTTTTCAAGCAGGTCATAAGCCAAAAAAATGACAGGGTGTGATTGCCGCAATTTGGCATCCACCCGCTTGCGCCCCAAGCGCACCTGCAAACTGGCAAAAGAAGCCAATTGCCCCGCTTTGTCGTGCCCTTGCGGGTGCAGCACCAGAATTTCGCCATCCATGACGGTGCCGTCAGGCCATGTCGCTGCCATCTCCACCAATTCCGGAAACGTGTCGTTCAGCAGTTCTTCTCCGCGCGACCAGATATTCACCGCACCGGCGCGCTTGACGATCTGTGCGCGAATGCCGTCGTATTTCCATTCAGCCAACCAGTCGCCTGCATCGCCCAAATCCTCGACATCGCCCTCCAGCGGATGCGCCAGAAAAAACGGATAGGGCATGAGATCGGTGGTCGCATTCGAACGTGCGTCACTTTCCGGCAGTGTCAGGGAAATCCAATCACTGGCCTGCGGCTGCGACACTTGCGCAAATGCGATCATGCGCTGGGCCAGGATACGTGCATCCAGGCCGGTCAGTTGAGACAAAGCACGGATCACCAATGCCCGCGACACGCCAACGCGCAAACCACCACCCACCCACTTTACAAACAGAAAGCGCTCTTGCGCCTGCATCTGCATCCACAGATCGCTGACCGCTTGCAATGCATCGGACTCATCCAATCCTCGCAAAGGCAGCACCCGCTGTTCGATGCATTCAGCCAGACCCAATTCCAGTTCGGTGTGCGGCAATGGCAGCAGCAGTGAAATGGTTTCGCCCAGATCGCCCACGGCCTGATAGGACTGTTCAAACAGCCAATCGGGCACTGCAGCCAACTGGCAGGCTGCGCGCCGCATCAGTGCCGTGCTGACGGTGCGCCGGATGCGGCCACCGATCAGAAAAAAAATAGCCCATGCAGCATCGGCGTGCGATGCGCTTTTCAGAAAATGGACAATGTGTCCACATTTGCGCTGTGTAGATGTAGACCCGTCAAGGTCAAGATACAGTTTTGCGAAGGCCTTCACGCGGTTTCCTCTGCGCCGAATTCAGTGGCAAAGGGCTGTGCATCCAGACCCGTTTCCTGCAGGTAGCGCACCAGCGTGGGCACCGAACCATGCGTCACGATGACGCGCGACGCCCCCGTGGCTGTAATGGCCTGCAGCAAACCATCCCAATCTGCATGGTCCGACAGGACAAAGCCTGCGTCTACACCGCGACGCCTGCGCGCGCCGCGCAGCTGCATCCAGCCCGATACAAATGCATCCGCATGGTCACCCATGCGTTTGAGCGTTCCACTGCCTTGCCAGGCAGGCGGTGCAATGATGCAGGCACGCTTCCAGTCATTCGCGGCGCGGGCTTCGGTCAACGACAGTGTGTCCGGCAGGGCAACACCTTCTTCCCGATACGCGACATTCAGACTTTCGACAGCGCTGTGAACAATGATGGGGCCAATGGATGGGTCCAGTCCTGCCAACAGGCGCTGGGCTTTGCCAAACGAATAACAGTAAATGACGCTGGCACGGCCCTCTGCTGCATTGGCTGCCCACCAGGCATTCATCTGTTGCATGACGGTGGCCTGTGCTTGCCAGCGGTACACCGGCAAACCGAAAGTGGATTCGGTGATGAAGGTGTCGCAGGCCACCGGTTCGAAGGTATCACAGGTCACATCGCTTTGAACGCGATAATCACCTGACACCACCCATGTCTGGCCGCCGCTGCGAATACGCACCTGTGAGGAACCCAGAACATGACCGGCCGGAAACAGCGTGACCTCGGCATCGTGGATGCGCATCGGTTTGCCGTAGGGAACGGTTTCAAGGGATATGGCGCCCAAGCGGGCTTGCAGGACACCGGCACCGGGAGACGATGCCAGATAGCGGGCATGACCCGTGCGGGCGTGGTCGGCGTGGGCGTGGGTAATGACAGCATGATCCACCGGCCGCCATGGGTCGATGTAGAACCGGCCAGACGGGCAATAAAGGCCCTCCGGCCTGAGTACGACGAGATCATCCGGTCTGACCACACTGCACCTGCCTGTTTGCTACCTGGATTGCTACCTGGATTCCTGCTTGGTTTCCTGATTGGATTGCTGCTTTGAAAATAGGTGGCTGCGTTATCATAGACGCTGTCACGTTTCGCGCACCCGCAACGCATTGTACGCCAGATGGATCAGACCTTTGTCACCGACCTGATACAACGCAATCCTGTCATTCCGCTGCTGCGGCTTGAACGCCTTCCCGACGTTCTGCCGCTGGTAGAGGCCCTGCAGGAGGGCGGCATGCGCGCAGTCGAAATCTGGCTGCCGCACCCCCGCGCGGCCGATGTCCTCGATGCCCTCAGAGAACACTGCAGCGACATCACCGTGGGCGCTGGCGGTGTGCGCTCGGCTGCGGAAGTCAAACAAGCCCGCGCGCTGGGCGTGCATTACATCAGTTCGCCGGGCCTGAATCCGACGGTCATCCAGGCCTGTGCAAAATGGCGCATTCCGTGTCTTCCGGGCGTGGCCACCACCAGCGAGTTATTGCTGGCCCGCGAACTGGGTCTCAAACAACTGATTTTGTATCCGGCTGTGCTGCCCGGCATGCGGGCACTCGCCCAAAACTGGTATCAACTGGACCCCGAATGCCGCTTTGTCGCCCAAGGGAGGCTATCGCAAGCTGAAGCGGCCCTGTGGTTGGAGTTGCCCAATGTCAGTGGCGTGCATGCAGAATGGCTTGCAGACGATGAAGACCTTCAGCGCAGGCAGTGGCGTGTCATCACCGAAAAAGCCCGCCGTGCCACCCTCATGCCCGGCATCCGCAAACTCGGCGATGCGGTCATGCCACCAGCAGCCTCATCCGAGGCGGCCTGACGCACTGGCCGCCAACATGCGGATGGCATCGCAATTGCTCCAGGAAAAACACTTCTGAGCGGCCTCTTCCGCGGGCAACCACTGGTATTGCAGATGTTCGCGCGGGGCCAGTTTAACCACCGCATCGCGGGGCACACACAGGGAAAACCAGTGCTCTGTGTTGTGCGTGACGCCGGGGGCATAGCGCCAGCGCCAGTGCTCAAAAATTTCATACTGGATGCTGTGCTGCAGGTCACGCATGACCCACAGGTCGCGCGCTGAAACCGCTGCGCTGTCGGCCTGCGGCAAGTGTGCCTGCAGACCGGTCTCTTCCATGACTTCACGCACGGCTGTCTCTGCAGGCGGCTCATCGGCCGTGTCTTTGCTGCCGGTGACGGATTGCCAGAAACCGGGGTGATCCGCCCGCTCCAACAACAGGATTTCATGGTCTGGTGAATGGATCAGCACCAACACCGATTCCGGAATTTTATGCGGCATGGACATCCTGTACTGCGTGATCGTGTCGGGCAGCGCGCCGCAGCCACGCCACGCCCAGCAACAACCAGAAAAAGCCCGCTGTCACAGCGCCACCGCCACCGGAGGACCCGCTGCTGGCGCTGACCGTCCCGGTGCTGCCCGATGGGCTGGTTGCAGAAGAAGTTCCGCCGGTCGTACCCGAAGTACCGCCCCCCACGGCACTGCCCGATCCAGCATCGCCCGCCGATGTCGGCCCCGCACTTCCACCGGCCAGCAAAACCAGGGTTTCTGCCGTGTGCTGCACACCGGTGGCCAAGTCCGTCACTTGCAAGGCAAAGCGCCCCGACCCTGCAGCCCCGGCTGGTGGGCTGACCTGCAAAATGGCATTTTCGGTTCCGGACAAGGTGAAAGCGGGGCCAGCGACCTGCTGCCAACTGAACCGAAGTCCGCGACTGCCCGATGCCGACGAAAGCGTGGCATCAAGCGACACGGGGTTGCTGGATGTCATCACCGTTGCGAACGGAACATTGGCGATCGGGCGTCCGCTGCGGGCCTGCGTGACCGCGCCCAAGGGATTGACGATGCCATCGCCGCAGCGCACCGTATTGCAGTAACAGGGATTGTCGATCACCCCCGTTGAAGGCGTGGCTGCGGCCGGCGGCGGACACTGCTGCACCGGGTTGGAGGCGGGAAATGCCTTGGCCGTCGCTTTCAGCGATGACACGGCCTGGTCGGCTGTCCAATCAGGGCGCACCTGCAAGAGCAGTGCAATCAGCCCCGACACGACCGGCGTTGAAAAACTGGTGCCCGCTTCCTGCCGCACAAAATGACCTGTGGGGTCGGGGCGACCATCCGGCAATTGCCGGTTGCTGGCCACCACATAAGAGCCGCCTGCATCACTGGGCGCCATGAAAACAGCTGACCGGCCTCCGGTTCCGCTGTACGCGCTGTAACCCACTTTGCGTCCGTCGGGCGACACTGCACCGACAGCCACTGC
>SXGQ01399305.1_pt1 | contig 10361 bp, 16 predicted proteins | sample 3178371 | NCBI WGS metagenome assembly SXGQ01 (sample SAMN11356859, study PRJNA531348) | freshwater metagenome | isolation source: freshwater sample F1-20 | place: China: Fuxian Lake, Yuxi | collected 2017-12-25 | reverse complement strand
CGTATAGTGTTATTGCTTGTATTAATTGAAATTTCACCGATTGCACCGGTAAAGCTGTTATTTTGCGCAGTTGTCCCGCGTCTAAATTGTACTTGTGTTGGCATGTTATTGTCCTATTATGATAATACCCCAAGATCTGTCTCTTCATATCGGCCTACCGGTTCCATAGAGTCATATACATCTTCACCTATCTGAACTCCAAATGCATCATTAACAGCATTAGTAACGAATGGTTCAGTATCATCTCCCCCTGAAGCATAGTCCCCTGTAGGAAAAGTTAATAAAGTACTATTAGTAAAACCTCCACCTGCTGTTGAGGAAGCTGTAATCAGACCGTTAGCTGAAATAGAAATACCAGTACCCGCAGTTAGTGCAGCAACTGCTCTAGTATTGGTAAAATAAAGATTTGTACCTTCGGAAATATTAGATGTTGTACCGGCACCAATTACAATAACGGAACCGGTAGTATTTTTGGTAAAGATAATTCGATCGGCAAGGTTGACAACCGGTTCACCGATTTCAACATTACCTGCATCCGGGACTCTCCCCGTTACCGAAGATCTTTTTAATTGAACAATATTAGCCATATGGCATCAATCCTTGCGCTATCTAGCAACCACTAAGTATATACCTAGCTCTTACTCTTATTTATCTTATTTAATTGCTCTTGTAATTCTTTATTTAAATCAACAACTAATTGAAGTTGTGTTTCAAGAACCAGCACCTGAGACTGCATTTCATTAAGTTTTTTATTAGTCTTTTCCATAATAATAGTCATAAATTTTGCTTGATCTATTTCAACTGACATGTCTTTCTCCATAAAAAAAGGGTAGATTTTACTCTACCCTTGTATTTATATTAAATTAATTTTAATATGTTCCCCCATCTATACCTGCAAATACAGGTACACCGGAATTATTCAGCTGTAGTACTTGGCCAGATGAACCAGTAGCAACCGCAACTGCAGACGTACCTTGACCATACAATACACCGTTGGTGGTAAATGTAGTTGCTCCTGTACCTCCGTCTGCAACTCCTATTGCAGAAGAAAGCCCTGACACAGTCCCACCGGTAAGATTGGCCACAAGTGTAGCAACGGTGTAATTAGCAGTATTAATTACGTTGGTTGTAGGGTCTGAAGTTAAGTCAACAAAGAGCTTAAACTTACCAGAATCAGAAGCATCCCTGAACAAACCAGCAAACTTGTCACCTGAACTTGTATACTGACCAAAGAAACCAATGTCTAATGAATCAGCAGGATTGGCATTACCAAACTTAACCAATGGATCGGTAACTGTGACTGTGGCTGTATTAATGGTAGTAGCCGTACCATTAACAATTAAATCACCTGTAACTGTCAAGCTACCTGGGGTTGTAATGGCAGAAGGTAAACTAAATGTAACTGCTCCTGTACCACCGCTTACTGTGATTTGATTAGCAGTACCTGTTACCGATGTAACACCACTGTTGGTAATTGTTGGGGTTGCACCCTCGTTACCTAAACCTGATAACGTGATACCAGTACCGGCAACTAAGTTGGCAACATATGCACCCGATGTTTGTGAACCCAGAGCAATATCTGTATTAATTGCTGATGATGGAATTGAAATAGTAACGTTGGAGGCAGCAGTTAGTCTACCTTGAGCATCTACAGTAAATGCTGTAGTCTTATCTGCTCCCCCATATGTGGATGGGGTAACAGCTGTATTATCTAAGTTAAGGGTAACAGTATCTGTATTACTACCAACAGATGTTAACCCCGTGCCCCCGGCAATCGTTAAAGTATCACCACCATTAATAACTTGATTGGTACCCGAATCACCTGCAACAGTAAATGATGTTGAAATAGCTGTGTTAGAAGCAGATGTAATTCTACCTTGGGCATCTACTGTAATAGCAGGAACGTTAGTTGCCCCACCATAGGTACCAGGAGTAACTGCAGTATTGGCAAGATTTATAGTAGGGGTGGCTGTTTCGCCGCCTTGACCAGTTACACTAATACCAGTACCAGCTAAAACATTAGAAAGATAATCACCAGTTGTATCTGTACCAAGGGCGACGGAGTTTGCAGCAATAGTGGCTGTTAACGTTACATTCTGTGAACCATCAAAACTTACATTACCAGTTAAGTCCCCCGCAAGCCCGATATCTCTTGCAGTAGTTAATTGTACAGCGGTGTTAGCTTGTCCAAATAAGTTTGCAGTTATAGTACCCGCTGAAAAATTACCAGAAGCATTTCTTCTAACTAACTTACTTGCAGTATTTGCACTAGTAGCGCTATCAATATCATCAGTATAATACTTACCACCAATAGAATGAATTACGTTTGCACCACCGGAGTCAAGAGCCTCAATGTAGAGCTTGGCACCTGTACCGTTATTAGATTGATCAAATGAATAAGCTAATTCACCTATTACTAAATCAGATGTTGATGGGGCCGCTACGTTAGCCGAGCGTTTAATTTGAATGATAGTCATATCTTACCTTTTTTTTTGTTTTAAATAGGATCAATAGGATCCCCCATCCACAGCCGCCACAGCTGCTGTCACAGCTGATGCAACCCATTTATTAGTTTCTATATCATAAATTAATGTATACCCATCTTCTAAATTGGAAGAATCTACATTACTTAATGATTGTAGAGTACCCCCAGTACTTTTCTTAACAGTAATAGCCGTGCTACCCGAATTGCTAGGAGACAGGGTAACTCTTGAACTACTGCTTGAACTAACTACCACAGACATTACTTTGTAGCCTCCGGAAATACAGTTACAATACCTTCTACTATTCTTTCAACAGTAGTTGTATTACTAACCAACTCTACATCATAAACATATCGACCTGGTCTGAGTGCAGAAGATTGGTTAGCTGTGAGTTGTAGTAATATCTCACCCTCTGAGGGATTATCTATAGAAACGGTGAAGGCAGTATTGGCAGAGGTAGTATAAGATCTTCTCATCTGAGATCTTGCAGTATAGGTAGATAAATTTCTAGCCGTACCAGTATCATCGTTAACTGTAAAAGTTACTGAAAACGTAGTCCCTTGATCGATACCTAAATTTGAAACAGCTGCCATTGTTTACCTTAATTGGTATATTTATGGAAAAGTATAGTTAGTTACTTCCATACTTTTTACTCTTTATTTATAAAAAAAGGGACCTAAAGCCCTGTGTTTATAAATTAGAGTTGCTATTTAAATAAGGTATTATTAAGCTTATCTAGATTGGCTTTTGTAAACGCTTGATAACCAGGTTTTAAATCTTCAGGCATAGGTATAAATTCTATAGGACCCCCTATTTCCTCTGCTACTGATAGAAAGGACCTTGCAATACCTGAACCTATATTCCAAATTCCAGATTTTTTTACATCAAAAAAAGCTTTATGAATATCGATTACCATCTGTACAGGTACAAAGTCGCGCTTAAACTCATCACTACCTTCAAACAATCTAATGCAACCCTTAACTGACTGTAATTTAAATTTATGAAATGGGGATGCTTGATCACCCTTATGATCTTCATGTGGGCCATATACATTAAAGTATCTAAACAACTGTATGGGTGAGTTGGGTTGTATTTGGTTAAAGTAATTTTCAATAATACCTTTTGACTGAGCGTACATGTTAGCAGGGTCAGGTGGGTCTGTTTCTTTAAAGGTAGTATTTTTTAGACCATACACGGAGGCTGAAGAAGATATTTGAAGAGGTAGATTAAGGTACTGACATTGATCTATTAGATTAATAGTAAAATCAATATTTTGTCTTTTTAATGCAGCCCAGTCCCTGCACCTGGTATCTGATATGGCTCCTAGATGAATAACTAGATCTAAATTACTAAGATCATATTCTGGCTCACCCCATTCATAGTATGATAAGGTATGACTCTCCAGGGCCTTAACCATATTTTGGCCTATAAAACCCTTATAACCTGTTATTAAGATACGCATACTGTACCCATAAAGGAACAAGATTTAGATGCTTTAATATTTGCAAACTCAATAGCATTTATAATATTACCGGTTTTAAGGTGATTGGAAACAAGAGCGGCCAAGAACACGTCCCCAGCCCCACAAACATCTACAACCTCAGTGTAGGGTACAGGGTAAAATTTATCCATGTACTTTGCACCCTTCGATCCATGAGTTACTATAAGCATTTCAGGTTCAGGTAAGGAGAAAGCCTCCAACATTTCACGTTCGTTTATTTTAATAAAAATATTAGAAAAATCTTTTAGATTCTTCTTTTTTGTGTCCATATAAATTGGACCATCGTATATTTTACAAATTTCCTGTATTACACTATCTGTAATATACCCTTTGTTGTAATCGGAAATTACAACAGCATCACAATCGTATCTAGACTCCACCTTATAGGGTTCAGCAATTACATCGTGATCTACTCTCAATAGGTGACCCTGGGTTCTACTATCCACATACCTTATTTTACGTGATAAGACGGTGGGTACGTTTATGGTTGTACTTACACCAAAGGAGTTGAGATTGGCAGCTACATTAAAAGCCATACCTAATTTTTCAACCTTGTGGTCAAATGATAGAAGGGGTGCTGTAGATTCGGGGTTTACTCTACGTATATTACCGTATCGGTATTCATCTACACAACCATCACCAATAACAATAACGTTCAATTTTGACTATCCCCTGGTTCAATTCTATAATTATCGGCTACTGAGTCTGGGGTAGATACTTCAATAATGCATCCCTGTTCAAGACAGACCAATTGGTGGGGTAGGAGAGGGGGGTTATGCCATACATCCCCAGTACTTAAAACTGTAATAGATCGCTTTGCATTCGATGTATCGATGGTAATAACTTTAAACTTACCAGATAGTACATACCAGGTCTCATCTTTTACCGCATGAAAATGCATCGAGAATTTAGCACCAGGTTCAAAGTTTAATAACTTACCACAGTACTTTTCGTTGGTAGCCCAGATGTTCTCGCTACCCCATCCTTTTTCAACAAACCCTGTTAATCGCATTTATTATACCCGTAGATGAATAGCCATTAAGGAACGGTATTATTACAACTTTTGCAATTCCATTCCCACTTACTCTATCGACCGTATAGTCCCCACCCTTGGTAATAATGTCTGGTCTTACTTTTTTAATAAGTTCTAAAGGCCTTAGCTCATTAAAAATAATTACCTCATCAACACATCTGAGTGCTTCAAGAACTGCTTTACGATCTTCTTGTTTATTAATAGGTCTACCGGGCTTAAGTTGACGAACCGAATCATCAGAATTTATACCAACAACTAACTTGTCACCTAAAGCCCTGGACTGTTCAAGATACTCAACATGTCCTCTATGGAGGATATCAAAACAACCGTTAGTAAAAACTACCGTCATTCCTGTTTTCCCCATTTTACCTTGTTCCATATTCGCTCATGAAACCAGAATAAAAATACCTTAGTTAATACTTCGGTTAATGCTATACCGGAGGCAAGGAGAACTTGTCCCGTTATAAGCCAACTTATAAGGAAAGTATCAATAGTACCTGTAATTCGCCAGGAAACTGCCTTAGCCAGACTTCTAACAGGAGTGTCACTCAATCCCCAACTCCTTACGTATTTTTGTGGCAGATATGCTGTGGGTTGCATCATCAAAAGATTCTTGCTCTATCTTATACCCTACATCCCTACCATAGGTAATATTAACAACGTTAGGTACGACCTGGATTTCATATTGACCTTGGAACAAAGGATCTAAATCTCTACGAATAAAGCTTTTTACTTGCTCAATTGCAAAGGGATTAGAACCCTGCCACCCCTGGCAGTCTCTAATTTGAATTACAACCTGCCCGGTCTTAGCAACCGCTCGTTCAAAGAGCGCTCGATGTCCCTGATGCCACGGCTGCCATCTACCAAGCATTTGAACGGTCTCTTTTTGCCAATCAAATGAGGGTCGTCTACGATCGGCTAAAATATGCTCACCAATAAACTCTGCCCATTTCACACAATCTTGTTCCGTAACACGGAAGTCATATTGTTCAGGAGGTATAAATGCCTTATTGGTATCTTCGTATCGACCTTCTTTAATAGTATCGACCCAGATAGTCCAGTCGGCTTTGACATTGTTACGCATCTCAACCAATGGTGCAACAAAATCACAAATAACAAATTCTCCTGTGCATTCTATAGCAAACTGAAACATACGAAGACTTTGACGAATACGGCCTGCGTTTGTAAAATCCCAATCGTTATATTTTTTACGAATATCATCGGCGTTAAACCAATCTACCCCTACTTTTAAGAATCCAGGGCCCGGGATACCCTCATAGTTAAGTACACGCTGGGGATTAATTTTCATTAAATCGCCATTGTCTTCTAGATACTGCTTAAGTGCCTTAGCAAGAAAAGTCTTACCGGCACCGGGCAAACCCATAATTAAAATACGTTTCATTACCATTCTCCTGTCCAATGTTTAACACCCTCTTTAGCATAAAAGTCTCGCTTTAATGCCTCTAATTGATCCCCTATATCACCGTTGTATATTATAGTATCATTTGGTGGCACCTCTCTATAGGTTTTGGTAAATTTCATCTCATTTAATTTATCTCTTATAAGATTCATTTTTTCAATACCTGGATCAGTATTAACCATCTCACCTAATAAAGTATAAGTAACAGCATGCATATAGGTCTGAGGTCCAAGGAAGTATTGACTTGTATAACCCTCTCTAACTCGGTGTAAATACATCTGAATACCTGTATGGAACACCGGGTTATGCGGTGAGCTTAAAAGAAAATCACACGTAATATCATAGTCTAATGAGGTAGGAACAACCCACATAGTGATATCTTCTATAATGCTTGAAAATGGTATATTATATGGTCTATCGATATCCATATAAAACCCACCCTCAAAATACATCTTAAACAATCTCCAGAGATCGATCTTGGATACAAAATGACGATTCTTAATTAAATTATAATCATCTTCTGATAGGGTATGTTTAAGATCTTTTTCAATTTCTTCAGGAGTATATATTGTCACCACCCAGTCAGGGTTAAGTTTAATTAAATTATGGAGACCATTAGTAATTAAAGGATGATTGCTATTAATTACATCCTTATGATTCCAAACAATATGTGCTTTTTTAGGTATCTGTGTCATACATCAATACTATCCCATAATTTTTTATATTCTATATGTGTGGGTTCGTTACCCTGGGATATATGTATGGCAAGGGTTGGAATGGGGGATAAAAGAGGGACTGGGCCATCCTTTGTAACCCCATCACTCCAGATAGTATTAATTGTACCTTCTTCGCATACAGTTGTTTTACGAAAGAATTTAGCTAATGCGCTGAATAATTCCCAATAATCTTTAATAACATTTACATGGGTAAAGATAGTGTTATGGGTATTATGAAGCGTTCTCCAATGTCTATCCTTGCCTAATAACACCCTACATGGTTTTTTTGAGTATGTTGTATTAGAAGAATATGTAAAGACATCATCATCAGGTCTTATAGCTATAGGTGTACTAAATGTTTTTGTAAGCGCTTCAGCCTGTTCAATCATACATTTTATTGCCTCGGGGTAATGCAGGTAGTCATCTTCAACAGAATATACCCACTTTCTACCTTTGTCTCTGCATAGTTCGAACTGCTTTAATGCGGAATAATTAAACCCTGTCTCTTTACATTGTATAATTTCATATTTAATATTAAGTTCATTACACTTAGTACCCATATAACTAAGTAACTCAGGTGAACTATTATCATCTACAATCCATAATCTTGTATCATATTGTGCTAGGGATATAGATTTAATCAATGAGTTAAAACATTTTTTTATTAGAGTTGCTTTATCACATACAATAAACCGATCACCCCTCTCAGGGTGAACCGAAGTATGATCGCATGTTCTAAGAACCACATCTAACATTATTAAGCACCCTTAATAGGTGTATTTAGTACCTGGGGTTGTTTCATAAAAGGATTTTCAAACTCAGCCTTAATAATTTGATCATTAAAGTACTCCATAAACCGATCGGGTCCAAAGTAGTTCCATACACCAGATAACTGATAGATAATACCTGTCCCGGTATTTCTCGAATACTGAACCAACCAAGATAGTACTTCAGCCTCTAATTTTTTACCACATTCAATAACACGAAGCATTTGAAATTCTTTATTAGGCCCCCATTTCTCAACGTTTACTAAAACGTCTGAGCGTGAAGGCTTCATCCACTCCGGAAGTATACCCTGGATGTAGGCGCAGTGATAATCTCTACAACTTTGTGGTCTTATATCATGAACAGTACAAGTTTCACCTAGATAAAAACAAGGCTTACCTGGATGCTTAACATGCCCGTTAATTACAAAATATAACCACTTACAACATTTATTACAATCTCCACATTGGCGTGTAAAATGAACCGGTTCTGGCTTAGAAGAAAAAAATTCTAGCGGTTGTTCCTTCATTAGTTTCCTCTTTTGATAAATGCCGTCTGGTAAGAGTTAGGTAATATTATAACTTCAATCTTTCCCCAAAAACATTGAATAAAACTATCAATAGCTAGACGAGGAGTATCTTGTAAAGAAAATTCTTTACCCCAAGTAACAGAGTCGTCACATAGTATCACACCACCCTCATTAATTAACTGATAACCTAGTACAAGATCTTGCAATACTACTGGAGAGGTATGATCCCCATCAATATAAATTAAGTCTGCTTTGACTCCTCTATAAATTAATTCTAGCAAACCAATATGTGAAGGTTTGCGAATGAACTCTATATTATTTTTGTATGGTGAAAGATTTAAATTATGCGTAAAGCATTCATACGCTTGTAATATCATATCATTATCTAAATCTGGACTAGATGTAAATGGATCTATAGCATAATGCTTGTATAATGGATACTTAGGAGCAATAGTATGAGTCATGTTTATGGAAAAATAACCTTGGTATACCCCAACTTCTATTACCGTCTTAGGCAATCCAAATTTTTCAAAAAGACATTTGCAACTAGAGTCAACATGCTCATTAAACTGATAAAGATAATACCCTTCACTCATAACTTTCTCGCTATATTATACATGTCTTGAATTTGTTGATCATTAAATACCATTATATTATCGTTTGCGCGATCAGCAAATTCACAATCTACTCCTCCAATACGAATTGGATTGTAGGTTGGTTTAATACCATTACGATAAAATTTAAAATAGTCTGGATACGAAACATTTTGCTCAAACGTAGAACCCATAATAACTAAACCTGGCTTACAAAAAGCTCTAGCCATATGCTGACCAACAGAATCTACTCCAACAAAACTATCACACTGAGATATCATAGCCATATAAAATCTAAGATCTGCTCCAGGAATATTCTTAGCATTTAGCATAAAATTATCCTTAGGGTGAATAAAGTCATTTGGTCCAAAGTAAAGAACAACAGCATCTTGAGATAGTAGATGACCCAGCTTTAAAGCATCGTCAACATCTAAACTTCTTCCCGAACTATCAAAGGGTATATTATTGACTAATTGAATACCTGATCCGTATGGCTGATATACTATAAACTTTTGTTTAGATTTTTGCTGCTTAGCCTCGTGGATCATTTTCTGCGCTGTCTTTGCTTCCCCGCTGTGACAATACAAATTAGGTGAGGTTAAATCTGAATGATCAATAGTTTTATTAATATCAACATCGAAAGCCTCAGCAAGATTAATTTGCTGGTTATAATAATAGTAGTTATGATATGGTTCGGGGCTTACTAGTCTTGAATCTTTAACAACCAGATCAAAAATACCTTTTTGACCGACACCATAGGTTCGGGACTGTAGTAAGGGGTGATTCCAGTAAAGATTCTCCCACCCGTAAATTAAAACTTTAAAGTCATCAGTTGGATTCAATCGGTGAAATTTTTCTAATGCTGGAATAGCGGCAATAATTCTACCAGCACCACCGGATAATAAAAATGTAGTATTCATTGTGACCAATTATAAAGTGTTTTCCTTGCTAAGTCAATAGCTTTTACTCTATCACCACATCCAATATGAACGAAATAAAACCGTTGCCATTCTTCCCATGTAATACCGGTATATTTAAGACCGTATTTTGCCATATTATGTGATAGACAATATTCATCAATATCACCTTCTCGTACAAAAGTAATCTGTCGGCCTTGGTCTGGGGTGATATTTAAGGGTTCCCATACATCGTGGGTAGACTTAAATGAGATGACTGCATTCGAGGCAATACCAACATCTCGACCATCGCGTTGAAAGTAAACGTTATCTGTAACGTTAAACTTAGTTGATGCATGATAGTTATCGTTAAACGCAATGTGGTGGGGTAGAGTAATGCCGTCAGAAAAATCTGGAAACTGTGG
>SXGQ01132948.1_pt1 | contig 10361 bp, 18 predicted proteins | sample 3178371 | NCBI WGS metagenome assembly SXGQ01 (sample SAMN11356859, study PRJNA531348) | freshwater metagenome | isolation source: freshwater sample F1-20 | place: China: Fuxian Lake, Yuxi | collected 2017-12-25 | reverse complement strand
GAGTCCCTCCGATCGCGCCATTTAAAGGTATCTACAATGTTTAATGATAAAATAGCCAGCGAAGAAACAAAAAAACAAAGAATAACTATTTGCGAGTTATGTGATCACAACAAACTTGGTGTTTGCTCAAAGTGTGGTTGTATCATCCATTTAAAAACTCAATGGAAAACTGCTAAATGTCCCATAGATAAATGGACTCCATCAAATATATAGATAATATAAATTGATATGAGAAAATTATGAGCAAATTAGTTATTTTTGATTTAGATGGTGTTTTATTAGACAGTCGAGAAATACATTACGCAGCATTAAATCTTGCGCTAGAAAAAGTTGGATCTGAATTCGTAATCAGTTTAGAAGAGCATTTAAGTTTATATGATGGTCTATCAACGACCAAAAAACTCAACATGCTCACTCAGCGTAAGAACCTTCCTGTTAATAAACATAATCAAGTCTGGGAAGATAAGCAGAAAGCAACCTTTGATATTTTTCGCAAATTACAGGTTGACAATGAACTCGTTCGATATTTTGTTAAACTTAAACAACACAATTATTCAATTGCTGTTGCGAGTAATAGTATTCGCAACACCGTTAAACTTGTTCTCCTTAAACTCGGAATCCTTGAGTACATTGATTATTACGTCAGCAATGAAGACGTAAAACGGACAAAGCCATATCCTGAGATGTATTGGCAAGCGATGACTGCTTGTAATGCTCTGCCGCGCAACACCGTTGTTGTTGAAGACAGCCACATCGGTCGCCAAGGTGCACTAGATAGTGGAGCGAAGTTAGTTCCTGTTGAGAATCGCAGTGATTTGAATCACTCAACAATCGATCGAATTATTAATACACTTGAAGAATATAAAGATGTTTCTATTCCATGGAAGTCTAGCAAAATGAATGTATTAGTTCCAATGGCTGGTGCAGGTTCGCGCTTTGCTCAGGCTGGTTATACTTTCCCGAAGCCATTAATTGAAGTTCGCGGTAAACCAATGATTCAGGTTGTTGTGGACAATCTTAACATTGAAGCACAATATATCTTTATTGTACGAAAAGAACATTACGAAAAATACAATCTTCAAGTGCTTTTAAATCTTATCGCTCCTGGCTGTAAAATTGTACAAGTCGATGGTGTCACGGAAGGTGCTGCTTGCACGACGCTCCTTGCCAAGGAATATATCAACAATGATGAGCAGTTAGTCATCGCTAACAGCGATCAGTTCGTTGAGTGGAACAGTAACGAATGTCTCTATGCTTTCAATGCTGAAGGCGTTGATGGCGGCATCATTACGTTTAAGGCAACGCACCCGAAGTGGTCGTATGCTAAAGTTGGTGATGACGGTTTTGTTGCTGAGGTTGCTGAGAAGAAGCCGATCAGCGATAACGCTACAGTAGGAATTTACTTCTGGAAGAAGGGGTCTGACTATGTCAAGTATGCTGAGCAAATGATTGAAAAGAACGTTCGTGTTAACAATGAATTTTATGTATGTCCAGTTTTTAATGAAGCCATCGGCGATGGTAAGCGTGTTCGTATTAAGGAAGCCGAAGGCATGTGGGGTTTGGGAACACCAGAAGATCTAAACTATTATTTGCAAAACTACAAATAAAATGAGTAAGATAGCAATATTATTAACTGGTGTTTCTTATGGCATGAGAACCGAAACACGTGTTGTAAACACAGATTGGAATTTGGCTAAGCAATCCATCAAACAAAATATCATCGAACCATTTATTTCTCTGGGTCATGATGTAAATGTTTATATGACAACTTATGTCCACGATCAACTCCTGGACATGATCAATTTCTACAATCCGAAAAAAGTGCTGTTGCTTCGATATCAAGGAAGTCATCAACGAATAACTTATATGCAAAGTTTAATGCAGTTGTTATCAGAAGATGTAGATTTTATTGTTGCTACTAGATTTGATATTAAGTTTTTACAAACACTCACTTCTTATCCAATAAACTATGAGAAGTTTAATTTTACCTTTAGACAAATTGGTGACTGGTGGGACAACCATGAATATGTTGATGACAACTTATTCATATTCCCTAAGAAATTTTTAGTCCCGTTGATTAATGCCATCAATGAATTTCATATCAATCCATATATGGGTAGAAGAAATTCGGATCTACATCCCGTATACAAATACTTGAATCAACTTATCGGTTTAGATGATATTAATTTTTTAATGGAAGGTAAACATGCGTCTCATGATAACATGTTTTTCGAACTTACTGGTAATGGTGAAAAATATAAAACTGTGTTGAATGACGATGGCAGCACAACGTACATATATACTATGTTCGATAAGACAGGTTCTCATACGTTAGCACCAAATGAACTCCAAAACATTTCAGATAAGAATAAAGTAACACGTCAACAAGTAGAAGATAGTGTGTTCGCTTTCTTGAAATCTAAGGTGTTGTCATGAAAATCATTTCTCACAGAGGAAATCTTTTTGGTTCAGACGAAGAACTAGAGAACACAATAGATTACATTGAAGTTGCATTGAATCTTGGGTTTGATGTTGAAATTGACCTGTGGTTTAAAAATAATAATATTTTTTTAGGTCATGATGAACCTGCCGATAAAGTTAGTAAAGACTGGCTGCTAATTAATAAAGATAGATTGTTCATACACTGTAAACACATAGATTCTTTACTATACATGCAATCATGTTCTGATGATTGCTTCCATTATTTTTGGCATGAGACTGATGCTGTAACATTGACTAGTCTTGGATATATTTGGGCATATCCAGGAAAACAGCCCATTAGAAATAGTATTGCGGTCATGCCTGAAATAAACAATGATGATGTGTCGCAGTGTTTTGGTATTTGTACTGATTACCCTATAAGGTATAGGAAATTATGCACGGATGGTCTGAGAGGTTAAGCGTCACCTTTACACGGTGAATCATGTAGGTTCGAGTCCTACTCCGTGCACCAATCTATGACAGAACAAAAGAAACTTAGATTTGAAGATTTGCAACCCCATGTTGAAGTGCTCTGTGACGCACTTGAAAACAAAGGAGCAAGTCCAAGTGGGATCTCTTATGACCCAAGAGTTTATCCACAAGCGCAAGCATATCGAAACTTGCTTGCGAAAGTTAGAGCAAAAGAAATCTCAGGTTATGATCTTGAGATGATGCTACATACATACAAGGCAGAAACAATGGAGTTTGCTGGAAACAATCAAACTCTTAGAATTGCTAAGATTGTGGAAGCCCTTGACATTTTCATACGAAAGGAATACAATAAGTTTAATAATTAGGAAGTGTGGCAGAGCGGTTGATCGCAACAGTCTTGAAAACTGTCGTTTCTTCACGGGAACCGTAGGTTCGAATCCTACCACTTCCGCCAAGATTTAAAATGCGGCTGTGATGTAATTGGTAGCCATGCGAGTCTTAGAAGCTCGTGTCGAAAGACGTGTCAGTTCGAGTCTGACTAGCCGCACCATAAATAACTATGATTGCAAAATACGGTAGAAAAGTTGAGCGACACACTCCAGTCATCTGGTGGTGCATTCGCGCTCTTGAGATTGCAACCTGTATTGCGATCATAGCAAACATTATACATCATTGGTAGGAGAAAATAGTGTCTCTAGTTTTGGTTGTAGACAAAGGTGGAATGCCCAAAGATTGGGTAAATTTCGAAGTAGCGACATGCTACTATGCGAAGGAAAAAGTTATTTGGGAAATTGGCAGTCAAATGAAAACCATGTTGGGTGGTTTCAATCACATTGGCGAACAATCAGCAATACACATCTCCTCTATCATTGGCGTCAGTGGTCCATTGCTCGGAGACAAGTTCTACGAAAAGCAGACAGTGTTTGCAGATCGAATGACTTTATATTCTCGCGATCATCACATCTGTGCATATTGCGGAAATGAATTCAGTTCAAGTCAATTAACGATTGATCATGTTCTACCAAAGTCACGCGGAGGTACCAATCAGTGGACTAATTGTGTCACTGCTTGCCGCCCCTGTAATCATCGCAAAGGTTGGAAGACGCCAGAAGAAGCAAAGATGCATCTCCTTTACGTTCCCTATGCACCAACAGTGCATGAAAGAATTCTTCTGAAGAATCGAAAAGTTCTTGGTTGTCAGATGGAATATCTCAAAGCAAGCATTCCAAAACATTCTAGAGTCTGGAGAAATTGATATGAGTACGATTGATCGAATTCGTGACTTGGGTTTTGACATGCGCGACAATCACATGGATGGATTCTTTCAGTTTGGCGCAAAGCAACAACTATATAATATTCTATGGGAAACACAAAAGCAATTAGAAAACTCACCAAAATTTTATGGCGAAGAAGAGTGGCTGAAAGAAAATGGTAGGTAAGGGAAGCAAGCCAAGACCATTGAGTGTTCCGCGCAAACAGTTTGATGATAACTGGGAGCGCATCTTCGGAAAGAAGAAAGAAAAGAAACAACCTGTTGCGGGGTAGTGAAACAGCATCACAGCGGACTCATAATCCGCAATTCCAGGTGCAACTCCTGGCTCCGCTACCAGACATCCTATTGGCTCCTCTGTCCCATAGGGTAGGCTATGCCCCCTGTTTTCGGGTCGACCCTCCAAGGACTCCACAGGACTCCACAGCCCACACGCAAGTCATTGATTCCATTAAGGTTTTTCCCGCAAAAACCCCTTATTCTTAGGATTGCGCAAGTTATTGATTCTATTAGAGTTTTTCCTATTTACAACTCTTGGGTATGGTAGTATAATGATTGTATAGGGTGAGGAATTGGTCCCCCCGAGTTAGGAAGGAAGAGAAATATGGGTATCACTTTAAAGCAGCGTCGTGAGATGGTTCGGGTCGAGCGCGACGTTATTCAGAATCTGCTCGACGACCAGCAGCGGATTCGTGCGGCAATCAAGCAAGCGCGTCTGAATATTACGATGCATCGTGAAGTCCTCGTCGAAGAGCGCAAGTTGAAGCGCATCGTGATGGAAGACCAGCGTGCTCTGCGTGCTCGGAAACAAGCCATTGCGATGCATGCTCGAATCGAGAAGATGGAAGCCAAACTTGCCGCTCTGAAGGCAGCGGCGTAAGTCGTTGATTCTAAACGAATTTTTACTATTGCCTTTTTTCGCCAAATATAGGATAATAATTGTATGATGAATAGTAATCAAAGCCAAGTCGCGCTGGTTAATGCGCGTCAGGATCTTGGGGTCGCCCTCAAGCGTGTAAAGGAATTGCGCGAAACGATCAGTGGTCTACGATTGACCGTTCGACTTGAGCGAGCGTTGAATCGTTCTGCTCGTGCGGATGAACGTGAGGCGCGAAAGGTTGCGCGTGCGGAAAAGCGTGCTGCCAAGATCGCTGCGATGGAGCAGCGTCTTGCGGCGATGCGTGAGCGTGCGCTCGGACCGAAGCAGATTCGTAAGAATTATCGAAAGGCGAGCAAGGGTGTGGTCTATACGCCTGAGCAAATTGCTGAGTTGAATACGACGCTCGGTCTGGTGGAGGTCTAATGAAAAAGAAATTTCATGTTGAAATGTGGTTTGGTATTGCTGCTCGTGGTCGAGATATTTGTAACGGATCATCAGCAACATATCTAGACTACACTGAGGTTCACACGTTTCGTGCTAAAGAATTGCCTACGCTAATTAAGCGCCTCGAGAATGAGGCACGACGGGATCATCCTCGATGTGGTCGACAGAAATTGTGGCACGTTGAGGTTAATGTCTGCTAATTCTTGGTGCTTTACTTTTGCGATTGTTGGTAGTATAATTGTTATTGTCCGTTGTTAATTCTATTGAGGTATTGTTATGAAGAAAGTTGAAGTGTTGTTTACGATGATGGCTGATGGTAAGCCTGTTGCGGTTGAGAATATGCTCAAGACTCTCGACGTGAAGCAGGGTTCTATCATGTGTTTGATCTCGGCTCTCCGAAATGATTTTGGTGCTGAGATTGAGACAGTTCGTGATGGTCGTAAGGTTTTGACATATCAGTTGTTGAATGCTGATAAGGTCAAGATCCCGACGAAGGTCGCGAAGGTTGCCAAGGCTGCGAAGCCGAAGGCTACTAAGGTTGCTGTTTCTCGCACGAAGGCTACGGTTTCTCGTAAGTCGGCTGTTGCTGACAGCGATGTTCCTACCCTTGATGTTGAAGAGATTGATAGCGACGCCGAACTTGCCTCGCTGAAGGCTGAGTTGGGTCTCTCTGATTCTTACGCTGAGTAAGATGATGATAAATCTGGGGGGCGAAAGTCCCCCAGATTCTTTTACTTAGAGAAAACTATCATGGCTACAAATCACACTAAAGAACTTTCTATTTGCGATTCTTTGGCTGCTGAGTTTCTTTGGAAGCATAAAAAGAAAACAAGTATTTCTGCTGTCGCTGTTAGAAAGATGGCGGCTGAAGGAATTATTTCTATGTCCAATCTGTTAGAACGAATTCTGTTAGATAATGGTAGTCTACAACAGTCTAACAAGGTTGGTGAAGATTTCACTGATGGCTCAGACGCGAAGTATTTGACCGCTCGTCTAAAGAAACACAGTGTACAGAGCAATGGTAGAATTGTATATCGCAATTTTGCTACAATTCCAGTTTCTGGTTTGAAAACTAAACGTGGAACTCTTCGCGTGTTTATTACATTTCACCATGATAAAACTGATACACACAAGTTTTTAATGTTTCTTCTTCCGTATAATGTCTGGAAGAAAGCAATGTGCACCACAGGATTGCATTTTTATTTCTCATCCACAGATGATGAATTGACTACCAAAACTAAGAGTTGGGCTGGCAAATATCAAGTCCATACTATTAAGGATTTTGCTAAATGAGACGCGATTGGCGTGATGTAGATAAGGGTGTGCAATGTTTCTATCAAGTGCGCGATGGCTTGATAGTTGGTCAAGTGTACAATATGGCGTATACTTCTATATGGGGTGCCAAAATTCCGTTATCATCAACCGAAGAACTAGTCCTCGGTCAGTATGTAATGCTAGAGTTTGCGAAGCGTGCTGTTGAAGAACATTGGAATGAGAAGGATAGAACGTTTGAGGTTCAAAGTGAATATCTTCTACCTAGATCGTGACGCTAAACTTGCTGCTCAATATCATTGCGACAAACATGTCGTAAAGATGATCATTGAGTATGCTCAATTGATGTCAACAGCACATCGTATGCTTGACGGTACAACTTATATCCAACCAAACGCGAACGGTCGTAAGATGAAACGATGGAAGTTGGAAGATCACCGTGAGCCGATACTGTATAAGGCAAGCCATATAAACCATCCCTCAGCGGTCTGGGCACGCCAGGAACTCAGCCATTACCAGTGGCTGTGGAATCTTGCCTCAGAGTTATGCCAAGAGTACCGTTTCCGCTATGGCGGTGATCAAGACAAGCAGCATAAGACTTCCCTTGTTATACAGTCTCTGAGTTTCGCCCCCAATAACATTCCCAGAGCAGGAATCTTTACCGAGCCACCCCAAGCCATGCCCGAAGATGTAAAGATTATAAACGATTCCGTTGAGGCTTATCGGAACTATTACCGAGTCCATAAACGAAGGTTTGCTACATGGAAAGTTCGTGGAGAGCCAGAGTGGTGGACAACTAAATAAGTGAATGCAAAAGTTTTCAGCATTCAAACCAGAAAATCGTGGCAACCTTTCTGTTTGGGACATTGATGAAACATTGTTTCAGACCAAGGCGCAAGTGCATGTTATGAAAGATGGCAAGCGCGTCAGGTCTCTGTCCAACAAAGAGTACAATACATACAAACTCAAGAAGGGTGAGTCGTACGATTTCTCTGAGTTTAAAGACGCTAAACTATTTAACAGAACATCAGTCCCTATTCAAAGAGCAATTGATAAAGCAGCCAAGACGCTCAAGGCATATGCCAACTTACCTAACAGTAAAGTTATTGTTTTAACTGCTCGTTCAGATTTCGATGATCCGCATACCTTTCTAAATACCTTTGAGAGATATGGATTGAATATGAGAAACGTTCATGTTCATCGTGCAGGAAACTTGGGTCTCCCTGCTGCAGAAGCAAAGCGAATCTTCATCAAACAGTATCTAAACACTGGTCAATTTAAATCAGTATCTCTGTTTGATGATGATGTCAGAAATCTAGAAGTATTCTTATCATTAAAGAAAGAATATCCTAGTGTGAAGTTTGTTGCCTACATGGCAAACCATGGCTATTTTAGGAAGTATTGATTATGCCAACTTATGAATTCATTAATAGAAAAACAAAAAAACTCGAAGAACATGTAATTTCTGTTTCTGCTTACGATGAGTTTAAAGAAAACAATCCTCATCTAGAAAGATACATTGGCAATGCTCCATTGTTCAGTTACAGTGGCACAGGTGACTTCGCTGGCAAGAAAACTGACAATACATGGAAAGAAGTGGTGCACAAAATTGCTGAACAGAATCCACGCAGCCCACTGGCTGAGAAAGTATTGAGGAAAAACACTAAGCGTGTAAAGACTGATCAGGTCTTAAAGAAGCATAAAGTATTTCAACAATAAGGAGTGCTGCGTGTCTAAGAAAAAAAATGGCAACACTGAGATTTTGTTCAGTGAACAAGTTGAGAAGAAGCCGCAGCGTATCAAGGCAGCAGAGTTAAAGAAGTTTGATCCGCTAACTGCAAACCAAGCCAATTTTTTTGATGCATACAAACGTGGTGATTACTTTACTATGTTGTGTGGTTCTGCTGGAACTGGCAAAACCTTTATTGCATTATACAAAGCAATCGAAGAAGTGTTAGATCGATCGTCATCATTTCATCGTGTGGTAATCGTTCGCTCTGCTGTTCAATCAAGAGATCTTGGATTCACACCAGGATCTGTTGAAGAAAAGATGAGCCTCTATGAACAGCCCTACATGCAAATTTGCTATACGCTATTCGGTCGCCGTGATGCTTATGATGCATTGAAAGAATGCAATCGTATTGAGTTTATTTCTACAAGTTTTATTCGTGGTATGTCTTTCGATGATGCCGTTATTCTTGTAGATGAATGTCAGAACTTGACTTGGGAAGAGTTATCAACTATAATGACTCGAGTAGGTTATCGTTCTAAGATTATCTTTTGCGGCGACTACAAACAGACAGACTTGTATCGTAACAACAAGGATAAGTCTGGTATGAAGAAGTTTCACGAGATTGCTAAGATGATGAGTTCGTTTACTAATATTGAATTTACAACCGAGGATATCGTTCGCTCAAGTTTGGTCAAGGACTTCTTGATCGCTGTTGAGAAATACGAAAAAGAACACAGTGTTTAATCACATTCGTCATGAGTTTCCCCAACTTGTTCAAGAAAACGTGTTGGGTTCTAGAATGTATGTCGCGCCAAATGGGCAACGATATCCTTCAGTTACTACGGTAATTGCTGACCACGGCAAAGAAGCAATTCTTGAGTGGCGTAAGAGAGTCGGCGACGAGAAGGCTAACGAAGTCTCGCGTAAGGCTACGACTCGCGGTACAAGCGTCCATAAGGTCCTGGAGGCTTATCTAAACAACGAGGATACCTCTGGCTTCGACATGATGCCGAATGTCAAGTCGCTCTTTGTGCGCATGAAGCAAGAGTTGGAGAGCAAGGTCGATAACATACATTGCCTTGAGGATCGTTTGTTCTCTCATGAACTTAAACTCGCTGGCACCGTAGACTGTATCGCTGAATACAAGGGTGTCCTGTCAGTAATCGACTTCAAGACTTCCATTCGCCTCAAGAAAAAGGAAAACATCGGCGGATACTTTATGCAGGGTTCAGCCTATGCACAAATGTTTAATGAGATGACTGGCAGCAACATTGAACAAGTAGTTATTCTAATTGGTGTTGATACTGCTAATTTTTGCCAGACTTTAATCATCAAGGGTGATGAGATTCAACACCATCGCCAAGAATTGCAAAAGTATATCGACGCATATTGGCAGAAGGTTGACTAATCCTTGACTTGCTAGTATACTAGACTATGTCGTTTATAATGTTGGAGAATACAATGGATTTACCAATTAGTATTGATGAACTTCGTGAAATTGTTGTTGTTCTTGAAAAGGAACAAAAGGCTGAATTAGCCGATCGTCTTAAACTTGTATGCCTCCTTATTGAAGAAGGTAAGCCATATAAGAAGATTTTACGCGAAGAGTATAATATCGTCGCCTAATCTAATCTGTCATTCATTACGATTAGATTATTTTATCGTTTTTCGTACTATTTTTCCCATTATTTTGCATATATACTTTGCGTGTAGGTTTTGTATAGCCTTTTATTATACAGGAGTTTAACATGAAGACAGTTGGCAATAAATTGAGTCCGTTTACGATCACTGGTGTAAAGCCAGGTGCTCTTGAGCCAAACGGAGCATTCCAGGATATCAATCTACATTCT
>SXGQ01868231.1_pt1 | contig 10362 bp, 9 predicted proteins | sample 3178371 | NCBI WGS metagenome assembly SXGQ01 (sample SAMN11356859, study PRJNA531348) | freshwater metagenome | isolation source: freshwater sample F1-20 | place: China: Fuxian Lake, Yuxi | collected 2017-12-25 | reverse complement strand
TCCCAGCTGAGCTACCGCCCCACCCGAGGGCGGCGATTCTAGCACCACCCCATCAGTGATTTTATATCGATCCGATATAATTTTGCCCATGGATGCCAAAACACTCTGTCTCGGCCTGCTCTCTTTCGGTGAAGCGAGCGGGTATGACCTCAAACAACACGCCGAGTCGGCGGGCGATCATTTTTTCGCCTCAGGGTTCGGATCGATTTATCCCGCGCTGTCCGCTTTGGTGAAAAATGGACTCATCGAGCGTGTGTCGAAACCTCGCGAAGGGCGTCGAGATCGAAAGGTTTACCGCATCACCCCTGCAGGCCGCTCGGAACTCATTCACCTGCTCTCGCTCGTGGAGCCGCGTCACGTACTTCGATCGGATCTGTTCGCGCTTCTTTACTTCTCTCATCTCGTGACGCCGGAGCGCATCACTCAAGTGATTGATGAACGCCTCATCGCAATCCGTGCAGATCTCGAGGCGACCAAGCGCTCCGATACGACGCTCAAGCATCCAAGCCCGCCGAGCGTCCGATTCGTGAGTGGCCTCAAGAAGGCTCTCTTCGAAACGACTCTCCACTATTTTCGCGAAAATCGGGCATTGCTCGAACGCTGAACCTACGCCCAAGCTCAATGATCGATCAGTAGCGAAGCCTCAATAGGGACGGCGGATCATGATCCCCGATCGTGACGATGAACAGTGCGTCGTACTCGTCGTCACGCAAAGCGACGGACTCACGCCCTCTCGTCAGTAAAGAAATCATTTCCGGCACCGTATTCGAGTGACCGACGATCAAAATAGTCTGGCCCACATGCTCTTTGAGCGATCGCTCAAGCAGTGCGTTGACCGCTCGACCCGGATAAATCTCTGCAGCGAGACCGAGTGAGTCCGTAATAGGTTCGGCGGTCTCCTTCGCTCGGCGCGTATCGCTCACATACACCGCCGCGACGCCGACATCGCGCAATACACGACCGAGGCGGCGCGCTCGCTCTTGCCCGATATAACTCAGCGGAGGATCTTGAGCGGCATCATTCGACTTCTCCGCATGGCGCACCACGATCAACGTGGTGGGTTTTACAGTCGAAACAGGCTCTGCTCGCGCGGCATCCGCAAGCAGGGCCATCGTGACCCCGATGACGGCGATCAAGAAAAGCAAACTTTTGACGTACACACGGGCCATGCCTGCGCAGTGTATCGACTTCCGGCTATAGTCGCGGCGTGAACCCCATCGTCTACGCCATTCCAGTTTTCATGGCCTCGATCCTGCTCGAGGCGTGGATCGCACATCGCCGAGGCGTCGCGACCTACGACATTCCCGATGCCATCACGAGCCTGAACTTCGGAATTCTGAGTCAGTTATCGGGCGTCTTCGTTCGAGTGTTCACGTTTGGAATCTATATTTGGGTTTTCGATAACCTGCGCATCCACACGTTCTCCGCCGACTCACTTTGGGTCTGGGTGTTCGCGCTGATCGCGTATGACTTCATTTATTACTGGGTCCATCGTTGCGGGCATGAGATCAATCTCATGTGGTCCGCTCATCAGGTTCATCACTCGTCGGAGTATTTCAACCTCTCGACGGCGTTGCGCCAGACGTCGACGGGCGCTTTTGCCTCATTTCCGTTTTATCTGCCGATGGCACTGCTCGGCGTCCCTCCCATCGTCTTCGGAACGGTCGCACTCATCGATTTGCTGTATCAGTATTGGGTACATACCGAACTTGTCCGCAAACTCGGCTGGGTCGATCGGGTGTTCGTGACACCCTCGAACCACCGCGTCCATCACGGTCAAAACGACTACTGCATCGATCGCAATTACGGCGGGATCTTCATCATCTGGGACCGCCTCTTCGGCACGTTCGCAGAGGAACGGGATAACGAGCCGGTGGTCTACGGCATCCGCAAACCGCTCGCGAGTTACAACCCGGTCTGGGGCAATCTCAACGTCTACGCCGACGTCATTCAAAAATCTTTGAACGCAGGATCGCCTTTCGCTGCAATCAAAATCTGGTTTGATTCACCCGGCGGCCGTGGAGCCACCCTGCCCCATCTCGATCCGAAGAGCGTCAAAAAGTTTAGTACGGATACCTCGCAAGCCGTGCAACGTTATGCCGTCGCACAGTACGTACTCCTCGCTGTCGTCGTGACGTATTTTCTCGCCATCGCACCAAGGCTCACCTTGCAAGATCGAGTCATCTGGGCGATCGCCATCACATTTTCGGCGATGAGTCTCGGCTGGCTTCTCGAAGGGCGACGCTTTGCCCGGCATGTTGAAATCGTGAGACTTTTCACCCTAGGCGCAGTGATCGCTTCGTTCGCTCTGCCGAGCCTTTGAGGGCTTTATGGGGGGGGGGGGGGATATCGCACCCTCCCGAATCTCCGTCGGCGTCAGCCCATGACGCTCACGAAACGCCTTGGCGAAATTCGCGGGCGTCGAGTACCCGAGCGCATCACTGATCGCCGAGATCGGTAACTGGGTATCGCACAACATCTCGTAGGCTCGACGGAAGCGCTCTTCACGCAACCACGCGAACACGGCTTGACCGCACAACGCCTGAAACGCCTCACCGAGTTTTCGACGATTGCTGCCCACGCGCACCGCTAACTTATCAAGGGACGGGGGCGAATCGATCGACTCCCGCAAGATTCGCTGGGCGGAGACGACGAGAACCTCATCGGGCGTCGTCAGCGGACGAACGCTCTCGCCCTCACCACAGCGCCCTGCTTGCTCATCCACGCGGCGGGCTGCAAGACCCAGATGCACCCCGACGCGCGCCAAGACTTCCGTTTCGTTGAAAGGCTTGGTGATGTAGTCGACGCCCCCGATCCTAAAACCCTCGAGCCGCGTGGCAAGATCCGTCGCCGCCGTCAAGAAAATCACGGGAATCGATGCCGTGTCCGGATTAGCCTTCAATCGTTGGTACACGGTAAATCCGCTCGTACCCTCCATGTGGATGTCGAGAAGGATGAGCCCTGGGGCGAGCGCGACGGCTTGACGATACCCCTGCTCTCCATCACGCGCGACGCTGAATCGCACATCACGCAGGGTCATCAGCTCAAGCAACAGACGAAGGTCGGTGACCGAGTCATCAATCAACAGCACATCGATGCGCGAGCGCATCAGGACACAGTCTCCGTCGCAAGCTCTTGCAGCGCGTCGAAATCGAGATCTGCGACCGACGCCTCGACTCGATCGGCAAAACCGGAGTACTGAGGTGCACGCTGTCGTAACGCCCGCGCCCACTCACGCATCGCCGTCACCTCACCGAGCTCCACCATGTTGCGCAACGTGGCGAGTTCGACAGCGTCGGGACGCAGCCCTGGGGGGGAGTCGACGCCACGGGCGACTGGTAGCGAGTCGGTCCAGCGCAGACCCAGCAAACGCCCCACACACGTCAGAAAGTCGTTGTGGTTGACCGGCTTCAAAAACTCGGCGGCAAACTGAACGCGGTCGTCGAGCCCATCCGGTCGACTCGCGGGCGCCGCAGACACCATGACAACGGGAATCTCCAGTCGATGCTGATGGACGGATTCAAGTACCACCCATCCATCGCCGTCCGGCATGAATTGATCGGTCACCACCACATCGAGGGTCTCGGTTTGACGAAATAAACGAACCGCCGCATTGCCACTCTCAGCTTCGTGAACGACGAATCCTGCTCGCGCCAGCAAGTCCGCAAAGATCGCGCGACCACCCGGATCATCATCGATCACTAACGCCACGCGCGGTCGCCCCGCATAACCTCGCGCCTCGATGGGTCTCAGTTCAACTTCAACGCCCTCGTGATTTCGCAAACGCGCCGAGGCCGCCAAGATCGCAAATCGGAATACGCTTCCGCTGCCCGGCGTGCTCTCGACACTGACCTCGCCATCCATCAGATTCACGAGCTGCTTGACGATCGCGAGACCCATACCGGCGCCCTTGCCTCCGTAGCGCTCCGCTCGCCCGACTCGCTCGAACGGCAAGAAAATACGCTCCCGATGCTCCGGCGCGATGCCTTCACCGGTATCGATCACCGCGAACTCGAGCTCAAAATCATTATCGGCCTCCGGTCGAAGACCGTACTCCAGGGTGATGATCCCATCATGCGTATGTCGCGCAGCATTCACGATGAGGTTGTCGAGGACTTGCCGTAAACGATGTGGGTCGATACGAAGTACCGCGCCGTCGACCGACGCGCTATTCGAGCGTGCCTGAAGAACGAAGGTGTTTCGATTGCGAGCAGCCAGTATTTGCGACGCGGCTGCGACTTGATCGAGAAACTCTACCAAGACGACGGGCTCAAGCTGCAGCTTCAGGGCGCCGGCGGAGCCCTTGGCGTAATCCAGAATTTCATCGATGAGTCGCAGGAGTTGACGCCCACTATTGGCGATCGTCGATAACTCGGGCGCCACACGAAGTTTTTCGGACACGCGCATGAGCAACTGCACATTCCCGAGAACCGAGTCGAGCGGCGTACGCAGCTCATGGCTCATCCGGGACAAAAACTTGATCTGCTCGTTGCTCGCCGACTCCGCATCGCTGAGACGACGATCCAGAGATCGGGATTTTTCGATCAATGCCATTAGCACCAAGGCAACTACGAGCAGCATCGAGATCGGCGCAGCGATAATATCGATCATGAATTCGGGCGCATTCACCTTCGCCATCGGTGTTCGGAGGGCCACACCCACCGTAAGCGAAGCGAACGCGATACAAATCCATAGCGCGAAGGTTTCCCCCTGCCGCCAGGTTCGATAACTGGCCCAGACCATCAGAATAATTAAAGGGATCGCCAACGAGGCCCAGATCGCAGCGCCGAGCGTGTAGTCGATGAAAATGCTGATGAGTTGAAAAACCAGCACCGCAACGAAAAGTGTCCGAATCGCCAGGTGCTCTTCCGGCATGCGACGAATCCCAGGCATGGACGCGTAGAGATACCCCACCAAGCCCACCGTCGTGATCATCCCACCCACCGACATCATCTCGATGGGTATCGGTCGATCGGCGGGCCAGAGCAACCGCAGGAGCACCCCGCTCGAAATCATCGCCTGGAAAAACTGACCTAACAACGACAGGACGAACAATCCGTACTGCGATTGCCCCGTCGTCACCAGCATCATGAGCGATAAAAGCAGGCCGAAGACTAGCCCTCCGGTGGCCACCGCCATCCAGACGCTCGTGGCCTGCCTGAACCCTCGATAGGCAGAGGGGTCCCAAAGAAAAATCTCGAGGTTGACTCGAGAGCGACTCTCGATTCGAACCCAGATCTCCGTCGTGCTGCTTGCGGCGATCTGTAATGGAACGACGTCGTAGAAGGCAGCAATGGCGCTACGCTTCACGCGAGGCACACCGTATCCCGTTCGCTCCGAGCGCCAACGGCCATCGACCTCCGACTGAAACACGGTCACGTCCGTGTGCCGGGGATGACCCAACTGCAACCATCGCTCAAGATCGTCGGGTGAAGAATTACGCAGGCGCATCCGCAACCAGACCGCATCGTCGATCGGACCGACTTTGCGATCGTGGCGCGTGAGAGTCTTGAGCTCACACCCCCCCGAGGCGACGTACTGACGGGTCGCCGCGGGCGGCGTCTTACACCACACAACACCTTCAATGATTTCGAGGTCGTGAGGAATCGAGGCGACGTCTGTCTCGATCGGGGACGACAGCGCCGCAAGCGGCAAGAAGAAAGCCGCCCAGCACCACCCCGCCACCACCCAACGTGAGCAAACATCCATCGACTGCCTCACCCTCTAGGAGTCGCTCCGAAATTATTCAGACCGGAACAATTTGGCTTAACAGAATTGTCCTATAAAGATCGGATATCGGGATGAATATACTCCGAAATGGATTAATCTTTGAGGGTCTAGTGCGGCCGGGAATACCCCCCTGCGCACGGGGGAATCTCGATACGAGTCGATTCGGCCTACCATTTCGAGTCATGAACGGCTCCTCTCTGTCGAAGAAAGCGTCCTTGGACACCCTCACTCTGATCTCAGAGCACCGTCCAAGCCCTCCCGACGAACCACTGATGACCCTCCATCAGTCCTCGCTGCGCGTTCGAGGTGTCCTGCACCTGCTGCACGAGGCACTGCAGAGCGGTAACGGCATCTCCCCAAGTCATGCCGCCGCGGTCTGCGCGCTGATAAAGAATGCAGAGGCCGACCTGTCGGAGATGGACCAGTCGATCGACGAGCTGGTCGATCTACACCTCGGCCGCTCCCGCCGCTGACCGACTCGGTTCGGCGGGATCGGGTAGTCTGGGGCGATGACCAGACTGCCCCGGCGCCTGTGGTTCACGATCCTCGGTCTCTCCGCCACGGCCCTGCTGATCTGGGTGTTTAGCGGGGCGCTCGCGGAGCGGCTCATTTTCAGGGTGATCGAGCGCGCGGCCTCGACCGCAGACCCCGCTCAAGGACTACCCGATGGTCTTCATGTCGGGTTGTGCGGGACCGGTTCCCCGATGACCGACCCCCGGCACAGCGGTCCCTGCACTGCTGTCCTCGCCGGTCATCGGCTCTTCATCGTCGATGCGGGCCCAGGCAGCGCCGCAACCCTCAACCGCATGCTGCTGAACCCCGGTCGGGTGGAGGCCGTGCTACTGACCCATTTTCACGGGGACCATATGGGTGGACTCGGTGACCTCGCCCTGCAACGCTGGGTCGCCGCCTCCGCGGAGTCACCTCTCGAGGTGCACGGCCCGATCGGGGTCAAAACCGTGGTCGAGGGCATCACCCTCGCCTACTCCACCGATAACGATTACCGAATCGCCCACCACGGCGAACGAATCGTTCCCTCAGGCGGTCGCGGTCTATCCGCCAAAGAATTCTTGATGGGCCAGGGCGACCGAACAGTCATCATCGATTCACCTTCTCTCAAGGTCACTGCGTTTCTCGTCGATCACGGTCCGGTCAAACCCGCCGTGGGTTATCGCTTCGACTATAAGGGTCGCAGCGTCGTCATCAGCGGCGATACTCGGGCGAGCGCTGCGGTCGAGCGCGAATCAAAGAATGTAGACCTCTTGATCCATGAGGGACTCTCACCGCGACTCGTCGCCTTGATGGAAAGCGGTTTCGCCCGGCATGCGCGAACCGCGTATGCACAAGTCATGGCCGATATTCGGAACTACCACACCTCACCGGAAGACGCCGCGGAAATCGCTCAGCGCGCAGGGGTTCGAATGCTCGTGTTCAACCACATTGTCCCACCTCTTCCGAGCCGGATGTTGGACGTACGGTTTCTGGGCGACGCTTCTGCGCGCTTTGACGGGCCCATACGCGTCGGTGTCGACGGGGATTGGTTCTCCCTCCCGGCCGGCACAACAAGCATTGAAGTCGATTCCCGACCGTGAGCGCCGTGCGAACACAGATCGGGCGTCACGTGGCCCGTTTTTTGACCAGCGAGACGCGGCTTGAAGCACGGCGTCATCTGAAATCTTTGGGGCGTCGTTTAGTCGGAAAAGCTCCCACGGCCCATTACTTCCATCAGTTTGACGATCCATACAGCGAGCTGGCGGCTTCACAACTCGATCGACTCCGAGACGAGTACTCGATCCACATCGAGTGCCACGCCGTACCTCACCCCGACCCGGCTGCTGCACCGCAGGCCGAAGCGCTTCGCGACTGGTCGCGACGAGACGCCGCCCTTCTCGCAACCCGAATGGGTCTCGCGCGACCTGGAAACGGTGTTGCGCCAAGCGATCTTCGCTCTGATGCAACGTCGCTTGAGCATGGCCGCGCGCTGCGCGAGCGTTTGGGCCATTACCTGGGCGCCACGTTTTTCTTTGAGGGTGAATGGTATTGGGGCATCGATCGACTGCACTATCTCGAATCCCGATTGGCCAAAGCCGGACTCGCGCCGCAGGCGCGGTCACCGAGTCCTCTGACCCCTCCGGAACTACGACTCGCGCCGCTCGAACACCCTTCGGACGCTAAACAATCCCCTCCGACGGTGGAGTTTTTCTGCTCGCTGCGCAGTCCGTACACCTGGCTCGCAGTCCCACGCATCCGAAGACTCGCCAGACACTACGGCGCCACCCTCCAACTCAAGTTCGTTCTGCCCATGGTGATGCGAGGTCTCCCCATCCCGCTCGCCAAACGTTTTTACATCCTCGCAGATGCCAAGCGCGAGGCGACTCGTTTAGCGCTTCCCTTCGGCGATGTAGCGGACCCAGTGGGGCGGCCTGCCGAGCGAGGTCTCGCTGTGCTGAATCATGCAATCCAACGCGGTGTCGGCGAAGAGTTTCTCGAGTCGTTTTTGCGTGGGGTCTTCGCCGAAGGGATCGATGCCGGCAGCACGCGAGGTCTTGAGCGAATTGCACAGCGCGCCGGTTTAGACCGCTCGATCGTCCGCAACGCGCTGTCAGATGAGTCCTGGCGCACGGTTGCAGAACATCATCGCAACGAACTTTTATCGACGGGTCTCTGGGGCGTGCCGAGTTTTCGTGTGTCGGGTTTGCCGGCGTATTGGGGGCAGGATAGGCTGTGGTGCCTCGAGGATGATTTGATTCGCCATCTGACATGACACGTCGATTTCGCCTGGGACTCATCGTCGTTGCGATCTTCGTAACGCTCGCCGCCGTCTTTTTCTGGGCGGGTGGACGAACGGGCCTTGCACTCTGGGTCGCAAAGTACGTACTGCATCAAGAGGGCGCACCCTTTCGTGAGATCACGTGGCGACGCGGTCCCGACACGGCGCCTCCAGCCAACGCGTCGACAACCGGCCAAAGAAAACCCAACGTCATTCTCATCGTCGTCGATGATCTCGGCTATGACGATCTGACCGTACTCGGCACGGGCGTCGCCGAAGGGCGAGTCGGCACCCCAAATATCGATAGCCTCGCAAAAGGCGGCGTAAGATTCGACGCCGCATACTCTGGCAACGCCACCTGTGCCCCCTCTCGTGCGGCCATCATGACGGGTCGATACGCCACACGCTTCGGCTTCGAGTTTACGCCTGCCCCCAAGGCCTTCATGAGATTGATCTCTTCGGGAATCAATCGAAATCCTGAAGATCCCCCGCCCAGGTATTTCGCGGAGCGCGAGGCCGGTCAGCCCCCCGTCGATGAGATGGGCCTGCCCACGAGCGAGATCACCATTGCGAAGCTCTTGCAGTCTGAGGGCTATCACACGGTGCAGATCGGCAAGTGGCACCTTGGTGACAGCCCGAAGTACCGAGCTTACGCCCATGGATTCGATGAATCTTTGAGTCTGCAATACGGCGCTGCCATGTACCTACCGGAGGATGACCCAAGGGTGGTGACGGCCGTCGCTCAAAAAGATCTGATCTCGAAGTTCATCGTGGCCAACGAGCCGTGGGGCATTCGGTTCAATGATGGCGAGGTCTTCAAACCCGATCGATATCTCACCGACTACCTCACCGATGAGGCGATTCGAGTCGTCGATGCGAATCGTCACCGGCCGTTTCTTCTTTACCTCGCCTACAACGCTCCACACACGCCACTGCAAGCCACTCGCGAGGACTACGACGCCCTGCCCTTCATAGAAGATCACACCCTTCGGGTCTATGCCGCCATGCTGCGCTCACTCGATCGGAACATCGGGCGACTGCTGGCCTCGCTCCGCGAACGCGGTCTCGACGAGAACACCTTGGTAATTTTCACGAGTGACAACGGCGCGCCCCACTACGCCGGCGTTGGGCATCGTAATCAGCCGTATCGAGGCTGGAAAGCCACCTATTTCGAAGGCGGAATCCGGGTGCCGTTTTTCATGCGATGGCCAGCAGCTCTGCCTGAGGGACGTATCGCAACCGGTCCCGCTGCGCATTTCGATATCTTCTCGACGATCGCTGCAGCAGCAGGTGCCAATCCGCCGAGCGATCGCATCATCGACGGTGTGAATCTGCTTCCGTTCGCGCGCGGCGACCAGGAGGGACGACCTCATGAGTCGCTGTATTGGCGGACGGACGACTATCTCACGATGCGTCTCGGCGACTGGAAACTTCAGACAAGTCGACTTTCGGGACGGATCTGGCTCTTCGACCTCGCGAGCGACCCCACGGAACAATTCAATCTCGTCGATCGCGAGCCGGGTCGAGTGGCCGACATGACCGCACGACTCGAAGCGTTCAATCGACAACAGGCTGCGCCGCTCTGGCAGTCTCTCGCAGCGAATCCGGTGCCCATCGATCGAACGCTGCAAGAACCGGCACAACCGAACGAGGACTTCGTTTACTTCTCTAACTGACGAACGGTTTCGAGAATCTCTCGCAAGGTTTCGATCGGCAATTGGCCGGGAGCCGAGCTTTGCTCGCCGGCGGCAAAAGTCATCGCCGAGCCGAACATACTGCCAAAGATACGCGTAACGACACCCAGAGAGCCCATCGCCATCGTGATGAGCGGTACCGGTAACTCACGAGAAGCGCGCTCCGTC
>SXGQ01544736.1_pt1 | contig 10362 bp, 13 predicted proteins | sample 3178371 | NCBI WGS metagenome assembly SXGQ01 (sample SAMN11356859, study PRJNA531348) | freshwater metagenome | isolation source: freshwater sample F1-20 | place: China: Fuxian Lake, Yuxi | collected 2017-12-25 | reverse complement strand
TGTTGATGCCTCTGGTACTGCAACATTTACACAAGAAGAAACAAAAAAACTTACCGATATTCTTTCTGATGCCGGCCGTATATTCCAACAAATCAATCCAATGGTTTTAAATCGTGTGTCGGCTGTTGAATCATATAATTTGTTTGTCAAAACATTTAACAATACCAAAGTTCGTGCCGGTGAACCAATCAAGAATACCACATTACACACATCACAAATGATAAAATGGATTGAAGATAAGCTAAATAAAGAGATACTTGCGGCTAAAAAAGAAGATACCAAACAAAAACGTATTACCGAAAAGAATGAGGTAATGCGTTTCTTCCGTGGTGGTGCCGCACAATTCAAACTTATCTTTGACCTGATGAATTTAATTGTTGATGCTAAGGTGATGATTGTTCGTAAATTAGAAACGATTAAGTCATCTGTTGATACATTTGTTGTAACAGATAGTGGATTTAAAGTAACTGGTCCCGAAGGATTTGTTGCGGTTGACCGTTTATCTGGCGGTGCTTTGAAATTGATTGACCGTATGGAGTTCAGTAAAAACAATTTTAATGCCGCCAAGGCCTGGAGCAAATAATGGCAACCAAGAAGTATGACCTATCACAAATCATGGCCGAGTTTGATGATGATGACTTTGGTTTTAGTACCGTTGATGAATCTGAATATGAAGCTGTGATAGCTGAGAAAGATGAAACAGTTGAAGAGTATAAACAAAGATTAGAACAAGTTGAAAAGATTATATTACCATTTCTAAATAAACTCCTGAAAACTGCGGATCAAGCAGTTATCAAATGGCCAAATCGTAAACCAGTAATTGAAGCACAGATACAAAAAATTCTTAATCTTACCAGAGGATAAAATGATACAAATTACAGAAAAGGCTTTTAGTCAAATTCGTCAGATTATGATTGAAGAAGACACTACAGAAGCACTCAGAGTATTTGTTCAAGGTGGTGGTTGTTCTGGTTTTCAATATGGTTTTACTTTTGATGAAAACCAGGCTGATGATGATTTTCTAATTGAACAAGAAGGTGTAAAGGTTTTAGTGGATGCTATGAGTATGACCTATCTTGAGGGTGCTGAAATTGATTACAAGAAAGACTTAACATCAGCACAATTTGTTATTAAAAATCCTAACGCAACCAACACTTGTGGTTGTGGTTCTTCTTTTGCGGCTTAATTATGTACAAATATAAACTTTGGGTTCGTATAAATGATTATCAAACAACAGAAACTATCGTATACGCTAACACTGATTATGATGCTAAATTGTTAGGTGAAGCGCAGTACGGACAAGGTAACATTCTTAACTACACAAGGATACATGAATAATGTCATACTCAGCACAAGTTATTGACCATTATGAAAATCCAAGAAATGTTGGTTCTTTTGCTAGGGAAATAAAAAGAGTTGGTACTGGTATGGTCGGAGCACCGGCCTGTGGTGATGTAATGAAACTACAAATACAGGTCAATGAAGATGGTATTATTACAGATGCTCGTTTTAAGACTTACGGTTGCGGTAGTGCAATCGCTAGTAGTTCGTTGGTTACTGAATGGGTTAAAGGTAAAACTCTTGATGAAGCTGCAACAATTAAGAACACGCATATCGCTCAAGAACTGGCTCTTCCGCCGGTAAAAATCCACTGTTCGATACTTGCTGAAGATGCCATCAAGGCCGCAATAAAAGATTTCAAAGACAAACATGAGCAAAATAATCCTGCTTAAAGACGTATACGCTCTTAAAGAACAAAAAGAAAAAGAGCTGGCTTTTTATAAGGAAAAATTGGAAGAACTACGAGACAAAGTGTATTGGATAGAACGTGATATTGCTTTAACTAAAAATATCATAAAAATGATAGAAGAAGAAAGAATTAAAAATTTATCGGAGAATGAGTGAGTTTTCTAATAGCCAATATTCCACCAATTCACTGTTATATTCGTAGAGAATTTTTGTATGATTTTGAAAAAGGTTTTGGAGAATATGAACCATGTATTTGGGTTACAGTCAAATCTATTCGTGGCCAGGCATTTCGTATAGAATCATATTTGCCTAACTATGGTGCACTTTATGATAAACTACCGATTCATGCTTTCGTTTCACGCACAGAAAATCTAGGTCCATTTTTATCACTAGACACACTTCAAATATGGGATTGTTTTTCTAACGAAATCACTGTGTTACAAAAATCATTTCTTAAAAATCTCTCTTGTAAGTTTTATGCTAAAGATAAGAAGTTTTATGATGGTGATTATATGTTTACAGTTGATAATGGTTTTTCTGATCCAAATACCATTGATACAACATATGCTGAATGGCCTGAAGACCACAAGTCATTTAATTTTATACAGTTAAATAATGGTCAATATGCAGCACAACCAAATAATCGTTGTATATTTTTAGATGCAGCAAGTAATCCAAAAGAACTAAAATTTCCAGATTTTAAAGTATGTACACAACTTTATCGTGTAGAAACTAATCCTAAATGGGCCCTTGGTGATACCGATACTGTAATGTACGAAGAGAGTAGAAATGTTAAAACAAGTTAACGGAAAGTGGGCTCTAGTATCTAAGAAGACCCAACGACCTCTTGCCTATTATAAAGGTGAAGGTAAACCGTCTGATGAATGGGTCACTAAACAAGAACGCCGTATACAATTCTTTAAGCATGGTTTTGGTGAGGCTGTAACAAGTCCAGATATTTTACCAAAGTCTGGTGCGGGACAAGATGGCACCACAGAACTGGTAAAAACATATATGAAAGATACACCCGGCCAAAACTTCATAAGATTTAAAGCCTATATAAAAAGTAAATACTGATTTTTGGAGTGTAAATTGAACGTAGACATTGTGATTGGATGCATCACTGGTTATAATTTTGACAAGATTAAACCTTGGGTTAATTCTTTAGATCGAAGTGGTTTTAGTGGTGTTAAAATTATGCTCTGTTACAATATTCCGTATGAAGTAGCCGAAGAGCTTACGAAAAGGAATTATACTATTTTTGCCTTCGGTCAAGATAAACAAACTGGTAACCTCACTTACAAACATCCACATGAACGGTCATTTAATATTTGCCTTGACCGATTCGCACACATTCCATTCTTTCTCAATAGACTTGAAAATAAAGAACAATATCGGTACATTATTACTACCGATGTGAAAGATGTGGTGTTTCAAAGTAATCCTTCTCAATGGCTTGAAAAAAATATCGGTGACAAAAAAATAAATGTGGCATGTGAGTCGTTAATCTATGAAAATGAACCATGGGGTAAAAACAATATACAATTATCATTTGGTCCGCTCATCTATGAACGAATGAAAAACAAACTGATTTATAATGCAGGCACTATCTCAGGTGAATTTAACACGATGCTTGATTTAATGACAAACATCTTCTTATCTTGTGGTGGATCTCCATCTAATGTGCCTGGCGGCGGTGGTCCCGATCAAGCTGGATTGAATGTCTTGCTTGATTTTGAACCTTATCGTAACGTTACAAATTTTGCTATGAGTGAAGATGGATATGCTGCACAACTTGGCACAACAGGCCCACAGGTACAAAACAAATACGGTTCACATCTTGTAGAACCAGCACCGATTATGGTAGATGACTTAGTTTGCACAAGTCTCGGTATACCATTTACGATAGTTCATCAGTATGACCGTGTTCCTGGTTGGAAAGAAATTATAGAGAGGAAATATGAATGATTTTATTATTGACACTAGAAATGGTAGTATTCAAACAAACAAAAAAGAAAAAGATGAGTGGAATATCAAAGTTTTAAAAGAACGTGGTGATTGGGAAAGAAAAAAATGGATCTCTGCTCCAGGTCTTTGTGAATTGGTTAAAAAGATGTTTAGTTCAAATAAAACAATTAGTGGCTTAGAAATTGGCGTTGCTAGTGGTTGGACCATGAATCATTTTTTAGAAAATATACCAAACCTATATCTTACTGGAATAGATCCATATGTTGGGTATATGGATGGTAACAAAAAAATAACACAAGAAAAATTAGACGCACAATATTTAGCGGCTCAAGATAATATTTCCGATTTCACACCAAGAGGTACAATACTCAAAGGCTATAGTGAAGAATTTGTGCATTTAATTGTAGAACAGTCTCTTGATTATATTTTCATAGATGGAGATCATTCTTATGAAGGTGTCCTAAGTGATTGTGAAATGTATTTTTCTAAAGTAAAGAAAGGTGGAATTTTTGCTGGCCATGATTGGTGTTTAAATGGCGTAAGAAAAGCTGTAAATGAATTTAAAGAAAAACATGGGTCACCAGAAATAAAATATACTTCGAACGATGTATGGTATTGGATAAAAAATGACTAATTTGATTTTTTCTCCAGTTGGTATTCCAATTGAGTTTCATCCGGCCTATGATAAAGACAATCATTGGAGATTTACGAAACCAAATCGTAACTATGAAATCGCCGTATACTCTTACAAAGGTTTCAAACCAGAACCAACTACCTACGACCACATTGGTGAAGGTGAAGGTTACAAATGGCAAATCACAAAACAATTTTTAGACAACTTTGATTATTCTAAGTATGAGTATGTTGGATTTTGGGATGATGATTTAATCTGTGATATTCAAAGTATTAATCGAGCTCTTGAAATAGCAAAACAACACAATCTTAAACTATTTCAATTATCAACTATTGCTGGTTCCGATTCTACACATACCGTTCTACATCAAAACCATAGTCTGAAATACTCTTTAGCGAATGTTCTTGAAGGTATGGGCCCTTTTGTACATTCGTCTTTGATACCTACACTGAAAAAATTTTGGGAATACCATGAAGTAAAAAGTGGTTGGGGTTTTGACTTGACCATGCCATCTTTTTTAAAAACACCTGCTGGTATTATACATGAGGTTTCAATGTATCATCCTAAAAAACCAAGTTACTATGATAAAAGTGCCGCCTTCTCAGAAATGTATCATATTTATAACACGATTTATCCGAAGTTTATGAAAGATACATATAATGAGGACTGTGAACCTTGGAATGAACCACACCGTGAAATTGAAATGACCCTTAGAGGAAACTAAATGGAAGTTATTAATATCAGTAAGCTTAAAAAGAAAAAAGAAAAACCAACTGAAGAAAAGGTACAAGGTAGAACTTATACCAGTAACCATGTAAAGTTACTGAAACACCTTGACCGTCTAAAGATTATTCAAGATGGCGGCCGTCCAAAGCCAGTGATGTTTCATATGTCACCATGTAACCCTTGTAATCTCACCTGTTCTTTTTGTTGTTTTGCGAATCGTAATTTAAAACAAATGCTTACATTACCGCAAATGAAGAAAGCTATTGATCAGTTTGTAGAACTTGGTGTTTCTGGCATGGAACTTACAGGTGGTGGCGAACCACTTTTACATCCGAAAATAAATGATGTAATTAAATATGCACATTCAAAAGGGTTGAAAATTGGAATTGTAACGAATGGTTCTATTTTAAAGCGTGTTAAGGTTTGGCATATGGTTTCTTGGGTTCGTCTTGGCATGTATGGTTTTGATGAAGGTTATGATTATGACTTATCAGTGTTTGATGGGATTGATACAATTGAAATATCTGCGGCCTATGTGTGGGATGGTGCGCTTGAAACATCTACCAATCCTAATGTAACTGGTAATTGGACTGATAAAGAGAAAAAGATTCTTTCTAAAAACTTCTACAAAGAAGAAAACTTTATGCGTATGTTAAAGTGGGTACAAGAGAAGAAGATTCCCACTCGCATTGCTTTTAATGCTATTAAAGATCCACAAGAAACGATGAAAGACATTGAGAAGATTCGTGGTCTTCTGGCAAAGCATGAAGCAGAAAATGGACCACTGACACATGCCTTTTTATCAGATTTTAATTTCAAAGGCGTTCGTCGTAATGATAATTGTTACATGCACATGGTCAAACCTTGTGTGTTTACTGATGGTAATGTATATGTTTGTCCTTCAGCTGAACTTGCACCAGAAAATAACTATCATGTAAATGATAAATTCAAACTTTGTGATATTGATGGTATCTTAGATTTTTATAACTCACAAGTTGGTGGACCAGATGTTTCTCGTAGACACCACGATTGTTCTTTCTGTAAATATGCTTATCAAAACGAATTAATTGATGATGTTGTTACGGAATTAAAACACGTAGAATTTGCATAGGAATTATTATGAAAAATATGTTTGATGAGAAGTATTTTGAAGATGGTGTCCGTAATCGTGTAAGTGCCTATGAAAACTTTCGTTGGATGCCCGAAAGAACAATTCGTGAGGCGTCTTCAATTATTAATAATATACAATTTAATAACGTTTTAGATTATGGTTGTGCCAAAGGTTTTATGGTCTATGCTATGAGGCTTTTAGGTAAAGAAGCACATGGTGTAGACATTTCAGAATATGCCATTAAAAACTGTCATCCGAAGGTAAAAGATTTTGTTTCAGTAATAGATGATGTTGAACAAGTTTCTGGTGGTTGGGATTTAATTATTGCAAAAGATGTACTAGAACACACAACAAAAGACCTGGTGCCAAAAGTTCTAGAGGCTTTTCGTACCAGAACTAAACAACTATTTGTAGCCGTACCATTAGGTGATGGTAAACGGTATCGTATTCGTGAGTATGAAATGGACGTAACTCATATCATTCGTGAGCCTGAAGAATGGTGGTTAACAACGATTGTACAGGCAGGTTTTAAGATTAAGTTTTTCGATTATCAATTTCACTATGTTAAGGAAAACTGGACTAACCCACATCCACATGGTAATGCATTTATTGTAGCGGAGTGAACATGAAATCAATTGTTACTGGTGGTGCTGGATTTATTGGATCTCATATTGTAGATAGATTAGTTGAATTTGGCCATGAAGTCATTGTGATTGATAATGAAAGTGCCATAGTTCACGACCATTTTTATTATAACGACAAGGCTACCTATTATAAGATAGACATTTCCGATTACACTGGCATTCGGCCATTGTTTGAAGGTGTTGATTATGTATTTCACTTGGCAGCAGAGTCTCGTATTCAACCTACCATTGATAATCCACTTTTGTGTTTTAATACAAATGCTTATGGCACTGGCGTAGTTTTACAATGCGCTCGTGAATCTGGTTGTAAGAAAGTTATGTACTCTTCAACATCTTCAATTTATGGATTAAAAAATGAACCACCTCTTAGAGAAGATATGCCAGAAGATTGTTTGAATCCATATTCTGTTGCTAAATTGTCTGGTGAAAAAATGTGCCAAATCTATACAAATTTGTTTGGCCTCAAAACAGTTACATTTCGTTACTTTAATGTTTATGGTCCTAGAGAACCATTGAAAGGGACATATGCTCCGGTAGTCGGTCTATTTTTAAGACAAAGAAAGGCTGGTCAACCTCTAACAATTATTGGTGATGGATTTCAACGCCGGGATTTTACACACGTTGACGATGTTGTTGAAGCCAATATTCGTGCCATGTCTTATGAAGGAAATAATCTTTTATTTAATGTTGGTACAGGTTGTAATCATAGTATTTTGGAATTAGCGAAAATGATTTCCGACACTATTAAATTTATCCCACCAAGGCAGGGTGAAGCGAAAGAAACCTTAGCTGACACCGTACAAATAATTTTTGATTTTGATTGGCATCCATCAAAAAAGATTGAGGATTACATTCAAGAACAATTAAATACTAAATAGCAAATCAAATTAAATCACTGCTGTAGAGGCGGAAATGAGATTTTTACAGTTCTTAGACGAACAAAAAGAAAAACATGCCGTATTTGCTTTTGGAAGATTAAATCCTCCAACAATAGGACATGAAAAGTTAGTTCAAAAAGTTCAAGACATTGCAAAGAGTGTTGGTGGTAGTGCTCATGTTGTTGTTTCACACTCTCAAGACGAAAAGAAAAATCCACTTTCCGCTGAACAAAAACTCAAGCATGCCAAGAGAGCTTTTCCTGGCGTAAATGTTTCTGCGTCAGATAAAGAATCTCCTAATTTTTTATCACAAGCCGCAAAACTTCATAAACAAGGTGTCACACATCTTCACATGGTTGGTGGACAAGACCGTGTTGACGAATATCATAAACTTTTACACCGATATAACAATGTGAAAGGCCCTCACGGCCATTTCAATTTTAAAAAGATTCAAGTACATTCAGCTGGTGATCGTGATCCAGATGCTGAAGGTGTGGAAGGTATGTCTGCTAGTAAAATGAGAGAACACGCATCAAAAGGAAACTTCAAAGAGTTTCGTAAGGGTGTTCCATCTAAAATGACAGATGCACACGCTAAAGAATTATACAAAGATGTACGCCACGGTATGGGAGTTCACGAAAGCATTGACACAGACTTTGAAGAGCTAATTTCGGAAGGTGTTCACGACAAAGGTATCTTCAAGGCTGTATTTCTTGGTGGTGGACCAGGTTCTGGTAAAGACTATGTGTTAGACCGGACACTTTCAGGTCATGGGCTCACTGAACTTAATTCAGATAAAGCCTTTGAATATCTAATGGACAAAAAGAACCTTGACATGAAAATGCCTGAAAATGAAAGAGAGGCTCGTGACATTGTTCGTGGTAAGGCCAAAAGTATGACCGAATTACGCCAAAAATTAGCACTTCTTGGACGTAACGGTGTAATAATTAATGGAACTGGTGATGATCCAGATAAAATTAAACGAATCAAACAACGCCTTGAAGAATTAGGTTATGAAACTTCTATGGTTATGGTCAATACTCGTGATGAAGTTTCAGCTGCACGAAATGTAGAACGTGGTCAACGTGGTGGTCGTACGGTGCCTGAAGATATTCGCAAACAAAAATGGGATGCAGTACAAAAGGCACGACCAACATTAGCAAAACTCTTCGGTGATAACTACCGTGAGTTTGACAATTCAGAAGACCTAAGAACGGCACGTCCAGAAGTTATACAACAAAAAGAAAAAGAACTTATGGATGTTTATAAGTCTGTTCAAAAGTTCGTATCAAAACCACCTAAGAATGATATGTCCAAAGAGTGGATAGCCGCAGAGCTACAGAAAAAAGATACACAAAAAATTGACCGTAAAAAAGAGGTTATGCCACATGAAGGTTCTAAGGCAGCTGAACAAGCTCGCCAAATGGGTTTGGAATACTATGGTTTTGGTCGCTATGGTAAAAATGGTAAGGTAACTCATCGTTCCATACACGATAAGTTGACTGATGTGAGTAAATTTACTCAGCAAAACGTAGATATACCTGTGGCTTCTTCATCCGGTTCTGGTTCCAGCAGTATTCCAGCAAAGCAAAAGGAAAAGTTACAGAAAATTAGAACACAATCTAAGTTGCCTAAAGTCAATGAAGAATTTGAAGATATATTTTCTGAAGACCTACGCCAATGGTTTGACCCAAATCATCCAAAGGGTGGATGGAAACGTATCAATAGTAAAGGTGAAGCTATTGGTCCCTGTGCTCGTGAACCTGGTGAAGGCAAACCAAAGTGTATGTCAAATGAAAAACGTGCTAAGTTAACGCCAAAAGAACGTGCATCTGCTGTAAGAGCCAAACGCCGACATGATCCAAATCCAGAGCGTCAAGGTAAACCAATTAATGTATCAAATTTTGGTAAAGGTAAAATATCAGAATCATATGACTTATCCGATTCTGGTGCTTTGAACATTCTACTTCTTGGTACACGGATTGGTGAAATAGATTTAGATGATAACTATACACACCAAGAAGAAAAAAAATATTTAAAAGATGGAAACGGTAGAATTCGTGTGTTTATGTTACGAAGAGCCGCTGCAAAAGAAGCACATACAAAAAACGGAACAGTCGTACCATATAAAAATGGTTATGTTGTTCAATTAAATGAGGAGAAAGACCATGAGAATTCTACAATTCTTGAAAGATATATTCTGGATCAACAAACCAGAACCAACAAAACCACATCCGCTAGATCCGCTTACCTTACCGAAGGAAGAACCAGCTTCAGAGAGTACGCCGAGCTCACCACCGGTCAAGAATACGCCAAAGGCGAAGGTATCACGAGCTCCGGCAACGAAGCGCCCACCGCCGGTAAAATCACCATCGCCAAAATCAGGCAACGGCAGAAGGAAGCCCAAGTCAAAGAGTCCATCGACAAAGGTATAGAACCTGGAATGTCAATGTCGGCTTCTGGTGAAAACCTGAGTCGTCCTGGTTTAAAGACAAAACAGAACAAAAAACCGTTTGAAGAAACAATTGGTGCAGGTGGTGAAGATATAAATTCTATGGGTGCCAAGAAAGAAGACGAACTTAAAAAATTAGGAATAAGTTTAACAACATTTAAAGCAAGAAGGCCAATAGGATGAAAAACTTTAAAAGCTTT
>SXGQ01472195.1_pt1 | contig 10362 bp, 12 predicted proteins | sample 3178371 | NCBI WGS metagenome assembly SXGQ01 (sample SAMN11356859, study PRJNA531348) | freshwater metagenome | isolation source: freshwater sample F1-20 | place: China: Fuxian Lake, Yuxi | collected 2017-12-25 | reverse complement strand
GCAGGTTACATCATGGTCAACTGAAAAGACCTTGTCACGCTGCTTTGCCGTGGACGACTCATGGGTTTTGTGTTGTTGAGCCAATGAAAAGTAGCAAGAAAAAAGCACCTAGGATTGATCCTAAGTGCTTAATCTATAAGGGTATTTGGTGGTGGCGCTTCACGGATTCGAACCGCGGACCTGTGGATTATGATTCCATCGCTCTAACCGACTGAGCTAAAGCGCCGAGCCGCAAATTATAGCGAGACTGCGGTGGGGGATTTGAGGCGAGCTTTACAGGTGTTTTGCCGTTGTTGTGTGTCGTGAGAAACGACAGTTGCACAGCGTCTGTTAATGGCTCGGTTGATTGATGTCGGTTCAACCGACACTACGGCATCAGGGTTGATGATGTCCTTTGAAATGACATCAAGCATTGCCAAACTCAGTGAACTGGCTGCGCCGTGTTAGCAGGGAGGTTCACAGTTGATGGGGTGGTGGTAGGGGGTGGTGGTTTTGAGCAGCACACCCCTCTCGCTTGAGTCTTGGTGTTAATCCAATATCTTGGAGTTAAACATGGTGCCATCCAAGTCCAAGGGGTAGTCCATGTCTTTGATGATCGTCAACAAGCCTTGGAAGACAAAGATCACCAGCAGCTGCACAAACAAACCCGTGATGCCCGGCGTGGCCATCATGACCAACACAAAATACAGGTTGGCCAGCAAACCCAACCAGCCATAAAAAGCCGCAGGAAAGGTGATTTGCGTGGTGGTCAGCAGACCCGACACCCGCTGCACCAGCACCGCGTGAAACGGCACATCCATGCTGGGTCGCGTTTTGACCACGGCGCGGACTTGGCTGAGGAATTGCGAGGCGCTGTCTTTCATGGCGGCATAGCTCAGATGGCCTTCGACGAAGGTGGCCATGTCTTTGCGGAATGTGCCAAAAATAGAGGTGCGTTGCTCTGGAGTGACGTTTTCAAACACATCCTTGAAATCGCGCTCAAAGTTGTCCACCGCATCCATGGTGGTTCTGTGCATTTCCGTGATCAAGTCCCGCTTGCGGTTGACCACACCAAAGGTGATGGCCAATGCAATGCCCATGACCGAGCCCACAGCGGTGACCGCCAACAACAAAATGGGGCGCTCAATGTATTGGTAAATATTGAGTTGCAGGGTTTTGTCCACTGAGCTCACCAACACCCGTAAACCCAAGTGCGCGGCCATGTTGCCAAACACCAGGCTGAAGACAGAGATGCCCAAAATTTCGGTCAGCAAACTGCTCATGCGCAAGAGTTGCAAGACACGCAACAACCTGAACAAACGCAGCAAACCCAGAATCTCAAGGTGTTGCTCTGGCATCAACCCCCAATAGGCCATCACCACCAAGGCGGACGGAACAATGGCCAAGAAATCAAATACCAACAAAATAAAATTCTTGGCGTCTGTCAGTGGCTGGGTCGCCACCCGAAGCAAGAAATCGATGGAAAACACCACCAAGAAAAACAACTCAAACCACATCACCCACGTTTGGGTATGTTGAAAAGCCTGAGGCAACTCTAAACTGAAAAACAAAAACAACACCGACAGCACAATGGTGAACAACACCAATGACAAGTACCTTTTTCCCCATAGGGTGGTGGGGTGTTGCAACTCATCGCGGATATTGACTGACATGGTGAACTCCTTTGCAGGTGGAAATATGATGTTGGGTAATGAAAAAACTTAGATGGCCCTGATGGCACTTCAACTACCAAACCACATAGTTCAAATTGAGCCAAAAACGCTGGATAGAACAAGCATTGCTGATGGCCACTGTGGCGGCGGAAGCAGGACAGGTTTGATCACTCATGTAATTGGCCAGCTCCGCTCTGAATTGCAGTTGCTTGCTGAACTTCCAGTCCAAGCGCAAATCTAGCTCTTTGCCCAGTGCGGCTGAGTCTTGGGCCGTTTTGAACTGATGGTAGTCAGCCTGAATACCCCATTGACCCCAGCTATAGCCGGTAGACAGCCAAGTATCTTGGACACCCTTCACAGGCGTGCTGTTGAATTTGTCCGCCCATCCTTGGGTCGGGTGCAACAAGCCCAGTGGGTTGTAAAAACCTACAGTCCCAGTGCCATTTCTTTCACCCAAAGTTTCTTGGTAAATGCCAACAAAATGGTTGGACGCATTCAAGCTTGCGCCATATTGGCTGTAATCGGCGGTACCCCAAGTCCCATTTGCATAAGGTGTTTGTCTGCCAGATTCAAGAACATACTTGAGCTGGTAGTCGGCAGTGGCGGCCAGCTTGCCGTCAGCGCGAACAGTTTGGATTTTGTTGGATGAGCCAACTGGTGTGGATGATTTGCGGTCGTGCAAATAAGCCGAGCCCAAAACAGTATGCCCAGGTTGCCATTCATAGCTGGCGCGAAGCACCGTGACTTCGGTTTCACGCTGAAGAGTGTCTGGCGCACGTTCTTTCTGAAAGTAGCCCACAAAGAAATTCAGCGGTTGGCCTTTGCGCAATTCCGCCGAGACGCCTTGGTAAAAACGTTGTGTCTGGCGGAATTCGTTGGGGCCGACAAATCGGGTGCGGTCCAGTTCCAGCTTTTGTCTACCCAATTTCAAAGCCGCGGCGTCGTTCAGTTTCCAAAAAACAAAGGCTTCCGTGAAATCAGTCACATCCTTGGCAGGTGTCCAAGGGTAATCGCTGGTCAACACAGCGCCGTCGTCATTAAAATCGCTGACGAGTTTGTTGCTGCTGACCAGCAAAAGTCGCAGGCCTATTCCTTCGTAGGTATTGGAACGCCATCCCAATTGAGAACGAAGCATGAGGCCGTTGCCCTGCTTGGGTTTCCCATCGTCTTCCATGGTTTCCGAGCGCAACCGAAAAGACAACTCAGGGGTGCCTGTGGTGAAGGCTTGTTGAAAACTTGGCTGCTCAGTCGTTTGTGCCTGTGCGGGCAACATCATGCAAACCAATGTAGAGGCCCACAACGCCAGCCCCCGAGGAGAAAAAGTTGGCTTCAAAACCCTAGCTTGCAAGTTCATCGTTGAAGATGGTTGAGTTATTTGCATGTTGATAATAAATTAAATGAAACCAATGGATTTTAGCTTTGTCTCGGTTATCTTTAACACGCTATTAATCAGTACTGCTTAATTGTTCAAATAGAATCACCTAGGCACTCTCTATAGTAAACATCATTAACGCTTGTTAAAGCCTTTGCGGTTATCAACTCTAGAGAACCGAGTCATGATATTTCTACTGCACCGTGAGAGGCCCAGTTCAATAAAATGCCTAAACAACGATGAGGACGTACATGATTACCAAAATAATCTCAACAACATGGCGTAAAAATCTGGAAAACTTTGTCATGCTCCCGAAGGTGCAATCCGTATTGGTTTTTTTGATTATTATTAATGCGATTTTGATGGGTCTTGATACCAATCAATACATACGCGAACACTACAGCACCCTATTGCAAATCGGCGACCAATTGATTTTGGGCATTTTTGTTGTGGAAATTTTGGCATTGCTTTTGGCACGTGGCTTTGCTTTTTTCAGGGATGGCTGGGCTGTATTTGATTTTGTAGTTATCGCTATAGCTTTGATCCCTGCCTCCGGCCCCTTCGCTGTTTTAAGAGCACTTAGGGTGTTACGAGTTTTGCGTTTGGCGACCAAGGTTCCAAGCCTACACAAAGTGATAGCAGGACTATTGGCTGCTATACCAGGTTTGAGTTCTGTAGGTATTGTCATGTGTTTGATTTTTTATGTTTCGGCTGTGTTGGCGACAAATTTATTTGGTCCCGAGTTCCCTGAGACTTTTGGCACCTTGGGATTAAGCTTGTATACCTTGTTTCAAGTAATGACGGGTGACGGTTGGTCGGACAGTGTCGCGCGACCCATCATGGAGGTTTTTCCGTATGCTTGGATTTTCTTCATCATATTTATTTTGATCTCTACCTTTGTCATTCTTAATCTATTTATTGCAGTGATTGTGGATGCAAGCAACGACGAAGCAGAAGCCAAAGCTCGTGCTGAACGTGATGGTTTGCGGATGCGTTTAGACAAGTTGTTGCTAGATGTAGATGAAATAAAAAATAAACTCAAAGATTAGCTGCTGTTTTCTTCTGCAGCCACTTTTTTTATATTTCGTCGTTGGTGGATGCAAGTTTATGGTGTTCAGTAGGTTTGCTTTTGTGTCGTTTCTCACGACGCTTAACGAGCGTCCGATATCGGAAAGTTTGATCAGATGCCGGGTTCAAACCGACACTACTGCGACCAACCATTTCCACTATGCCTGTCGTGACCACGATTCAGGTTTTGCTGCCGCAGAAGTATTTGGGGCAAATACCCCGGTTTTCGGCGCAATTGACGCTGCAGAGGTAGTCACAGGCTTTTGGGGCGCAAGTGCTTGCTGACGCTGGGCTAGGCTCTGAGCTTGAAGATTGGCAGCTGGGGGTTGACTGGGCTTGGCGCTGGGGTTGGCATCGTCCCGTTACGGGACGATTGCCATGTGCTTAGTTGGTTGATAGCTTGTGCCACACCAGCGCCTTGTCATATTCCAAATCAAGGCATTGATCTGATGCTTCATCTGGTGTGATGCCAATATAGAAGAAGTCCAAATGATCTCTGTCTTGGCACAGTTCAATGCCAATCCAATAATCATTCAGCAGCAGCCTTGCATTGGCTACCTTGCGGTACATCTTGCCTCGACGAACTTGGTGAGCAGACACAGTTCTAAATTCAATCAGTGGCACACGGTGGCGTATTTCCCACTGCCAATCCTTTGTCAGTGGCTGCATGTAATCATTGATGCGTTGTTCAAATTTTTTGGTTCTCATGTTGGGTACTCCTGAGTTGAGCAGCGTCCCGTTACGGGACGCTGGATATGGATGCTTAGACAACCCGCATGGCTTGGCGTGTGGCTGCGGGATTCCAAGGTGGCATAGGCATGCCTTGGCTGTGTAGGTACATCAACTTGTCCAATTCACCAAAGTATTTGCGCAGGTCCCCACTGACCTGTTGCGGCTTCAAATACGTCAACAGTTGATCGCGCTCCAGCACCAGTCCCTCTTGCTGCAATATCCACTGGGCTCTGGGCAGCACATCTTGAGCAGTCAAAGCAGGCATCTCCACCACTTTGCAGCGTGAGCGGAGGCTTGGGTGAATTTTCATGAAATTATTGGTGGTCAATATCAACATCACCCCTGAGCCTAAATCATCCAGTGCAGTCCACAGAGCATGTGGGTTGGCTTTGGCGTTGTCGAACTCGTGCCAGATGACAAAGTATTTGCCACTTGATGTGAACCTAGCCAAGCTGGCACAGCGCTGCAAATATTCCTTGAGATCAGGCATTGCCAACACAGTGTTGAAGTCCTTGGTTTCAACCATGGCATCCTCGCCCCCAATGGCTAGAGCCAGTAATTCAGCCGTGGTGGTTTTGCCAGTGCCATTGGGACCATGCAACAGCACATGACAGTCAAAAGCACCTTGCGCAATTGCATTGACCAAATACAAGCTGTTTTCACTGCCGAAAATCACCTCGCTCAAATCGCTGGGTGCATATTTTTCAATTGTTTTCATAATCCTTTTCCTTGCCTTTGTATGAATCTGCTTGAAGGAAGATGGGGGTATTAGCCCCATCTCCTTGTTGGCTATATCAAGCTGCTGCTGCGATTTGGGACTGGTTGGCAGCTGCACCACCAGCGGGCACCAACAACTCAGAGTGCTCTTTTGCCATCTGATCGCTTTCAGCTTGTTGCTTGACACGCACCCGCGCCATCTTGGTCATGAGCACGTTCACAGTGGTTTGCGCCACTTCGTTCAGTGTGGCAATCACAGTGGCACTTCCATCCGCACTGGGTTTGGCGAGCATGATCACATACTCACCTTTGAGTCCAGCTATTTGCACAGTGGCAAGTGGTGATATTTCAGCCACTTCCATGTCTGTCTGCACAGCTGCCTTGGCAGCAGCGATGTCTTGGTTGCGTTTGATCGCTTCCTCGCTTTGCACCATGCGGCGTTTGACTTCCTCAATGCCACCTTGAGCAACAATCCAAGTTGGCATGTCTGCAGCTTCAACACCATGCGAAATGGCAGCTTTGAGCACATAGGAATATCCATGTGCACGTTTGCGATCACTGCCAAACACAAAACGCACGAACATGGTCAAGGTATTGGTGTTTTTCAACACACGCACACCTTTCACAGTCAGCAATTCAGCCAGGCTCACACGCAGGCTCTTGCGGTCTTCTTCACTGGCATTCACAAACTGGCTGTGAAACACACCCAGGCATTCACTCAGCAGGCTGTACAAACCTTCATTGGCTTTCTTGAAGTCTGTTGTTTCCCAAGCTTGACGCTTGGTGCTCAAAGCGTCCAGTTGCTGGACGATGGACTTTCCGTGTGCTGACAAATCAGCTGTGGCAACAACAGTGGCTGAGGCAACCGCGGCGGTGGAGATAGTTTGCATTTTGATACCCTTTCAAAGTAAATGCACATTTCAAAAAGACAGCAGCGGATCTGCTGCTAGCCATCGCATCAACTTCGATTTGTTTGTTGATGCAATGGGATTAATGTAATTTTTGTTGAATTATTGGGAAATTAAAATCATTAACTAAGACTATTTGTGCTAATACACCATGTAAATAATGAATTATTTAATTTTTCAATATTGATTGAATATTGATATCATTAAAAAATCAGATTTATAAATTTCATATGCTGCGATGAATGACCCAAAAAGCACCGAATCCTTGCAATTCAAAGAAATTCCCAGCACTCTCAGGCGACCAGCTCGTTTGTCCAGTGAACGCATCAGTGAAATAAGTGATGAGTTAAAAAAAGCCAGATCCAGTTGGTATGCCTTGTGGTTCCAAACTCTTAAACAAAGTGAGGAGTACAAACACTGCTGCAGGCTGAATGGCAAAGGCAGGCTCAAAGACTTGTATGAAGATTTTGGTGATGTGCTTGCGACAAGATTTGAGAGTTGGTGGCAGCGAACAGGAAGATATTTGTTTGCCGAACGCAGAGAAATTCCTAATGTTCAGCACTACACCCATGCTCGCGATCTGGAGCAGATTGGGAATTTGAGAAACAAAATTGTCATTGAAGTCCCACTGACAATACGCAGGAGTACCGTGATTAGAAAGATCAACAAAATCCTTGATGAGGCATACGAGGGCAGAGTCATCGTGCCCAGGCAGCAAAGTACTGCCAGACGAAAATTAGCCAAGTCAAAGATCCGCAAGGAAACAGTCAAGCAAATGTTGGAGTTGACTGAATTAAGAGCCAAACACCCAGAACTGACTCTTTGGCAGCTGGGTGAAAAGGCAGGCTTGGATATTGACCTTTACTCTAGATCAACAAGTGGTCAGCTGCTTTCCAAACAAGCGGAGCGTGTGCGGTTGAGTATTGCCGTGAGTCGATTACTGAGGCTGGGTAAAAACTTGATTTGGAACGCCACAGAGGGCATCTTCCCTAGTACCAAGCCAATAGCTTAAGGTGTCGTTTTACACGTCACCTACCGATCAAGCCAACTCAACGGCATTGCGCTTCATATCATCGTTGACGTCGATATATTTCTGGGTAACCGCAATCGAACGGTGCCCAGCGAGGCTGGCTAACACGCGAACTGAAATGCCTTTGCTTGCCAAGTTGGTGATGAAGGTTCTGCGTCCACTGTGGCTGCTGGCGCCAGAGATGCCTGCGGCGCGGTACAGCCAGTAAAGGTGCTGTGTGAGCACATTGGCTGTGAAAGCACGTCTGCCTGCTGTGACGAACAGTGGATGCGCTGGATTAGTGGGCTTGCGTAAATCCAAGTAGCTTTGCAACTCAGTTTGTAGGCGCTGGGGCAAGAATACTGTGCGTGGGTGGCGTCCTTTGGTTTGTTCTGCTGAGAGACGTACTTCTGTTTTGACACGCCCATCTGGGTTCATGACATCGGCTATGGTCAAACTGGCAATTTCTCCCACACGCATGCCAGCGTGAAAGCCAAAAGCGAGGATCAATCGATTACGCATGGCGTATGTGCGCTGGGCGACATAGTTGAACAGTTGATCCATTTCTGCTGGGGTTAGTGATTTTGCTTGTGCCACGATGTTTTTTCCTTTCAGTTAATAAATACACATGTACAAGTGTGTTTTCTTTTGGGAAAAAGGACGACCAAAATGTGGCACAAATGCGGCACGAAAATCTCTAATGAAATCAACAGGGTAAAGAAAAGTGTAATTTTCTTTGGCTCAGCTATTTATCAGTTTTGCCAGTTTTAAGCGGTGATCTGCTGCGCCAGCAGCCCAACCCAGTACAAGCAGCAGATCTGCGCTTCTAGGGCTGATTTGAGGGGTTTTGTACAGCATGTGTCGTGTAAAACGACACTGCAAGCAGTGGGTGCTGCTTACAGGCTGTGCGAAAGTATTACCAGTTGGCTAAATCAGCGTTTGTACCCAAAATCTGCGGTGATTTTTGGGTTCTAAGTGCTGCTTTGCAAGGCTTGCCCTCTATCTTCCAGTGATCAGCTACGCCAGTGACTTCATCACAAATCATGATGTTCATGTTCAAGCTGTCAAGATCAAATTGCATACATCCCCCAACCAATCGCTTGGCTCGTGTCACAGTGTCGTAGTGCTTGATCCAGCTGTAGAGCTTTTTGTCATCTGCTTCAACTGCGGCTAGTACAGCCATTTGCTCGTCTGTTGAGGCTTGATTGCACCAGTCTTGGTAATTGAAGCAATCAACTAAATATTTGGCTATGGGCGATTTTGCATCGATAGTGCCATTGAACAGGGCTCGTCTGTACATGCCTTTGCCAAACGTGGTGCCATAGGACTTGTTCTCATATAGACGCACTGCAATTTCGATTTGATTTTCTTTGGTTGTGATTTCCAGCATTTGTTCCTCCTTGATTGGTTTGTTGCTGTGGGAGTTGCGTGGGTTGCAGGAAGTCGCTTTTGTTTCTGTGTTGCTGATGAGGTTGCATCAGTTGCAGAAGCCAAAAAGGCGTTGCCTGTTTCGCGTTGCTGGTTACTGGTTTCTCAAGTCACAGTTACTCATTTGTCTCAAACGAGTAACTTGTAACCAGTTACGAGTGACAAGTAACATGAGACTGTTTTTAGTTAGGTGACTCAATGCAACTCATCGCAACTCGCAAATATTTATCTCTCGGCTTGGAAAACCACTAGAAAAACCATGGAATATTTGGTGATTTCGGACAAATCAGTTGTTGATGTGTCGTGTTACACGACAGCTATAGATCAATGACCCATCAACTAGAACGGACTCTGGTCGCTGAGACATATGATTGATCACAAAATTACCTGTGCTTGTTCAACAACTGAAAGGAAACAGCACATGGCTACCACTAGCTCAATCGCAAACCTCAAACTCACAGCTGCCAAGAAAAGCCAGCACATCAGTCCCATAGTTCTGCGTCGCTACAAAATGAGCCGCAGGATTTGGGAACAAATTGAATTGGCTCGATGCCAAGCAGCAGGCACACACTACACACCCACCAAGTTCCGCACTATCAAAGACGCTGAAACTGGCATTCGGCGTCAAGTTGAAGTGACCAAGCGCATCAAGTCTTGGGTGTTCACCACTGATGGGGGCAAAACTGCCATTGCTGTGCGCTATGGTGCAAGAATTTTGGAGTTGTCTCGCGGTAAGTTCGCCGTTGAAGTGCCTTCGCCTGCACAGTTGATTCCCACACTGGAGTTGATCAAAACTGCCATTGATGCAGGCGAGCTGGATGAGCAGCTGGAAGCCACAGCAGGCAGTGTCAAAGCAGCTTTCAAAAGTGGCGCTGGCAGTTAATCTTTAATTTCCACTCACCAAGCCCATGCCCGAAACACATGGGCTTTTTCTTTGGCTGATAAATACATTTATGAAAATAGCTGAAGTCACCAACGCACTCAAAACTTATATCGCCACGGTTCGTGTGAATGGCGCAGCGCACAAGACCACGATTCAAGCCCAAAGCTCCAACGCTGCAAGGTTGCTGCTGCTGCGACTGTATGGGCAGGGCAATGTTGCCAGCGTCACTGCTGCAGGTGCTGAATTGGCAGAGGCGGGTGCTGGGCAAGTCATGGATGCTGGCGAGCAGCAAGTTAAAGCCTTGGCAGATCAAGCTCGACGGATTGCTCAACAGAAGCGGCAGCTTCAAGCGCGGCAGGGCATGGCTCGAGCACAGGAACGAATGAGGCAGGCATCCAAGCAGACAACTTGAGCGTCTCGTTACTGGACGTTCAATCCCGCCGCCCCTGCAACAGGTCAATGTTCATCTCAGCTGCCAAGTTGGATGAATAAAACTTCTCAACCATCTCCACTGACGTTCTTGCATTCCTTGCCAGTGTCAGCAAGTCAACCCGCCGCCCGTACAGCAGCCTAAATGTCATTGCGGAGTGCCG
>SXGQ01466759.1_pt1 | contig 10363 bp, 9 predicted proteins | sample 3178371 | NCBI WGS metagenome assembly SXGQ01 (sample SAMN11356859, study PRJNA531348) | freshwater metagenome | isolation source: freshwater sample F1-20 | place: China: Fuxian Lake, Yuxi | collected 2017-12-25 | reverse complement strand
TGAGAGCCGATTGTCAGCCATGCGTATGCGTTGCAAGGCTCTTATTAGATGATAAATGCGACAACCCCAGACCCCTTCAATCACCCACTTCGATTTGGGTTCGAAGATGGTGAGAACTTGCTCGATGAGCTCAATAGTGGCGATGGCGTTTCACCCGAACTGTCACAGAATATGTACGAGGAAATGCGTATTGCGCGGCGCGACCCCGAGGGTATTCTATTCGTGGGCACTGAGGGAACGAAAACAAATACAGTTTTCCTCGCACCTCAATCCATTGTTGGGGGCTTTGGGCCAGTCCTCGTTCCTACTTTTGATTCCCGGCGTGTGGTGGCGATGGTGTCACGTGAGTTCATTGAGGCGAATGCTGTTGACTGCAATACGGCAAACGACCAAGAACTCGCCCAACAAAACTGGGACGAATTACTCGACAAGCTCTTTACCGCCACTGTAGACATCGCAAATCATTCACCAATTTAGATCTGACAATGCTGTCAATATCAACAATAGCTTTTCGCCGAATGACCCCCTGCCCACTTAGATTGTGGTACTTTAAGAAATTATCTATCAACAAATGGATGCCAATGTTCATATTCTCGGAGAAGAGTTGATGCGCGATTTGGCTCTACCCCAGGTTCTAGCCATGGGTCAATACCAAGGCGGAATGCCAACGGGTGGCTAGACCACTGGCTTCGCTACGAAATAACTATGTGACAGGGGCATGTTACTTTTGTTGAATATGAGCGCGATGCGGTGTCCTAGTCGTCAGACACAGACCAACACATTTCAATCACATGAAAAATTCAAAATCATGGAGGAAAATAAACGATGATTTTCGGTAAACTTTTTTGGATCACTGTTGCATTTTGCGTACTTTTTGTTGCACCCGTGCTGATTGTTATCACATTTGGAATAATGTTAGTCCTGATCATGGGTGGAGGCGCTTAAGCAATACATCCGTATTCGCAGCACCACACTCAAAAATACATCCTTGAAGAACGGATCAAACTCGCTCAAATCGGTGAACAGTTGACAATAGAAGTTAAGGAACTGAAATCCATATATCTGGTGTAAGTACTTACGTTGGTGTTCAAAGTGTAAACAAAGACTATAAAAATAGCTGTGGCTGAGGACTTGGGGTTTAATTTGAGTTGGATCCCATTGAACATTCATTGAACATCTCTCGCCGTTCCCCGCTGTTTCACCCAGTCTCAATTCGCACCTTCTAAATAGTTTTGAAGGTTTTCTGATTCTCAGCGTCCCACTTTGTCTCATCGGTTGGCACTCGTAATGCGTAGGTCGTGAGTTCGATTCTCATCTTGGGCTCCAGTTGCAGTAAGCCTTCACGTCAATGCAGAACGAGCCTTGGTAACGATGTCACGAGTGGGAAGGCTCGGCACAGCCCCACGCACGGTCGTTGCCAGCGCACCAGCAATGACCGCAGCACAAACTGCTTCTTCAAGAGATGACCCACGCGTCAACTCAGCACACAGAGCACCGATGAACGCGTCACCCGCACCCGTTGTGTCTAGCGGAGACACAATATAAGGAGGAACTGTAGTCGTCGAATCAGCAGTCACAATCTCTGCACCTCTGGCCCCCAGGGTTGTCACCACTCCGCGAGCACCGTTGTTCAACAGAGTGCGCGCCCCGCCCAACCGTGCTGCTTCATCTTCATTTGCAACCACCACGTCACAGAGCAACAACATGCCTTCGGAAACATCAGCCACGGGAGCAGGATTCAAGACCGTTTGTATTCCTCGGGAGTGCGCGTCTTTGAAGACTTTGGTAATCGCATCAATGGGAATTTCCAACTGAGCAAGAATCATCGAACAGGGTGGCACCACCACGTCATATCCGAGTCCCACTAATCCGTTCGCACCCGGCACCACCACGATCATGTTTTCTCCTGCCGAGTCCACTGAGATAAACGCACGACCCGTCGGAGTATCGGTGATCTTCAACCCCGACACGTTGACTCCCTCATGTTGCAGCACCTCACGTAGTGCGTGACCCATCACATCATTTCCCACGCACCCAATGAATGCAGTTCGCGCTCCCATACGTGCGCACGCGACGGCTTGATTCAGACCTTTGCCGCCAGCATGTTCGGCGTACCCCGTGGCCAAGATTGTTTGGCCAGGCCTCTGAAGTTCGGAAACGTTAGCGACCAAGTCGAAGTTGGCACTTCCAAGCACGACAACATCAAAATAACCCTCAGATTGGCTGACCACCATGTCACTCTGTCACATCGGTACCATTTTTGCGGTGTTACACCTATTCCAAAGACGAAGATTGATTGCAACTATGTGAGATTCACGTCGCCCCTTTTTGCTCTCGACAAGGGTGGAAGTGCCGAAGTTGATTTGTGTATTGTCAGGCAAGGGTTCTATTATCAGGAAATGCAAACAAACATAGGCTCAATCCTTACCAAGCGCGCGAATCTTAACCCGGATAACGAGGCACTTTTTGATGTCTCTCAGGCTCAAAGATTTTCGTTTCGACAATTGAATGAGCAGGCTAACAAAGTTGCTAATTCATTCACCAACTTGGGAATTAAAAAGGGTGACAGAGTTGCTCTATTGATGATGAATTGCCACGAATTTGTTGCTTCATTTTTTGCTATTGCAAAGATTGGTGGGGTGATTGTTCCATTGAATTGGCGGCTCGTGCCCGACGAACTCGAATTCATCTTGAAAGATTCTGGTTCTATTGCTCTGATCTACGGAGCAGAATTTCTTCCCGTCGTGAGTGAACTGCAATCTCGTGGCAAACGAACCGATATTGCCCATTGGATCCATGTTGGCGACACAGCTTCAAGTCCATCGTTTGCAAAACAATTTGACTCTCTTGTTCAATCCCAATCAATCGATGAACCCAAGATCACAGCATCCGACGATGATCTCTTATACATCATGTACACGTCAGGAACTACGGGTCTTCCAAAAGGAGTAATGCACACTCACAACACCCAGATGGCAGCCCTTATCACTCTGAATGCAACAAGCGACTTCTGCATTGGTGACCGATACCTCAATCCCATGCCTTTATTTCATGTCGGAGCACTTACACCTGCAATGGCGACTGCTTACCGAGGACTGGCCCATATTCTCATGCGCTCCTTTGACCCGTCAGCAGTTTGGCAATTAATCAAGGACGAAAAGATTAATAATGCACTTCTCGTTCCTGCCATGCTCGGCGCATGCCGAATGGTTTTTGACCCGTCAATCCATGATCACTCGTCCTTGCGTTGGGTCCTCAGCGGTGCAGCACCAGTACCAAAAGCTCTTATTTTGGCTTATCAAGAAATGGGAATTGAGATTCACCAGGTATATGGGCTGACTGAAACCTGTGGACCTGCATGCACCACTACTCCTGAAGACGCCCTTCGCAAAGCCGGCTCAACAGGTAAGGCGTTCTTTCATACGGAGGTCAAAATTGTGCGGCCCGATGGCACGGAGTGCAACGTAGAAGAAGGTGGCGAAGTGCTTGTGCGAGGCGATCACGTCATGACTGGTTACTGGAATAGACCCGACGCCACGTCTGAAGCTCTTCGTGATGGATGGTTGTATACGGGTGACATTGCGGTTCTTGATGATGAGGGCTTTATCTGGATCCAGGATCGCCTCAAAGACATGATTATTTCTGGTGGTGAAAATGTCTACCCAGCAGAGATTGAAAATACGATTCTGGGACATCCAATGGTCGCTGATGTGGCGGTCATTGGTGTGCCGTCAGATAAGTGGGGTGAAACGGGTCTCGCTGTAATAGTTAAAAAAGATGCGTCGTTGACCGAGGCAGATATTGTTGCTCATTGCGATGGCAAGTTGGCACGCTTCAAGATTCCAAGTGGCGTCCGATTCGTTGACGTTATCCCCCGAAATGCGTCAGGCAAAGCATTAAAACGCGAACTTCGTATTCAGTTTCCCACACTGTAAAGTCTTCTCTCTGCTACTTTCATCGGCCCCACCCCTTGAGCCACTGCTCAACGAAGTGGGGCACATTTCGACTCTCGTTGTCGATGACCAACGCGATGATCGAATGCTGGGTGTTGAGATTTGGTACCCCACCAAATCAAGTAGTGAACCAAACACAACGTACGAGATAATTCCAGGGATACGTTTTGAATCTGCAAGTGCCCACGAAAATTCGTTGATACTCACTGGTCTGCATCCGTTGATCGTCTGGTCGCATGGTCGCACCGGCACACGCCACAACTACAGCCTTTTGTGCGAGGCACTTGCTTCACGTGGCTACATTGTGGTCTCATCAGACCACCCAGGCGATGGGTTATTTGATTGGTTACTCGGAACAAATGTTGACGACGTCACCAATGATCGGCAACGACAGGGAGACATTAGATTTTGTATTGATGCCTGCACTGGCCAACGGACTCCACTAACACAATGGCTTCCCCAGTCTGTTGACATCAACAAGATCTTCATTGGCGGGCATAGTTACGGCGGGCTATCGGCTCTGGCAACAACTACATATATGCACGAATTCACCCCAGACACGCGAGTGCGCGCCACCGTTGCTGCTCAGGCTTACACCAGGACGTTGACCCCAGAATTTTTTATGTTATTGAACAAGCCAACGCTGCTCCTCGTCGGAGAAAAAGATCTCACTACTCCAGCTAAAACTGATGCTGATCCAGCGTGGATGATCTTACAATCGCGGGTTGATGAAATCGCACAACGCTCTCGTCGAATTGATATCACTAATGCCCCACATCAAGGATGCAGCGACTTCTGTTTGTACCATGAACTAGCACCTAGCATCGTGGCGATACCTGACATCGTGCGTCACTATTTGAAGTCTATTGCAGATGAGACATCTCCCGAATGGCTTGCTAATTGGCGAGGCGGGCTGCTGAAACACGCCCAATCTATTGATGAATTCCTTTCATCTTTGGGCGCCTGAAAATTTCCCAAGCGGGTTTAGCAAGTCAACTCCGAGACATTTGTTTCATGTTTTTTGACTTGTTTGGACCTACTAGTATTGACCTATGTCAAAAATTGCAATCATTGCCCTTCGCTCAGAGATAACAAGAGCACAACAGATACTCAACGCATTAACGCCAGCACAATGGGAAGCACCGTCTGGTTGTACCAACTGGCGAGTACAAGACGTCGCGTGTCATATGGCTTCGGTCTTTCATTCCATCGCTGGCCCAGACAGCATCGAAGGAGGGGCCGGAAAAGATGCTGAAGTTGATGCAGAGGTTCCAGTTCAGGCGCGAAAGAACTGGACACCCCAACAGGTCATGGCTGAATACGATGAATGGAGTGAACTAGGTTTTGCTGCATTGAGTGGCTTGCAGGAACCACCAATGAGCACAACAATTATTCCACTCTCCAATCTTGGTGCTCATCCGATGCATCTTCTAGCAAATGCAATTGTCTTTGATCATTACTGTCACTTACGACATGACATCGGTTTTGCAATACCAACCGCGGCCGCACTTCCACAGGATCCTGACGCATTAAAGGCGACACTTGAATGGATGCTTGCCGGAGCACCACAGATGTGTGCGGACACATTGGCAACATGCACGCAGGGGGTGAACCTTGTCTTTGAAGGATCAGGTCAGTCGTCTTTTGCGCTCTCTCCCGGAACTGATGGTTGGGTAATCACGAGTGGCGTCAACACATCTCTTCCGACTGCAACTGGTTCAGCACACGACTTTGTAAGTTGGGCAACAAAACGCGCGGACTGGCGTAAGCATGTGACCTTGACTGCCGACCCATCAGGCGCTGCCGCCAAAACACTTGACGCCATTAATGTCATCTGACGCTTTCACAAAACATATCCCCAACCAGTAAAGTTTGAATATATCTTGAGGGGGTAGTGCACGATGAAAGTGCCATTGACAGTGATCGATCATCTGCGTCGTGCCGAACAGGTATACGGCCAAAGGATTGCATTCATCGACGAAGATGACCAGCCTGCAAAATCCTGGGGGACTCAGACATATCAACAAATGGCTGTCCACGCTCGTGCCCAGTCGGCTGGTCTTGATGCCCTCGGGATTGCTCAGGGTGCGCGAGTCGCTGTAGTAAGTCAAAACTCAGCGCGACTGCTAACAAGTTTTTTTGGAGTTAGTGGATCAGGTCGAATACTGGTGCCGATTAATTTTCGGCTCGTTGCGGAAGAAATTTCATACATCATGGAGCACAGCGGAGCCGATGTGCTTATCGTCGATCCCGAACTTGACGAATCACTAGCCAATGTAAAGGCTAAATATCGGTTTGTGATTGGAACCGACTCTGACGAAGAACTCTATAAATTCAACACCGAACCTCGCGCCTGGGAACCAGACGAAGACTTGACGGCGACAATCAACTACACAAGCGGCACGACGGCCCGACCAAAGGGAGTGCAACTCACCCATCGCAACTTGTGGCTGAACTCAGCAACTTTTGGATGGCATATGGGGGTCAACGATCGTGATGTCTATCTGCATACATTGCCCCAGTTCCATTGCAACGGTTGGGGAATGGTGTACGCAGTCACTGGCATGGGTGGACAACACATCATCCTGCGCAAAATTGACGGAACAGAAATCCTGCGTCGTGTCGAAAAACACGGCGTCACGCTAATTTGTTGCGCGCCCGCAGTTGCAAACGCAATTCTTGATGCCGCTACAACGTGGAAAGGAGAAATCCCCGGTCGTGGTCAGGTGCGCATGGTCGTTGCGGGTGCTCCACCGCCAACCCGCACGATTGAGCGGATCGAAACCGAGTTGGGTTGGCAACTCAATCAGATATATGGACTCACTGAAACAGCACCATTGCTGACTATCAATCGCCCGCGAGAAGAACTCGACAATCTTTCGGCTGCCGAACGTGCATCGCGCCTCAGTGCTGCGGGTGCTCCAGCAATCGGAGTAGAAATAAAAACTGACGCTAGTGGTGAAATACTGGCGCGAAGCAATGTCATTATGCAGGGGTATTGGAATCAACCAGAAGAAACAAGCAAGGCGATTGTAGATGGATGGTTCCGCACTGGAGACGGCGGAGTCATTGGGCCAGATAATGTGCTCACAATCAGTGACCGTAAAAAAGATGTCATCATCTCTGGTGGAGAAAACGTAAGCTCAATTGAGGTTGAAGATGCAATATTTTCTCACCCTGACGTTGCAGAGGTGGCCGTCATCGGAGTTCCTGATCCAAAGTGGGGGGAACTAGTGATGGCACTAGTGGTTAAGACTGCAAACTCGGCCCTGACCGATGATGAACTCATTGCTTACACGAAAACAAAACTTGCCGGATACAAATGTCCAAAGAAGGTTGAGTTTCGTTCTGAACTCGCGCGCACTTCAACAGGCAAGTTACAAAAGTTCAAATTGCGCGAATCTTTTTGGGAAGGCCACACTCGTCAGGTGAATTAAACCTCGTCAGTTCAGCCCAAGCCGAACAAAATGTTCGCTTGGGGCTTGCACATCCAAAAGAGCCACTCGCAGTAGTTCAATTGCGCCCGCTTCGACATCTTCGCCCACCAGATTTTTTGTCTCGAGACAGTCATTATGGCGGTCATAAAGAATCGTCTCGTATTGTTTGGCGTAAGCCCAAAACGGCAACAAATCGCCAGCCTGAAATGGTTGTCTAATAACTGGGATAGTCGTGCCAGGCATTTTGTCTAGCACTGCTCGCTCGTCTGGCATCGGCATCTTTACATCAGGAAACGCCCCGATAGGCATTGTGCTCCATCTGTTTGACCACATTGACAGTGGTGTATTTTCTCCAATTGGTCCCCTGGTATAGCGCCAGTTCTTTGTGACAAGTTGTACTTCGCGTCCCCAAACCCCAGTGAGCAGCCAATCACGCACTGCATTAGTTTTTTTAGCAATGAGTGGTATCAACGATGCTCCGTGCGACTTGTGCGATACATCAACTGCAAAAATGTCAGCAATGGTGGCATGTATATCTGTTGAAGTCGTCAGTGCGTCACATGTTTGTGCCACCACCCCGGGCCATGACACCAACATCGGAATTTCTCCGAGCGCCTTGTAGACAGGCACACCGGGTTTTCCCCAGATATCGCGATTGTGAACGTCAAGATCCCCCAAGTAGTGGCCATGATCGGTGCACAAGATGACAGCCGTATCGTCCCATCCATTTGTTGTGTCAAGTGCATCAAGTACTCTCCCCAACCAATGATCAATCATCGACAACTTTGCCCCATACTGTGCCCGTATTTGATGTGCCTGTCGTTTTGTTATGACACCATCTGCCAAAGCATCAACAGCATACGGTGGCCACACTAAGTGTGGTCCCTCCCATGTGTCGTCATATCTCATCGCCCACTCTGGGGGCGTATCAAATGGCTCATGCGGATCAAACTCGTCGACAAACAACATGAATCGTTCATCGTTGGCACGATGGTGGGGTGCATCATCTAAGAGCCAACGTTCCGCCGCGCGCATCGTTCGAGGTCCGGGAAAATCTTGTTCTCCGTCAAACCAGCCACGAGATGAGTCGTAGTGGGTATTGCCACGCCCAAATGACGGCGCACCAATCCAACTCGTGTCGGGTCGCGTTTTCCACGCATCACTTTCATGACCACGCTCATATGACCACGCCGTAAAATCAGAATGGTAATTTTCTCCACCAACTTCAAATAGATGTGGATGATCAGTAATGAGATTGGTCACGACTCCAGCGCGCCTAAGCGATGCCGTGATTGCTTCTTCCCATAGTTCAATTGAGCCCCATGGTTTCCATAGAAAATCCCAAGAACCCACCAAAATATCGTGACGTGCGGGGATACATGGCAAAGAGCCTGTGTGGTGATTGGTGAATTTCACTGACCGAGCAGCAAGTCGATTCAGATTAGGTGTATCGAATTGTTGAGCACCATAGGCCCCAATCTCGTGTTTATTAAGACTATCCAGCAACAGAACCACGACATTGCGCGGACTTTTCATGCCACGCCAACGACATTTAGCAAGCAGGCCGATTTGTGTTTGTCTCCAACAAGCAAAGGAATCTCGGTTCGACATCTGTCGACCACATCAGGACAACGTGGAGCAAATGCGCATCCAATTCGTGGACCAATTGCGATTGGTGGAATGCCACCGATTACCGCGAGTTTTTTATGAGACACTTGATCAATGCGGGGGATCGACGCCAGCAACGCCTTGGTGTAGGGCATGCGCGGATTCGTGAACACCTCGTGCGTTGTGCCTTGTTCTACTATTCGACCCGAATACATAACCGCTACTTCATCTGCGCGGCTCGCCACAATACCCATATCGTGCGTTATGAACAGCACCGACAATCCGCGAACATGGCGTAGGCGGTCAAGCAAGTCGAGAAGTTGTTGCTGGATTGTCACATCAAGTGCACTAGTTGGCTCGTCTGCGATAAGTACCTCAGGTTCAGCAGCAAGCGCAATAGCAATACCGATACGCTGCCTCAAGCCACCACTTAGTTCGTGTGGCCATGCACGCATTCGTCTTTGGGCGTCAGGCACTCCCACTTCAATCAATAATTCAAGTGCCCGCTTCTTTGCCTCTTTTTTACTCAGACCCAGGTGCAAGACGGCAGTATCTGCAATCTGGCGTCCAACTCGCATGACGGGGTTCAGAGATGTCATCGGATCTTGAAAAATCATCGCAATTTGACGACCACGCACTTTGCGTAACTCATCTGTGCTCATAGAAAGCAAGTCTTGACCTTTAAAAATTACCGCACCAGGTAATCCCGCAACACGGGGTGGTGACGGAATCAAACCAAGAATGCTACGCGCCAACATCGTTTTGCCTGAACCACTCTCACCAACCAACGCGATCATTTGACCGCGCCTCAATTGCAGTGAAACCCCATCTACTGCGCGCAACGAACCGAACGGTGTCGAAAAATAAGTGTGGAGGTTCTCAATCGTCAATATCGCATCAGACGACATGATGGCGGGTCCTATTCCTGTGGTGCTTTCAGAGATAACTGATTCAATTGCAGGCTCTTTGACAATCGGAAACGGTCGACCGCGTTGCCACTTGGAGGAAAGCGTGTTGAGCACCAAAATTGTCCCGAAAATTAATGATGATGGAATCAGTACAAGATGGGGTGAATCCTGAACAGTCGCCCGACCGCTCGCAATCAATTGGCCCCAAGTCACAATATTGTCGGGCACACCGGCGCCGATAAAAGATAATCCACCTTCTACCGAGATTGTGATGCCGACCGTGATCATTGCAAAACCCAGCAGAGGACGAATGACGTTGGGAACAAGTTCACGCAGGATAATTTGAAGATGCTTTGAGCCCTGCATCCGTGCAGCCAACACGAAATCACGTTCAACAAGGGGCAATGACGCAGCGCGCACAATGCGAGCAATCACCGGAATCGTGAGAATACCGATG
>SXGQ01359824.1_pt1 | contig 10363 bp, 9 predicted proteins | sample 3178371 | NCBI WGS metagenome assembly SXGQ01 (sample SAMN11356859, study PRJNA531348) | freshwater metagenome | isolation source: freshwater sample F1-20 | place: China: Fuxian Lake, Yuxi | collected 2017-12-25 | reverse complement strand
TGAACGCCGTCGATCACGTCCAGTGGTTCCAACGCCGTGGCCGTGTCGAACTCGAAGAGCCGCTTCTGCACGGGTCGAACTTAGGAAGCCCCGCGGGGTGACACCAATTCCCGTCGACGAAACGCCACCAGAATCACCGACACGACCTCGGTAGCCTGCAGCACGTGGCCGACTCCCGCGCGTTCTACGCGACAACCCCCATCTACTACGTCAACGCCAAGCCGCACCTCGGACACGCCTACACCACGATCATCGGTGACGCTCTGTGCCGCTGGCACCGACTGCTCGGCGACGACGTCCATTTTCTCACCGGGACCGACGAACACGGTCTCAAGATCCAACAGGCCGCCGACGCCGTTGGTATGGCACCGCTGGCCTTCGCCGACTCCATCGCCCCCCTCTTCGCCGACGCGTGGGCACGCCTGAACATCTCCAACGATGACTTCATCCGAACCACCGAGACCCGCCACCGCCTCGGGGTCCAGAAGTTGTTGCAGGCCTGCTACGACAATGGTGACATCGAACTCGACACCTACCGCGGTCTCTACTGCGTGGCCTGCGAGGCCTACTTCACCGAGGACGACCTCGTCGAGGGCAACTGCCCGATCCACAAGAAGCCGGTGGAGCAGGTGGAGGAAGAGAACTACTTCTTCCGTCTCAGTCGATACGGCGACCGCTTGCTGAAGTGGTACGCCGACCATCCGGGCGCGATCGTTCCCGACTATCGAATGAACGAGGTCCTCGGCTTCATAAAGCAGGGACTACTCGATTTCAGCGTCAGCCGCACCAGCTTCTCGTGGGGAATCCCGTTGCCGTGGGACGATCAGCACGTCACCTACGTGTGGTTCGACGCGCTCGCGAACTACATCACCGCCGTCGGCTACGGCACCGACGACGCGCAGTTCGCCCGACACTGGCCGGTCGACTTCCACATGATCGGCAAGGACATCCTCCGCTTCCACTGCGTGTACTGGCCCGCGATGCTGATGTCGGCCGGCATCGAGCCGCCCAAGGGTTGGGCCGTCGGTGGTTGGCTTCTCGTCGGCGGTGAGAAGATGTCGAAGACCACCGGCAACGTCGTGAACCCCCTCGATCTCATCGACGACATCGGCGTCGACGGATTCCGCTACTACGTGCTCGCCGAGACCCCCTACGGCGCCGACGGCGACTTCACCTACGAGGGACTGATCGGTCGCTACAACAGCGATCTCGCCAACAACCTGGGCAACCTGCTCAGTCGCGTCGCCACCGTGGTGGGCAAGAAGTGCGACGGTGTCGGCCCGCGTCCTCGTCCCGACAGTGCCCTCGCCGCCGCGGCCACCGACGCGTTGGCCGAGACCACCGCGCGTTGGAACGAGGTGCAACCCAGCCGCGCGCTCGAAGCCACGTGGCAACTCATCCGCGCCACCAACGCCCATCTCGAAACCAACGAGCCGTGGAAGGCCGAACCCGGTCCGGATCTCGATGCCGTCATGGGTGACGCCCTCGAGGCCCTGCGCATCGTGGCGATCCTGGCCTCCCCCGCCGTTCCCGACACCGCGCAGGCGGTGTGGGAACGCATCGGCATGCCGGGCGCAGTGGCCGACCAGAGGCTTCCCCACGCCGCAGCGTGGGGCGGATACCCCGGCGGCACCTCCGTGGTGAAGGGCGACCCGCTCTTCCCCCGTCGCCAACTCTGATTCGCTCATGTGGACCGACACTCACTGCCATCTCGACGACGATCGCTACCGCGGCGAGGGTGACTCGCGACGCGAACTCGGCGGCACCGACGGCGTGCTCGACCGAGCGCGCCAGGCCGGAGTGTCTCGCTTCATCAACGTCGGTTGCGACCGTGACTCGTCGTTGCGCGCCATCGACATCGCCAACGCCAACGCCGACGTGTGGGCCAGCGTGGGTCTCCATCCGCACGAGGCGCTTCACGGCGTCGACTCGATTCGCGATCTGTTCGATTCACCGCGCGTGATCGCCGTGGGGGAAGCCGGACTCGATTACTTCTACGACCACTCGCCGCGCGAAACACAGCAGGTGGCCTTCGCCCGCCAGATCGAGTTCGCCAACGAACTCGATCTTCCCCTGATCATCCACACTCGCGACGCGTGGGACGACACTTTTTCGCTGCTGTCCGAGGTGGGGGTACCGTCGACCGTCGTCTTTCACTGCTTCACCGGTGGGCCCGACGAGGCGCGCCGTTGTCTCGACATCGGAGCGCGTCTCAGTTTCTCCGGTATCGTCACCTTCAAGACGGCCACCGACGTCGCCGAGGCCGCACGGATCTGCCCGCTCGATCACATCCTCGTCGAGACCGACAGCCCGTATCTGGCTCCCGTCCCGCACCGCGGTCGCGTCAACCAGCCGTCGAACGTGGCCGTCGTCGGAACGTTCATCGCCGACATGCGATCGATCGCCGTCGACGAATTCGCCCGCGTCACCACGCAGAACGCCTGCATTGCGTTCCCCGCGTTGGCTTCATAGCCTGAAACGGCCGACATGATGAACCACACCGAACGCCGCCGCTTTTTCGTCGCCGCCGCGATCACGGTCGTCGCGATTCCGGCTCTCCTGGTCTCGGGTGGCTCCAACGATGGGAAAGAAGATGTCGCACCGATCTCCGCCGCACCCACGACGGTCGACCCCGGTCCCGCCGATCCGGCGTTTCTCCCTCCCGAGGATTCCAGTCCCGCACCCGAGATCATCACGGTCAACGTGCCGGCCCCGCCGAGTGGCACGGTCATCAAGGGTGTCGCGTCGTTCATCCGCTGGCCCGAGACGCTCGGATTACGTCCGTGTGCGACACCGAACGCCCTGATCGGTTCCATCATCAAGGTCACCAATCTGAACAACGGTCGTTCGATCGACTGCAACAACGTCTCCATCGAGCGGCTCCCCGGCGAGGCCGTCATCATCATCCACACCGAGGTGTTCCTCGAACTCGCCGACCTGGTCGACGCTCCGATCCCCGTGCAGATCTCGTTCTGATCCTGATGACCCATTCGCGCGCCGAGATCACCCGCTTGCTGGAGGAGCACGGCCTGGCGCCACGTCGGGCCTTCGGACAGAACTTCGTCGCCGATCCCAACACCGTGCGACGCATCGCGCGTCTGGCCAACGTCGGACCCGACGATCACGTCGTCGAGATCGGTGCCGGACTCGGTTCGCTCACGCTCGCGTTGGCCGAGTCCGGTGCCCGGATAACCGCCATCGAGGTGGATCACGGCGTGGCGCCAGTTCTTCGCGACGTGGTGCGCGACACCGCCAACGTGTCGGTCATCGAGGCCGATGCCCGCGAGGTCGATTGGAACTCGATCGTCCCGCCCCACTCCCGAGCCGTGGTGGTGGCCAACTTGCCCTACAACGTGGCCACGCCGTTGGTGGCCGACCTTCTCGACACCGTGCCCCAGCTGGATCGATTCGTGGTGATGGTGCAGAAGGAGGTCGCGCTTCGCCTCGCCGCCACCGCCGGAAGCTCGGACTACGGCGCCGTCAGCGTGAAGGTGGCGTATTGGGCGACCGCTCGCATCCTCGGCGACGTGCCACCCACCGTCTTCGTTCCCCGCCCCAAGGTCGTCTCGTCGGTCATCGAGATCCGTCGTCGCGAACGACCCGCGATCGGTTCGCACATCCGTCCCGAGGATCTCTTCCCCATCGTGCGCACCGCGTTCGGTCAGCGCCGCAAGATGCTTCGTCGCTCGCTCGCATCGATGACGTCCACGGACATCTTCTCCGAAGCCGGCGTGTCCCCCGAGGCGCGACCCGAGGACCTCGACGTCGAGCAATGGGGACGTCTGGCCGAGGCCATCATCGGGGCCCGGCGATGAACGCGCGCGTCACCGTCATCGCTCCGGCGAAACTCACCTTGTCGTTGCGCGTGGTCGGCGTGCGAGACGACGGGTACCACCTCATCGACGCGGAGATGACCACCCTCGATCTCCACGACGAAATCGACATCACGCCCACCGACACCGACTCCGAGTTGTCGTTCAGCGGACCCTTCTCACGGGGCATTCCCACCGATTCGACCAATCTCGTCGCGCGGGCTCTCACGTTGGCTGCTCGCACCGCTCGGGTGAGGGTCGTGAAGAACATCCCGCACGGTGGTGGCTTGGGCGGCGGATCCGCCGACGCCGCGGCGGTGTTGCGGTGGGCTGGCTTCACCGACTTGGTCGCGGCCTCGCGACTCGGGGCCGACATCCCTTTTTGCATGGTTCGCGGACGGGCGCGCGTGCGCGGTATCGGCGAGTCGATCGAACCGTTACCCGACGCGAGCGACGACTACACCTTGGTCATCCCACCGCTCGCGGTGAGCACCCCCGCGGTCTATCGCGCGTGGGACGAGCTCGGCGGACCGCGATGCGAACGAATCACGAATCCGAACGATTTGGAGGAGGCGGCGCTGACCGTCGAACCAGAACTGGCGACCTGGCGGGAGCGCATCCGAGACGCGAGTGGTGCGGAACCGGTTTTGGCCGGCAGCGGAGCCACGTGGTTCCTGAAGGGTCGCCACGAGGGGCTGGCACTGCGCCTTCCCGAGGCCACGGTCATCGAGACGACCGGTTGCTGACGAACTACTTGCGACGCTGGTGACGCGTACGACGAAGCATCTTCTTGTGCTTCTTCTTTCGCATGCGCTTACGACGCTTCTTGATCAACGAACCCATAGGACCTCTTCCACGACAGGCTTCGTACGCTAGCGAGATCGGGGCGCCATCGCCAACGGCACGGGAATTCGGATGTCGTTTTCCGGTACCGTTGGGGCGTCGTTCGGCCCGAACAGGACGAGCGTCGATCCGGGGTCGTCCAATGGTAGGACAGCTGATTTTGGTTCAGAGAATAGGGGTTCGAGCCCTCTCCCCGGAGCCAACGACCGAACGCCGCGCGTGATCGGGTCCGTCGATGACGGTTCGTGGTATGACTGCGTCATGCCCGCGTACGCCATCGTTCTCGCCGCCGGCGAAGGCACCCGAATGCGGTCCCAACGACCCAAGCCGCTGCATCTCATCTGCGGTCGTCCCATGGTCTTGCACGTGTTGCACGCGCTCGAGGTCGCCCGCCCCGCCCGGGCAGTCGTGGTGGTGGGTCACGGGGCCGACAAGGTGATCACCCGCGTCGGATCCGAGGCGCCAGCGTGGCTGAGGCCGTTGTTCGCCGAGCAAGCCGTCCAGCGCGGCACCGGTGATGCGGTGATGGTCGGGCTCGCCGCCCTCGATCTCGAACTCGGGCGTCACGACGGTGGCACCGACGAACTCGACGACACCTCGACCATCATCGTCCTCCCGGGCGACACCCCGTTGTTGCGGCGCGAGACCATCGACGATCTGGTGACCGCGCACGAGTCCCAGGGCCATGCCGCGACCGTGCTGGTGTCCCACGTCGACGACCCGAGCGGATACGGACGCGTGGTGCGTGGTCGCGACGGTCGGGTGCAACGAATCGTCGAGCAGCGAGATGCCACCGACGACGAGCGACGCATCACCGAGATCAACACCTCCATTTACGCCTTTCGTCGCGACCTTCTCGCGCCGGCTCTGCGTCACCTGTCCCCCGACAACGCCCAGGGCGAGTTGTACCTGACCGACGTCATCGCCGTTCTCGCGGGCATGGGACATCGGGTCGGGGCCGTCGAGGCGCCGGCTCCGGAAACCCAAGGGGTGAACGACCGCTGGCAGTTGGCCCTGGCCGAACGCGAACTCCGGTCGCGCACCAATCGTCATTGGTTGTTGAACGGGGTGACGATGATCGATCCGCGACAGACCTTCATCGACATCGGTGTGCGGATCGGGCGCGACGTCACGCTGTTCCCCGGCACCATCCTCCAGGGCGACACCACCATCGGGGACGGCTGTGAAATCGGGCCGAACACCCGACTCGTCGATTGCCACGTGGGCCGCGCGTCGCGCGTCGAGAATTCGGTCGGGCGCCTCGCATCCATCGGCGACGACTGCCACGTAGGTCCGTTCGCTCATCTCGCCGCGGGCGCTTCCGTGGCTGACGGTCAGAGGACCGGTGCGTTCTATGATTCCAACGGTGAGCCGTCGTCGTGACGGACACAAGATCAGGCTTCAGACGGGACGGGCAGCGACGTGAGTCAGGTGAACAAGGTCACGACCAAGAGGATGGCGCTCTATTCGGGACGCACGCATTTGGCGCTGGCCAACGAGGTCGCCGGATACCTCGGAATCGAACTCGGCGTACCGAACCTCGTCGAATTCGCCAACGGGGAAGTACGTCCGCGTTTTGGTGAGAGCGTTCGTGGCTCGGACGTCTTCATCATGCAGAGCCACTTCGGGTGCGACGGGCGTTCCATCAACGACTCCATCATGGAACAGCTGATCATGATCGACGCCGCGCAACGTGCGTCGGCCAAGCGCATCACCGCGGTCTGTCCCTTCTACGGATACGCCCGTCAGGACCGCAAAGCCGAGGGTCGTGAGCCCATCACGGCGCGCCTCATCGCCGATCTCTTCAAGGCCGCCGGCGCCAAGCGCATGGTGTCCATCGACCTGCACAGTGGTCAGATTCAAGGTTTCTTCGACGGTCCCGTCGACCACCTCACCGCGATGCCCGTGATCGAGCAGTACATCCGCGACAACGCCAAGAACCCCGTGATCGTCTCCCCGGACGCCGGACGCATCAAGGTGGCCGAGCGCATGCAACAACATCTCGGTGAGGAGCTGGGTGCCGACCTCGCCTTCGTGTACAAGCGTCGTCCCAAGGGCAGCACCAACGTGGCTCAGGCCCTCGACGTGATCGGCGAGGTGGAGGGGCGCTTGTGCATCCTCACCGACGACATGATCGACACCGGTGGCACCATCGTGTCGGCCGCCCATCTCCTGCTCGACAAGGGCGCCACCGAGGTCTGGGCCATGGCCACTCACGGTGTGCTGTCGGGTCCGGCCGTCGAGCGCCTGTCGAACTCCCGCATCGACCGTGTCGTGCTCACCAACACCTTGCCTCTGGCCTCCGAAGCCCACATCGACAAGATCAAGGTGCTCTCGGTCGGGCGGATCATCGCCGACGCCCTGGCCGCCGTCTTCGACGACACCAGCGTCAGTGAGATCTTCGGCGGCGAGAACCAAGCCTGAGACCACGGTCGAGGGGTCCTTCCGCCCATTTCCGGGGTAGTGAACCGACCCCGCCCACCCCTAGGATTGGTATCCGTTTGTGACCCCGGGCGCCCGCCCGGCACGAAAGGCCGCGTCATGTCCACCACTCTTGTTGCCACCTCCGGTCGAATCTCCGGTAGCCCCGAAGCCCGTCGTATCCGTCGCGACGAGAAGATCCCTGCCGTCATCTACGGTCAGGGCATGGAGCCGGTTTCGGTCATCGTCGATCGTCGCGATCTGCGCCTGGCTCTGTCGGGTGCCGCCGGCTCGAACACCATCCTCGAGATCAAAGTCGACGGCAACGTCTACCCCGCCGTCATCAAGGACATGCAGCGCCATCCCGTGCGCCGCACCGTCGCTCACGTCGACTTCCTGCGCATCAACTTGAGCGAGGAGCTCACCATCGCCGTTCCGGTGCGTCTCGTGGGTGAGGCCAAGGCCGTCGTTGCCGAGGGCGGACTCGTCGACCCGTCGCAGGACACCATCGACATCGTCACCACGCCGGCCAACATGCCGAGCGAGATCGCCATCGACATCTCGGCCATGCAGCCCGGCGACGTCATCCGTCTCGGACAGATCACGTTGCCCGCGGGCACGCGCGCCCTCGGCGACGCGGATCTCCCGATCGTCACCGCCATCGCCGGCTCCAAGGCCGAGGTCGCTCCGGTGGCCGCCGCCGAGGTCGCTCCGGCCGACGGTGACGCCAAGCCCAAGTCCTGAACCGACTCATGGGCCTGCTCGGCCGTTCGGGTGATTCGGCCCGCGTCAGATCGTCGGCTTTCGACGCCCTCATCGTCGGCCTCGGTAACCCCGGCAAGCAATACGCGCGAACGCGCCACAACGTGGGCGAAGAGGTCGTCGTCGAACTGGCCCGTCGTGCCGGCGAATCACTGAAAGCCGGTCGGGACAATGCTCTGGTGGCCGAGGTTCGCCTGGGTACCAAGCGCGCGGTGCTGGCGTTTCCCACCACGTTCATGAACGAGAGCGGACGAGCGGTTCGCAAGTTGGTCAAGCGTTACGGGTTCGCCGGGCACGAAGGGCTCATCGTGGTACAGGACGAGCTCGACCTGGCCCCGGGGACCGTTCGACTCAAGGTCGGCGGTGGACTCGGCGGGCACAACGGACTGCGCTCCATCACCAACCACATGGGAACCCAGGACTACGTCCGCGTGCGCATCGGTGTCGGCAAACCGCCGAACAAGGAGCAAGGTGCGGATCACGTGTTGCGGAAAGTGCCCGCGGCCGAACGTCAGGCTCTCGACGTCGCCGTGAACGTGGCCGCCGATGCCATCGAGTCGATCCTCGAGATCGGAATCGACGCCGCCATGAACAAGTACAACTCCTTGTGATCGACCGATGACCGTCGTCGACCCGAGCCTCAACGCCGGAGTGTTGGCCTCGTTGCCCGCGGCTTTGCGCAACGACCCGGCCCTCACCTCCCTGATCGGGGCCGTCGACGGCACGGTGGCGGTTCCCGAGGTCGCCCGCGCGGTGGCCATCGCCGCTCTCGCCGAACTGTCGGGACGTCGACCGATCGTCGTGGCCTGCCCCACCAGCACGTCGGCCTCGCAGTTGGCCGACGATCTGCTGACGCTCGTTCCCCCCGACGAGGTCGCGCTGTTCCCGGCGTGGGAGACACTGCCGTTCGAGCGCGTCAGTCCGTCGGTCGAGACCATGGGTCGACGACTGGAGGTGCTGTGGCGTCTGCGGGACGAGAGTCGCGTACCACGCATCGTGGTGGCCAGCATGCGTGCCTTGTTGCAGCAACTCGGCCCCGACACCCCGGCGGTGTCACCGGTGATCATCCGCAAGGGCGACACCCTCGACCCCGACGAGTTGTTGCGCGCGTTGGTGAACGGTGGATACCGACGCGAGGAACTGGTCGAGCATCGCGGCGAGGTGGCCAAGCGGGGCGCGATCATCGACGTCTTCCCCTCCACCGCCGATGCACCCGTGCGAATCGACCTGTGGGGCGACGAGGTCGATCGACTGACCACTTTCTCGGTCCACGATCAACGCAGCGATGTCGACCTCGACGAGGCGATCATCTTTCCCGCTCGCGAGTTGGTGTTGTCCGATGCGGTGCGCGACCGTGCGCGTGGTCTCGTCGCCACCGAACCGTGGGGTCGCGAGCAATGGGAGCGACTCGGTGAAGGAGCCCTCTTCGACGGCATGGAGAGTTGGTTGCCGTGGCTCACCGAGACACCGTTGCTTCTCAGCGACGTGTTACCGCGCGGCTCGAAGATGATCCTGCTCGAGCCCCGACGAATGCGCGACCGCGCCGTCGACCTCCTCGCCGAGGAGGCCGACCTCGCGCGAACGCTGGCGTCCACCTGGGCCAGCGATAGCGATCGCGAGTTCCCACATCTGTATCAGCAACCCGATCGACTACTCGGCGAGACGAGAGGTTCGTGGAATCTCATCCCGGTGGCCGACGGACCCGACGTCGCCCTCCTCGAAGCCTCGGGCTGGGGCGCCATGGGAGCCGATGCCGACGGTTTGACCAACCGCATCAAGCAACTGCTCTCCGACGACTACCGCGTCGTCATCGCCGCCGACAGCGACGTGTCCGCCGCACGACTGTCCGACAGTTTCGCCAACGCCGGACTGCAATTGGACCTCTGGCCCGCCGGCGTCGCGCCCGAGTTCCGTGGTCGCGGAGGCTCCATCGTGGTGGCACGACTCCATCGGGGCGTCACCGTTCCCTCGGCCAAGTTCGCCATCATCACCGAGGCCGACATCACCGGACGACGAACGTCGCATCGTCGCCCGCGCGCCAAACGCCGTGAGAGCACCACCATCTTCGAGGACCTGAAGCCCGGCAACTACGTGGTGCACCACATCCACGGTGTCGCCAAGTACGAGGGCATGACGAAGATGACCGTCGCCGGGGTCGAGCGTGACTATCTCGTGCTCGCCTACAAGGGCACCGACAAGCTGTATCTACCCTCCGACCAGATCGATGCCGTGCGTCATTACGTCGGCGGCGAGACCCCCACGTTGAACAAGTTGGGCGGAGGTGACTTCGCCCGAGCGAAGGCCAAGGTGCGTAGCGCCGTACGGGCCATCGCCCAGGAACTCGTGGTGCTCTACCAGAAACGCGTGAACGCCCGCGGGCACGCGTTCGGTTCCGACACGCCGTGGCAATACGAGATGGAGCAGGCGTTCCCGTTCGTCGAGACGCCCGATCAGAAGAAAGCCATCGAGGACACCAAATCCGACATGGAACGACCGTTTCCCATGGACCGATTGGTGTGCGGTGA
>SXGQ01346312.1_pt1 | contig 10363 bp, 13 predicted proteins | sample 3178371 | NCBI WGS metagenome assembly SXGQ01 (sample SAMN11356859, study PRJNA531348) | freshwater metagenome | isolation source: freshwater sample F1-20 | place: China: Fuxian Lake, Yuxi | collected 2017-12-25 | reverse complement strand
TCGAGGTAGTAGTCTTTCGCTCGCGTTGTGATTTCGAGGTCGCGGTTTTGGCGCTCCAATTCCTTGATGCGGTCGTTGTCTGCGGGCGCGGCCCGTGTCGTGGTTTCCGAATGATTCGGAATGGGTGCTTCCGAAGCCGGGGCGCTTTCTTTCGGAGGTTGCTTTGCACGCTCTTCCTCGATTCCCCGTGTCACGCTTTGCGGCGTGATGTAGTAGCGCCTTTCGTTTTCATCGAAAAACGCATCGAGCCGTGAAATGCCCTGCCGATTTGGGCAGCACCAGTTGATGATGCTCCGCTCGGTGCGCGGAACACCGGCTTCCTCGAAAAGCCGGGCAACCTCCCGCACGGTGAGGGTGTGATTTTCTGTTCTTTCGGAAGGATTCCGAACGATGCGGAAAGGTTCGGAAGGCTTCGGAATCGTTCCGAAGTTTTCCGAAGGTTGCGGAACATTTCCGAAATGTTCCGAAGGGGATGGATTCATAATTTTTGCCGTAAGCTGATAAACTGCGTCCGCGCCGAGCAGCGTTGCTGCCCGTCATTTGAACCGCTTCCATTATACCACAATCGGCGTCTGTGCGTATCTCCAGCGAGTCCATTTCCGAAATTCGCAGAAGTAAGGTAGAATGGGGACATGGAACGCACAGAGCGAGATTTCAAAGGCATCTGGATTCCACGCGAGATTTGGCTCTCCGACCTGTCAGTGATGGAGAAAGTCTTGTTCGTGGAAATCCACAGTCTCGACAACGAGCGAGGCTGTTTTGCGTCGAACGGATATTTCGCAAAGTTCTTTGGCGTCAGCGACAGACAGATTCGCAACATCATAGGTGCGCTGAAAACAAAGGGCTTCATCATCGTGACCGTCCAAAATCGGAATGAGCGAGTGATTCGCACGGCAGGGAAGTGGCGTCGGGTAAGCGATGAAGAAGTTCGTTCTCTAAAACGCAGTCAGGCCGAACTTGTCCACAAAATGCGGATGCAGATGCCGGGGCGGCAGGAAGAAAACTTCCGGGGAGGTAGGAAATAACCTGCCGTCCACCCCGGAAGAAAACTTCCACATAATAATTCAGGGAATAATACAAAGATAACAGGGAACGACTTTGAAAAAGGAACTGTGGATAACTCAGACGGACGCTGACCAATTCATGCGTCTCGTGGTTTTCTTACTCGCCGATGAAGAAGTGCGATGGGTGCTTTTGGCGTGCCAAAGCGAGTGTCTTCCAGTCATCCGGTTTTGACGGCGAAAGGGAGCGATTTGGAGAATCGGCACATGCCGTGATACAATCCATACGGACGCAAAACAGTCGGTGTCCGTGGTTGCCGGGATGAAACCCGCCTGCCCGCCGTAGTGGACTGCCGCAAGGCATTCTCTTGGCGCATGCAGGTCGGCTTCACCTCGCAATCAACTCCAAAGCGTTCGCTTTGGCCAACCAACCAAAAAAGAAAGGAACACCGACTATGAGCGAAATACCCGCTCGCAATGACCCTTATCAACTCGTCACAGACAGCATCCTCGCGCACCTTGAGCGCGGAGTCGTTCCGTGGCGTCGCCCGTGGAATCGAACCACTGGCCGACCCCGGAACTTTCACACAGGCCGCGAATATCAGGGCGTCAACGTCCTGCTGCTCGGCTTGATGAACTTCGCCTCGCCGTGGTGGATGACTTTCCGCCAAGCGCAAGAGCGCGGAGGTGGCATTCGCAAAGGCGAACGCGGCTCACTTGTCATGAAGTTTGGCCGCTACGACAAAGCCGTCAAAAATGGTGACGGCACGGAGGACAAGAAGACGACGCTCTTTCTCAAGAGCTACCGCGTTTTCAACGCCACGCAGATTGATGGCATTGAGTTTCCGCCCATTCAAAACGGGCCGCAACTCGACGCCTCACAGCGCATCGCCCGCGCCGAGCAAATCGTCGCGCAGATGCCGCAGCCGCCGAGCATCCACGAAGGCCGGAGCACGCAAGCGTGTTACCGCCGCATGAGCGACACCATCGAAATGCCCGCGTTTGCACGCTTCGATTCACCGGAGGATTTTCACCTCACGCTCTTTCACGAGCTGATTCATTCCACCGGGCACGAATCGCGGCTCGCACGCAAAGGCGTCACCGAAAGCGATGGCTTTGGCGGAAAGACGTATTCGCAGGAAGAACTCGTCGCCGAAATGGGCGCGGCATTTCTCGGCATGGAGGCCGACATTGTGCGCGACCAGCACGAGCAATCCGCAGCCTATTTGAAAAGCTGGCTGGATACGTTGCGTGAAAAAGAGCACCGCCGCTGGATTGTGCAGGCTGCCAACCAAGCAAGCCGCGCTGCCGATTTCATTCTCGGCAGAAGCACGAGCGAATTGCCATCCGCACTCCCACACGAAGAACCCGCAGAGCAACCCGCTCTGCCAACCGCCGCGTGAAGTATGGATGTTCATTGCTCAACTTGTGGCGAGCGGTGGGACACGTATCACCTGTGGCATGATGCCATCGGCGACACGGGACTCTCGGAATCAGAAATCCGCGAATGGGAAAAACTCCCGCAAAGCGAAAAGCTCGCGCCGAAGTGGCGCAAAGAGTTCGAGGCGGCCCGCTACATTTTCGGGCGAACCGTCATCAACGTCATCCGCTGCCCGGCGTGTCCAAAAGACGCCCGTCCAGACCCGGAGAAAGAAGCCATCAAAGCGGAGTAGGAATCCCTGCTCGATGGCGACGAAGACGGCCTTGCCGCGAAATACGAGGACTACGGGCTTTAGTGTCCGCAGTTGTGGATTGTTCTTTGAACTCAAAGGCCAGGTGGCAACCCCATCTGGCCTTTTTTCCACCACGGAGCCGACGGCAGGCGAGGGAGGTGGTGCGTGGATTGAACCGCACTTGTTTTCACGGACGCCAACCGGCCTCCGGCAAGCGCGGCTCAACCGCACATCACCACATGATTCATTCCATCACCGACGAACCCGCATCCTCACTCAAACCCGAAGGGAAGTTCCCAATGGGCCGCATCGTCGCCACCCAAGGCGCGCTTGCCGGAATCCCAGCCGACGAAATCCAAAGCGCGCTCTTTCGCCACCATCACGGCGATTGGGGCGAGCTTTGCGAAGAAGACCGCTTGGAAAATGAGCGCAGCTTGCAAGAAGGCTCTCGCCTGTTCTCCGTGTATCGCACGAAGGCTGGCGTGAAGTTCTACATCATCACCGAGCACGACCGCTCCGCGTCGACGGTATTGCTGCCGGACGAGTATTAAAAACAGGGCTGCTTCCAAATTCGGAGGCAGCCCTTTCACTTTGATTACAACAACGAGCGACCCGGAAAATACGGCTTAACCAGGCCGTATTTTGGAATCACGTCGGGAAATAAATATTGTGCGACACAGGGCTACGCTGCCCTTTTCGAGTCGCTGCGAGATGCGATGCAGCCGTCCACGAACTCTACGAAATCGTTGTCCTGAAAAACTTTTGAGCACTCCCACACCGAGCGTGGAATCGGGCGATTGAAAAACTGGCGGATGTCAGCGGCCACCGCGTCATCGTCAAATTGCATCCCAAGGTCTCGCGCTTTGAAAGCCGCTCGCAGGTGCAAGATGAGCGTGTGAACGAACAATTCTTCCTCAGCCGTGACAGGCTCACGCCGCAGGTTCACAGACTCCGAAAGCACCCGCGACAATTCCTTGCGCTCATAAAGGCGCGACCAAATCTCGCGGTGCGCGTTCGTCAGCGAGAACAGGTTCCCGATTTTCCGTTCCTTCGTGTCCGTGCGTATCGTGTAGGCCGCTGTGAAAAAGCCGACGAGGATGCTCGCCGTTTGCAAAAAATCGAACCCATGCGCTCCCATCCATCCGAGTATTCCCATCCCCGGATTATACCGCGTGAACGCCGCGAGAGCTAGATGCCCTCTGGAATGTCGGCTTTCGCCAGCACGAGCGTCTTGCGCGGAATCTTGATGATGCGCTCATCTGGGCCGCAGCCCGCGCCGAAGCGGAGCTTGCCGATGGCGGCGTCGGTGATGTCCACGCCGATGACGGCGAAGTCGCCGTCTTCGAGTTCGAGGATGTCGGGGCAGCCTTGCAGTGAAGAAGTCTGTGCTCCGTTTGCGTGCGGGTCAGGGCCGATGCGTCGAATGATATTCATACGCCCAAAGATTTACTATAGTGCAGTGCTTCGTCAACGAATTTTCCGCGTAGTTTTGCGACGTGCCAAAACCCACGACACGCGACCTTATTCATTCAGCAGTCATCGCCTCGCTTCAAAAGCGACGCGAGGAACTTGGTCTATCCATGACCCAAGTTGCGGAAAAATCCGGCCTCTCACTCTCGATGATTTCTTTCGTTGAACGCGAAATCCGTAAACCCACGCTCGCCTCGCTCCTTCGCATCGCGGAAGCACTCGACGTTGACCTCTGGAAACTGCTTCGTGACGCCACGAGGGCGTCTGAAAAATAGCCCTGTCCTTTACCCGGCCAGCCTCCCGCTCCCCTACAAATGGCCCTACAAACATGGTATGTAGGGGTGCGCGGAATCCGCGCAACGATTTCGCGGCTCAACGGCGCGGCAACTGGCTCCCCAAAGGTTGTCGGCTAACGCCCGACTTCGCACGTTTTCCTTCGGCTATCGGGTCATCCTTCGTTAGCCACTACGAGCTGACCAACCCGTGCGAAGTCGGCCATTGTCCGACAACCTTTGGGGAACTGGCTCTATAAAGGACTCCGCCGTGCTCACGCACGAACTACCCCATCCAGCCTACCGGCCCGGACGACGACTTCGCCCCAAGACAAAGCCACTGGCCCGGCGGAAAACGTGCCCGCGCGCTAGGCGCGACCGGTTGTGCTGCTCGATGCAGCGCATCATCGCCGTGTCACTACTTCGCTATCGCGGGATTCCGCCTGGCAACCATGTATCCCGGAGGCAGTGCGAAAATCACTCCCAAGTCCAAAGGCGTGACCAAAGGCTTTTCCCAGTCTTTGGCTTGGAGCGCGCCTCCTTGGGTGAATCGCTGTCCTTTTGCAAACCGTAGAACACGTCCTTCTCTAGCTGGTCTTTTGTCGCTACCGCTTCGACTTTCCACTCCGGCCAATCCTCCGCCCACTCGACTCGGTTGTTCCGAATCCAGTAGTGCGAACGACATGGGGAATTCCAGTTCCCGATAGACGGATACAGGGACACGGTTTCGCCGTCGAAAATCAGCTTCCAGTCGGTCGGCGTGAGCGGCGTCACGACCTCCCGCCCGCAGCCGCAGCAGCAGCGATGGACGGCGGTTCCATACTTCACGGAGACGTAGAGCACTGCGTCTTCCAGCGTCTCGGGGACGCACTCCACAAAGCTATGAGCCAGCTTTTTCACTGAGGAATTGATTTACGTTAGTGCTGTAGGTGGTGTGATGCTCATTCTCCAAGTCTTGGTAAAACCCGGCGAACTTCTTCCAACGGAGGACGGCGAACGCCGCGTTGAGCATATTCAAATCAGCGATTTGGATATTGGACGCATAAGCTGCATCTTCCCCGTCGGTAAAAGAGACGTGCTTGCGGAACAGACTCCGGTTTGCAGGGCTGCTTGCCGTGACACGGATGATGCCGAGCAGGTTGTTGTCGCCGATATGGACGCCCATCCCGACATCCACAAATGATGCGCCGACCGCTTCGAGGAAGGCCATGATTTCCTGCTTCACGCGCCCGTTGTCCAAGCACAGGAAAACGAAACTCAGCCCGCTGAGCATGGACACGTTAGACGCATCCAAGAACTCCGCGTGTGGAATGATTCCCTTTCGCATCTTCGAGTAGATTTCCGTGAAATAGCTCACCTTTGGCGGAGGTTCCTTGAGTTGCTCCACCGATGGTGCTCCCGGCGCGCGGAAGGCGTTGTGTTGGGCGAAGACATCGCCGTCGAACAAATGCACTTCCTCCACTGGCGTCTTGGCCACGAGGTCGAGCACGTAGGAGCCGGTGCCACCGAGTCCGACGATGCCCACTTTGCAGCCTTTCAGCTTGGCTGAGATGCCTTCGATGTCCGCCCGACTCGAATTGGTATCGAGGTAGTTGAACACGCTTTGGCACGGCTTGGCCTCGACGACGCGGAATGTTTTCGCCGTGGCGGTCGGGTCAATCGCTCTTGCCGGTGCGGAGATGACTTCGACGTATCGGCTCATCTTCTCGTAGTAGTTGGCGTAGCCGTTGGCTGGCTTGTTAGAGAACGAGTGATTCACGACGATACCATCAGCCATCGCGCTGTCGGCGCTGGCGTGCTGGATTTCCCGCATAATGCTGCCGTCCCGGTGGCAAGGATGCTCTCCCGCGAATTGCACAACATGCGTGTCCGGCTTGGTTATTACGTCGCCGTTCAGCGTGAGCGTGGAGACGAGCGTGCCATAGCGCACCGCGCAAGTGGAGTTCACGTAGGGCACATGGGAAACCACGAGGTATGCACCTCGGATTTCCACTTCGTAGCCCTCGTGGATGAGCCTGAGCACGTCAGGACTAGGATTTACCGGAATCTGTGACATTGAAGACCATTCCACATTGAAGTTTCACGACATCGCCGCCGACCATGTGCCCTTCCGGATTGGTCGGTGGCCCGTGCTTGTAGGTGATGGTGTAGATTGTGTCCGGCTGGGGTGCCCCGAACGCCAGCGCGACCAATTCGGCGTAGGAGATTTGCTTTGCCTGCACCGTTTTCTCGCGTCCGTTGACGATAATTTTGATTCCGTGTCCGCCATCTTGCTCCCGGCAGGTGAAAACAGGCCCGTCTTGAAATTCGATGCGCTCATCGTCTCCAACGGGCTGGTCGTTCGGGGACTCTTCGTCGCGGAGCAGCACCGCATCAGCAGGCAAGCCGAGCAAGCGTTTCAGCGTTCCGCCAGTTTGCTGGCTGACGAGGGTCACTTTCCACTCGTCATCGCAGACGAACGCCCGTTTTGCCGGCTCCGTGCAGTGCGTGGTCGGCTTCGCTTCGCAGCGCGGCACCTTGCGAAAGACGTTGCCGTCTGCCAAGTCCACTGCCGCGTTGTCGTCAAACGTAACGTCATGCACGCCGCCGTGGTCGCGGACGAGAACGACATCCTGCCCGTGTCCCGACTGGTCGAGAATGTCCCGAGCAGTCAGTTTGCGGCGGGGCAGCGGAAATAGCCGGTCGCCAATAAGCGCAGCCCACTTTGGTGCGGAGCCGCAATTTTGCACATGTTCTGCCCCGGCGCTGCCGTGGCCCGTTTTTATTTTATTTTCTTCAATCATAGTTGATGAGGGCATCTTCGCCCTTCATCACCTTTGGCTGACGACTTGGCTGCTTTTGGGAATTTTTCTTTCGCTCGAAGATTTTTGCCTAAAATCTCCGCCCGGTCAGCCAAAGCTAATTGAAGCAGCCATGACGGAACACAAACTGGAACAAATCAGGGAAATGGACTGGGAGGAGATTGCGGCAAAGGTCGCGAACTTTGCCCGGAGCGAGGCGCATATTCGTTACGGCTGGAATGGTGCGGCTATGCCAAAAGGCTCCTCTCCAGAAGACCTCGCTTGCGATGCGATTGCTGAGTTCTGGCAAAATCCATCGCGGCTTCCGGAAACCTGTGAACTTACAACCTTCCTGTGTGGAATCATACGACAAAAGCTTTGGAACATGTCGCAGTGGGAAGAGACAAGAACGACCCAACGAGTGGACGAATTGGAGAGTGTCGGCGGATTCGCTTCCACCGCGTCACCTGATACAGCAGCAGAAACAAAGGACGATTTTATGGCGGCAATCAACATGCTGGCAGAGCACCCCAATCTGAAAGGAAAACCTGACCACGAGTTGGTTTTGACCGCGCTGAGTTGTGGCTCGTTCAGCTACGACGAACTCGCCAAGGACACAGGACTTCCCATCAATCGAATTTACCAAGTTCAGCGTGAGTTGAACGCTACTTATCCCGACATCAAAACAAAACTGAACATCACGAAAGGAGCTGTCCATGACTCCAAATGACGAAAACTTGAACCGGCTCGAAGAATTCCTCTCTGCGATACCGCCCCAAACCAAAGATGAGGCGCTGAATGAATTGACAGCGCATGGCGTGGACGTTGCCGCCTTCAAGGCGCGTGTCGCAAGCGTTGTGCGTAAGGGTTATCAGCATCAAGTGAAACTGGCCGCTCAAGCAGCACGAGCGGACGCTTCCACGAAGACGAATCGGCGTTTCGGCGACCTGATGGGCAAGGGACTGGCGGAGTTGGTCGCAATCTTTGAACGAATTCGCTCTGGAGAGTATGGCGTTGGATACCAGCAGGCGGCACTGGCCCGCTGTCGGAATCTTCAAGACGTGCCCACCTCTGAAACCGACTTACGTTCTTGGCTGGAAGACATCTCCACAATGGACGAACAATGAAGCCGACGTTCTCCAAAAGCTACGGTGGCTTGAGTGAGGTTCGTCGCGCTCACTGCAAGGCCGAAGCCAACAAGCTGCTCAAGACGCTTTGGGTGCAATCTCCCGACGAAATTGATTTGGAGTCCCTCGCTCACAAAGCAGGTAAGCTGCGAATCGAAGAAGGCGGTTTGGAAAACGCCGAAGGGCGAATCGTAGCGAGTGCCTCTGGCGGAACTATTCGCGTAAAGCCCGGACTCAATCCGGGGCGGCGGAGATTCACTATCGCGCACGAAATCGGGCACTGCGTTTTGCACCCCCGCGAAGGGCTCGACCGGGAAGATACGGCGGCGAACTTCACGCTTTGGAACGACCCCAGTGAGGAAACGGAGGCCAATGTGTTCGCCGCCGAACTGTTGATGCCGGAGTTCCTGTTCAAACCGAGAGCGGCGAAGGGGGTTCCAAGTCTCGCACTCATGGACAGCTTGGCTGCGGTCTTCTCTACAAGCGTCATGGCAACGTCATTTCAGTATGTGAACTACACTCTTGAGCAAGTCGCGCTAGTCGTGAGTGAGCGAGGAAACATCAAGTGGTCGGTTCGAGCGAAAGATTTCTGGCCGCTTGTGCGAACTGGCGCGCTGAGTGGTGATTCGGCGGCTGGTGAGATTTTCGCGGGTAAGTATTCAAACACTAAAAAGATGGAGCGCACTCCAGCCTACGCATGGCTGCCAAAGTTTGAAAACGATTCCGAGCGAGACATCAAAGAGGATAGCCGGATGCTTGAGTGGTATGACTGCATCGTTTCTCTGCTTTGGCTTGAGGACGATTTAACCGACTGAGAAATGACTCTCGCGCCGTCCTCGCAGGACACGAGCCAATTCCGCGCACTGCATACGCGTGGCGCGTGGTGTATAATGAAGATGCTCAGACCGTCGGGCATCGCAGCCAGCCCCCATTACCTCATCCGCTCGCTCTCATGCGTCATTGCGGATGGACTCACGTCACGTTGAGCGCCGCTTCGCGATGGCTGATTCTGACACGGGCAGCCTACGCAATTCATGCGTGCGTCTCCGCGAAGGAGTGGCGGCTGGCTACGGCATCATGGACGATACATTTTCACACATCGGCACACGGGAGATTTGGGGCGGCGAACATGCCGTTGGCCTTTCGCTTTTAGACCGCCGCCAACACCTCTATCTCATCGGCAAAACGGGTTCGGGGAAAACAACCCTGCTCCGCAATCTCATCGTTCAGCACCTCGCGGCAGGCCACGGCATCGGGCTGATAGACCCGCACGGAGACCTCGCGGAAGAACTGCTCGATTGTATTCCCGCGCATCGCGCCGACGACCTTGTATATTTCAATCCCGGCGACCTCGAATTCCCCATCGGCCTCAATCTCATTGCCAACGTCACACCGGACGAACGGCACCTTGTCGCCAGCGGCATTGTGGGCGCGTTCAAAAGCATCTGGCGCGACTCGTGGGGGCCGCGTCTCGAATACATCCTCTACAACGCCATCGCCGCATTGCTCGACTGTCCGAACACTTCCCTGCTTGGCGTGAATCGGATGCTCACCGATGCGGATTACCGCCGCCGTATCGTGTCAAAAGTGCGCGACCCTTTTGTCCGCGCATTCTGGACGGACGAATACGAGTCCTACGACCCGCGCTTTCAGCGCGAGGCCATCGCGCCGATTCAAAACAAGCTTGGGCAATTTCTGCTCAATCCCGTTGTCCGAAACATTCTCGGCCAGGTGCGCTCGAAAGTGAGCATCCCGTTTATGATGAATACGGGCCGCATCTTCATCGCCAATCTCTCGAAAGGAAAACTCGGCGCGGACAAAGCCGGACTGCTCGGCAGCCTGCTCACCACGCAGTTCCAGCTCGCGGCAATGGGTCGCGTGAACCAGCCCGAACATGAGCGCCGCGACTTTTTCCTCTTCATTGATGAGTTCCAAAATTTCACCACCGACGCTTTCGCGGCCATCCTCTCCGAAGCTCGCAAATACCGGCTCTGTCTCGCGTTATCGCATCAATACATTGAGCAAGTTCCGCCAACCGTG
>SXGQ01311335.1_pt1 | contig 10363 bp, 4 predicted proteins | sample 3178371 | NCBI WGS metagenome assembly SXGQ01 (sample SAMN11356859, study PRJNA531348) | freshwater metagenome | isolation source: freshwater sample F1-20 | place: China: Fuxian Lake, Yuxi | collected 2017-12-25 | reverse complement strand
GGTGCGGACCCTGCAAAATGATCGGCCCGGTCCTCGACCAGGTTTCCGACGAAGTTGGCGCGCAAGCCAAGGTCGGCAAGGTCAACGTCGACGAAGCGCGCGAGCTCGCTGTGAAGTATGGCGTGCGTTCGATTCCGCTGCTTCTGTTTTTCAAGAACGGCGAAGTGAAGGATCAAATCGTCGGCGCGAATGTGACCAAGGACCAGCTGAAGTCGAAGCTGCTGGCGTTGGCTTGATTTGACTCAACGAGGTTTTTTTTGACGGATCTGGTGCCTGATGGTGCCGGGTCCGTTTTTTGTTAGGTGAGATGGGAGATGGGAAAGGCGGATCATTCCGCGGGTTCGGGGAGGGGGACTTGGGATTGGGTCGTGAGGTAGGCGATGAGGTCGGCGGTTTGGGATGGGGTGAGGGATTCCAAGAGGCCTTCTGGCATGAGGGATTGGGTGGAGGATTCGAGGGAGGTGATTTGGTCGCGGGGGAGGGTGAGGGTTTCCGACAGGGTTCTGAGGGTGATGGCGCGGTCGGTTTTGGTGGTGATGAAGCCGTTGAGAGTGCGGCCGTCGGCGAGCTTGATGATGGTGAGGGTGAAGTCCGCGGTGACGACGGCGGCGGGGTCGATGGTGTTTTGGAGGAGGTAGTCGAGGTCATGGCGGCCGGAGCCTGTTAGGTCGGGGCCGAGGTTTCCGCCGGAGCCGTAGAGGGTGTGGCAGGCGGCGCAGAGGGAGTTGAAGATTTGGCGGCCTTGGCGGGGATCGGCGGAGGTGAGGCGTTGAGGGGTGAGTTGGGAGCGGAGGGTGGCGATGGTTTGTTTTTTCTCGGTGTCGCCATCGCGGATGGTGCCCCAGGTTTCGGCGAGTTGGCGGGTGATGGTTTCGTCTTCGAAGCTGCGGATCTGGCGGGCGTGGAAGGGGGTGATGTCTGATTTGGAGATTTGGCCGGCAGCGATTTTTTCGAGTAGGGCGGTGGCGAAGGAGGGGCGTGAGGCGAGGACGTCGATGAGTGCGCCGCGTTCGGAGGGGTGGAAGGAGGGGTAGCTGGCGGCGAGGTTTTGGCCGATGGCGGGGTCGTCGAAGAGGGCGAGGCCGCGGACGGCGGTGGCGTTGAGGAAGCGTGTGCGGAGGAGGGACTCGCAGATTTGGCGGAGGTCTGGGGGGCGGGCGTCGATGAGCGAGTTGATGGCGGCTTTGCGGGCGGTGAGTTCGGCATTGGGATCGAGGGCGATGCGTTTGACTTCGTCGAGTGCGAGGCCGTCGCCGAAGAGGAGGGCGAGGTGGCGGGTGAGGTCGGCGTTGGTGCCTTGGGAGAGGGTGGGTGAGTGGGTGTCCCAGTTGGCGGGTTTTGGGGCTTTGCGCCGGCCTTTGAGGCCTTTGGTGATGCCGGTGAGGATGTCCTTCTGATAGATCTCGGGTTTTTGCGAAGCGGTTTCTAACAGAGCGGCAATGGGCGCGGGGTTTGCTTCGATGTTTTCACCGAGGCGGCGTGCGATGAGTTGGCGGGTGAGCGGGAGTTCGCAGGTGGCGGCGATTTTTGCGAGCGCGGTGGGGTCTTGGTGGCCGAGGGGGATGAGGCCGTACCAGATCATGGCGGGGAGGTTGTGGTCGGCGGCGTCTTCGGAGCGGGATACGAGGGGGAGGGCGAGTTGGGCGCGGTGTTGGTGGGGGAGGCGCTGGAGGGTGGAGGCGAGGGTGAGGCGGACGAGGGCGGAGGGATCGGTGGCGGCGAGGCGGGTGAAGGAGGCGATGAGGGAGTCCGGGATCTCGGCTTCGGATCTGTTAGGCGGGCGCTGGCTCATGAGGGTATCGAGCGGCCATTTGTCGGTGAGGAGGCGGATGGCCCAGGTGCGGAGGTGTTCGTCGGGCTGGTCTAACAGGCGGATGAGGGTCCCGGTATCGGCGGAGCCGGAGGAGTGGAGTGACCATAGAGCGCGGAGCTGGTGGACGGGGTTCGGGTTTTTCTCCAAGAGTTCGAGAAGGGCGGGCTTGGCGTCTTTGCGTGAGGTGAGGGCGAGCTGGGCCTGGCGCGCCCACCAGTTGTTTGGGTGGGTGAGGAGTTTGACGATGTCGGCGGTGGGGAGTTTTTCGAGGTCGATTTTTTTGTTAGGTGATGGGATTCCGTGGGTGATTCTGAAGATGCGGCCGGAATTGCGGTGGACGCCGGTGTGGTCGTGACATTCGCCGGTGTCGCTCCAGTCGAGTGCGATCACGGAGCCATCGGGTCCGGTGGAGAGTTCCATGCCGCGGAACCACGGGTCGGCTGATAGAAAGAGGTCGGGTGCGTGGCGGGCGATGTAACCGGAGCCGTGGCGTTCGAGGATTTCGCGGTTGGTGCGGCGGCCGTGGAAGTTCCAGGTGAAGAGGTTTCCGCGGAATTCGGCGGGCCAGTTGTCCGCCTGATAGATCATCATTCCGACGTGGGCGTGGCCGCCGCCGAGGTGGTTGGCAGCGCCATCGCGGGAGTCCGACCAACTGCGTGCGGTGTCGAAGTGCCAGTGGTCGGCATGGTGGTCGATGAGGTGATAGACGTGGGGGTTGGGGTCGATGGTGTGGGGGCGGACGAAGTGTGCGCCGGTGATGCCGTGCCAGAGGTGGCCGTTGACGGTATTGATGAAGAAGAGTTCGCCGTGTTCGTTCCAATCGTGTCCCCATGGGTTGGTGGTGCCGCTGTTGAGGACTTCGGTGATGTTGAGTTGGGGGTGGTGTCGCCAGATGGTGCCGCGGAGCGGGATGCGTTGTGCGGGTGGGGTGCCGGGTGTGCCGATTTCGCCGGGGGCGGATGCGCCGCAGCGGCCGTAGAGCCAGCCATCGGGGCCGAAGCGGAGGCCGTTGGCGAAGTTGTGGTGGTTCTCGGGAGGGACGGTGAAGCCGTCGAGGATGACGACGGGTTCCGCGTCAGGTGTTAGATCGCCATCGCGATCGGGGATGAAGAGGAGTTGTGGAGGGCACATGAGCCAGACGCCGCCGTGGCCGATCTCGATGCTGGTGGCGCATTGGAGGGTGTCGGTGAAGACGGTGCGTTTTCCAAAGGGTTTTTCGCCATTTTCTCCGGATTTTTCAAAGACGAGGACGCGGTCGCGCAGGGTGGGGTCGAGCTTGAGCGGGCGTTCGGCGTAGGTGAAATTCTCGACGATCCAGAGTCTGCCGCGGGTGTCCCATGACATGGCGATGGGGTTTTTGACGTCCGGTTCGGCGGCGACGAGTGTGATGTTGAAGCCGGGTGGGTGGGTGAAGGATTTCGCGGCTTCGGTTGCGGGCAGCGGGCCATTTCCGGGGTTGGGTTCGGAGTCGTGGGGTTCGGTGAATCCGGCGGCGAGTGTGGCGAGGGCAAGTGAGAAGTGCAGGATCCAGGCGGCGGCGCTGCGGGTGGGATTCATGATCCGGAGGGAACGCCGGGAAGTGGGTGGAACTTGCGATGGAGCGGGTTGGGATGGCGGGTGGTGGGGAAATTTTGACTGACAGAGGGGAACAGGGTATGGCGTATGACGCTGGATGCGTTTGTACGGTTCTTTTGTATTTTGGTTTTTGGCGTTGCCTGTTTGCGGGCAGGGGGTGGAATACAACCGGGACATCCGGCCGATTTTATCGGAGAAGTGTTTCGCGTGCCACGGGTTTGATCCGGAGACGCGGGAGGCGGATTTGCGGTTGGATGAGCCTGAGGCGGCTTACAAGGCGGACAAGCATGGGACTGCGGCGATTGTTCCGGGGAAGCCGGATGACAGTTTGATTTGGTATCACATCATGTCCGATGATGAGGATGAGATCATGCCTCCGCCGAAGTCTCACAAGGTTTTAACGGATGCGGAGAAGGATCTGATCCGGCGGTGGATCGAGGAGGGGGCGAAGTATGAGAAGCACTGGTCATTCGAGACGCCGGTGAAGCCGGAGGTTCCGGTGGGTTCGGGGAGCGAGATCGACCGTTTTGTGGCAGCGCCGTTGGAGAAGCTTGGGATGCGGCTTTCCGCGGAGGCGGACCGGCCGACGTTGATCCGGCGGGTGAGTTTCGCGTTGCGCGGGTTGCCTCCGACGATCGAGGAGGTGGATGCGTTTCTAGCAGATGCGGCTCCTGACGCGTATGAGCGGATGGTGGATCGTTTTCTGGCGACGCCGCAGTATGGCGAGGAGATGGCGAGACATTGGCTGGATGTGGCGCGATATGCGGACACGCATGGTTTGCATTTGGACAACGAGCGGCAGACGTGGGCGTATCGCGACTGGGTGGTGGGGGCATTCAACCGGAATCTGGCGTATGACCAGTTCACGATCGAACAGATTGCAGGGGATCTTTTGCCGGAGCCGACGCAGGACCAGTTGGTGGCGACGGGGTTCAACCGTTGCAACGTGACGACGAGCGAGGGTGGGAGCATCGCGGAGGAGTTCGTGTTCCGTTATGCGGTGGATCGTGCGAGCACGACGGCGCAGGCGTGGCTCGGTCTAACAGCGGGATGCGCGGTGTGTCACGATCACAAGTATGATCCAATCTCGGCGAGGGATTTCTATTCGTTTTACGCGTTTTTCCACTCGAATGCGGATCCTGCGATGGACGGGAACGCGTTGCTGACCGAGCCGGTGGTGAAGGTGAAGCCGGAGGGGTATGATGCGAAGATGGCGGAGTTCGCCGCGCGGGAGGCTGCGGTGGCGAAGGTGATGGAGGAGAAGCTGGCGACGGTGGTCTATCAGGATCCGGCGGAGGTAGAGCCGAGGCCTGCGGTGACGACGACGGAGCAGGTTTGGTTTGACGATGCGTTTCCGGAGGGTGCGCAGGTTGCGGCATCGGGGCATCCGACGACGTTTGTGGATGCGCCGGTTTTGAGCGGGGCGAAGTCTTTGAAGCGAGGTGGGCCGGGGATGGCGCAGGATTACTATCAGGCTGGGGCGCAGCCGTTAGAGGTGCCGCAGGATCCGGTGTTTTTCGTGCATGTTTATGTTGATCCGGCGGATCCGGCGGAGGAGGTGATGATCCAGTTTCACACGGATAACTGGAAGCATCGGGCGTTGTGGGGTGCGGATGTGATTGATTTCGGGGCGAAGGGGACGACGGAGAGATTTGTGGCGGGAGGATTGCCGGCTGCGGGGCAGTGGGTGAAGCTGGAGGTTCCGGGGGCGAGCATGGGATTGGTTCCGGGGATGAAAGTTGTCGGGTTTGCGTTCACGGTGCATGGGGGCACGGTTTATTTCGACAAGATGGGGGTGACGGGCCGGGTGGATCCGGCGGGAGATCCGCAGCAATCGTTTGTGGCGTGGCGAGCGGCGCAGGCTGGCAAGGATACTCCGGGTGCGCCGGGGGATCTCAATGGGTGGCTGAAAGAGGGGCCGGACAAGCCGAGGAGCGCGGAGGAGTTGAAGCGGTTGCGGGATTTCTACGTGCAGCAGGTTTGCACGGTGACGCGCGGGCATTTCGAAGTGCCGCGTGCGGAGTTGGCGGCGGTGGTGAAGGAGCGTGCGGATTACGACGGGATGGTGCCATCGACGTTCATTTTCAGGGATTTGCCGCAGCCGCGCGAGAGTTTCGTGATGATTCGGGGCGAGTATAACAAGCCGGGCGAGAAGGTGGAGCCGAATACGTTTGCAGTGCTGCCACCGTTGATGAAATCGGGTGAGCGGGCGACGCGGTTGGATTTGGCGAAGTGGTTGGTGGCGCGGGAGAATCCATTGACGGCGCGGGTGGCGGTGAACCGTTTCTGGCAGCAGGTGTTCGGCACAGGGTTGGTGGCGAGCAGTCATGATTTCGGGACGCAGGGGACTTTGCCGACGCATCCTGAGTTGTTAGATTGGCTGGCGATCTGGTTTCAGGAGAACGGGTGGGATGTGAAGAAGCTGATGCGGATGATGCTGACGAGCGCGACGTTCCGGCAGCAGAGCGAGGCGTCTGCGGAGATGTGGGAGGGAGATCCGGGGAATGTGCATTTGGCGCGGGGTCCGAGGTTCCGGTTGGCGGCGGAGCAGTTGCGGGATCAGGCGTTGTTTGCGGGCGGGTTGTTGCGGATGGAGATGGGAGGCAAGGGGGTGAATCCCTATCAGCCGCCGAACATCTGGGAGCCGGTTGGATTTGGCGGGTCGAACACTCGGTTTTACAAGCAGTCCGAGGGTGATGGTTTGTATCGCCGGACGCTTTACACGTTTTTCAAGCGGACGGCGCCGCATCCGATGATGACGAATTTCGATGCGCCGAACCGTGAGCAGTCGTGTATCCAGAGGGAGCGGAGCAACACGCCGTTGCAGGCGTTGCAGTTGATGAACGACATCCAGCATTACGAGGCCGCGAGGGGCTTGGCGCAGCGGATGATGATGTCGTCCACGGAGGCTGCGGCGCGGATCGTGTTTGGTTACCGGACGGTTTTGGCGAGGGTGCCTGCGGAGGAGGAGGTCGCGGTGGTGCTGGGGCTCTATCAGCGGCAGATGCGCAAGTATGAGGCGATGCCCGAAGAGGCGAAGAAGGCGGTGACGTTCGGCGAAACTCCGCCTGCGGCCGGGCTGTCCGAGCGGGAGCTGGCGGCATGGACCTTGGTGGCCAATCTCATTCTCAACCTGGACGAGGCTGTCGTCCGCAACTGATCAACCCTTCATGAATCCACTTTTCGAAAATCAGATTTTACAGACGCGGCGGCAGTTTTTCGGACAGACCGGGTTGCGGTTGGGCGGACTGGCGATGGCTTCGATGTTCGGGGCGGATGTGGCGCGGGCGGCGGCGTCCGCGGTTCATCCGGCGTTGCCGAGGATGCCGCATTTTCCTGGGAAGGCGAAGGCGGTGATCTATCTGCACATGAATGGCGGGCCATCGCAGTTGGATTTGTGGGATTACAAGCCGAACCTGAAGGATCAGTTCGACAAGGATTTGCCGAAGGATTTCCTGGGAGAGCGGATCACGACGATGACGAGCGGGCAGGGGAGGTTTCCGGTTGCGCCATCGAAGTTCGCATTCGCGCAACACGGGCAGTGCGGGCGGTGGGTGAGCGAGCTTTTGCCGCATACGGCGAAGATCGTGGATGACATCGCGTTGGTGAAGACGGTGCATACGAATGCGATCAACCATGATCCGGCGTGCACGTTTGCGATGACGGGTTCCGAGGTGCCGGGGAAGCCGAGCATGGGATCGTGGATTTCGTATGGTCTGGGGGCGGAGACGAGTGATTTGCCGGCGTTTGTGGCGTTGATGCCGACGTTTCCCAACGGGTCGAACGCGCAGGCGTTGTTCAGCCGGATGTGGGGGCCGGGATTTCTTCCGGGCAAGCACAGTGGTGTGGTGTTGCGGTCGGGGAGTGATCCGGTGTTGTATTTGGAGAATCCGCCGGGGGTGGATGCGATGGATCGGAGGGCGATGTTAGACGCTCTTGGGAAGCTTAACGCGCGAGGTTTTGCGAGATTTGGTGATCCGGACATTCAGACGCGGATTTCGCAGTATGAGATGGCTTACCGGATGCAGTCGAGCGTGCCTGAGCTGGCGGATCTAACCAAAGAGTCTCCGGCGTCGTTGGCGTTGTATGGGGATGATGTGAAGCGTGAGGGATCTTTCGCGTCGAGCGCGTTGTTGGCGCGGCGGTTGGTGGAGCGTGGTGTTCGATTCGTGCAGATCATGCACCGCGGATGGGACTCACACGGGAATCTTCCGGGCGAGCTGAGCAATCAGTGCCGGGATACGGATCAGGCTTGTGCTGCGCTGGTGATGGATTTGAAGCAGCGGGGCATGTTGGATGACACGCTGGTGATCTGGGGTGGTGAGTTCGGGCGGACGGTTTACTCGCAGGGGACTCTAACGAAGGAGACGTATGGTCGGGATCATCATCCGCGGAACTTCTGCATGTGGATGGCCGGTGGCGGGATCAAGGGTGGTGTGAGTTTGGGTGAGACGGATGATTTTTCCTACAATCCGGTGGCGGATGCGGTGCACATCAATGAGATCAATGCGACGATTCTGCATTGTCTCGGAGTGGATCACGAGCGTTTCACGTTCCGGTATCAGGGGCTGGACCAGCGCCTAACAGGAGTAGAGCCGATGAAGGTGATCCGGAAGATCCTAGCTTGATTGATAGGGTCTTGGTTTTTTTGTTTAGGAATCAATCTCGAGGGTGCTGTCACCAGGCAACTGGATATCTTTGCGGAGGTCTCTAATAGTCCACAATGCATTGGCTGCGGCAGTTGCGATTCCCCGCATTTTGCGGGCGCCGTCTTTTCGCTTTTGGCTGAATCGCTCTCTCGCGGCATCAAAGAAGTGATTTACGAATTCACGGCTGCCAATCACCGCGCCATCGGTGAAATGTCTGATGCGGTAGCGGAGGATTTTTGAGATCGCTACATCACGAGCGATTTCCAGTTGTTCCAACTCCGCTTTTGCGAGGGCGGGATCCATGCCTTTTTTCAGAGTTCTTTTCCTTGTTAGGCCTTCGGGGTTGATGATTTCACCCGATTTCTCCTGACCCTCTTGCAAGAGGAGCATGCGATAGCTTTTGGAGACTTTTCCTGGCCAATGCCGTGCATCGGGTTCCGATTCCTTGTCCGCCATGATTGCCCTGACGAGGCCGGCTCTTGCTTTGGTGCCCGTGCTTTTGCCGACCGCTCCCATGGCTTCGCCGTAACTGCTCCAGCGGTATTCGGCCGGATCTTTCACTATGCCGGCCCTAACAGGATTGAGGTCGATGTAGGCGGCGATGGTTCGCGATGCAACGCCATCCTCGACGACGACGCTTTTGAATTTGTCCTCCCACAGGTTGCCGGTGCGTTCGTGTTCCCGGTTGTGCCAATGGGTGAAGCGCTGGAGGAGCGTTTTCATGAATTCTGATAGATCATGCATCCGGTAGGTGAATCTTTCGTGGATTGCCTGCACGTATGCTTCTCCGTTTTTCGCCAATCCCTGTGCGACGATTGCACGGGCTTCCGTAAGTTCCTTGGCGACCTCCGCGACGAAGGGCTTGGAATAGAGGGCGCGGAGGCGTTTCAGGAGGAGTTCGTCCGAGATGCCGTCTTTGGGGCGAGGGGGGATTTCGAGAAGCAAGTGGATGTGATTGCACATGATGCAGTAGGCGAGGACCCGACATCCGGAGAAGTTTTCCATCATTCGCATGAACATGCGGAATTTCTCTTTGTCCTCGGATCTGAAAGCGAAGCGGCGATCGACGACACGAGAGATGCAATGATAGATGGCGGGTTTCGATTCCGAGTCCGCCCAGGGAACAATCCAACGTGCTCGCGCCATGGGTGGGATTGTGGGGAGGGAGCGGGGAAAGTCAAGATTTTTTTGGTAAAAGGAGATTTCTTATATACAGTGGACGTGTGGGCGGTGCGTGAGGGTGGGTGCCGGATTTGGGGGCTTATCGAATTTCGACGGTTGCGCCGGGGCGGATGAGGAGGGGGAGGCGGATGGCGTCCCAGTTGGCGAGGCGGATGCAGCCTGCGGAGCGGGCGCGGCCGATGGTTTCGGGATCGGAGGTTCCGTGGAGGCCGATGCCGGAGCGGCTGGTGCCGTTCCAGATGACGCCGACGGGGCTGTTAGGTCCGGCGGGGATGTTGAGGGCGGTTGCGGAGCGTTTTCCGGTGTCGAGGAGCTGTTGGTCGTAGCGCCACCATGGCATGGTGACCATGTTGCGTAGTTCCCAGGTGCCGAGTTTGATGAACTGGGGTTTGCCCGGGGTGATGGGGAATGAGGCGATGAGGCCGCGGTTGCTGCGGACGGGGGCCGGGGCATCGGGATCTTCGACGATGAGTGCGGCCGGGGTGGCTTCGAAGATGCGGACCTGATTGATGCGGGTGTCGACGACGACGTGGCGTGCGCTGAGTTTTTCGTCGGCTTCGAATTTGGTTTCGGTCAGGTGTTCGATTTCGAAGGGTTTGACGTTGGGGACGATGATGCTGTCGCGGGGCTTGAGGTTGTGGATTTTGGAGGCGCCGTTGAGGGTGATGAGGTAGGGGACATCGCAGTGGTAGCGCTCCGACATGAATTCGCCGAGGGAACGGTAGGACATGCGTTTGCGTTTGGCTTGTTCGCTGCGTTTGAAGGGGAGTGAGGAATCGACCCAAGCGGTAGCGGATTCCGGGACGACGGCGACGGCGACGGGGTTAGGGACGGCGCGTTTGGCGGCGAGGTTGACGGCGGACCAGTCTTCGACGGGGTGGCCATTGACTTCGTTCCATGAGCGGACGGCGAGTTCGGTGAAGCGGCCGGGTTTTCCGTCGATGATGCCGGGGCCGAACATGGATTCGTCGAGGAAGATTTGGAGGCGGACGGCATCGTCGCCGGTGGGTTTGCCGGAGGCGGCGACTTGTGGGGCGGCGGGCTTGATGGGGGTGTCGCCTTCGCCTTCGACGTCGTTGAGGGGGATGGCCTTGATGACGGGCCGCTCTTGCGGTGGGGCGGGTGCGGGCGGGGTGGGAACTGT
>SXGQ01677962.1_pt1 | contig 10365 bp, 10 predicted proteins | sample 3178371 | NCBI WGS metagenome assembly SXGQ01 (sample SAMN11356859, study PRJNA531348) | freshwater metagenome | isolation source: freshwater sample F1-20 | place: China: Fuxian Lake, Yuxi | collected 2017-12-25 | reverse complement strand
GGTGCTCCCCGAAGGTCATCGTGGAGCTTTGGAACAGGTCGTCGTCGGTCGGGCGGGGCATGGCTGGCTCGGTCGCGCGGTACCCGCTCGACTGTACTTCAAACTCCGCGCGGCGGCCGGTCAGGCCCCGTACTTGCCGAACCGCTGGGCGTGGGCCATCGCCAGGAGCATCAGGTGCTTGGCAGGGAAGATGCCGAAGCCGCCGCGGAGGCAGTCTCGCTCCCCGAACTTCGCGAGGCCGTCGGGGCGGCAGGTGTCGGCCACCAGCAGCGTCGGCACCGGGTGCCAGGAATGGCTCTTCAGTTTGCTCGGCGTCGAGTGGTCGCCCGTCACGATCAGCACGTCGGGCTTCAAGGCCTCGATCCGTGGCAGGGCCGCGTCGAGTTCCTCGATCCGCTTCACCTTCTGTTCGAAGGCCCCGTCCTCGCCCGTGGAGTCGGTGTACTTGAAGTGCAGGAAGAAGAAGTCGTAGTCGTTCCAGCACTGCTCCAGTTCCGCGATCTGCTCGGCGAGCGACTGGGGCTGGCCGACGAGCGTCATGCCCGCGAGCCGGGCGAGGCCCTTGTACATCGGGTAGACGGCGATGGCCGCGGCCCGCAGGCCGTAGAGTTCCGCGTAACTGGGCAGGGCGGGCTTGGCGGCGAAGCCGCGGAGCACGAGCCCATTGGCCTTCTTTTCGTCCGCGAGGATGGCGCGGGCCTGCTTCACGAACTCCTTGGCGATCTCGGCCGTCTTCGCGGCGGCCGGATGGGCCGGCTGCGGGTCGAGCGGGGCGACGCCCACGGCCTGCGGGTCGGTGTCGGCCACGCGGCCGTCGAGCCCTTTCCCGCGGAACACGACGACGAACCGGTGCTCCTTTACCGGCTTCACGAACGTCTCCACGCCGGGGATCTTCACGGCCTGCAGCTTCTCGACGACGGCGAAGCTCTCCTCCGAGGGAATGCGGCCGGCCCGGCGGTCGGAGATCCTTCCGGCGGCGTCGAGCGTGCAGAAGTTGCCGCGGGCGGCGACGTCGTCAGGCCCGAGTTCGAAGCCGATGCCGGTGGCCTCGAGCGCGCCGCGGCCGATCTTGAACTCGAGCGGGTCGTAGCCGAAGAGGCCGAGATGGCCGGGGCCGGAGCCGGGCGTGATCCCGGGCAGCACGGGGATGCTCGAGCCCGAGGTGCCCCGCGCCGCGAGCCGGTCGAGGTTCGGCGTCCGCGCCGTCTCCAGTTCCGTCTTTCCGCCCGCCTCGAGCGGCAGGCCGCCGAGGCCGTCGGCCACGAGCAGCACGATCTTGGAGGCGTTTTTCTCGACGAGTTCGCGGACGAGGTCGTGCTCGGTCACGGGTCAGGCTCCGGGAGGGGCGGGTGGCAGCCACCGGGAGCGGCGGCCCGAGCCCCAGTTGTCATCGGCCCGGCCCCGTGCTTCAAGACCGCGTGCCGGCGCGGCCCGGGGCCGCCGAGCCGCTGCCGACACGCGGGCTCTGGAGCCGCTACTTGGCGGTCTTGGCCACGGCCCATTCGCCGGTCGCGGCGCTGAATGCGGCGACGGCACCGGGCTCCACCATCACGACCGTATCTTTGCCCACCATTGGGCCCACCATTGGGCCGGCTGCTGCTGGAGCGATTCCCGCCGTCTCGAAGGCCGCCCACGTGCCCGTTTCCGCGCTGAAGGCGTACACGTGCTTGTCGCCCTCGACTTGGCAGGCCGCGACGGTCCCGCCGCCAACGACCGGGATGCACCGCTTGGCGGCGGCCGGAAGCTTGCAGAAGCACCAGCGGCCCCGGCGATCGATGGCGACGAGTTCGGTGATCGCGTCACCCTCCAGAAGGAAGACGATGCCCCCCCCGATGACGAAGGTCGCCGTGACACCCTTGGGAAACGTGTGCGACCGCCATCTGCCGTCGGCCGGGCTCCAGGCGAGGTATTCGTTCGGTTCGGGCCCTTTCACGAGGATCACGTCGCCGCCCATCACCATGTGTCCGAGCCCGCCGACCCCGCCGAGATGGAGGACGTTCGGGTTGACCTTGCGGAGTTCAGCATCCGGATCCAACGGATTCAAAGGTTCGGCCTGCCGGACCAACGGCACCGCCCCGGCGCGGAACAGTCCATCGGCAGGCGCGTTTTGATCGAGGGGACTCTGTGGCTTTTCGTCCGCGTTGCCATACGCGAGGAGCGCCGTTCCGGCGAGGGTGAGGCAGGCGAACACGATCCAGGAGCGGACGGATCTGGCGGGCATGGAACACCTCCATGGGATGTGGGTGGGAAGAGACGCGGTCGCGGAATCGACGACCTGATCCTACGATACGTGCCCCCCCCCCGTCCACCCGACCCTCGCCCGAGCAGGTGCCATGAGCGTCATCCGCCCCAAGCCGCCCGAGGACCCGATCCAGTACGATCCCGCCGCCACGCTCGCCGCGGGCGCCGTGTCGGAGGCCGATCTCGTGGCCCTCGCGCCGCGGCTCGACGCCGCCCGCGCGGAGAGCCTCGCCGACCTCGATCGCTGGCGGGGCGGCGGCACGAAGCCGGGCGAGGTGCTCGACCCCGCCTTCATCGACCTGCCCGACCGGCTGCTGGCCGACTACGGCCGCGACCGCCCGACGAGCGAACTGTTCGCGATCCTGCAGGCGGCCCGGCGGATCCGCGAGGCGGTGGACCGCGTGATCGTGCTCGGCATCGGCGGCTCCTACATGGGCACGCGGGCCCTGTTCGAGGCCTGCTGCCACCCGTTCCACAACGAGTTGCCCCGGGGCGAGCGCGGCGGCCGGCCGCGGCTCTCGTTCGAGGGCTTCAACATGGACAACGACTCCGCGCAGGGCCTGCTCGACCTCGTCGCCCCCGCCGGCAAGCCGCGAAGCGACGACCTCCTCGACCGCTGGGCGGTGCTCGTCGTCAGCAAGAGCGGCGGCACGCTCGAGACCGCGGTCGCCACCCGCTTGTTCCTCGCGGCGCTCCTCCAGGCCGTCGGCGGCGATGCGAAGCGGCTCGCGGAGGTCGTGGTGCCGGTGACCGGGAAGTCGGGCCGGCTGGCGGACCTCGCCAAGGCCATCGGCTGCCCGGACGTGTTCGACATCCCCGACGGCGTCGGCGGCCGGTTCTCCGTGTTCACGGCGGTCGGCCTGCTGCCGGCGGCGATCGTCGGCATCGACGTCGTGCGGCTGCTGGAAGGGGCCGCGGCCATGAACCGCCGGTTCCGCGAGGCGCCGGTGGTGACGAACCCCGTGCTCCAATACGTCGGCGTCTGCCACCTCGCCGAGCAGGCCGGAGCGACGATCCGCGTGCTCTCCAGTTGGAGCAACCGCCTCGAGGCCGTCGGCCTGTGGTACGACCAGCTGCTCTCCGAGAGCCTCGGCAAGGACGGGCAGGGGGCCACGCCGCTGACGGCCGTGACCACCCGCGACCTCCACTCCCGCGGCCAGCAGCACCAGGACGGCCGCCGCGACAAGCTGATCACGAACCTCATCGTCGGCGAGCCGCGCCGCGACCGGCTCGCCCTGCCGGCGCTCGGCCCCTACGGCGCGGACCAGGACAAGCTCGACGACCTCGTCGGCAGGACGTGGCCCGAGATGCTGGCGGCGGCCGTCGGCGGTACGAACGAAGCCTATGCGCAGGCCAAGCGGCCCACTGCCGACCTCGTGCTTCCGCGGGTTGACGAGCACACGGTCGGGCAGCTCCTGCAGATGCTCATGCTGGCCACGGTCGTGGAGGGGCGGCTCGTGGGCACGAACCCCTACGGGCAGCCGGGGGTGGAAGCGTATAAACAGAACATGATGCGGCGGTTGAGGCCATGAGGCCCATGCGCCACGTTGCAGCGGACCTGCGGCCCGCCTGATCCACGGAGATCACCATGCCGTTTGCCGAAGTCGCGCCGGGCGTGCTCGTCTGGCCGAACACCTGCAACACCTACGTCGTGCGGGACGGCGATGCGGCGGTCGTCATCGACCTCGGCGACGGCTCCGTGCTCGACGCCCTGGCCGGGATCGGCGTCGCGAGGGTGGAGTGGGTGCTCTACACGCACCACCATCGCGAGCAGTGCCAGGGGCACGCGCGGATGGCCGGACACGCTGCCTGCAAGGGCGTGAAGGTGGCGGGGCCCGCGGCCGAGCGGGAGTTGTTCGAGACGCCGCTCGCCTTCCGGCAGGAGGTGCCGAAACTCTCCGACCGGTTCACGGTCCACGGGGCCAGTTACGTCCGCCCGCCCATCCAGGCCGTCAAGCTCGATCGCCCGTTCGAGAAGATGGACGCCTTTGCCTGGCGGGGCCGCGAGTTCTGGTGCGCGGAGACGGCCGGCAACAGCCCGGGCGGGATGAGCTACCTGCTGCGGCAGGGGGATCGCTGGATCGCGTTCTCTGGCGACCTGATGCTCGACGGGGCGATGCTCCATACCTGGTACGACACGGAGGCCGACTACGGCTTCTGCAAGGGGATCTACGCGCTGGCCACCGCCGCGGCCTACCTGGAGGGCTACGCGCCGCTCGTGATGCTGCCGGCGCACGGCCCGCCGATCCGCGACGCCGCCCCGCAACTCGCCGCCTTCCAGAAGAAACTCCGTCGCCTGGAAAAGGTGCTCAAGCGCGGGTGGGAGTGCTTCACGTTCGCCGGCTGCGACCAGGACCGCGTGTCGCGGCCCACGGCGGTGCCGCACCTGTGGCAGGTCTCGCCGCATCTCTACAAGGTTCGCGGCCACGAGTACTGGGTGAACTTCCACATGCTCGTCTCCGACAACGGCCACGCGCTGCTCGTGGACTGCGGCCTCTTCGACCGGGCGCACCTCGACCGCGTGCTCGACGGGGCCCGCGACCGGCTCGGGATCAAGGCGATCGACGCCGTGCTCGTCACCCACATGCACGGCGACCACTTCCTCGACGCCGAGCACGTGCGGAAGACCCGCGGCGCGGCGATCTGGACGCACGAGCGGGTGGCCGACCTCCTGGAGCGGCCGCTCGACTACGACTACGACGCCCTCATCCCCGCGTACCGCGAGCGGCCGACGGGCGACATCCGCAGCCTGAAGGTCGACCGCGTGATCCGCGACGGCGAGGTGATCCGCTGGCGGGGCCACGACCTGGCCTGCGACTGGATGCCGGGGCAGACGGAGTTCGCCTGCTGCGTGCACGGCGTGATCGACGGGAAACGTGTCGCCTTCACCGGCGACAACATCTTCGGGGCGCCCCGCGACCCGGCCCAGCACGGCCACGAGGCCGTGGTGGCCCGCAACTCGTGCACCGTGGAGGAGGGCTACGGCTACGCCGGCCGCTACCTGCACGCCATCGCCCCCGACCTGATCCTCGGCGGCCATTCCTGGGCGATCGCGGAGCCGCAGCCGCTCATCGACCGCTTCATGGCGGCCGCCGACGAACTCCGGGCGGCGCTCGTCGACCTCACCGCGGAGCCCGACTATCGCCTGGCCTTCGATCCGTACTGGCTGCGGGTGCATCCGTACCGCGTCGGCCTGGCCCGCGGCGGCCGGGCCGAGGCGACCCTCGTGGCCCGCAACTTCCTCGACGAGCCGACGGTCTACGACGTGCGGATCGTCTGTCCGCCCGGGATCAGCGTGGCCCCGGCCCAGGCGGCGATGCGGGTGGAGCCGGGGGAGACGAAGCGGCTGCCGGTCACGTTCACGGCCGCGGCCGACGCCCCGGCGGGCCTGTGCCTGGCGGCCCTCGACATCACGCACGACGGCGTCCGCCGCGGCCAACTGTTCGATGTCATCCTCGTCGTGACGTAGCCCGTATCCTTTTCGACACGCTTCTCCGGAGACCCGCGCATGCCCGTCACGCTCACCTGGACCGGCCACGCCACCTGGCTCGTCGACACCGGCCACGGCACGCTGCTCGTCGATCCCTTCTTCGACGAGTGCCCGACCGCCTCGATGAAGGCCCGCGACGTCTCCTGCGCCGCGATCCTCGTCACCCACGGCCACTTCGACCACGTGGCCGACCTCGTCGCGATCGCCAAGCGGACCGGCGCGAAGGTGTTCTGCAACTGGGAGATCGGCCAATGGCTCGGCAAGCACGGCGTGGAGCACGTGCAGCCGATGAACCACGGCGGCCGCACCGCGGTGCCGGGCGGGACCGCGAAGATGGAGATCGCCTGGCACTCGTCGAGCCTGCCCGACGGCACCTACGGCGGCAACCCGTCCGGCTGGCTGCTCGACGTGGGGGGGAAGCGGATCTACGTGGCCGGCGACACCGCGCTGTTCTCCGACATGGAGCGGATCGGCCGGCCCGACGCCGCCGGCCGTGGCCTCGATGCCGCGATCCTGCCGATCGGCGACCTGTTCACGATGGGGCCCGACGACGCGGCCGAGGCGGTCCGCCTCCTGAAGCCGAAACTCGCGCTGCCGAGCCACTATGGCACCTGGCCGCCGATCGAGCAGGATGCCGCCGCCTGGGCCCGCGGGATCACCGCCGCGAAACTGGCCGACGCCCGCGTCCTCGCCCCCGGCGAGTCGGTCAGGCTGGGGCAGTAGCCCCCGGCAGTTCGACGGGGCGGGGGGGCGGCACGCGGACCTCGATCGTGTCGCCGACGATGCGGACGGCGAACACCTCGACCTTGAGTTTCTCGTTGTCGCACCAGGCGCCGTCGCACGCCCGGAACCGCCACGCGTGCCAGGGGCAGGTGACGACGCCGTCGACGAACGGGCCCGAGCCGAGCGAGGCGCCCATGTGCGGGCAGAGGTCGTCCATCGCGTGGTAGTCCGCGCCGTCGAAGAACACGGCCACGAGCCGGCCCGCCACCTCGAACGTGCGGCCCTCGCCGGCGGGGATCGCGCCGGCACGGGCCACGGGCGTGAAGGGGACGTCGGCGGACGATGCGGGCGCGGTCATGCGGTGGAGTCTCCGCCGGTATGATACCCGTCATGACCGAGGTCGCACCGCCGTCGCGGATCCGCCTGCTCGTCCTCGACGTGGACGGCACGGTCACGGACAGCCGCCACGAGGTGTCCGCGGACACCCGCGCGGCCATCCGCCGCGTCCGGGATGCCGGCATCCGCGTGATGCTGGCCACCGGCCGCCGTTACCGCGACACGCTTCCGGTGGCGGCGGCGCTCGGCGTCGACGCGCCGCTGGTCACGGCCTCCGGTGCGCTCGTGAAGCGGCCGTCCGACCATGCCACGCTCCAGCGGGCGGCCTTCGCCCCCGGCGTGCTCGCGGCCGTCGTCGCGAGGATCGCCGCCGCGGGCCACGAGCCGATCCTGTACAGCGACAGTTTCGCCGCCGGCTACGACTTCCACTGCCGCAGCCTCGCCGGTGCCGATCCCGCCGCGGCGGGCCCGGGTCGCGGGGTCAGCGAATACCTGGGCCGCAACCGTCAGCTCGCCGACGTCCGGCCGGACATGCACCGCGCGCCGCCGGCCGATGCCTTCGCCGGCTTCGCGATGGGCGCGGAGGCGGACATGCTCGCCCTCGAGGCGATGCTTCTGACCGCCGAGCCGGGCCGGCTCGCGCTGCACGTCATCCGCAGCCCGCGGTACCGCGACTGGATGTGCGAGTTCGCGCCGGCCGGGGTGACGAAGTGGACGGGGGCGCTGGCCGTCGCCGCGACCTGGGGCATCGCCGCGGCGGAGATCTGCGCCGTCGGCGACGACGTGAACGACCTCCCGATGATCCGCGGGGCGGGGCTGGGGATCGCGATGGGCAACGCGGTGGCGGCCGTGCGGGCCGCCGCCGATCGCGTGGTCGGCGGGCACGACGACGGCGGGATCGCCGACGTCGCCGACCTGCTCCTTGCCGGCCTTGCCTAAAGCACGTGTCGAGCCGCGGAAGCGAAGGCTTGGCAAACCAGGGAGGGTAGGCGAGGGGGTCGGCGAACGCTCGAGGAGCCTATGGCCGCCGCGGCCATCAGCGACGAGACTTTTGCCGCCCCCGAGCTGGTGCAGATCTCCGCGTTGGCTTCTCCACAGACGCCGACGCGGCTTGTGGCGGCCGGGCCCCGTCCCTATATGTCCCGCGGCGAGTTCCTCCGTTTCCGGACCCTCCCGCATGGACATCAGGCTGCATCGACCGCGCGGCACATGCGCCGTCACGGGGAGGACGTTCGCGCCCGGTGAGAACTTCTTCTCGGCGCTCGTCCGCGCGCCCGGCGGGCTCGACCGGCTCGACGTCGCCGCCGAGGCGTGGAGCGGGCCGCCCGAGAAGACGCTCGCCTGGTGGCGGTCGGCCTATCCCGCGGCCGGCTCGACCGGGCCCGAACTGGCGCCCGTGGATGTCCTGCTCGACGTGCTCGAGGAACTGGAGGGCCGGTCCGCCGACGCCGCGCTCCGTTACCTGCTCGCGCTCCAGCTCGTCCGCCGCCGGACGCTGCGGATCGTCGACGAGCCGGGCGCCGCGGCGACGGCCGGCGAACTCGTCCTCGCCTGCCGCAAGCGGGAGCGGGAATACCGCGTGTGCGTAGCCCCGCCCGCGGCGACGGACGCCGCCGACGTCGAGGAGCGGCTGACAGCGCTCCTGTGGTCGGGAGGTGCGGCATGAGCGGCCCGAGCGGAGACCGCCAGCGCCGCGGCGCCGGGGCCTGCCCGCGGGCGGCCGTGTTCGTCGTCATCGTCGCCTGCTTCGCCTGCACGGGCGCCTCATGCCCGGGCGTGCTGCGCGGCTACCAGATCGGCACGATGCCGCTGCCGCGGACGCTCCCCGCGAACCCGTCGCTCGAGCAGATCATCGCCACGGTCCACGACAACACCGGTCGGGTGCGGAGCTACATGGCGCCGCAGGCGGTGCTCGCCGTGCCCGGCGTGCCCCGGCTCTCGGCCCGCGTCGCCTGTGAGCCACCGCGCCGGTTCCGGCTGCAGGCCCGCACGGCCGTCGGCGGCGACGAGCTCGACATCGGCAGCAACGACGACTTGTTCTGGCTCTGGATCCGCCGGCACGATCCGCCCGTGATGCTCTTCTGCCGGCACGACCGCTATGCCCAGTCGGCCGCCCGCCGCCTCCTGCCGATCCGCGCGGAGCAGATGCCGGAACTGCTGGGACTCGTGACCTTTCCGGACGGTGAACGGCACGAGGGACCGTTCCCGCTGCCGGACGGCCGGATCGAGATCCGCAGCCATGGCGCCGCGGCGCCTGGTCCCGACGGCGGGCCCGGCGAGCCGATCCTCAAGTCGACGATCCTCGACGGCGTGACGGCGCTCGTGCAGGAGCAGCACCTGTTCACCTCCGACGGCCGCCGCATCGCCAGCGTCCGCACCTCCGGGCACCGGGTCGACGCCGCGTCGGGGGCGGCGCTGCCGCGGACCGTCGAGGTGCACTGGCCGGAGCCCGGCATCGAGTTCCGGCTGGAGCTGGCCTCCATCTCCACCAACGTGCCCACGGGCGACCCCGGCCAACTGTGGCAGATGCCCGCCTATCCGGGCTACGCGCCGGTGGACCTCGCCGACCCGACGGTCACCATCACGCCGCGGGCGGCCCCGTGATCGTCAGCCCGCGTGGGTGCGCATCTTCGCGCGGGCCCGCGAGAGCGCCGGCCCGATCGATCCCAGCGGCATGCCCGTGATGCGGCTGATCTCGCCGTAGCTCCTGGCCTCGAGATGATGCAGCCGCACGAGCTGCGCCTCGTCCGCGTCGAGCCGGCCGAGCAGCACCTCCACCTGCTCGTGGTCGGCGATCCGCGCCGCGGCGTCGACGACCGGGGGCTCCGCGTCCGCCGCGGCCAAGGCCGGGGCGAGCGTCCGCAGGATGCCCCGCACGGCCACCCGGCGGGCGACGACGGTGAGATAGGTGGGCAGGCTCGATCGGCCGGCGAAGCCGCGGAGCACGGCGGCCTCCTCCCGCAGACACTCGAGCAGGATTTCGGCCACGAGGTCGTCGCGGTCGGCCGCCGACAGCGGCAACTGCCGCTGGGCGGCGGTGCGGTCGACGATCCAGAAGAACAGTCCGGCGAAACGATCGACGAAGGCGTCCCAGGCACCCGGCTCGCGGGCCAGGCAGGCCTGTACGAGATGGGCGTCCTCGGCCGTCAGCGGGGCGGGCGGCTCGGCACGGCGTGTTTCGGGCGCTGTCACATCGCCCCTCGCGGAGGGTGCTGCAGGCCCGCCAGCGGTCCGCCTTGCCGAGGGCCGCGGGGCGGTTGGTCCCGCTGGAGGGAATCATACGGGCGACGACCGGCGGGCACCAATGTCAGTCGCCGCCGGACGGGCAAAACGGGCTCACGAAAACGTCCGGAGCAGCCGATTCCAATTCGTTGACAGGGTATGCCGATCCTCCTAGGATTCGGCGCGTCGGTGACCGGACGCGGCCGCCGGCTGAGCACGATATCTTCATCTGGAATCTGTAGACCGGGCCCGCCGGGCCCACCATCAGGAGCCCCCGCATGACCCACGTCGTCGCCGAGCCTTGTTTCGCCTGCAAGTACACCGACTGCGTCGTGGTGTGCCCCGTGGAGTGC
>SXGQ01667914.1_pt1 | contig 10365 bp, 10 predicted proteins | sample 3178371 | NCBI WGS metagenome assembly SXGQ01 (sample SAMN11356859, study PRJNA531348) | freshwater metagenome | isolation source: freshwater sample F1-20 | place: China: Fuxian Lake, Yuxi | collected 2017-12-25 | reverse complement strand
GTCGTGCGGGCTCAGCCCCTTGGGCGGATTGCCCTTGGGAATGACCCAGCGCCGATTCTCGCGCGAGGTGACGAGGAGGATGCTGACCGGCGCATCGGGGGCGGTCCCCTCCATCCGGTACGGCAAGGCGGCGATCTGTCTTATGGGAAAGCTCCGGGGTTGGCGGGCGCGCCCTTACCGTGTCGCGGGCCGGACTCCAACCGCTAACGTGACCAACGGTCAGTCATGCAGCATCGCCACGCCCAGCTTGTCGAGATTGACCGTCAGCTGGAGCGACAGCGCGTGGTCCATCTGCGCGCGTGCACCCCCGCGGGCGATGCGATACTGGTTGAGATAGCCGATATCCGCGCTCAGCGCCTTGCCGATCGGCACGTTGAACCCGGCGATGTTGCGCATCCGCTCGTATCCCGCCCGCTGCCCCCAGACGGTCGAATTGGGCAGGATGAAGCTTTCATGGCTGCCGAACAGCGACACCCGGCTCCGCCCGAGCGGCAGATTGTAGCGAACCAGCGGGCGCAGGCGAAAGCCGATCTCGTCCCCGCCGGGATTGAACCGCTCGTCGAGGCGAAGGCGTCCCGCGAATCGCCCGCGTGCGATCACGATCTGCTGGCGGATGCGATCCTCGTCGGCCGCGGTGTTGGCATTGAAGAAGCCGACACGGCGATAGCCCAGCCCCAGCTCGATCCCCCTGGCGATCTGCACGCCGACCAGCACGCCGTATTCGGTGGTATAGACGCCCTCCTGCCGGTCGCTGGTGCGGGCGATCTGCTCGGCGGTGACGCGCACGCCCTTGGCGACGGGCAGGACCACGTTGAGCTGCTCCCAGAGCTGCTCGTCCTGCTGCACGTCCTGCGCGAGGGCCGGCAGCGGTGCAACGAGCGTCAACGCGCCGGCAAAGATCGGAAACATCCGCATCGGCGCGCCGCTGCGCCGGTCGGGTCGGAATTGCAAGCCCGGCGCGACGCCCGGCCCTGATCGTCCTGCCGATCGGGGCGCTCGCTTTACGGTGCCTTGTCGGTCGGTGGCGGCGTGCCGGGCGTGCGGCTGGCATAATAGAGCGACACCGCCTCGATTTCCTGATCGGTCATCTGGGCGGCGACCGCGGGCATCGGGTTGCCGGGCACGTCGCCGCCGCGCACCGCCGAGCGATAGAGGCGAAGCTGATCGCGCAGATAGAGCGGATACTGGCCATCGAGCCCCGGATACGCCTTTCCCGCCGCCGCGGTCAGCCCGTGACAGCTGGCGCATGCGCCAACCTTGCGCGCCGGGATGCCCTGCTCGGCGATCCGCTCGCCCAGCGCCAGCACGGCGGGGCTCGCCGTCACCTTGGCGCGGCTGACCTTGGGCCGCGAGCCGTAATAGTCGGCCAGACCCGCGATCTGCTGCGGCGTCAGTTGCACTGCGACATTCTGCATGATCCCGCTCTGGCGCACGCCGGTGCGATAGAGGTTGAGCTGCTGCACGATCTGTTCGCGGCGAAGCAGCGCGATGTTCGGGATCGCCCCGCTGCCGCGCGACGTGCCGTCGACCCCGTGACACGCGACACAGCTCTTGCCGATCTCGGCCACCTCGGCATTGTGGCCGAAGCCGAGCGCCGGGGTCGCGAAGCTGACCGACGCCTCGGCCGTACGCGTGCCGCCGATGACGTAGGACTGCGGCCTGTAGTTGCCGGGCGGCAGCGCGGGCGGCCCGCCCACCGCGTCCTTCATCGGCCCGAGCGTGATGTTGCGATACTGGTCGTAATTCATGTTCTTCATCGCGCCGAGGAACGCGACCATCGCCCACACCTCGTCGTCGCGATCGCCCGCGGGCCACGCGGGCATGGCGCTGTATTTCACGCCATGCTTGACGATCCAAAACAGCTCCGACGGCGTATATTGCTTGAGCGAGCCGCCCATCAGATATTGTGGCTGCGGACGCATCGACAGCGCGATCGGGTTCTGCCCCATGCCCGGTGCGCCGTGGCAGTTGGAACAGACGCGGTCGTAATGGGTCGCGCCCTTTTCGATCATCGCGATGCTGGTGATTTCGGCCGGCGGGTCGAGGTTGCGCGAGTGAAACGCCACCGACCGCTGGAACGCGAAGTGAAGGAAACTCGCCCACCCCTGCGGATGCGGGGTCGAGGCGGCGAGATTCAACACGCCCGTAAAGGCGACCAGCATCGCACCGATGCCGCCGATCAACCCCAGCGTGGCGACCGGAACCAGCCACTGCCGTATCTTCCTGGGAAAGAACTCGCGGCGGACAGGGCGGGGGGCATCGGTCACGAGCTGATTTCCATTAGGAACACATGTTACGCGAACCCGTGGAAATCATGTCGGTTCCTACCCCGGCCGATCGGCCGTAGTCCCCTGTTGCCGATTTGCATTTACGTACGCGACGATGCGTTGGCATCGGTCGGCAATGCTGTACGCTGGACGCGCCCGACCGATACGATCGCCAGAAAGCAGGGGTAGCCGTTGAAGACCTTTCTGACTGCCGCCCGCGCGTTGTTGCTGCTGACGCTGTTGTTCCTGCCGTCGATCGGGGTGCTGATGGTCGTCGCCTTCCTCAGCGGATCGACCCGGTGGTTCCTGTTTCTCGGTACGCCGGTGCTGCTGACCAATGCGATCGTGCTGCTGATCCGGCCGCTCCGCCACAAGCTCTGGCGCTGGGTGGGCGGGGTCGCCGCCCGCCCGCACTAGCGGAAACGACCTACCGCGTCCGAAACCGGACGATGCACGTATCCCACGGCGCCAGCGTCAATCCACGCAGCGTTGCCCCCGATGCGCAGGTCGCGCCCGCCGGCTGCGGCACGCCGCTGCCCAGTCCCTGCGGTCGCGCGGTGCGCCGCGCCGGCCCCACATTCGCCACCACCATTGCCCCGCTGCCATCGGCATTGCGGCGCGCAAAGGCGAAGACCGACGGATCACCGCTCTCGATCGGCACATAGGCAACGGTGCGGAACGCCGGGTCGCTCCGCCGAAGCTTCGCCAGCGTCCGGTACCAGTTGAGCAGCGCCCGGACGACTATCGACCAGCGCGCGCAATTCGCGCAGCACCTGATTGGTGCCGGGAAGCTGCGAGTTATAGGGCTTCAGCCACACCGGATCGGCATCGGACGCCTCGTCCTGCGGCCAGTTCGCATCCTCGAACAGATAGGGCGTGGCGTCGAGACGAAACCCCGCCGCCCCATGGTCCAGCCAGAAGCGCACCACGTCGAACATCGCTTTCTTCAGGCCCGGATTCGCCCAGTTGAGATCCGGCTGCTGCGACAGGAAGATGTGGTAATACCATTGCTTGCGCCCCGGATCCCAGGTCCAGGCCGGGCCGCCGAAAATCGACTTCGACAGCAAGCGCGCGCTGATCGTCAACGGCACCTATGAAAAGAACGGGATGAAGTCGAAGAACCCCGACTTCGACGATCAGGGCTATCGCTTCGCCCTGTCCTATACCGACAAGTTCGCCGACGACACGATCGGCATCGCGCTGACCATCGCCACCACCTCGTCGCCGGTACAGGACGATTTCTTCAGCGTCTGGGGCTATGACAAGAACGCGATCACGTCGGGCCCCAACGCGGGCAAGTACGTGGCGCAGGGCATCGACATCTCGTCGCGCTCGCGCGTGCTGAAGCGGGATACCTTCGCCGGCGTGTTCCAGTACCGGCCGAGCGATGCGTTCACCGCCACCTTCGATGCGCTCTACATCAACTTCGCCGATCAGGGCATTTCGCGCGGCTTCATCGAGGCGCTGCCCGTGGCCGCCAACGGCAGCGGGGTGCTCACTTCCGACAGCACCACGGTTACTTCGGCGCGCACGACCGGCTTCAACTCGGTGATCCGCAGCGACCCGCTCGACAAGACCGGCGACCTCAAGGTGTTCGGCGGCAACCTGGCGTGGAAGGCGTCGTCGAACCTCGACCTTACGCTCGACATGTCGCGGTCGGAGAGCAAGAAGAGCGACACGCGCGCCGAAAGCTATGCCGGCCTCGGCCGCGCGGGCCTTGCGACGCAGGGCGCGAACAACATCCGCACCTGGACCTATACCGACGAGGGGCTGCTCTTCTCGAACAACAGCCAGAGCTTCGACGACTATAATCGCGTCAAGCTCGCCGGCCCGCAGTCCTGGGGCGGCAGCCTCGCGCCGATCACCGAACTCAACACCCCCGCCGCGCGCGCGGCGGGCATCGGCTTCGCGCAGGCGAAGGACGGCTTCGTCAACACCGCGCGCTTCGACGAATATCTGAATGCCGCTCGGCTCGAGGCCGCGTACCGCTTCGACGGTGGCTTCCTCAAGTCGATCAACGTCGCGCTCCGCTATTCGGATCACGAAAAGTCGAAGGTCAACGAAGGTTTCTTCCTCACCGCCCGGACCTATCCGTCCGACGGTCCGGTGCCGGAAGATGCGCGCCGCGGCCTTGCCGACCTCAACTGGGCGGGCCTCGGCAACGTCGTCGCCTATGACGCGCTCGGCCTCATCAACAGCGACTTCTATCGCCGCTGGGACGCCGGCTCGCTCGAACCCGATCGCCTCGGCGATACCTATTCGATCAAGGAGACCGTCTGGCAGCCGTCGATCAAGGCGGAGTTCGAAAGCGACCTCGGCGGCGTGCGCGTGTTCGGCAATGTCGGCGTACAGGGCCTCATCACCGACCAGCGCGCGACCGGCTTCGACGCGCTCGTGGTCTCGAACCTTCGCGTCCGCGCGACCCCGGTCCAGGACGGCGCCAGGTACACGCGCGTCCTGCCGAGCCTGAACACCAATTTCGACCTCGGCGACGGCCACACGATCCGCTTCGCCATGGCCAAGGTGGTCAGCCGGCCGCGCATCGACTTCCTCAACCCCGGATCGTCGGTGAAGTTCTCGAACAACGTTGCCAACGTCACCAACGCCAATCCCGAACTCGGCCCCTGGACCTCGCGCTCGGGCAATGCGCAGCTTCGCCCGTACGAAGCCGACCAGGCCGATCTCAGCTATGAATATTATTTCGCCAGCGACGGGTTCGTGTCGGTCTCGGCCTTCTACAAGGATCTGAAGAACTGGAACGTCCAGACCACGACGATCCGCGACTTCCGTGAGTTCTACATCCCCGGCTATTATCAGGCGGTCAGCAGCGACGGACAGACCGTGTTCACCCCGGCGACGTTCCAGGGGCTGAACACCACCTATGTCGGCGGGCTGACCGGCACCGTGAAGGGCGTCGAGCTACAGGCATCGCTGCCGTTCGGCCGCTTCGTCCGTGCGCTCGACGGCTTCGGCCTGACCGGCGGTGCGGCGTTCACCGACGGCAAGCTCGACGACGGATCGCGCATCCCGGGCCTGTCGGCGCGGGTGTTCCAGGGGACGGCCTATTTCGTGAAGTCGGGCTTCTCGGCGCGCGTGTCGGCCAACAACCGCTCGTCGTGGCTGTCGGAGGATCGCGGCGGCAGCAACTCGATCGCGCCGGCCAACCGCTCGGCCAGACGCTGGTCGATGCGCAGATCGGCTTCGATTTCGCCAATACCGGCGTCGACTATCTCGACCGCCTGCGCCTGTCGTTCCAGGCACAGAACCTGACCAACCAGCGCGACGTCTACACCGATGCGGCCAGCGGCCTCACCACCCGGCGCGAGACGTTCGGGCGCAACTTCCTCGTCAACCTGACCTACGCGATTTTCTGATCGGGCCGAGAATGTCCTCGCCGGTATCCGCCGGCGGGGATATTCCTCATCGGGACATGAGGACGGGGACATGAAGGTGACGATCGAGCGGGTCGTCATCGTCGGCGGCGGCACCGCGGGGTGGATGGCCGCGGCGCTGATCGCGCGCGTCATCGGCCCGCGTGTCACCGTGACGCTGGTCGAATCGGAGGAGATCGGCATCGTCGGCGTGGGCGAGGCGACGATCCCGCCGATCCAGCACGTCAACGCGGTGCTCGGCATCGACGAGGCCGATTTCCTTCGCGAGACGCGCGGCACGATCAAGCTCGCCATCCGCTTCGACGACTGGGGCGCGCTGGGCCAGAGCTATTACCACACCTTCGGCGCGGCGGGGCGCAACACCGCCTTCTGCTCGTTCCATCATTACTGGGCGCGGGCGCGGCGGGCGGGCGTCGCCGCCGACTATTGGGACTACGACCTCAACTATCTGGCCGCGCGCGAGGGCAAGTTCGCGCGCATCCAGGTCGAGGATCCGACCTGGCACCTGCCCTATGCCTATCATCTCGATTCGAGCCTCTACGGCCAGTATCTGCGCCGCTATAGCGAGCGCGCGGGCGTCACCCGGATCGAGGGGATGGTCGCCGACGTGCGCCGCGCCGACACGGGCGATGTCGCCGCACTGGTCCTGAAGGACGGACGAGAGGTCGGGGGCGACCTCTTCGTCGACTGCTCGGGCGCGCGCGGTCTGCTGATCCAGCGCGCACTCAACGTCGGCTATGAGGACTGGAGCCACTGGCTCCCCTGCGACCGGGCGATGGCGGTGCCCACGGCGCGCCACGACACGACGCCGCCCTATACCCGCTCCACCGCGCGCACCGCCGGCTGGCAATGGCGCATCCCGCTCCAGCACCGCGTGGGCAACGGCCTCGTCTATTCGAGCCGGCACCTGTCGGACGACGCGGCGGCCGCGCTTCTGCTCGGCAATCTGGACGGCGCGGTGCTCGGCGACCCGCGCATCATCCCCTTCCGCACCGGCCGGGCGCGGCGGCAATGGGATCGCAACGTCGTGGCGGTCGGGCTGTCGAGCGGCTTTCTCGAACCGCTCGAATCGACGAGCATCTATCTCATCCAGTCGGCGATCGTCCGGCTGCTCCACCATTTCCCGCACGCCGGCATCGAGCCCGCCGCGATGGCCGAATATAACCGCCAGTCGCGGATCGAGTTCGAGACCGTCCGCGACTTCATCATCCTCCATTATCACGCCTCAAGCCGCGACGATTCTTCCTTCTGGCGCGACGTGCGCGCAGCCCCCCTGCCCGACCGCCTCGCCGCCAAGATCGAGCTGTTCCGCGCGACCGGTGCGCTCAACTAGGATCCGCTCGACATCTTCATGGAGCCGTCCTGGGTCCAGGTGCTGATGGGCCAGGGGATCGAGGCGGCGGACTATCACCCGCTGGCCGACGAGACCGACCTTGCCGAACTCAGCGCCCAGCTCGCTCAACTGGCGGCGATGAAGCGCGAGCCGGTGCCGAACATGCCCGCGCACGACCAGTGGCTGAAGGCGTTCGGCGGCGCGGCGGCATGATCGCGCCCCGCCGGTTCGTCATCGCGGGCGGCGGTACCGCGGGCTGGATCGCCGCGCACCTCCTGAAACGCGCCTTCGCCAACAGCAGCGTGACGCTGATCGAATCGCCCGAAATCGGCACGATCGGCGTCGGCGAGGGTTCGACCCCGACCCTGAAGCGCTTCTTCGAGCTGATCGGCGCCGAAGAGGCCGAATGGATGCCGCGCTGCGGCGCGACGTACAAGGCGGGGATCCGGTTCGACGGGTGGAGCCCGGCGGCCCCCTGGCCCGGCTATCGCCACCCCTTCACCACCCAGGTCGACGTGCATACCGAGGATGCGTTCGTTCTCAATTGCCGCAATCGCCGCCTCGGCCACGACGTGCCGGTCAGGCCCGACGACTTCCTGCTCAACGGCGTCCTGTCGGCACGGGGGTTCGCGCCGGTGGCGCCGCCCAATTTCCCGTTCCGGATCGAATATGGCTATCACTTCGATGCCGGGCTGCTCGGTGCCTATCTTCGCGACCTCGCCGTCGCACGCGGCGTCGTCCACCGTCAGGCGCGCATCGCCGGCGTCGAACGGGGCGAAGGCGGCGACATTTCGTCGCTGCGCCTCGATCAGGGCGGTCGGGTCGAAGGCGACTTCTTCGTCGATTGCAGCGGCTTTGCCGGCCTGTTGATCGAGCGGGCGCTGGGCGTCCCCTTCCGGCCCTATACCGACAACCTGTTCAACGATGCGGCCGTCGTGCTGGCGACGCCGATGACGGGGCCGCCGCCGGTCGAGACGGTGGCGACCGCCATGTCGAACGGCTGGCGCTGGTCGATTCCGCTCGAGCACCGGTTCGGCAACGGCTATGTCTATTCGAGCGCGTTTCTGTCGGCCGACGCGGCCGAACTCGAATTGCGACGCGCGCTCGGCGTCGGCGACGACGTGCCCGCCCGGCACCTCAATTTCCGGGTCGGACAGGCGGCGCGCGCGTGGGAGCGCAACTGCCTTGCCGTCGGCCTGTCGCAGGGGTTCATCGAGCCGCTGGAAGCGACCGCGCTGCACCTCGTCCTCGGCGCAACCGAACAGTTCATCCGCCATTTCCGCGACGGCGGCGGCACCGACCGCCACCGCGACGCCTTCAATGCCGCCATCGACGATCGGATGGCGGGCGTGCGCGACTATATCGTCGCTCACTACAAGCTGAACACGCGCACCGACACCGAATACTGGCGCGCCAACGCCGCCAACATGGCGCTGTCCGAGCCTCTGCTGCACCTGCTCGACCGCTGGTTCCGCCGCGGCGACATGAGCGAGGAACTGGCCCGGCAGGGACAGCGCAGCCATTTCGGCAATCTGTCGTGGCATTGTCTGCTCGCCGGCTACGGCGCCTTTCCCCCGGTCAGCCAGCCGCCCCGTCCCGACGTCGATTTCCATGCCGCGCGCGAGGTCGAACCGTTCCTGGCGGGGTGCGCGCTCAATTTCGCGCCGGCGGCGATGCTCGCCCGCTGATTTCCGACAAATCGCCATTGCGTCTTATCGATAAACGATACATATCGTTTTTCGATAAGGAGACGATATGCAGGATCACGGCCTCGGTCTCGCCACCGGCCTCTTGAGGGTCGCGGCTTGGGTGAACGCGCTCTTCGGAATCGTCCTCGTGGCGGCACTGGCGACTTCGCTCCCGTTCGGCGAGGCATTGGCCGCGCACCTCCTTTTGAAATATCCGGGCGGCGACGCCGCGGGCATCGTCAACGTCATGCGCGGCATGGCCGTGATCGGCATCGCCGGCGTTGCGGCCATGCACCGCCTGCTGTCCGAGCTGTCAAAATTCGTCGCGACCGTGCGGCTTGGCGATCCGTTCGTCGTCGCCAACGCCTATCGGCTGCGCCGCGTCGGCTGGGCGCTCCTGGTCCTTCAGATGCTCGACTTGGCCGTCGGGCTGGTCGTCGCCGCGCTCGACCGGATGGGCGTCGATCACGCCGCCTGGACGCCTGCCCTCAGCGGCTGGATCGCGGTGGCGATGATCTTCGTGCTCGCCCGCGTGTTCCGCGTCGGCGCGGCGATGCGCGAAGACCTCGAGATGACCGTCTGATGCCGATCGTCGTAACACTCGACGGCATTCTGGCGGCGCGTGGCATGACGCTGACCGAATTGTCGCAGGCGGTCGACGTGACCATGGCCAATCTGTCGATCCTTAAGACCGGAAAGGCGCGCGCCGTGCGTTTCTCGACGCTGGAGGCGATCTGCCGCGTGCTCGATTGCCAGCCGGGCGACATCCTGACCTTCACCCCGCAAGGAGACAGCGAATGACCAAGGCATTCTTCGCCAATTGGCGGGGCGCCTTCGCAGATGGATGGGCGGTCGCGCGGGCCATGCCGTGGCTGGTCGCCGTGATGATGGGCATCGAATTCGCCCAGCACGCGGTGGAACTGCATCTCGGCTTCTTCTCGGTCGACTCGGCGGTGCGCCGCGCCGCGTCCGAAGAACCACTGCGCATGATGTTCGGCTGGCCCAAGATGCTGGCGGTCTATGCGGTCGCCTTTTTCGCGACACGGTGGCTGGTGACCCGCGATACGCGCGTTGCGCTCCGGCCGTCCGCACGGGCGTGCCGCAATTATCTCGGCGTGATGCTGTTCCTCGCGATCCCGGCCGCCGCGATGATCCACGCGCGCGCCATCCTGCCGCTCATCGGCTTCAGCGAGCCCGAGGTCGTGCCCTTCCGGATGATCTTCGGCCTGTTCTCGCTGCTTGCCGAGCCGCTCCTGCTCCTCTGGATCGTCAACGCCGCCATGGGCGCCGAAGGCCATGGCCCCGCCGCCTCCGCGCGGACGACAGGCTGGCTGTATTTCTATGCGCTGCTGCTTCTCTTCGTGACCCGCGTGCCGGTGGCGCAGCTTCACGCACGGCTGAACCTCTGGCCTGCCGGCCAGACGCCGGCGGTTCAATGGGCGATGTTCGCGCTCGACGCGCTCGTCGTCGGCGTGTTAACGGTCGTCGTGCCGGCGATCCAGGTGCGTATCGCGCGCCTGATCGCGGATCGCCGACAGGTGCCGCTGCCCGGCGCGAAGCCCGTTGCAGTGGAACGGCGAAGAGCCATCCAACCTTGGCGAGGCCGTACCCAAGCCACTCTTGGCAAGAGAATAGCGCAAGAAAGCTGTCTACTGTGGGGCAATGGCAACTCTCGTTAGAGCAGG
>SXGQ01080382.1_pt1 | contig 10365 bp, 9 predicted proteins | sample 3178371 | NCBI WGS metagenome assembly SXGQ01 (sample SAMN11356859, study PRJNA531348) | freshwater metagenome | isolation source: freshwater sample F1-20 | place: China: Fuxian Lake, Yuxi | collected 2017-12-25 | reverse complement strand
TTGACACTCGATTTTTCGGACGCCGTCCAAGGCCTCACCACCGAACTGCACATCACCAGCGAAGCACAATGCACTGGGTGCAATGGTTCGGGTGCGCGTCAAGGCACCACGCCAAAGCGCTGCCCAACGTGTCAAGGCCGCGGCTCGGTAGAAGACAATCAAGGAGTCTTTGCTTTTTCGTCCCCATGCCCACAATGCAGCGGACGAACGGTGATCATCGAATACCCATGCGCTGGTTGCAGGGGTACAGGTCGCGAAATGCGGCCGCGTGATGTCAACGTGCGCATTCCTGCCGGCGTTGCCGATGGGCAGCGCATTCGCTTAAAGGGCAGGGGAACACCTGGCATGAATGGTGGCCCCGCAGGCGACCTTTTTGTGATGTGTCATGTTGCAGCGCACAAAATTTTTGGTCGCGATGGCATCCACCTCACTGTTCGCCTTCCCATCACCTTTGCTGAAGCGGCTCTAGGCGCAGACATTGAAGTGCCAACGCTGAGCGGAGAGGCCGTCACATTGCGATTGAAGGCAGGAACGCAATCTGGTTCGCGCCATCGTGTCAAAGGAAAGGGTATTGCTTCGACAAAGACAACAGGTGACCTCATTGTTTCCGTCGATGTCGTTGTTCCAACCGAATTAACAGACGATCAAAAAGACGCCGTTGTCGCCTTCGCAGAAGCATGCGATGGCACACCTCGCGACACTGTTCTTGCGCAAGCCAAACAGTCGAAGAGAGCAGCATCATGAAACGCGAGACCCATGCCGTTTATGTCATTTCGGTCGCTGCAGAAATTGCCGGCGTACATCCGCAAACATTGCGCATATACGAGCGTCGAGGATTGTTGCAACCGGCTCGCACCTCGGGTGGCAACCGCCGATACAGCAACGCCGACATTCAGCGCCTTCAGCGCATCGCCGAATTGGCGGAGATGGGAATGAACCTCGAAGGTATTCGCCAAGTGCTTGAACTGGAGTCCGAAGTAGCACGCCTCTCGAACGAGGTGGTTCGCCTCCATCACGAATTGGCACAAGCCATTACCGACACTGGCCGCCGTGGTCGCTACGAACTTGTTCCACTGCGCCAAGCAATTGCAGTGTTTGGCAAAAAACCCAGCATCTTTGAAGAAGAGGAGTAAGTCATGGCATTTGATCCGAAAAAATGGACGACAAAAACCAGCGAGGCAATCGCTGCCGCCATGCAGTCGGCGACTTCAAACAACAATCCAGAACTGACAGCCGACCACGTCATGGCAGCGTTATGCCGACAAACAGACACGGTGGTGCCAACTGTGTTGTCAAAGCTCGGTATTGCAGCAACGATGCTGAGCGACCGAGCAGATGAAGTAGTTGCAAAACTGCCGCGCGCGCAAGGTGGTAGCGAGCCTCGAATGAATCGTGAGCTGTCAAATATTTTTGCAAATGCAGAAACTCTTCGCGTCGACATGAAAGACGACTACCTCTCTGTCGAACATCTGCTTGTTGCCATGAACCAGCGCGTTGGCTTGGGAAGCGATGAAATGTTGCAGGCACTGAAAGATGTGCGCGGTGCACATCGGGTCACTTCTCCAGACCCAGAGCAACAGTTTCAGGCCTTAGAGAAATACAGCCAAGATTTAACCGCTCGCGCTCATGAGAACAAGATCGACCCGGTGATCGGGCGCGACGACGAAATTCGTCGAGTCATCCAGGTGCTTTCTCGTCGTACAAAAAACAACCCAGTTCTGATTGGCGAACCAGGCGTTGGCAAGACCGCCATCGTTGAAGGTTTGGCTCGACGAATTGCACACGGCGACGTACCCGAAGGTTTGAAGGGCAAACGGCTCATTTCGCTTGACATCGGTGCGATGCTTGCGGGTGCGAAGTATCGCGGCGAGTTTGAAGAACGATTGAAGGCAGTGCTAAAGGAAATCTCCGATGCACAAGGTGAAGTGATCACGTTCGTTGATGAAATTCACACGTTGGTTGGTGCCGGCGGGGCCGAAGGTGCGATGGATGCCAGCAACATGATTAAGCCCATGCTCGCCCGAGGCGAGTTGCACATGATTGGTGCGACCACGCTTGATGAATATCGCAAGTACGTGGAAAAGGATGCGGCACTTGAGCGTCGTTTCCAACAGGTGTATGTGGGGGAACCGACGGTTGAAGACACCATTGCAATTTTGCGTGGTCTAAAAGAGCGCTACGAGGTGCATCACGGAGTGCGCATTCAAGACGGCGCACTGGTCAGCGCTGCCGTGTTGTCAAACCGCTACCTCACCAACCGATTTTTGCCAGACAAGGCAATTGACTTAATGGACGAGGCCGCCAGCAAGCTGCGCATCGAGATCGACTCGCTTCCTACCGAGATCGACGTCGTGAACAGGCGCGTGCTGCAATTGGAAATTGAGCGGGTTGCATTAGAAAAAGAAACCGATGCGGCATCACGCGAGCGGCTGGAAGCCTTGAACGACGAGTTGCACATGCTGCAACAACAAACCACCGAGATGCAGGTTCACTGGGACGCTGAGAAACAGGCCATCGGCGCAATTCGTTCGCTTAAAGAGGAGTTGGAATCTTTGCGCGCTCAGGTAGAGCGCGAACTGGACTTAGAAAAGGCTGCCGAGATTCGTTACGGACGGATACCCGAAGTAGAACGTCGAATTAGTGATGCAACGACACAGCTCAACTCTTTACAAATTTCGAAGCGCATGCTGAAAGAAGAAGTGGATGCCGAGGACATTGCAGAGGTGGTGTCGAAGTGGACAGGCGTTCCACTAAACAAATTGCTTGAAGGCGAGATGCACAAATTGGTGCATCTTGAGGATCTACTGCACCAACGTGTTATCGGGCAAGACGATGCCGTGACTGCAACAGCAAACGCCATTCGACGCAGCCGCGCAGGATTGTCTGACCCCAATAGGCCAATTGGCTCGTTCTTGTTTCTCGGGCCAACCGGCGTGGGAAAAACAGAACTGGCTCGTGCCCTTGCCGAATATTTGTTCGACGACGAAAAGTCGATGGTGCGCATCGACATGGCTGAATACACGGAAAAGTTTTCGGTCAGCCGTCTCATTGGTGCTCCTCCTGGGTATGTCGGCTACGACGAAGGCGGACAACTCACCGAAGCCGTTCGTCGCCGGCCGTACAGCGTGGTCCTGCTCGACGAGATTGAAAAAGCACACCCCGAAGTTTTCAACGTGTTGTTGCAATTACTCGACGATGGTCGACTCACCGATGGGCAGGGTCGCACTGTCGACTTCACCAACACCGTGTTAATCATGACCAGTAACCTCATCGGTGAGCCGATCGACTACTTCAAAGCAGAGTTTGTCAATCGCATCGACGAGATAGTGCGTTTCCGCAAGTTGGAGATCTCCGATCTTGGTGCGATCGTAGAAATTCAGTTACAGCACTTGATAGACCGCATGAACAGCAGGCGAATCACGCTTGCTGTTACCCCTGCGGCTCGTGTGTTGCTTGCGGAACGTGGTTACGATGCCGAATTTGGTGCTCGACCACTTAAGCGCCTCATTCAAAAGACTGTTTCCGACGCCGCAGCACTGCTTATTTTGGATGGCAAGGCGGCTGAGGGCGACATCATTGTGGTGGACGTTGCCGATGGAGAGTTTTCGGTAGTGGTGAGCAATTTTGCTGCGGCCTAGCAACAAGTTCGGCCATTGGGCACTAGGCTTAACTTACGTTCCCCACATCTAGGAGCGTTGCATGCCCGTCGCAGTTGTAGTTGGTACTCAATGGGGTGACGAGGGCAAGGCAAAAGTTATCGACTTGCTTGCTGGCAAACATTCTCATGTCGTGCGTTATCAAGGCGGACACAACGCGGGTCATACCGTTGTGGTTGGAGATCAGCGATATGCGCTGCAGCTTGTTCCTAGCGGAGTCCTCTACGACAGCGTTACACCAGTAATTGGTAATGGCGTTGTTGTTGATTTAACCACCTTGTTTAAAGAGGTTGACGAACTGCAGCGCCGCGGTATTTCGTGTGAGCGTTTGCGTGTTTCAAGCCTGGCCCAACTGATCTTCCCCTGGCATCAAATGCACGACGCGTTGGCCGAATCGGCACTTGGTGACGCAAAAATCGGAACCACGCTGAAAGGCATTGGGCCCGCCTACGCCGACAAAGCACTTCGCATTGGCATACGTGCCGGTGACGTGCGTGACCCGAAACGTTTTGCAATGCTGGTCCGCGAACGTGGCACTAGTGCAAACGCATTGATCACCGCACTTGGCGGTGCACCGTTCAACGTTGAAGATGTTGTTGCGCAATTTTCAGAACTTGGCACACGACTATTGCCATACATTGCCGACACTGTCAACTTGCTGCACGATGCGCTGGAGGCAGGCAACAACATCTTGCTCGAAGGTGCTCAGGCAACGTTCCTTGATATTGATCACGGCACGTATCCGTTCGTCACATCTTCAAATCCAACAGCTGGCGGTGCATGTGCTGGTACCGGCATCGGACCTCGCGACATCACACGAGTGGTGGGCATTGCCAAGGCGTACACCACACGCGTTGGCTCTGGACCTTTCCCAACGGAATTGATTGGTGAACTTGGCGACGCAATCGTCGACATTGGTCACGAATTTGGAACAGTCACGGGTCGGCGCCGACGACCAGGCTGGCTGGACTTGGTGATGTTGCGTCATGCTGTGCGGCTTAATTCCCTAAGCGAACTTGCACTAACGAAACTTGATGTACTTGATACCTTTGACACCGTGCGAGTGTGTACGGGCTACATGGTCGACGGCAAGCCGCTTTCGGGTTACCCCGACGACATCGAATTGTTGGGCAAAGTGACCGCTTCCTATGTTGATATGCCGGGCTGGAAACAACCATTGCGCGCATGCAGGTCGTTCGTAGAAATGCCAGAAGCGGCACGTCGAGTTGTTGAGCTTGTTGAACAACACATTGGAATCCCAGTAAGTATCGTGGGTGTTGGCCCAGAACGTGACGATTGCGTGTTGCGCGCATGATCGAGCGTTACAGCCTTCCCGAAATAGCCGACCTCTTTACTGACGAAGCACGCTTTTCGAGATATCTCGAGATCGAGCTACTTGCTACCGAAGCGCAAGCAAAGATTGGTGTGGTGCCGGCTGCCGACGCAAAACATTGCCGCGACAACGCGCCACGGGTTGATGCCAACTTTGTTCAACGAGTAGCCGAACGTGAAGCAGTAACCGATCACGATGTCGCTGCATTCGTTGACGTTGTTCAACAAAGTATCGGCATGCCACAAGGTGCATGGGTACATCACGGTCTGACAAGCACTGATGTGGTTGATACAGCATGGTGCTGGATGCTCGCAGATGCCGGCTCGCTCATTGTTGGTGCACTCGACAACCTGGTTGTTGCGTTGCAACAGTTAGCAACAACGCATCGTGCAACTGTCATGATTGGCCGTACGCACGGCATTCATGCAGAGCCAACAACATTTGGTGCAAAAGCAGCACTGTGGGTGCTTCAGATTGCCCGCGACCGCGACCGCATGGTGTCGGCGCGCAAGGCAATTGCGGTGTGCAAACTGTCGGGGGCGGTGGGTACTTATTCGAACATTGATCCATCGGTGGAAGCGCATGTTGGAGCTGCGCTTGGGTTGCAACCAGTTCCCGCCACACAAGTTGTGGCAAGAGATCGGCACGCCGAGTTCCTTTGGGCATGCGCTTCAATTGGCACAACTATTGAAGCAATTGCGGTGGAGTTGCGTCACTTGCAACGAACAGAGGTAAGCGAAGTTCGTGAAGGATTTAAAAAAGGCCAAAAAGGCAGTTCGGCCATGCCGCACAAGCGCAATCCAATTTCTGCGGAGACACTGACAGGGCTGTCGCGTGTGCTGCGCGGCAATCTTCAAACTGGAATGCAGAACATTGCGTTGTGGCACGAACGAGACATTTCACATTCTTCGGCCGAGCGCATCGTGCTTCCCGATTCATCGATACTTGCGTATTACGTGGTGAAGCGACTGACGCGTCTGATTGAGGGCCTCGAAGTTGATGCACCACGAATGTTGCACAATCTTGAAAGCAGTTTCGGTGTCGTATTTTCCCAACCTGTGCTGCTTGCATTGGTGGATTCGGGGCTTTCGCGCGATGACGCCTACCGAATCGTGCAAGAAACAACAGCACTGGCCTGGAACTCTCGAACTTCATTTCGAGGTGTACTTGCTGCCGACGCCCGCGTTCATCTCAACGCCGCACAGTTAGACCACGCATTCGATTTAGAGCGTTCGGTTCGTCACGCACAACGAACCATCGACGCCGCATTGGCGATAACAAAGGCATGACACTTCCCGATCTTGGGCCAACGCGTAATGCGCTTCGCGCGCATGTACTCGAGCACTCGCTGAAATCTGGAACCTTCACACTCAAATCCGGCCAACCAAGTTCCTGGTTTCTCGACACGAAACAAACTGCATGTCGACCAGAAGGCATTGTGCTTGTTGCACAAGCAGCGCTTGAAATACTTCCCACTGAGGTAACCGCAATTGGTGGCCTCACCATGGGTGCAGATCCAGTGGCATTTGGCATTGCAGCGATTGCCGCAACACGAGGCCGAATGCTGCGAAGTTTTTCTGTACGCAAAGAAGCGAAGGACCACGGCATTACTGGTCGGCTTGCCGGCGCGTTACTACCGGGAGATCGAGTAGCCATAGTCGAAGACACAGTTACTCGAGGCACAAGTCTGTTTGAAGCAGTGGAAGTTGTGCGAAGTTTCGGTGCCGAACCCATCTTCATCACAGTGATCGTCGATCGCGGCGGCACGTGTGCACAAATGGCAAAAGATGCAGGTATCAAGTATGTGCCACTCTTAAGCGCGCCGGACCTTGGATACGATTTCGGATCGTGAAACGCTTCCTCATCGCGGTCGGACTGCTCATCGCACTCACCGCATGTTCATCATCTACTGATGTGGCTCCAACCGAGACGATTGCCGCAGAGAGCAGCGTTGTTGATGCAGTGTCCGTCATCGAAATCAGTGTCACCGTTGGCGAGAACTCCGGCCCCGATCGCGCAGAAACAGTTGCGCTTGGCTCATCGGTGCGCATTTCTTTACTGAACAGCGCAAGCGAAGATGATTTCCACTTGCACGGCTACGACATTGCTAGCGGCGAGGTTCCGCTAGACGAAGAGGCTGTTATCGAGTTTGTTGCCGATACTGCAGGCGAGTTCGAGCTTGAGAGCCATGTCACCGGCGAGGTCTTACTCGTAATTACCGTTCAGCAATGAACCTGCAACAACTTTTTGCTCTTGAGGCGAATGGTGCCGACACCTACGTTGGCGAAGGCCTCGAGTATCCGTGGGGTGGTCTTTACGGCGGGCACATTGTTGCTCAGGCGCTTCGCGCGGCTGCGTTTACGGTGAGCGAAGAAGTTCTTCCGCACTCGCTGCGTGCCTATTTCATTCGACGCGGCGACAACACTCAACCAGTTCGTTACGAGGTGGATCGAATTCGTGATGGCCGCAGTTTTGGAACACGCCGTGTCGTAGCCAGACAGGGCGAGAGCGCAATTCTTAACCTTGAGTCATCGTTTCACCGAGACGAAGCCTCAGCTGATTTCACTCCAATTAAACGTCTGCAAAACATTGCGCAGCCAGAGGATATTGAAGAAACCTCGTGGAGTTCATTTCTAGAACGGCGCACGCTTTCCACACTGCCGGAGCATTCGCGCGATGGAGCCGGACGAACTGCTGCGTGGCTACGAGTGAAAGATTCGCTCGGAAACGACGAACTGCTCAATCGATGCGCACTTGCGTACTTGTCGGACGACTTGCCAACCGAGAGTGTGGTCAATGCAATTCCCGAACTTCGCGAAGCGTCGGAAGCCGGCAAACGATTCAGTGCAAGCCTTGATCACACGGTGTGGTTCCATCGTCCTGTTCGCGCAGATCAATGGCACCTGTACGAGATGTCGTGCGTCAATTACGTGAACGGACGCGGGCTTGCACACGGTTATGTCTTTTCGCAAGAAGGCCTGCACGTGGCAACGGTTGCGCAAGAAACCTTGGTGCGCATCGCGCCTTAAGTGTTCTAAATTTTGCTTGCGTGCACAACAAAGCACGATGCAGTAAACATGCCGCGCCAGTCGGTTGGTATTTCGCGCTCTTTCGATAGTTTGTAGAACTCCTGTTGATGTGTGTGCTCAAAGACTGGGGGAAGCGCATGAAAGTGGTAATAGTAAATCTGTTTAAGCTTCAGGCCGTTCGGTGTCAACAGCTCGGATTCAATCGTGAGCGGGTTGTGTACGTTAGAACGAATTTGGCGTTCATCAACATTTGCAAAAAGCTTCTCGATGTTGGCTTTTGGGAATCGCTCCAAGATGATCGTTTGAAGCTCTGATTTCGCAGAACTGCTGAGCTGTTGTGTCTGGAAGAACTCCTGGAGCATGAAATCAGCCGAGTACTCGTTGAGCGAACCAAGCGAAAAAAGCTTATTGCGCAGACTGAAGACAAGATTTCCGCGGGGGGCTAGATGCGAAACCAAGTTGTTGATGGTTTTCTGAGTGTTGACCGTGTAATAGACCGAACCCAATCCCGCAATTGCAGCGAACGGCTCAGAGGCTGGGGGATCAAAATCGTCGAGGTCGCCTGCGAACACCCGAGACGCGTCTAAACCGTTTGCCTGCAGTCGGGCCTTTGTCTCTTCCACCATTTCGGGCGAGCGGTCAAAGCCATAAGCATTAAATCCGGCCTTGAGGAATGTCGCCAAAGGAACACCGCTGCCACAGCCAGCGTCAAGAAGAGATTGAGGCTGGATTGCTTTCAACACATCAAGAAAAATACGAAGCCTAAAAACATGATCGGGGTATCGCTCGGGGGAGTCCGAATAGTTGCGGTCGTAGGTGCCCGCCTCTAGACCAAATTCAACGAAGGCTTCCCGCTGGTTGTTGCTTGTATTCATTCGGGAAAAAGTAGCACTTACTTGATTGGTTTGATGGTCAGGAGTTGATGCTGTCGCAACAGTTCCGCGATTCGAACCAGTTCAGAAATTGGCCGGCCCATTCTGGTTGCAATGTCAAGTAGATCTGTCTGGCCATCCGATAACGCGAGCAGGTCGACGATGTCGCTCACGTCCGACTGTTGTACTTGGCCACCGGTGGTGGGATAAAGGCCCCGTTTCCCCAACTGCGGTTCGCCAATGGTGGAAGCTCGAGTTATGCAGTTTCCCTCAAGCGCCAGAATGCACTGTTGGTACATGGCAACTGATTCGCGCATTGAAGCATCAGTAATGAAGTCCAGATTGTCGAGCGAAGTGTGATACTCCGCGTACTCGTGATATTTGCTGCGCATGATCGAGTTCATCGGTAAGTCAACCAACGGGCTGCAATACTGCCGCTCATCGCTTGCGCGTTGAAGGAATGAATAACGCACGTAGTTGGGAGCAAATTGATTGAGCACATGCTGGCTTACTCGATCGGTGAGTGTTGCCCCAGTTCGTGACGGGATAAGCGAAAATTCACCCGTGTCGCCGACACACGTAACCACATATCCGGCTTTCACCCGTTTCCTTAATGTCCGAAGATTTTGAGAGAGGTAGACAAGGGCCCCAATGGTTTCGGGAACGATTGCAATTCGGTAGGTGAAATGTCGGTGTGGAAGACCGAGTAGCCATTTTGCGAGAAATGTTGTGACGATCGGGCCGGACAGTTCATTGTTGGCCATTGACGGATGACAAAGGTATGTCGAGAAAAAAATTTCGTCTTTAACGGCACCAGGGATGACAAGGTCGCCATAAGTCAGTGATCCTGGTGCGAGATCAGCATCAATGAACACCGTGTACTCGCCGTCAATGAGTGAGTCCCGTTGTCTTTGTGTAAGACAAAACCCCCAAGCACGTTTGTAGTACGAAGTGACATAGGGGATTGCGTCGGGCTTGTCTGGCAGCGAATGCAAATGTTGTTGCAATTCTCGGAGCGATAGTTTTTTGGATATTGGTTCTGAGTACCCAACCAAATGCAAATTGTGTTGTTTGAAATCAATTATTTTTTGGCCTAGAGGGTCCAGGACGTATGCATCTCGAATATTCCATTCGTCGGGAACTGTCCAATCGAAAACTTTTGTTCCGCTAGCCACTTCGTGCATCCGAAGGCTGGGGAGATGCTCTTGCAAAATGCTGAGTGACTGTCGAAAGCCATCTCCCGTAATACTTCGACAGATAGGAAACAATCGTTGTGCAAGCCCGATGAGTTCATCGGTCTGTGGATCATTCTCCTGAATTGGAATCCGCAACACGACGACCTCATTCGGTAGTGCGACTATCTGTAACGCCTAATTGTGGTCGGGACCGGCGTCGATCCGGTGACCCTGCGCTTTTCAGGCGCATGCTCTGCCTACTGAGCTACCCGACCTTGAAGAGTGCAAGCACTCCTCAGC
>SXGQ01047830.1_pt1 | contig 10365 bp, 10 predicted proteins | sample 3178371 | NCBI WGS metagenome assembly SXGQ01 (sample SAMN11356859, study PRJNA531348) | freshwater metagenome | isolation source: freshwater sample F1-20 | place: China: Fuxian Lake, Yuxi | collected 2017-12-25 | reverse complement strand
CTTCGTGAATGGGGGAGGCTTGTAGTCCGCGGTTCAGTGCTTCGTCCAGGTCATCTTTGTCGTGCACGAATCCGCCGCCGGTGCCCCCGAGGGTGAAAGAGGGGCGGATCACGAGGGGAAATCCGATCTGTTGGGCGAATTCTTTTCCTTCGAGGAAGGAGTTGGCGGTTTTGGCGGTGGCCACGGGTACGCCAAGATGGATCATCCATTGGCGGAATTTTTCCCGGTCCTCTGCCTTATCGATGGCTTTGATGTCTACCCCGATCAGGCGTACGTTGTATTGTTTCCAGATACCCAGTTCCTCGGCTTCTTTAGCGAGGTTGAGGGCGGTTTGTCCGCCCATGGTCGGCAGTACTGCATCGATCTGATTTTCCTGCAGGATCTGTTCGATGCTTTCGACGGTGAGGGGGAGCAGGTACACGCGATCGGCCATCATGGGGTCGGTCATGATGGTAGCCGGGTTGCTGTTGATGAGAATGACCTTGATACCTTCCTCTCGTAGACTTCTGGCGGCCTGGCTGCCGGAGTAGTCGAATTCACAGGCTTGTCCGATGATGATCGGACCAGAGCCGATAATTAGGACGGAGCGGATCGAGGTGTCTTTGGGCATGGGGTGGTTTTTACAGGTCGGTCGCGAAAAAACAAATTGCGCAAAACTAAGGGGGCGGCGCCTATGTTGGTAAGCGCCCGTAAAAAGATTTTTCCCCAGTTTCAACCATTTTCCGGGCAGGGGGTTTTTATGTAAATGTTTTTATCATGGTTGAGTTGGAAGCGGGACAAAAAGCGCCGGCCTTTGCCGGTCTGGATCAATCCGGAAAAACACTGCGGTTAAGTGCCTTCAAGGGGAAAAAGGTGGTGTTGTACTTCTATCCGAAGGACATGACCTCCACCTGCACCGTACAGGCCTGTAACCTGCGGGATCATCACCGGGACCTGATCAAAAAGGGATGGGTCGTGGTGGGGGTTAGTCCCGACGACGTCGCCAGTCATCAAAAATTCATCTCCAAAAACGACCTGCCCTTCTCATTGGTGGCTGATACCGAGCAGAAGATCCTGCAGGCCTATGGGGTTTGGGGTGAAAAATCGATGTACGGTCGTAAGTATATGGGGGTGTTGCGCACGACTTTTCTGATCGATGAAAAAGGGGTGATCCGCCACATCATCCGTAAACCTCAGGCGGCCAAGCATGCTCAGGAGATCCTGCAATTGGCAGCTAATATGGGTTAATGTTCGATCCGCCATTCCAGTCCGCTGACGATCCGTCTGGGATGGTCGTTCTCTTCGATAAGCAAGGCGCCTTGTTCATCCACTCCTTGGATTTTCAGCCATTTCTCCAAGCCGTTTTCCCGCATGCGAAACGTCTCGTTTTTCCCGAACAGCCGGGCGCGATAGGTATCCAAAAGGGGTTGAAATCCTTTTGTTTTCCATTGCTCAAGGTGTTGGTTCAGGGACTGCACCACCTCCCAACAGATCGATTTGGGATCCGCTTCTTTTCCGGTGATCTGTCGCAGGGAGACGGGGTTGGGGAGGCTGGGATCGAATTGGGTTTGATTGATGTTGATGCCGAGGCCAACCAGGCTCCAGGTTTTTTGGGTTTCGAGGAGGAGTCCCCCGATTTTCCGTCTTTTCCAATAAAGGTCGTTGGGCCATTTGAGCCACATATCGCCTTGGGTATGTGCAGCCAGGGCCGACCAGCCGCTGAGGGCACAGCAGACGCTGAGGTGAAAGGGGATGGCATCCGGTAATTGGGCATTTTCGACCAGTAGGGTCATAGCCAGGTTTTGGCCCGGTTCGGAGAGCCAGGATTTTCCCATTTGCCCGCGGCCGGCGGTCTGGTGCCGGGCAAAGAGGATGTCGCCGTGTAGGGCCATTCCCTGCTCGATCCACTCCCGGGCCAGGTCGTTGGTGCTGCCGACCTGCTCCCATTCCGTGAAGCGGTGACCGATCGGGTTTTCGAGGGGACTCAATGCCAATTAATCGCTATTTTTGGGCGTAAACGTAATCAAAAAACAAAACGTCCAGACACAAACCTTTGGCTCCGTCCCCCAAACGTCGTACCGACACCCCAGCTGATCGTCCCACCGCGTCCAAACGCATCAATCGCAACTCCAAGTTATTCAAGACCATTCTTTCGGCCATTCAGGCGAAAAAGGGGGAGGAGATCGTTTCGATGGACCTGCGCAAGATCCCGGAGGCCGTTGCAGACTTCTTCTTTATTTGCGACGCCCGCAGCCAACCTCAGATCAGGGCTATCGCAGATCATATCGAGGATCAGGTAAAAGAGAAATGCGGGGAGATACCTTACCGTCGGGAAGGCAACCAAAAGCTCCAATGGGTGTTGATCGATTATGTAAACATCGTGGTACATGTCATGCTGCCGGAAAATCGGACGTTTTATCAGCTGGAGGAGATGTGGAGTGATGCGGAGCAGATAAAACACGACTAAGCTGTTAAAGTTTCGTCAACACAGGTCGCCTGGCTCGTTCCTTGCACCATTATATTTTGAAGCAATCGAATTTTGAATAGTATGAATGAAAATCGAATCGGCGGAACGGGTAAGTCACCCAAAAAGACCCCTCGTTTCAGCTTTTATTGGATCTATGCGGTGGTCTTTGCCGTATTGATCGGCATGCAATTGTTTGGCCCGTTGGTGCCGAACATGGTGAAGACGAACGAAAAAGAGTTCAAGCAATTGGTCTTGAAGGGACAGGTCGATAAATACCTGATCATCGACAACCGTAATTCGGTGCGTGTATTTCTGAACGACTCCGGATTGGTGGCACAAGCGGCCCGCCTCAAAGAAGTGGGCGGTAAAGTGGTGAAACAAGGTCCCCACATGACCTTCCGCATCACGGGTGGCGAGGCCTTTCAGAAATCCATGTCCGATCTCTACACGAAAAATCCAGGCATCGCGGAAGTGGCCTTTGATGTCGACAATGAACGTGACTGGATCGGCAACATCCTTCAATTCCTGTTGCCCGTCCTGCTTTTCGTAGCCATCTGGGTGTTGTTCATGCGTAAGATGGGCGGACCGGCCGGTGGCGGCGGTGGCGGCGGCGGTGGTATTTTCAGCATCGGAAAATCAAAAGCCACATTATTTGATAAAGGAACGAAAGTCAACATCACGTTTGCGGATGTAGCCGGACTCGACGAGGCCAAAGTAGAAGTGATGGAGATCGTCGATTTTCTGAAGAATCCCAAAAAATACACCAACCTGGGTGGTAAGATCCCCAAAGGCGCCTTGCTGATCGGCCCGCCCGGTACGGGTAAAACCCTATTGGCCAAGGCCGTTGCTGGCGAAGCACAGGTGCCGTTCTTTAGTTTGAGCGGATCGGATTTCGTAGAGATGTTCGTGGGTGTCGGGGCCAGTCGCGTTCGCGACTTGTTCAAGCAAGCGCGGGAGAAAGCGCCTTGCATCATTTTCATTGATGAGATCGATGCCATCGGTCGCGCTCGTGGCAAGAATACCATGATGAGCAACGATGAGCGGGAGAGCACGCTGAATCAGATGCTGGTGGAAATGGATGGGTTTGGCACCGATGCCGGAATCATTGTGCTCGCGGCCACGAACCGTCCCGATGTACTCGACTCCGCCCTGCTGCGCCCGGGTCGATTCGACCGACAGATCACGATCGACAAACCCGACCTGAAAGGACGGGAGGATATTTTCAAAGTGCACCTGAAGCCCATCAAGGTATCCAGCACGCTCGACATCCATAAGTTGGCCGAGCAAACACCCGGATTTGCCGGTGCGGATATCGCCAATGTCTGCAATGAGGCGGCCCTGATCGCGGCCCGCAAGAATAAAGAGGCGGTCGACATGCAGGACTTTCAGGATGCGGTGGATCGGGTGATCGGTGGGCTGGAAAAGAAGAACAAGATCATTTCACCTGAAGAGAAAAAGATCATTGCTTATCACGAAGCCGGTCATGCCATCTGTGGCTGGTATCTCGAGCATGCTTATCCCTTATTGAAGGTGACGATCGTGCCCCGCGGGACAGCGGCACTCGGCTACGCTCAATACACACCCAAGGAGCAGTATCTCTACAACACCGATCAGTTGAACGATCAGATCTGCATGACCTTGGGCGGTCGGGCCAGTGAGGAGATCTTCTTTGGGAAAATCTCTACTGGTGCCCAAAACGACCTGCAACAGATCACCCGCACGGCCTACGCGATGGTTACCGTCTACGGCATGAACGATAAGGTGGGGAATATCAGTTTCTATGATCCGATGCAGGACAATACATTCACCAAGCCCTATTCGGAAGATACGGCCAAGCTGATCGACGATGAGGTGCGCGAGTTGATCGACGAGGCTTATGACCGCACCAAGCAATTGCTGACCGATAAAAAAGAGCAGGTCGAAAAGTTGGCCAATGCCTTGCTGGAGCGAGAGGTTCTTTTTCAAAGCGATGTGGAAGCCTTGATCGGCAAGCGTCCCTTCGAGGAGAAAAAGCCATTGGCGGATGCGATTCCGGCCGAGCCGACGGTGACGGCCGATCCGGTTGCGGATACCCCGGCTGGTGAAACGTCAGCTGAACAGCCAACCGGCGATGCGAATGAGCTTCCTTCGTTAAACCCATCTGTCTGATCGATATGAATATATCGCCCTCTCGGGAGAATATCTTAAAACGCGTCCGTCAAGCATTGGCTACGGATACACCGTTGCCCTTTCCGCAGCGGGAGGTGTCGGAGCCGGTGGTGCCTTCCTTGAAACAGGAGATCGAGGTGGAATTCGCCGAGCGCTTCACGGCCCTCGACGGAAAATTCATTTACTGCATCAACCGACAAGAACTTGCTTTTCAATTGGGTAGCCTGATCCGAAAGATGGATTGGGAGAAAGTGTATTGTGTAGAGGAGAAACTCCGGCCGGTGGTTGATCCCGTGCTGGGTCATCGCTTGTACCTGGAGGATCTGGGCGGGTCGGATGTATCCATCACCGGTTGCGAATGTTTGGTGGCTCGAACGGGTAGCATCGTGCTCAGTTCGGCACAGACGGAGGGCAGAACGGCTTCGGTATATGCACCTGTGCATGTGTGCATCGCTTATTCTTCCCAGCTGGTGTACGACATTGGAGATGCTTTTCAGCGGATCAAGAACGAGCATGGGGACGCCTTTCCTTCTCTTGTCAGTTTTGCTACCGGACCCAGTCGAACGGCCGATATCGAAAAGACCCTGGTGGTAGGGGTGCATGGTCCCAAAGAGGTTTATCTCTTTCTGGTAGAGGAGTAGTCCGCTTCGTTTTGTAACTTCCCCACGTGCAAGCACGCATCTATTTTCTGTCCGATTTTCATTTGGGAGCTCCGAACGCGGTCTCCAGTCTCGAACGCGAGCGTTCGCTGGTCCGTTTCCTGGAGTCCATTCAACACGATGCCACCGAGATCTTTCTGGTGGGCGATCTGTTTGATTTTTGGTTCGAGTACCGATCGGTGGTGCCCAAAGGCTATGTGCGCCTGCTCGGGAAATTGGCGGAGTTATCGGATCGTGGCATCGCTTTACATTTTTTCATGGGCAATCACGATATGTGGGTGCGGGATTATTTTCAAAAGGAGTTGAATATGTCGGTGTACGACCGACCGGTCCGGTTCGATCGGCAGGGGAAGAAATTACTGGTGGGGCATGGTGACGGACTGGGTCCGGGCGACCAAGGTTACAAGCGACTGAAGAAGTTATTCCGTAATCCGCTCGCGCAATGGCTGTTTGGGATCTTGCCCCCGGCCATCGGTATGGGGGTCGCGAATTTTTTCAGCCGAAAAAGCCGGGCTCAGGTCGGCTCGACCGAAGAAGTTTTTCTGGGTGCCGAACGAGAGTGGCTGATCCAATACGCCACTCGCAAACAGGCCGAGTCGCCGGTCGATTATTACTTATTCGGTCATCGGCATCTGCCGATCGATCATCCCATTGAGCCAGGTGCCCGTTATATCAACTTGGGTGATTGGATCCGATATCAAACCTATGCCGTGTTGGAGAATGGCGTGATCCAACTAAAGAGTTTTGAGCGTTCTGAATCTTCGATCGTCCGTTTATGAGGCGATGGCGTCTATATTACCTATTGATCTTTTTTGCCCCCCTTTCCGCATGGGCCCAGTTCGATACGCTATATCAATACGAGCGGACTATTCGGGGTGATATCCGGTTGTTCACCGCCGATCAGTTGGGGAATCTGTATTTGATCGACCGAAAGGACCAGGTGAAGAAGGTTAGTCCCGGCGGCGATTCCCTCGCCGTGTACAACGATGTACGACGATTCGGGCCTCTAAGCAGCATCGATGTGGGGAATCCCCTGCAGCCGATCCTGTTTTATGGCGACGGGGTTCGGTTTGTGGTCCTCGATCGATTTTTGAATCCCGTTACTCGAATTGACCTGCAAGCGAGCAACATGGTACAACTCCAGGCCTGGGTGCGCAGCTACGACAACCAGCTGTGGGTATACGATCCGCTGTCCTACGTATTGCGGAAAGTTGATCTGACCGGTGCCATTCAATGGAGCACACCCGATTTTAGGCTGATCCTGGGTCGCCCCTTTTCTCCCAGCCGGATGATGGATCAGGATCGTACCCTCTATCTCTATGAGCCCAAGCAAGGGGTCTATGTCTTCGATTATTTTGGGAATTTGAAAAATGGCATCCAGCTCTATGATTGGTCGGATTGGCAGGTGGACGGAGGGTTTATCTACGGACGAAAGGCGAACACCCTTTATCGCTATGAGATCAAAACCACTTACTATGAGGAGTGGATGCTTCCTGCTGCGATGCGGGGTGCGGTCCAATTCCTCTGGCGGGGAAAAAGACTCTATGTCTTGATTCGGGAAGAATCCGGCGATCGGATCCATATTTATACTACACGATAAACGAGCTATATGAATATTCGTGCTTGGTGGGATTATCAATGGGGCGACAATACCCTCGGGGCCTATGTGATCGTCGGGGGCGTGATCCTCTCGATGTTGGTCTTGCGCCGTTGGATCTCCCAATACCTGGCGGGATTGTTATTTCGGTTGGTGCACCGGATCTGGAAGGATGTAGACAAGCCCTCTTTTGTGAGTTTGGTCTTTCGTCCCCTGGGCTTTTTTCTCATCGTACTCGTTTCGGTCGCCGCCCTCTACAAGTTGCGTTTTCCCACCTTCCTAGATTGGACGTTGTTTGATTTTACGTTCCGGCAGATCATTCAGGCCGCTGGCACCATCTTACTCATCGGCTCCTTCATTGCACTGTTGCTGCGCATGATCGATTTCATTGCACTTTTGTTGAGTCGGCGTGGCAACCTGGGTGGGGATCTTTCAGAAAATCAGCTGATCGTTTTTTTCAAGGACTTCTTCAAGGTCCTTTTGGTGATCAACGGCGTGTTGTTGATCGTTCGTTTTGCATTTGGGTTTCAGATCGGGGAATTGCTGACCGGACTCAGCATCGTGGGGGCGGCCATTGCGTTAGCCTTGCGGGAGAGCCTGGAAAATCTCATTGCTTCCTTTATTATCTTTTTTGATAAGCCCTTTCACACGGGCGATCAGGTCAAGGTGCATTCGATCTCCGGGGTGGTAGAGCGGATTGGCTTGCGGAGCACACGCATTCGGACCGAGCAGAAGACCTACGTGACCGTTCCAAATAAACAGATGGTCGATAGTTTGTTGGATAACTTGACCGAGCGCAGTCACCGTCGGGGTGATCTGCGGCTGGAGCTCGATTTACGGACCCGGGCTTCGCAGGTGGAGGAAGTCATTCGGCTGGCGCGAGAGATTTTCTCTCGTTCCCCTTTTGAGTCCACCGCCGTTCACTTCTCGGATGTGACCGGCAATGCCCTGGTTGTAACCGCTGAATTTTATGTGTCGGTTCAGGTCTCCGTCTCGGAGTTCTTATCCGAGCGCCAGGCAGCTTACCTCGAACTGATGAAGGCGTTGGAGACGATGGGAATTGAATTGGCCGGGGCCACGACGGAGGTAAGGGTAAAGGCGGAGGAACGTTAGCGCAAGATCTCGGCCAGTTCCTTGTCGAACATGCCGTATTTCCCGTACTCGACGATCCGTCCCATTTCTTTGCCGTTTTTAAATACCAGGATGGTGGGCACCAGGGTAACGTTCCAGGCTTCGGAGAGACGCCCAACGGTTTTTTTGTTCCGATCCACCCCGACCAATGAAAATCTCTCTCTCGGAAATTTCGCACTGTCGAGCAAAGCGATCAGCTGGGGGATGATGAAGTGGGAATCCTCGCACCAGGTACCCATGAAGGCGACGATCTCAAGGGAGTCTTTTTGTCTTCCAATATTCTCCAGCGCATCCGGCCGGGCTTTGTAATTCTTGTAAGTCGTAGCAAACCAATTGAAACTGGTATCCGATTCCAGCAAAGCTCGAGGGAAATGACCTTTGATGGTTTTCTCTCCCGGCCGCTCCGAGAACGTCTCGTACGGCTGCGACCAAACTCCAGCCGACACCAACATCCCAACTATAAACATAACCAACCTCATACCCATCTTAACTTTTGTAACAACAACGATCCAACTCCTCAAACTTTTTAAACTTTTCAAACTTCTCAAAGAGTTGCTTTCAACTCCAGCAGGAACTGGCGGATCTGTTTGAGCGATTGAATGGCGGCCATTTGTTGCTCAGCCTTATTTCCTTTTTTCAAGTAGTCGCGGGCGCCGTCGATCGTGAATTTGCGGCGTCGAAGCAGGTCATAGATGAGCACCAGGTTCTTGATATCGACGGGACGAAAAAAGCGATCGCCTTTGCGGTTCTTACGGGGTTGGAGGACATCGAATTCGGAGGCCCAGTAGCGGATCAGGGATTGTTTTTCCCGGAACATTTGGGCCACTTCGCCGATGGAATAGTATTGTTTTTTGAACAGTTCTTCATCGTCCGGGATCTCGATACGGTCCACGTTGGCAGCATTCTCCTGCAACGAGCGACGCCCTCTTTTGCCGGGCGTATCGGAACGTGGGATACCAAGGCGGGGACTATTCATTTCAACGGGTGCTTCCGGGTTGGCTGCCACCGGCGCGGGTTTCGGGGAGCGGACCGGTTTCAGTTTATGGGGCGGAGGCGGTGGGATCAGGGTGTCCTCGTCTCCGAATGAAAACGTGATCTGGGTTAGTGGTTTGGCCATGTCCGGTGCTTTACTGCGTAAAGTTATCGGAGGGATGGTCTTCTTCGCTTGAACGAAGTTACAGTGTGGAAAAGTATGTGGCAGCCGGCATTAATCCAGACTTTGGTTGCTGGCAGCCGCTTTTTTCAGCAATTGATCGAATTGAGCAGGTGTCAGGTCGTTGTAGAAGAAGTAAACCGGATCAATGCGTTGATTGAATTTGATGACCTCATAGTGACAATGTGGGCCGGTGGATTTTCCCGTACTGCCTACCCATCCGATCACTTCTCCGCGTTTGACGGTTTGTCCCACCCGGGCTTTGATCCGCACCATGTGTCCGTACAAGGTCTGATACCCGTAACCATGATCGATGGTAACAAAATTTCCGTACCCGCTGCCTTTGTTGCCGGCGTGGCTGACCCGACCGTTCGCCGTGGCATAAATGGGGGTTCCTTGTGGGGCCGTAAAATCGAGTCCCTGATGTAGTTTTTGCGTCTTGTAGATCGGATCGATCCGGAAACCAAATCCGCTCGCGATCCGATTGAGGTTACGGTTGGAGACGGGTTGAATGGCCGGGGTATGGGCCAGCAACGTGGCTTTGTCCTTCACCAAGTCCTCCACCGTCTGATACGATTTCTCCTGGATCTTCATCCGGGCCGATAGCGCATCCAGGGTTCGGGTGATGGAGAGAACGAGTTCGTCGGAAGGCATTCGCTCGATCTTTTCGATCTCGAGCACTTCGGCCTCCAGCTGGGCCCGGGCACTATCTGGGATGGGATTGGCCTCGAAAATGGACCGGTACACCTCGTTGTCGCGTTTTTCCAACTCCGCGAGTTTGATATCGATCGACTGCAGCTGATCTCCCAATTCCTCGTATTGGTCCCGGAGATAGCGATTCTGTGATTGCAGGTATTTTTCCTGCGGCGACCCAATGAAACGAAAAGCGGCAAAGGCGATCAGTCCCGCCGTCACCAACGAAGCTGCGATGAAACCAAAGATGCGCAGGAGGCGGACACGCAGCGGCGTCTCGTGCTTTTCATATTGCAGCGTCTGGGTATTGAAGATGAATTTGACCTGCTTCATGGGGGAGGTGAGGGGTTCGGAAAGACACGATTCGCTTACCTTTGCACCTACAAAGATACCCGCTCTCCCCGAATTGTATTCACCATGACCGCTGCTCAGATCCGACAGGCATTTTTGGACTTTTTTGCGTCGAAAGGACACGTGATCGTGCCCTCGGCCCCCATCGTGGTCAAGAACGATCCGACCTTGCTCTTCACCAATGCCG
>SXGQ01338053.1_pt1 | contig 10366 bp, 15 predicted proteins | sample 3178371 | NCBI WGS metagenome assembly SXGQ01 (sample SAMN11356859, study PRJNA531348) | freshwater metagenome | isolation source: freshwater sample F1-20 | place: China: Fuxian Lake, Yuxi | collected 2017-12-25 | reverse complement strand
TAAATTAGGTTTGGTAGGCTACGGGGTTTGATATTGTATTAAAGTGATATTTAAATGAAATAACCTGTTTGTTTTTAAGTTATTATTTGATACTTAACATATTTTTTGTTATTAGCTAGTACATTAAACCTTAAAATAGCAATTATTATTTATGCCAGATATTGAAGAACAAAAAGTAAAACTTGAGCAAAAGAAAAACAGATTAATGCTTGAGGAAACTAGATTAAGACTTAAAGAACAAAAGATGCGTACCCGTCATTTAATTGAAATTGGCGGACTTGTAGTTAAAGCTGGTCTTGATCATTTACCAGCTAATACTTTATATGGCGCTTTGATTTCTTTAAATGATGAGTTAAAAAGCAACGATAATATAAGAAGTGCTTGGAACTCAAAAGGTAACGCTGCTTTTAACAAAGAAAAGCAAGATAAAACGCCAGTTATCCTGAAATTTGAAACCGAGCCAAATAGCGATATTAGAGACTTTATACGTTCCTGTGGTCTACATTATAATCGCTTCCGTCAGGAATGGTACGGCTTTGTTAATAATCTTAAAAACCTCAAGTCAAAACTCCAAACATCTTCTTGTAAATACAATATTGAAGTTATAGAAGAACAAAGCAAAAATAATACGGAAAGATAATGGTGGGATGGTTTTGCTACAATTTAAAAAGTTAAACAGATACTATCACCTCTATCAGCAAAATGATCTATTTGGCGGGATTACTCTAATTTGTGCGTGGGGTGCTTTTGATAGTAAAAGAGGAGGACACAAATTTATTGCTTGTAAAAATCAGTTAGAACTATACTCTTGGCTCAGCAAAATAACAAAAATCAGACTTAGCAGAAAATATTGCCTGTATTAGCTGTTAAAATATTTGCGAACATTCCAATAAATTAAATATGGATAAAAATTGTATAACACAATAACAGAGTGGGTTTCGTTAAATAAGCTGTGCCTTTCCGAATTAATAGGATATGCCGCTGCATTTTGCGGCACTGTGTCGCTTATTCCTCAAATAGTAAAATTACGGAAAGAACGCTCGGCAAAAGCTATATCCGCTACTATGTATTTAATTTATACTTTTGGAGTAGTACTTTGGCTAATTTATGGCATCATGATTAACTCAATTCCGTTAATTATTGCAGAAATAATCACTCTCGGTTTATCTATTACTATTCTGATAATGAAATATTTATGGCAATAATATTAACTTTTATCACTGCTTAAAATACAGGCACTCCTATTACCCCTTATCTCTTTTGCCTTAATCCGCTTTTTTAACAATATTATACACAGTTTTTGTTGATAACCTAGATAGGACTTATGCAAATAGCTTGAAAATAATACGGGCGGACAGTATAAGCTTGTAAAGAATAATATAAAGGCAGAGTCCGAATGAGCAAAAAATCTACGTTAAGTCTTAACGGTAAGTTATCACCCGAGATGCAAAATAAATTACAGAAGCGAGTAGGCAAACCTAGTGCAACAAAAAGTGAAGCACCTAAGTTCAATAACACCAATACAAAAGGCAGTAATAGTAATAACAACAAATCACAGAAGCCTAAACTTGACCAAGAAGAATTAGAGAAAAAACACAAAGCGATCGAATTACACAAACAACAGAAAGAGCAGGCTATCGCACTCTACAACCAGCATTTCTCTTATTTTAGTCAGTTATACCCGAATTGTTTTAGCCAAACACCTAAACCGCTTGCTATCGGTATTGACAAGGAGATAATCGCAGAAGAAGTTAAAAACCCAGAAGAAGAGCAAATAAGTCAAAAGGTACTAAGGCGTTTCCTTGGTAAGTATACTCGCAGCGTAGCATATAAAGAAGCTATGCAATCGGGTAGTGCTAGAATTAACTTACAAGGCGAAGAAGTTGACAAGGTTACTCCCGAACACGCAGAAATAGCTAGAAAATCACTTGAAGAGTGGCGGAATAAACGAGCTGCAAAGCAAAATGAGAAACAAAAACCCAGAAAATAAAGGGAAAAGGTTACCAATCTCAACTAAATGAGGTATGCTACAAAAGTTATAGCCTAGCTTTTAGCCTTGGTTAGGTCGCCAATTAATGAACTAAAGAGGAAATTATCCATGAACAAACAAGAATTTATAGATCATATAGCAAAACAGCATAACTGTACCAAGGTAGAAGCAGAGAAAACAATCGACATGTTTACATCTTCGGTAATTGATGCTCTAGGAGAGGGAAAGGAAATATCCCTTGTTGGTTTTGGTAATTTTAGCGTCAGTAAAATAGCAGCAAGGTCAGGTCGTAATCCCAAAACTCAAGAACCTCTACAAATACCAGCTTACAACCAACCAAAGTTCAAGGTCGGTCAGAAGCTAAAGGATGCTTGTAACAAGTAGAATTTTATAAGGTATATTAATTATGCAAACTGGGACTATCAAATGGTTCAATTCTACTAAGGGTTACGGCTTTATAGAGCCTAGCGATAAATCAAGAGACGTGTTTGTTCATATCTCGGCAGTACAACACCTTGACATTAGAAAACTTGATCCCGGCACAAAAGTTAGTTTTGAAACAGAAAAGCAGTATGGTAAGTTATCGGCTACTAATATTAAATTGATATAGATATAATACAGACTACCCAACACTACTTTGTAAATAGCGGTAGATAGTGGCTTTAGATAGTTTGTATTCCCGCATTAAATCTTTTATCATTATGCCGTCTTGGCGTTTCTGGTGTAGACTAACGATATCAGTTTGCTTGAGTTGCTGTTTTCTACCAAAGCCGACGCCATTTTCTTTAGCTTTGATAATACCTTCCATTTGACGCTCGGTGCGTATTTCATTTTCAAACTGACTGATAGCAGCTAGCATATTGAAAAGAAGACGACCGGTTGCATCGCTAGTATCAATATTTTGGTCAACTACTTTTAAATGAACTGATTTACGGGCAAGAATATCGGCAATTTGGCATAAATGCAGAGTTGAACGTGCAAGACGATCAAGACGGGTAACAACTAACGTGTCGCCTTCTCTGACATATTCCAGACATGCTTGTAACTGGGGACGTTGGTTTAAGTTACCGCTAGCTTTTTCCTGAAATAGTTTATTACAGTGAGCAAGCTTATCGAGTTGCACTTCCAAAGATTGACCAACCGAACTAACCCTAGCGTATCCGACTAACTGCATATTTTACATTCTCATATTATTTTAAGCTTTATAAGAATTGCATTATGAGACATTGAAAAAGACATGTCAATATCGGATGTTGCAAAGTGTACTTTTTAAGATGGGTTTATTTGATATCCTCTCTGTTCTATCTCAACCTACTTCTGTTATTTATATTTTTCTTTTGAATTAGAAATAGAACAGGATATACTTAAGCTATATATAAAATTATTTGGTTACTATGAAAATGAAAGCTCGTCCTCAATTGTTTATTGATACAAAGCCTTTAGAAGAAGACGACCCACAAGCACTCAAGATATTTGGAGAGACAGATAAATACTCAATTACTCCTACCACTTTCAAAGCTAGAAGTTTTTCTTCTCATGATGCATCTCTAAGAACTGAGGTAGTAGAAGAGACTATTAAAAGAGTTGCTACTGAAAAACACAATCTAATTACACGGTATAAGGAATTTGAGAGATACGAGCAAGAATCACAAGAGCAACTTAAAAAGTTGTCTAGAGATATAATACCAGATGGAGAATTTACTAAACCAAATAAAGATATATTAGTTTTAGGTGAAAAGTTTATACCTAAAATTAGTTCATTAGAAATTTACTCGAAAGAGCTGGAACAGTATCAAAGTTTTATTAAAAAAAACCAAGGATTGATTCTTACTTATAGTGATAAGTATGCAAATGATAGTAGCGAGGTTATTCGTTTTGGGATTAATACGGCAACTATGAATTCAGGTCAAAGTCAGCAGTTAGCAACAATATATACTCCTATAGAGAAAAAAGGAGGTTCTGTTAAATCTGGAGGTAGTAAAGGAGCAAAAGATGATCAAGTTCTTTTAAAAACCTTACATCCTCTTGAAGTATTCTTAATACGTAATGCTATCGATTGCTTAAAAACGCTAAAGAACAAATCTGTTTTGATTGATATATTTGCTAGAAATGATGATGGTTCCATAATAATGAAAGATGAAAAGCCTGAGACTCATACTATAGTACTTTATATGTATACGAAGAAAATTATAGTAATAGATCCAAGTAATCCAGATTTTAGTAAGCATCTTACGGTTAATAATATAAGGCTTTTTAGAGGAGATGAAGAACATATTGAAATTATAGCTCCATTAAAACAAAAAATATATACTCCTGCTAATAAAGACAATATTGGACCTAATCCGGATCAATATAGAGATTGCATAGACATAGCCTTAAAGATAGCTTTTGGATTAAATCAATGGCATGATCCAATAGACTTAAATGATATTACATCATTTAACTTTATAACAGAAGTAAGTAATCAACAAGATATTACTAACAGTCTTTTTTTTGATGGAACAGAAGCAACTGTAAGAATAAGGCAAGCATCTAATGATATAATAAGAAAACAAACTAATAAATTACTAGATGTCTTTGATCAACAAATAAAAGGGTTTCGTGCATATTTTAGCAATATTGATCTAGGAACACACATCAAAGAATTGATTATAAAAGCATTTAATCAAGCATATGACCCTAATATATATTCAGAAAGTATAAGTAATTTAAAACTTGTTTACCAAGAAAACGCTATGATATTTAAAAATGAAATTGATAAAGAAATTAATTTGTTAGGAGAAGCTTTAGAAGAGGTATAAAATGAAAGAAAAATTACTATCCGATTACTGTAGATGGGATGACAGCAACTCTGTAATTAAACTGTTGAAGCAAAATTTTATTATTGATTTAACTTACAATGATGGTATTTATTTTAGGTTAAGCATAAAGCACAACAATATAAAAATGCTTAATTCCCTATTACAATACTACGAACAAAATAATCTTAAAGATGATTCTAATAGCCTTGAATATAAAGTAGCAAAATATAAGTTACAACAAATATTACAAGATGCTGTTAATACTTTTACCCCTTCTAAAGAAATGGAAGTGGTATTAGAAAAATACTTACCTAAAGAAGAAGACGTTAACTCTGAACAAGATTTAAGTGATTTTGAAAACTTGTTAGGTTTTGGTACTGAAGAAATACACCCTCAAATTGAAGAACATAATACTACCACTAATGTTGCTTTAAGTGGTAATAACACTCACGAAGTATATTAAAAAGGCCTTGCTCTCAAGTTGTTTACTTTCTCTAGGTTAAGACTATTTAGTTTACCTATCTTCTTAATCTTGGTTTCCTTTACTTTTATCTGGGGCTTGGTACTTAATCATTGCTTAAGCTTAAAGAACAAGCTAGAACACATAATTGCTTTTTTCTGTTGTCTAATTATCAACATGTCTAGGAATATAATTGTCCACATGTATTAATATCTTGATGTCTGCGAATATATATGTTGTTGTATAGACAATACCAATAATTATACAGGTTGATATATAGATATGTCCACAATACAACATAAAGTAAAAGTATACTCGGTCATGTCTCAAAAAGGGGGAGCAGGCAAAACAACTTTAGCTATTAACCTTGCAGTACAATCAAAATTACAAGGCAATAATTCCTTAATAATTGATATCGACCCTCAAGCAAGTGCAACTATGTGGGCAGACGTAAGAGGGGTTAATAATGAACCTTTAGTTACTTCATCATTCGCCGCCAGATTAAATAATGTTATAAATGTGGCTTGTGAAAATAATATCAAAGAAATATTTATAGATACCCCGCCACACTCGCAACGAGACTCACAAATAGCGTCTGAAATATCAGATATTATTATAATTCCATGTAGACCTAATCTTTTTGACTTACAGGCGATTGATAATACAATTGGGCTAGCTAAAATGGCAAATAAGCCTTTTATCTTAGTATTTAATGCAATACATCATACAAGCTCTTTAGCTGAAGAAGCAAAAGAAGCACTAATTAATAAATACGGCGATAGTATTAATATCTGCCCACAAATGATAGTGCAGAGACTTTGCTACGTACATGCAAGTACTAATGGCCAAGGGGTACAAGAATACGAACCAAGCGGCAAAGCTACCTTGGAAATACAAAATGTCTATAATTATATTTGTGGACATAAAGACACGTTGAAACAAAGACAAACCAAAATAAGGACAAATAGACATGAATAATAAAAAGATAAAAAACACCTTAAGCGATGCTCTTAACTCCGCAGGTAAACAAGAAGCCTTTTTAGATAACCTTAGCAATAAAACTCGCTACCAAAATGTAAAAAGCCGAGAAGGTAAAAGAATGGTAGCAGCATATTTTACTGCTGATATTCATAAAAGCTTAAAAATGCTTGCCGTACAAAATGACACATCTATTCAGGATATCGTACACGAAGCTATTAGTACCTATCTTAAAGCTAAGGGATATTGAATATATTAGATTATATAATCAGTTAATCAATCCTATAGGACTTGATAGGATGCTTATTGAGGAATTAACGCCATCAACAAATCATGAATATATATCATCAAAATATAATAATGAAAACAAAGAAAAGTGTGAACAAAATCAGCACACACCCCCTGTTGAATTTAAGGATACCCCTTTCCTTACAAATAAGGACACCCCCTATACTGAAATTAAGGATATTATAACCCAAGAAAATAAGGATACCCCTACACCCTTACAAGCTAGTAATTCCTTAGGGTTAGAGGTAGAGGGGGGTATACTTACAAATCAGCACACCCCTCTCCTTACCGGTAAGGATACAAATATACTAAGAGAATATAATCTCTATAACGTAAGTATAGAGAGATTATATTCGTATAGTATTAATAATACGCACGCGCGGGATTTAAACGATAAAACCTGTGTAAATGATTTTGCCGATAAAAATAACGACATTAATAAACTAGCTCATACAGATTCTACAGAAATAAAAACTTTAAACACAGAAGAAAAAAAATCCGGTTACGCAGATTTAGCTTTTGGCTTCCTTACAGAGCCAACGCAATCTGCTTGTCTAAAATTTTCGTAAAAATAGGGGTTAAGTACAGAATTAAAATAGCTTTATTTCTCATTTTAAAACTATTTATAGCTTTATATTTAGTATGTAATGAGGTTACATAGGTTAAGTATTAATTTAGCTCTTCTTACTGGCTTTAAATTAGGTTTTATATTTTGGGGTAATTTTAAATCGTTGCAACCTGACGATTAGGAAATTCATATACTTCGGCAGAGTTTTTTAATTCTGCGTCAAGGATAAGATTCATTCTCTTCGCAGTAAAAGTTTCTAACCTCTTTAGAAAACCACTAACCCCTCCACTCAACAATAGTTTTAACTTGGTTCTTGTTACTCCTACGTATATCAAATTCAATTCCTCTATATCATAAACCAAGATTTCTTCTAACGGCACTTCATTAGTAAAAATAATGAAATCGTCCTCAAGTACAACGTTATCCCATTCCCGACCCTTAGACTTGTGTATTGTAGATAATGTTACCGCTGCTTCGCTCTCTCCCACATAGCAAGCGTCTTCTAGCTGCTTAATGATATTCTTAAAAGACGATCCATGTTCTTTTATTAACTTTGCAAGGAAAGTAATATCGGGGTCTTGGTACTTATGGTTAAATTGTAGCATTGCACTCCAAGACTTAAAGTGCTTTAGCTTTACGTGTTCTACCTTGCTCATATTACCGCTAAAAAGTGCATAACCGCTTTTAGCAAGGTTTAATATTTCACTAACGCCACCAACCACATGCAGCTTCTGTTTCTGAAAGGCTAATATTTTTTCTATAATACGTGCATTGGTACGACACAAAACAGTAAAGGGAGCTGTTAACTTGTTTACTACAATCTTACTCTCTATGCTTGCACTACCGCATAAAAGCTGCGCTTCATTCTTTGCAGTAATAATTATGTTTGCAAGCCTGCTTATTTCATTACCAAAACGGAATGACCTACTTAAATAACAGACTTCACCACCCAATTTAGCAAAACTGTTAATTGACCCTCTCCATGAATATATCTGCTGGTGTTCATCACCGACATAAATTTTCTGACATCTTTGTTTGAGAAGAATATCCAGTAATACGGGGTTCGCATCCTGACACTCATCAAATAGAATAAAATCATAAACACCGCTTAAATCAGGATTTAATAGCTGGTACATCTTTAGATAAAAATCATGTTCTATCGGTAGAGTTGATCCTCTTTCCGTACATCTTTGCCAATATTCCGCCGCCCTATCAATGACGTAGTTTATAATAACCCTAGTTTCTTCGCCGTTATTGCCGGCAACTTCTTCAAATACCCTGCTAAGCCTAAACTGGTGATCAATTTTGTTTCTATCGCTATTAACAAAGACACGTAGCAGTTTCAATACCAGAAAAGCTATGTCGTTTTCTTCGTAGCTATATATTCGTTTTATATCCACATACCTTGTAATATCAAAAATACTCAAAGTACGAACCCGATCTTTTATTCGATACGCAAGTACTCTGTAAGCAATACTATGAGCCGTCTTGCAATCAACATGTGATGGGAATTTCCGAGCCGCATCCGTTTGAATGGCCTTGTTGTAAGCAAGGTATAAACCTTTACCAGACAGCTCCTTAGCTATTGCAACAAGCGTTGAAGTCTTACCGCTACCGGCAAATGCCTTTATCTTTAAGTCCTTACCACAACGCGCAGTCTCTACGCATTTCTTCTGCTCGTCTGTAAGTTCATAACTGATACTATCTACTTTAATATTCTTGACCATGGAACAGACTATATTACCTACTTTTTTCATTTCTTATCTAGCCAAATTAGCTCTTTGATTTATCATCATTTATCCATTTTTTGATCTAATTTCATCATGATCATCCGTAAAATGATTTATGATAGTTAGCGGTAGCCTATTAGGCGTTATATCTTTTGCAATTAAACTCATTTCTTGTTTTTCCGTCCATCCCGCTTGTATCCTAAGGTAGAAGGTAATTGCACTTAAGTTAATTGCCGTGATTGCATTACTCTTAATATACCTCCAAAGCCTTGATGCAACATAGTTCTTAACCTTAAATCTACCCCTGTTGTAAGCGGACATTAAAAAACAATTTTTCCCTTTGTTTCTTCTAAAATGCCTAGCAGATATTCCCAAGAACTCTGCAATCTCTTCCTGTGTATGACCATGTGCCGCTAATGCTTCAACCTGTGCGGTCTCTTCTAATGTGATAACTCTTGTGCTTCTACCCATTCACTAAAACCAAAGTTAATCGCTTGTTGCTTTATCATCCTGAACTACATAAGTAAGAATAGGAGGAGTTGCTTTAGTTGTTATTTCGTGTTGTTGTTTCTCACTCCATCCAGCTTGAGTTTTGAGGTAAAATATTATCGAAGAAGTATCGCCTTCCCTCATTTTAGACCAAAGCAATCCAGCAGCTTCTTTTATCCCTGTTGCTTTTCCTTTTTTATAGGCTATCAAAACTCTCAAATCCTTCTGCTTAATTCTATGAAACGTAGCAACTGATATACCAAAATAATCAGCTATCTGCTCTATCGTCATATCTTTAGCGAGAGTCTCAAGTTCGGTTATTTGCTCATCAGTTAAAACTATAGGACGCCTCCCACCTTTATTCTTCTGCTTCTCAACACTTGCTTTCATCTATACATCTTACCTTTTAGAACTCATCTTTGATAATTCCTGTTGCTCTTGCAGCAGGTAACAAAGAACTAAAGTACACCTCATACGCCCAAGGCTCTCCTTCTTTCATTGCTTTTTGAACGAACTTATAAGCCTTAAACCTATCACTCAAAATGGCTTCTTCTAGATTCTTTTTAGTATTCTTTGGTCTTCCTTTCAAATTACCAGACTGACCTTTTACAAATTGCATAACAAACCTCTTTTTTATTAAAAATTATAGCATTTTTTAGTTAATAAAACAATGAATTACGCCTGTTTTTCCTAGTATTTATAAGCTTTTGGAAGGTATTTTATGGAATAATTACTTGCAGTCTTCTATCGGTTTGTAAAAAACCTTGTATCAATTATGGCAACAAGGGTGTAGGGTTTTGTAATACCCCCTTTATAGACTGCAAATACAAAAACCTTTTTTATAGAGTCCATTTATTCCTTTTTTGTAGGGGTCAAAATATCAAAATCTCTTTTTTTATAGAGTAAGGAAACCTCTTATTGCAATATCAACTGCTAAAAACCTACATATCTAATGTATCAACTTTTAGCTATGGCATTTCTTCTTGTCTGCTTTTGTCATCTCAACTTTTTAAGTTTGTTGTATTTTGCTGATATTTACAGCAAATGTGATAGTTTCATGAT
>SXGQ01545771.1_pt1 | contig 10367 bp, 12 predicted proteins | sample 3178371 | NCBI WGS metagenome assembly SXGQ01 (sample SAMN11356859, study PRJNA531348) | freshwater metagenome | isolation source: freshwater sample F1-20 | place: China: Fuxian Lake, Yuxi | collected 2017-12-25 | reverse complement strand
TGATTCGGCGCGGCCGCATCCTACTGTCGGCCCGGTCTTTTCCTGCTCCTTGCAGGATTTCTTGCAGCGGCAGGACCTGGGCGGCCACTGGCGTGCGATCGTGGGGGACGCATGGACGCGCTCCAGAACCTCCGCGACGTGGGCGGGCTGCCGACCGGCGACGGCCGCCGCGTCCGGTCCGGCGTGCTGTACCGCAGCGACGCCCCGAAGCTCGGCGACGTGGTGCCCGAGATGACCCCGTGGCCACCACGCACGGTCGTCGACCTGCGCGCGCCCGACGAGCATGTCGACGACCATCCGCTCGTCCCCGGTGGGGCGCGGGTCCACAACGTCTCGCTCATGCGCAGCGCCAACCCGGCGCGCCTGGCCGAACGCGCGCACGATCCCTCCATCGCCGACCTCCGTGCGCTGTACCGGGGCATGGTCGAGCAGGCGGCCGTCCCGCTGGTCGAGGCGGTTCGCGCCATCGCCGTCGAGCCCGACCCAATCCTGGTGCACTGCACCGCGGGCAAGGACCGCACGGGGGTCGTCATCGCCGCGGCGCTCGCGACCGTCGGGGTCCCGCGGACGGCGATCGTCGCCGACTACCTGCGCACGGCGGAGGCGATCGAGGGCATCGTCGCGCGGATCGCGGCGAGCTGGCACGGCGAGCAGCGCGACGCGATCGTCAACCTCCTGACCGTGACCCAGCCGGCGCTCATGGCCGTCGACGACGCCGCCATCGAAGGGGTGCTCGATGTCTTCGAACGCGCGCCCGGCGGTCCAGCGGGCTGGCTCGAAGGGCATGGTCTCGAGCGCGACGCCGTCACCGCGCTGCGCACGCGGCTGGTGGCCGACTGAGCGCCCGCGTAATTGCTGGACCGCGGGTCCGTTGAGCAGGCACTGACCACCGAACACCCTTGGGGGATGCACTGCCATGTTCTTCAATCCGCTCCGTCTGCTCGTCTCCGGCCTCATCACGCTCGCCGTCTTCGGCTTCGTCGGCTTCAAGGCGCTTGATGCGTTCGACCAGGCCGGCGATGCGCTCGACGAAGCCAGCGCCAGCGCCGCCGACGAGGGCTCGCTGCTGCGCGGCAACGACCTCGCGGCGGCGCTGAAGACCCTCGAGCAGGAGGCTGGCTCCGGCAAGGACGTCCTGCAGGTCACCGTGTACCCGACCTACCTCGCCGCCGAGGTCTCCACGGGCAGCGAGGACGACGCGAAGGGCTACAAGGTCGAGCGCGACGGCGACGTGCAGCCGTTCGGCGTGTCGCTCACGGGTCCCGGCAAGCTGGCCGACAACGTCTTCCCGCTCGCCGACCTGGACCCCGAGGCGCTCGATCGCGTCGTCGCCGCGGCGACGAAGAAGGACCCGAGCCTCAGCCTCGACGACGTCACGCACGCCATCGCCGGCATCGACGCGATCAGCGGGAAGCCTGACTGGAAGGTCTACTTCGGCGGCGCGTCCTTCTTCACGGCGAACCTCGACGGTTCGGATGTCCGCAAGGGCGGATCGGCGCCTGCGGCGGCCGACGATGCGGTGGCTGACGCGACGTTGATCAGCGACTGTCTGGCCATGGCCGCAGGCGACGTGGAGGCCGTGCAGGCCTGCACTCGCTGACGCTGCGGCAACCGCACATGATCATCGCCCCGATCGGGTACGGTCGAGGCGATGATCGCGTCGGAGGAGCTGCGCAAGCTCGCTGCCCTGCGTTCCGAGCACGGAGTGCTCACGCTGGCAGCCCGGACCGATCCCCGAGACCCCGCGAACGGCAACCAGGATCCCGCTTGGTGGATCGAGGTCCGGAACGGGCTCAGGGACGAGACGCACCGCGTCGAGTCCTCAGGGGATCACCGCGAGAAGGTGATGCTCCGTGGCCTGCGGGAGCGGGCCGAGCAGCGCATGCGCCTGCTCGGACCCGCCGAGTGCGGCCGCAGCTTCGTCTGGCTGCTCGCCGAGGCGCCCGAGCTCGACCACTTCGTCACCCTCCAGCTGCCGCTGGATCGCAGCGAGGTGTGGTGGGCGCCGCATCCGCACGTGGCGCCGCTCGCGGCGACCAACGATCTGAGCGCCCCGGCGGCCGTCATCCTGCTCGGCCGGGATGCGGTGCGGATGGTGCGCTGGGAGGTCGGCGGCACCGCCGAGGTCCAGGACGGCCGGTTCGCTGAGGCGCCCGACGACCGCGACCTCGGAGACGCCGACGTGCCGGACCGCCGGGAGGCGCGCGTCGAGACGCACCACAGGCAGTTCCTGCGCGAAGCCGCGCACGGTGTGGCCGCGCGGGTCGCGAAGCTCGACGCCGAGGACCTGGTGCTGGCCGGCGACCCGGCGCTCGCGCGCGCGTTCTGCGACGAGCTGCCCGCTGAGCTGCGCAAGCGGATCGTGGTGAAGGTCGACGCGAACCTGCACGAGGAGTCGCTCAGCGCGCTCGACCACCGGCTGGAGCCCGAGATCCTGCGTGCCCGCCGCGCGCGGGCGGCCGCCACCGTCGAGGAGGCCGCCGAGCACTTCCAGGCCGGCGGCCGGGGCGCCATCGGGGCGACGGCGGTGCTCGGCGCGCTGGCCGAGGGGCGCGTGTCGCACCTCGTGCTCGACCCGCAGGCGGTGGTGTCCGACGGGCGGCTCGACCCGGTCGCGGCCGAGGCGGTCAACGGCGACGGTCCGGCGGCGCTGGGTGAGCGGGCCGTGGAGATGGCGCTGGCGTCGTCTGCCCGGATCAGCGTGCTGCGGGTCGGCGACTGCGATGCGCTCGCAGAGGGCGGCGGGATCGCCGCCGCCCTCCGGTACTAGCTGCTCAGCGCGACGGCGAGATCAGTCGATCTCGTCGTCGTAGCCCTCCTCGACGCCCTCCCAGAAGGCGACGGCGACCGAGTTGTTGGTCGACTGGAACGCCTGGGACTGGGCGCGGAGGTCCTGGCCGGCCTGCTTGAGGTCGTCCTGGGCGCTCTGCAGCGCGTTGGCGTCCGCCGAGGCCTGGGCGGCCTGCACGGCCTCGATGGCGTCATCGAGGGATCCGGCCTGCGTCTCGACCTGCTCCTGCACGCGGTCGCGCGTCTCCTCGTCCATGTTCGTGATCGCGGCGCGGAAGTCGTCGATCGCCGCGCCTGCGGCCTCGGCGTTGTCGGCGAGCTGGAACTCGGCGATCGCCTTGCCGATGTCCTTGCCGGAGTCGCGCGCCTCGTCCTCGGGAGACTCGCCGCACGCGCCGAGCGCGAGTGCGGACATGGAGACCGCGAGCAGGGCTGAGATTCGGGAACGGGACATGCCTATGCCTCCTGGCCGAGCTTGCGCAGCTGGAACGCGAGCACGACTTCGAGCGTGCCGCGGAAGATCAGCGTGAAGCCGACGATGAACACGAGCGTGACCAGGCCGATGCCGGGCCACACGAGGATGATGATGCCCGCGGCGGCGCCGATCAGGCCGAGGATCAGGTTGGTCCAGCGGTACTCCTTGACCGCCACGCCCTGGATGAACTCCAGGATGCCCGTGACGACCCACCAGACGCCGATCACGAACACGACGGTCAGGACGCTCTGGCCGGGCCGGACGATGAGCACGAGGCCCACGATGACCCCGAGGACGCCGATGATCACGGAGATGACCCGCACGGCGGTCCCGCCGCTCTCGGCGATGCCGCGATAGAGCGAGAACCCGCCCCAGATCACGAGCCAGATGCCGAAGAGCAGGCCGACGGCCAGCAGGGTGGGGCCGGGGAAGACGAGGGCGGCGAAGCCGACGATGATGGTCAGCACGCCCAGGATGGCGAGCAGCCACCACAGGTTCTTCGGCGGTGAGGGCTCGACGGCCTCCACCGCGACAGCGGCACTCATGGTTTGCCTCCTCAGGGGGAAAGGGACAGCGCGGGGACCGTACCCGAGCGGTCGGAGGCTGTGGTCCGTAACGATCCGCAGAGTTCCGGCGGACTTCTGCGTCCGCTCAGGCGCGGCTCAGGTACGTCTCGACCTCCCAGGCCGAGACGGCGCCCATGTACGACGACCACTCGTGGCGCTTGACCGCGATGAACTCGCAGATCGCCTCCTCGCCGAGCGCGTCGCGCAGGACGGTGTCGAGCTCCAACGCGTCGAGGGCGTCGGCCAGGGTCCGGGGGAGCAGCGGCACCCCGATCCCGCTGCTGGCGCCCTCGATCGGTGCTCCGGGGTCCAGGCCGCGGCGCACGCCGTCCAGCCCGGCGGCCACGATGCCCGCCAGCGCGAGGTACGGGTTGCACGACGAGTCCACGCCGCGGTTCTCGAAGCGCCGCGGTCCGGGGATGCGGATCATGCCGGTGCGGTTGTTCGCCCCGTACACCACCGCGTTCGGCGCCCACGTCGCGCCGGAGGTCGTCGTCGCCGCCTGCACGCGGCGGTAGGAGTTCACGGTCGGCATGGTCAGCGCGGCAAGCGCCCGCGCGTGGTCGAGCACGCCCGCGACGAAGCTGTACGCGGTCTTCGAGAGGCCGAGCCCGCGCGGGTCGTCCTCGTCCTCGAACGCGTTGTCTCCGTCCTGGTCCAGCGCGCTCATGTGCACGTGCGCGCCCGAGCCGGTGCGACCCGACAGCGGCTTGGGCATGAACGTCGCGATCGCTCCGTGGGCCCCGGCGATGTCGGCGATCATCGAGCGCAGCATCGTGTACCGGTCCGCCGTGGTCAGGGCGTCGGCGTGGGTGAAGTTGATCTCGTACTGGCCGTTGCCGTCCTCGTGGTCGACGGCCGAGACCTGCCAGTCCAGCGCCTGCATGGTCGACACGATGTCGCGCAGGACGTGCGAGCCGCGCAGCAGCGCGCCGAGGTCGTAGCAGGGCTTGTCCAGGCCGTCGTCGACGTCGTACGGGGCGAGGTCACCGGACTCGGTGCGGCGCAGCAGGAAGAACTCGGGCTCCATGCCGACGATGGGCAGCAGGCCTTCGCCGGCGGCCTCAAGCTGCACGCGCTTGAGGATGGAGCGCGCGTCGCACGTCGCGACCTCGTCGCCGTCCATGACGGTCGACATCGCGACGGCGATCTCGGGACGGTGCGGCAGCGTGACGAGCGTGCTCATGTCCGGCACGGCGAGGAACTCGGGATGCTCCGGGCCGCGCGCGAACCCGTGGTTGGCGAAGGCGGCGAAGCCCGCACCACCGCCGGGCTCCACGAGACCGGGCACGGCGGCGCGCGGGACGAGCTTCGCCTTCGGGGAACCGTGGACGTCGATCCACTGGACGGCGACGAACTCGACGCTCTCCGGGAGGTCGGGGATCGGCTGCTGGGTCTCGGGCTCGATGGTCGCCATCAGGGCTCCTACGTGGGGATCGCGGTACCGGCGAGCGGGATGCCGGTCATGGCCGACGCGGCTGGGCTGAGCGCCCGCAGGTCCTCGGGGGAGAGGTGGTGGACGGATGACTTCCCGCACGCGCGCGCGAGCATCTGGACCTCCATGGTCAGGGCCTGGAGCAGGTGCCTGGTGCGCAGCGCGGCCTGCTCGAGGTCCAGCCGGGCCTCGAGCTCGGGATCCTGCGTGGCGATGCCGACGGGGCAGCGCCCGGTGTGGCAGTGGTGGCATGCGCCGGGCGCCGTGCCCAGCGCGGCGTAGTCCTCGGCGAAGACGGGCTTGTTGCAGTTCAGCGCGATGAGCGCGGCGGTGCCGATCGTGACGGCGTCCGCGCCGAGGGCCAGGAGCTTGGCGACGTCGACGCCGTGGCGGATGCCGCCGCTGACGACGAGCTGGACGCCCTCGCTGACCTCGCCCATCGAGTCGAGCGCCCGGCGCGCCTCGACGACGGCGGCCATGGTCGGGATGCCGGTGTGGTCCATGAGCATCTCCGGGGATGCGGCGGTGCCGCCCTCCATGCCGTCGAGCACCACGGCGTCGGCGCCGGCCTTCACCGCGAGCCGCACGTCGTCGACGACCCGCGCGGCGCCGAGCTTGACCATGATCGGGATCCGCCCCTGCGTGGCCTCGCGCAGCTCCTCGATCTTGATGACGAGGTCGTCGGGTCCCAGCCAGTCGGGGTGGCGGACGGGCGAGCGCTGGTCGACGCCCTCGGGCAGCGACCGCGCCTCGGCGACCTCGCCGGAGACCTTGGCGCCCAGGAGCAGGCCCCCGGTCCCCGGCTTGGCGCCCTGACCGACGACGATCTCGACCGCGTCGGCTCGCTGGAGGTCCTGCACCGTGAACCCGTACCGGCTGGGCAGGCACTGGTAGACGAGCTGCTCCGACGCCTCGCGCTCGGCGTCCAGCATGCCGCCGTCACCCGTCGTGGTGAAGGTGCCGACGGCGGTGGCGCCGAGCCCCAGCGCGGTCTTCGCCGTGGCGCTCAGCGCGCCGTAGCTCATCCCGGCGATGCCGATCGGGATGTCGAGCGTGAGCGGCTTCTCGGCCCGGGTGCCGATGACCGTCTTGGCCGAGCAGTGCTCGCGGTAGCCCTCCAGCGCCATGCGCGACAGGCCGGCGGGGATGACGGTGAGGTCGTCGAGGCTCGGCAGCTGACGCCGGGCCCCGAAGCCGCGCAGGCGGTAGCGCCCGAGGTGCGCCTTCTCCTGGATGTCGGCGATCACCGCCGGGCTGAACAGCGGGTTGGGCTGCGTGCCGAGCGTGGGGTCCTCGAGCGCGAGGGCTGCGCTCTGGATGGTGCCGTTGGTGCTGCTCACGTCAGTCTCCGCTCTTCCAGGCGCCGGCATCGAAGCTGTAGAGCGTCCGCATCGAGGTCACCGCGGTGAAGGACGCCGGTGGCGCGATGCCGTGCGCCTCGCAGTGCGCGCGCAGCTCGGCCTCCTCCTCCGCGGTCGCCGGCGCGGCCTGCGCGTCGGCGCCGAGGCTCGCGATCTCGCCCCCGACGTAGATCTTTCCCTCGTAGAGCGAGTCGCCGAGGTGCTCTCCGGCGTCGCCGCAGATCACCATGCGCCCGCGTTGCATCATGAAGCAGCTGAACGCGCCGACCGACCCGCCGACGAGCACGTCGCCGCCCTTCATCAACACGCCCGCGCGGGCGCCGGTGGACCCGGCGACCACGGCGCGCCCCCCACGCATCGTGGCAGCCAGGCCCGCCCCGACGTCCCCCGCGACGGTCAGGCTGCCCGACTGCAGGTTCTCGGCCGCGCCGTTGCCGGCGTGGCCGGTGACGACGACGTCCGGGCCGTCGCAGAGCCCGGCCGCGTAGTACCCGGCGTCCCCCTCGATGGTGATCTGCGCCCGGCAGTGCAGGCCGACCGCGATGTTGTGGCGCGCGTCGAGGTTCGTCAGGCGGACCTGGTCGCCGTCGGCGAGGCCGCGCAGGAGCGTGTTGACCTCACGCGTCTGCAGGTCGGCGCAGTCGATCTCGCGCTCGGTCACCGTCGCCATGTCCGGACCTCCCCGGCGCCGACCTCGCGGCGCCGCCAGCCGGTCCCGGGCAGGCCGCGGCCCTCGGAGCAGATGGCGGTCCAGTCGTCGGTCTCGGCGACCATGAGCGACTTCGCGGCGAAGCGGTCGCGGGCGACGCCCAGGGCCTCAGGCGTCATCACGACGTAGGAGAACGTGCCGTCGAGCTCGTCGATCGAGCGTCGGAGGATGTCCTCGAGCGGATGGCCGTCGCTCAGGCCGGCGTCGATGTACGCGGCGATGACCTCGGAGTCGTTGTCGGTGCTGAAGTGCACGCCGCGGCGCTCCAGGGCGAACCGGAGCTGCTCGGCGTTCGTGACGTGCCCGTTGTGCACGACGCAGACCTCCGGGTGGCCGGGCGCGGTGAACGGGTGGGCGCGTGCGGCGTCGACGGCCGTCTCGGTCGCCATCCGCACGTGGCCGACGCCGTGGCTGCCGGTGCGGGTCTCGAGCGCGTGCTCGGCGGCGAGCTCGGCGGGGCCCTCGGCGGTCTTGTGCACCTCGACGAGTCCCTCGGGTGACGCGAGGCCCACGCCACTGCCATCATGGCCGCGGTGGGCGAGGCGCCCGAGCATCCGCGACAGGTCCGCCCCGAGGGGCCCGCCCGCCGGATCGGCGTACCAGACTGCTGCGATACCGCACATGCCCTGCAGCCTGACCGCCAGGCGGGAGAGCGCCTATGGACAGGCGGTCGGAGGTCAGTGAACCAATTTGTCCACTAGGTCGACTCGACGATCACCGTGGTCGCCTTGACCACCGCGCGGGCCGGGGCCCCGGGCCGCAGGCCGAGCTCCTCGACGGCCTCGCGGGACATGAGCGAGACGATGCGGAATTCGCCGCACGCCAGGTCGACCTGCGCCATCACGCCGTCGACCTTCACGTCGACGACGACGCCGTCGAGGCGATTGCGCGCACTCGATGACCCGGTCGCCGTGCGCTCGCGCAGCAGTCGGGCGAGCTCGGCGCCCGGGAGGTAGCGGTCGCCGCCGCGGCGCTCGAAGGTGATGCGGCCCTGGCGCTCCCAGCGGCGCAGCGTGTCGACGCTGACGCCCAGCGCGGTCGCCACGGCGCCGATGCGGACGAGGTGCTCCATCGGGCGCGAGCCTATACGCTGCGCCGGGCATGGTGCCTAGGTGGTGCATAGGTGTGACGCTCGCGTTGCTCCTCGTGGGCTGCGGCGGGGAAGACGACGACGCCGCGGACCTGACGGTGGCCGCGGCCAGCTCGGTCCAGGAGGCGATCCGCGCCTGCGCGCCCGGCGTCCGCGCGAGCTTCGCCGGCTCGGACGAGCTCGCGGCGCAGGTGCGTCAGGGGCTGCCGGTCGACGTGTTCGTCGCCGCGAACACCGCGCTGCCCGAGGCGCTCGCCGCCGGCGGCCTGCTGGACGAGCCCGTGGTCGTCGCGACGACTGCGCTGGTGGTCGCCGTCCCGGCTGACTCCGGCGTGCGCGCGCTGACCGATCTCGCCCGGCCGGGTGTCGACGTCGCCGTCGGCGCCGAGGGCGTGCCGGTGGGCGAGTACACCCGCGAGGTGCTGGCCCGCCTGCCCGCAGCGCAGGAGCGCGCGATCCTGGCGAACGTCCGCAGCGAGGAGCCCGACGTGAAGGGGGTCGTGGGCAAGCTCACGCAGGGGGCGGTCGACGCGGGCGTCGTGTACGCGACCGACGTCGAGGCCGCGCGCGGCCGGCTGCGCGCGGTCGCCATCGATGAGGAACTCGAGCCGGACGTCGCCTACGGCGCGGGGGTGGTGGCCGCGAGCGAGCGCCGCGGGCAGGCCGAGGACTTCGTCGAGGATCTGACCACCGGTGCGTGCGCCGGCGCGCTGCGCGCCCGCGGGTTCGGTCCGCCGCCGTGATCCGCTCGCGCGTGTGGTTCGGCCCGCTGCTCGTCCTCGCGCTCGCGTCGGCGCTGGTGTTCCTCACGGTGCCCGTCCTCGCGATCTTCCTGGAGACGACGCCGGCGGAGATCGTCCGCAAGCTGGGGGAGGAGCAGGCACGCGAGGCCCTCTGGCTCTCGGCCCGCACGACCGCGGCGGCGATGGTGCTCATCGTGGGGTTCGGCACCCCCGCGGCGTACCTGATGGCGACCCGCCGGTTCCGCGGCCGCTCGGTCGTCATCACGCTCATCGAGCTGCCGCTCGTGCTGCCGCCCGCGGTCGCGGGCATCGCCCTGCTGGCCGCGGTGGGCCCGTCCGGGCTGCTCGGCCGGTACGTCGAGGACGCGGGTCTCCAGCTCGCGCTCAGCACGGCGGGGGTGGTCGTCGCGCTGACGTTCGTCGCCGCGCCGTTCTACCTGCGCCAGGCGCAGGCGGCGTTCGCCGCGGTGGACGGCACGCAGGTCGATGCGGCGCGCACGCTCGGCAGCTCCGAGGCCGCCGCGTTCGCCCGGGTGGTCGTGCCGGCGTCGCTGCCGGGCCTGGCGGCGGGCGGGGCGCTGGCGCTGGGCCGGGCACTCGGGGAGTTCGGCGCGACGCTCATGTTCGCGGGCTCGCTGCAGGGCGTCACGCAGACGGTGCCGCTCGCGATCTACGACGACTTCGCCACCGACTTCGACGCGGCGCTCGCGCTGTCGGCGGTGCTCGTGATCGTGTCGGCGGCGCTGCTGCTGTCGGTCAAGTTCGTGCGGGGCGCCGATGCTGTCCGTTGAGGCGCGCACCGAGATCGTCGATGCCGCGCTCGAGGTGGGGGCGGGGGAGACACTGGCGCTCGCGGGCCCTTCGGGCGCGGGCACGACGACGCTGCTGCGGATCATCGCCGGGCTGACGCGGCCCGCCGGCGGGCGGGTCGCGGTCGGCGAGGACGTCTGGCTCGACGGCGCGGCGGGGACGTTCGTCACGCCCGAGGAGCGGCGCTGCGGCTACGTCTTCCAAGAGCACGCGCTGTTCGGGCACCTCAACGCGTGGCGCAACGTGGCGTATCCGCTGCGCTCGCTCCCGCGTCGCGCCCGCCGGGCCCGCGCGCTGGAGCTGCTCGACCGCTTCGGGCTGGCCGCGCGCGCCGAAGCGCCGGTGCGCGAGCTGTCGGGCGGCGAGCGCCAGCGGGTGGCACTTGCGC
>SXGQ01563721.1_pt1 | contig 10368 bp, 10 predicted proteins | sample 3178371 | NCBI WGS metagenome assembly SXGQ01 (sample SAMN11356859, study PRJNA531348) | freshwater metagenome | isolation source: freshwater sample F1-20 | place: China: Fuxian Lake, Yuxi | collected 2017-12-25 | reverse complement strand
GCCCCGGCAAAGCGCTGGGCAAGCGCGAGCAGCGCCCCGGAGCGAGCTGCCTCGGCGAGCAGCACGCGGCGCGGCGCAAGACGCACCGGCTCGAGCCGCTCAAGCAGGCCCCGCTCGACCGCCTGCTGCAAAAAATGAGGCGCATGCGCCCGGGCACGTCGGCGCGCCTGAAGGCGCGCTGCCGCCGGGTCTAGACCTGCTGTCGCATTCATTGCGGCCGAAGTATAGGCGGACGTGCGCCAATCGCCGGATGCCTCGTCACCTTCCAGCGCTGTCGCGGGTCTTCGCGACGCTCGTCTCACACGCCGCCGATACGCTCCTTCCGCGCGCCTGCGCGGGTTGCGCGCAACCGCTTGCCCGGGGCGCGTGTCGGGCGGGCTGGTGCGCGCCGTGTGCGGCCGCCCTCGATCGCCCGGTCAGTCGTTGCGGTCAATGCGCCATCGAGTCCCCGGCCCCGCTCTGCGAAAGCTGCCGGACCACGCCCCCGCCTTTCACATGCACCATGGTGCTCGGTGCCTACGCCCCACCGCTTGACCGGATCGTACGCGCGCTCAAATTCAACCGGCAACCCGCACTCGGCGCGGCACTGGCCGCAGCGCTCGCCCCAATCGTCCAGCGCGAGCTTGCGCACCTGCCCGCCGGGCACCCGCGGCACCGGGTAGTTGCGGTACCGCTCTCCGATGAACGGCTCGCCGAGCGTGGCTACAACCAGTCGCTACTCATCGCCCGGCCGCTTGCCCGGGTGCTCGGGCTGCCCCTCGATCCTATGGCGCTACGCCGGGAGCGAGCCGGCCCACCCCAATCCCGGCTGTCGCCAGGGGCCAGAGTCAGCAATGTTGCCCAGGCCTTTATCGCCACGCGGCCCCACCACGAACCCGTGCTCCTGGTCGACGATGTCATGACCACCGGTGCTACTCTTGCCGCCGCGTCGCTTGCGCTGATTCGCGCAGGCGCACCCTCTGTCACCTGCGTCGTCGTCGCTCGAACCGCCCCGCCCGATGTTTCACGTTGTCCTGGTCCACCCTGAAATTCCGCCCAATACCGGAAACGTGATCCGGCTGTGCGCCAACACCGGTGCCATGCTCCATCTGGTCAAGCCGCTGGGCTTTCCGCTTGATTCAGCGCGCATGCGCCGGGCGGGCCTGGATTACCACGAGTTCGCCACGCTGCGTGTGCACGCAAGCTGGGAGGCCTTCCTCGAGCGCGAAGCGCCGCGCCGCGCCTGGGCGCTCACCACGCGGGGCAGGCACGCACCCCACGATGTTGCGTTCCAGCCCGACGACTATCTGGTGTTTGGCTCGGAAACCGCCGGCCTGCCGCCCGCCATCCTCGAGACTTTCTCGGTGGATCACCGGCTACGCCTGCCCATGCGGCCCGATAATCGCAGCCTCAATCTGTCCAATGCGGTGGCGGTCACGGTCTATGAGGCATGGCGCCAGCACGGATTTGCGGGCGCGCACTAAGCGCGCACGGCGCCCAGCCGGTTCAGCAGAGGGTCGAGGTCACCCTCGTGCATCAAGGCATCGAGGTCGTTGGGTCCCACAAACCCAGCATCGACAAACCCCTGGCACATCGCGAGCAGACGATCGAAATAGCCCCTGTGGTTCAGAAGCGCGATCGGCTTATTGATGAACCGCACCTGGCGAAGCGTCAGCACCTCGAACAGTTCATCGAGCGTGCCCAGTCCACCCGGTAGCGTGAGGAAGGCATCGGACAGCGCAATCATCCGGGTTTTGCGAATCGCCATGTCGGCCACCACCTCGAGGCGCGTGAGCGCGCGATGCCCCTGCTCGCGGACCAGCATGCCATCGGGGATCACACCGATTACTTCGCCGCCCGCGGCAAGCGCAGCGTCCGCCGCAACGCCCATCAGTCCGACGCGCCCGCCGCCGTAGACCATGCGCCAGCCGCGCTCGGCGATGGCGCGGCCCGCGGCGTGGGCAATCTGCGCGTACTCGGGATCGAGACCAGGCTTGGCGCCACAGAACACGCACACTGAAAACCGTGAATCGCTTTCGCTCATTGCTTCCCCTGCGCCCAGACCGGGCACGACATTCAATGCGGCGAGCGAGCCTGCCCGCTACGCTCGCCGTCCACGATCAGTTGGCCTCCCTGCGGGGCTCGCGCGACAGGAGCGCGAGCACCGCCTCGTGCGCCCGCGTGCGTCCGTCAAGCACCGAGCAGACCGCTTGCAGAATTGGCATGTCGACCCGGTGGCGCCCGGCCAGTTCGCGCGCGGCCGGGGCCGTGCTCACGCCCTCGGCCACGTGACCCAGCCCCTTGATGATCGACGCCAGCGGCTCGCCGCGCGCGAGCGCGAGACCCACGCTGCGATTGCGAGAGAGCGGGCCGGTGCAGGTGAGCACCAGGTCGCCCAGCCCGGTGAGCCCTGAAAACGTTTCTGCGCGGCCACCCAGCGCCACCCCCAGCCGGGTCATTTCCGCCAGGCCGCGAGTAATGAGTGCCGCGCGCGCGTTCATGCCCAGTTCAAGGCCGTCGGCAATCCCGGCGGCGATCGCCATCACGTTTTTGAGCGCGCCCCCCAGCTCGACGCCCACCGGGTCGTCGGCCACGTAAATGCGCGCTGCACCGTGGTGAAACGCGGCCACCGCCTGCTCGGCAAGCCGCGCACCGCCGCCTGCGACCGTGAGCGCAACCGGTAACCCCGCCGCCACTTCCTGGGCAAAGCTGGGCCCCGCCAGCACACCGCCTGCAAACAAACCCAGGCGCTCCGCAGCCATCTGGTGAGGCAGACGAAGCGTGCCTGCCTCCAGCCCCTTGCAGACCCAGACAACGCCCGCGCAGGCGCCGGGCAGTCGCGTGGAGAGCCGATCGAGGAGTGCCGCCAGACCGGCGACCGGCGTAGCCACCACGGCAAGCGATGGCTCAGCGGCGAGCCAACGGCAGGCGGCGTCGATATCGGACGTGATCTCGAGCGCGGGTTCAAACCCCACGCCGGGCAGATAGCGGCGGTTACAGCGCTCGCGGGCCAGCGCATCAGCCAGCGCGGCGTCCCGCGCCCAAAGGAGCACCGCATGCCGGCGCGCTGCATGCTGCGCGAGCGCCGTGCCCCACGCGCCGGCACCGAAAACTGCGATTCTCACGGCAGCATGCGCTCGGCCCGCGCGCCGGGGCCGGCGCTTAAGCGCGCCCGGGAACGATCAGACCCGACGGGGCCGTCGCAGCCTGCTGCTCGAGACGCTGCTGATGGATAGCACCAAAATCGAGGTCGGCAAGGTGGATCGGCGGAAAGCCGGTACGCTGAATGGCGTCGGCCAGATTGGCGCGCAGATACGGAAATACGATGTTGGCGCAGACCACGTTCACGAGCATATCCATCTGGTCGGCCGGCACATTGCGGATCTCGAAAATACCCGCCTGCGTGGTCTCGATCAGGAACGCCACTTTGTCACCGACCCGGGTGGTGAGGGTTACCGTGACCGCCGTTTCGTGCATGCCTTCGACGATGGTGAGCGAACTCACATCAACCGCCACCTCGACCGACGGCTGCTGGGACTCGAGAAAAATGGCGGGCGCATTGGGCATTTCGAGCGACATGCCTTTCAGATAGACGCGCTGGATGGAAAACGCCGGGGCCTGCTCCTGTCCGCTCATTGAAGAATCCTGGTGATTGACGGATTGGCTCCGTCGGGGTTGATGAGACCGGCCGCGCTCGGCAGGCGCCGAAGCAGAAACGCTGTCGCGGGGTCAGCCCGCCGCGAGCAGCGGCGTGAGCTCACCCGCGCGGTCAACGGCATAAAGATCGTCACAGCCACCCACGTGCCGGTCGCCGATGAAGATCTGCGGAACGGTACGCCGGCCGGTGCGCGTGATCATTTCGTCCTTGCGTGCCGGGTCGAGGTCGATGCGGATCTTTTCAATGTCCGTGACCCCGCGCTGGCGCAACAGCTGCTCAGCACGCACGCAATAGGGGCAGACCGCCGTGGTGTACATCTGGATTCGAGCAACCATGGGTAGTATTTCCCTGTATTCAGTTCTTGACGACCGGGAGGCCCGCCTGCCGCCAGGCATTAAGCCCGCCGTCGAGGTTGAAGACCTCATCCCGACCGGCCTTACGAAGCGCGGCGGCCCCCTTGGCCGAGGTCATGCCGGTGTTGCAGCACACGATCACCGGGCGCCCGGCGGGAAGTTCCCCGGTTCGCTGGTCGAGTTCCGCAAGCGGAATGTTGCGAGCATTGGGCAGGTGCCCGGCCTCGAACTCGCCGGTGGCCCGCACGTCAAGCACAATGGCCTGCGTGTCGTTGATCATCCGGGTGGCGCCAAGCGTGTTGAGCGACGCGCCGGCTGTGCGTTTCATGATCATCGGCCAGAGCAGCATGGCACCCGAGGCAAACGCAATCGCGATCAGGATGATGTTTTCGGTGACGAAGGCCAAGTTGAATTCCAGCGTTAAAGCCAAACCCGAAATTATAAGATATTGCCTGTCCAACCCACCATGCATCCCCACACCGAGCCGCCATGAGCTTCCAGATCGTCATGTTTCGCCACGGCGAGAGCCAGTGGAACCTTGAAAACCGATTCACCGGCTGGACCGACGTCGACCTGACGCCGCATGGGCTTGACGAGGCCAGGCGCGCCGGCGCGCTCCTGAAAGCCGAGGGGTATGAATTCGATATCGCCTACACCTCGGTGCTCACGCGCGCCATCCGCACGCTGCACACCGTCCTCGATGAAATGGGGTGCCTGTGGCTGCCGGTGGTGAAGTCGTGGCGGCTCAATGAGCGGCACTATGGCGCGCTGCAGGGCCTGAACAAGGCGGAAACCGCCGCCCGCTTTGGCGACGCGCAGGTTCTGATCTGGCGACGCGCTTACGCGATTGCGCCCGATCCGCTACCCGAGGGCGATCCGCGGGGCGCCGAGCTCGATCCACGTTACCGAGAGCTGGCCGCCACCGATATTGCGCGCACCGAATGCCTGAAAGACACGGTTGCCCGCGTGGCGCCCTTCTGGGAGAGCACCATTGCCCCGGCGCTCCGGGCGGGACACCGGCCGGTAATCGCCGCACACGGCAATTCGCTCCGGGCGCTCATCAAATACCTGGAAAACGTGCCCGACGACGAGATCGTGAACCTGAACATTCCGACCGCCCGTCCGATAGTCTATGAATTCGATAACGCCCTCAAACCCATTGGCCGCCGCTACCTGGGCGATGCTGCGGAGATCGAGGCTGCGATGGCGGCAGTGGCCGCTCAGGGGCGCGCCACGCCCGGCTGAGCCCGGACTCCCGGGGTGAGTCCGCTCACACCGCCCGTCTAAGCCCGCCTGCGCCGCCGGCCGATCCTTCCCGCGCCAGCAAAGCCCCGCGTCCCCCGGCGCGCGCCACCCCACGCCACCCCACGCCCGAGCCAGCGCACCCCCGCGCGCGCAACACTCGTTCAGCGCCGATAAGCCTCAAGCTGGGCGGGGCCGGTGTGGAGGTTTATACTCACCGGAGCTTTTTCCAGAGCGTCCGCTCGCTTATCCAGATTGCGGTTCAGCACCGCGCGCCCCATGAAGTTCAAACTCAAGTCTCTCGGCCTCGTTCTTGCTGGTGCTTTCGCAGGCATCCTGGTGAGCGTCGGCCTGTCGGCCGTGGCGCAACGCAGCCAGCGCGCCGTCCTGCCGCTCGAAGAACTACGCCAGTTCTCCGACGTATTTGGCGCCATCAAGGCCAACTACGTTGAACAGGTCGAAGACAAAAAGCTGATCACCGAAGCGATCAGCGGCATGATCTCCGGGCTTGATCCGCACTCAGCCTATCTCGATGCAGATGCCTTTCGCGAGCTGCAGGTGGGCACGCAGGGCGAGTTCGGCGGGTTAGGCATCGAGGTCGGCACCGAGGATGGCTTCATCAAGGTGATCTCGCCCATCGAGGACACGCCGGCTGCGCGGGCTGGCGTAAGAGCGGGCGACCTCATCATTCGTATCGATGAAAAGTCCACCAAGGGGCTGGCGCTCAACGATGCGGTCAAGCTCATGCGGGGTAAGCCCAAAACCCCCATCACCCTCACGCTTTCGAGAAAGGGCGAGGTACGCCCCATCGTCATCACCATCGTGCGCGACGTGATCCGTGTGCAGTCAGTCCGTTCGAAGGTCATCGAGCCTGGCATCGGTTATGTGCGCATCACCCAGTTCCAGGAGCACACGGTCGAGGCGCTGGTGCGCCATCTGGAAAACCTCGATCGCCAGGGCGCAATTGGCAAGGGTCTGGTGCTTGATCTTCGCAACGACCCGGGCGGCCTGCTGCATGGCGCGGTGGGCGTGTCGGCCGCCTTCCTGCCGGCCAAGGTCACAGTGGTAACCACCGAGGGCCGCAACGAGGATGCCCGGCGCAAATACAGCGCGATCCCCGAAGACTACCTGCGCGGCAGCCGGGAAGATTTCGTCGCCCGCGTGCCATCGGCCGCGAAAAACGTGCCCATGGTGGTGCTGGTGAACGGCGGATCAGCCTCCGCCTCTGAGATCGTTGCAGGCGCCCTGCAGGACTACAAGCGCGCAGCGGTGCTCGGCACGCAAACCTTCGGCAAGGGCTCGGTGCAGTCGATTCTTCCGCTGTCCAACTCCACCGCCATCAAGCTCACTACCGCGCGCTACTTCACGCCCAATGGCCGCTCCATCCAGGCGCGCGGCATCGAGCCCGATTTCCTGGTGGAAGAAACCGCCGACGGTGACTCAGCCAATTTCCGTGTCCGCGAGGCCGACCTGAACCGGCATCTGTCGAATTCTCGCGAGCAGGAGCGTCCCTCGGGAACACCCCGGCCCACCACCGAGGCCGACCGGGCGCGGGAGCGTAAGCCCGTCGAGTTCGGTTCGGCCGATGACTACCAGCTGCAGCAGGCGCTCAACCATCTCAAGGGCCAGCCGGTCGCCGTGGCGCCGCCGCGCACGGGCGACGCCGCTGCCGCGCCTGCGGGAGGCAACGCAGCCGGCGCCGCACGCTAGGCGACTGTTGCGCCATGGATGACCGGCGGCTGCTGCGCTATGGCCGGCACATCCTGTTGGAAGACATCGGCGTTGAAGGTCAGGCGCGGCTGCAAGCCGCCACCGCGCTGATCGTGGGGGCCGGCGGGCTCGGGTCGCCGGCCGCCATGTACCTGGCCGCGGCTGGCGTGGGCACCCTGCTCATCGCCGATGGCGATACCGTCGACCTCAGCAACCTGCAGCGCCAGATCCTCCACCGCGACGATGCGGTCGGGCAGCCCAAGGTCGAGTCCGGCGCCCGCACGCTCTTCGCGCTCAACCCCGATGTGCGGGTCGAACCGATTCACGAACGGCTCGCGGGCGCCGCGCTCGCCACTGCGGTTGCGCGCAGTCAAGTGGTGCTCGACTGCAGCGACAACTTCGCCACCCGGCATGCCGTCAACCGTGCCTGCGTACACGCCGGCGTGCCACTTGTGTCAGGGGCTGCCATTCGATTTGACGGGCAGTTGTCGGTGTTCGATCCGCGGCGCGCCGACTCGCCGTGTTATCACTGTGTCTTTCCCCAGACCGACAGTCTGGAAGAGGTGCGCTGCGCGGTCATGGGCGTGTTCGCGCCGCTCACCGGCATGGTGGGCACCATGCAAGCCGCCGAAGCCCTCAAGATTCTGGGCGGCTTTGGCAACACCGCAGTGGGTCGCCTGCTTCTGATCGACTCACGATCCATGCAGATCGACAGCGTGAGCCTCGCCCGCGACCCCGATTGCGAGGTCTGCGGCGCGCATCAGCTCGGTCGCCCGAGCGCTTGAACCCGGCGCATCAACCCGCTCCCTGATCGGAACGGGGCTGCGGCGGCCATCAATGCGCAACCGGAGGCGAGCGCCACCGGCCAGTAGGCCCCGGTCAGGTCATGCAGCAGCCCGCCGGCCCAGGCCCCCAGCGCAGCGCCCAGCGCCATCATCCCGAAGATCGTGCCGTAGATCGTGGCAACACCGGGCCCGGCAAAGATCCGGTTTGAGAGCGCCGACACGATCGGGCCACGTGCGCCCTGCGCCACGCCAAAACACATGACATAGACCGCGAGCCCTGCGAGCGACCCAGTGGTGGCCACCGCAAGCAGACCGCCCAGGCCCAGTGCAGTCGACGAAAACGACAGAAGCGCCGTACGCTGGTGCCCGATGCGGTCGCAGAACCAGCCCGAGCCAATGATCCCAAAGGTGGAGAGCAGCCCCGCGAGCCCATAGGCCGCGGCCGCTTTCAGCGGGGCGAATCCCCCCTCGATCAGGAGCGCGACCACCTGCGGGGTCACCAGATAGGAGGCGAGCGCGGTAAAGAAAAAAGCCTGGGCCAGATGCCAGTACGAGGGCTCGGACAAGGCTGCGCGCAGCGCCGCCCGAGCCTCACCCGGCTGCGCGGACCCAGGCAGCGGACGGCCCAGCCCCGCATCAACAGGCGGTCGCGACAGGCGTGCCCAGGGAAGGAGCGCACAAACGGGCGCCATCGCAAATGCGCCCGCGCCCAGCATGAGCCAGGCCCCCCGCCAACCAAGCGCGTCGATCAGGGCCTGGGAGAGCGGCACCATCACCAGCACGCCGAACCCGGAGCCTGCGTAAGCCACGGCAATCGCGGTGGATAACCGGGCCCGATACCAGCGGGCGACGAGCGACGCCGCGCAGACCATTCCGGTCGCGGCCGCGCCGGCGCCCACCAGCACGCCGGCCCCCGCATAGATCACCGCAAGCGACTCGGCCTGGCTCGACAGAAGTACGCCTACCCCCAGAAGGGCAAGCCCGCTACAGTAGACCACCCGAGGCCCATACCGGTCGAAGAGCCAGCCCGCAATCGGTGCGGCGAGTCCGCTCACCAGCATCTGCGTGGCAACCACACCGGTGAGGGCGCTGCGCGGCCAGCCATAGGCTTCCTCAAGGGGCAGCACAAACGCCGAAAACGCCTCGACCAGGCCCCGTCCGGCGAAATTGAGCGAAAACGCGACCCCCAGCACTGCGATGGCCAGACGGCTCGCCCTGTCTGACGCGCGGGCTTCAGGACGGAGCACGGGATCGGTCATGACAGGCACGGTACCCGCGGCGCGCCTATCCAGCAAGTTAGCGAAATCGGCCGCCAGCCTGGCAGGGGTCCGCAGCACGCAAACGGCAGGGAGGCCAACCGGTTTGACGCCTCCGCTACGAACATGACAGGATCGGCGACCCGTTTTGTGGTGCCCACCCCCTTTGTCCCGAGCGATCTTTCATGTCGGCTGCGCCCATTCTCGATTCCCTGCCCCCGCTTGCCTCGCTGATTCGCGCGGGCGATGCCATCATCATCGGCCAGGCCGGTGCCGAGCCGCTGACCCTCACGCGAGCGCTGGTTGAGGAGGCCGACTCCCTGGCCGGTCCGGTGGATGTGTTCCTGGGCGCGGTGCTCTCCGATACGTTCGCTCGCCCGCTGTCACCAAAACTTCGGCCCGGCGGCTACGGCATCATGGGTGGCGCGGCCAAGGGCTTCGCCTCGCAGCCCGGCTCCATTGCCAATGTCACACCCACACCCTATCGCGAGCTCGAACGTTCCTTCAGCACCGGACGTTTGCGCGCCGATGTCGTGATGCTGCAGCTCGCGCCGTCGGCCGACGGCAGCCGGCTGAGTCTCGGCATGGCCAACGATTACGTGATCGCCGCGGCACGACGTGCACGCTGCGTGATCGCCGAGATCAACCCGCAGGCACCGTTTACGCCCAGCACCGAAGCCGACGCAGCCTCCCTGCGGATCGATTTCGCCGTGCGCGCAGCCACATCCACCGTCCAGTCGCCCACGATGACAGCGGAGGAAGCCGAGCGCCGCATCGCAGGCCATGTTGCGTCGGTTGTACCCGACCGCGCCACGATCCAGATCGGTCTCGGCGCGCTCCCGGATGCGGTCCTGGGGCTGCTCGCGAGCCATCGGGATCTGGGCCTGCACAGCGGCCTGATTGGCGACAGCGCCGTGGCACTGATTGAGTCTGGTGCGGTCACGAATGCTTACAAAGGGCTCGATAACGGTTTTACCGTCACCAACACGCTGGGCGGTACAACGCGCGCCCATCGTCACGTCCACGACAATCGCCAGTTCCTCATCCGCCCGGCCACCTACACCCACCATCCGGCCACGCTCGCTGCGCTCCATCGTTTCCACGCGATCAATTCGGCCCTCGAGGTTGATGTCACCGGTCAGGCCAACGCCGAACATGATGGCCGCGCCTGGCGGGGCGGCCTGGGTGGACTGGGCGATTTTGTTCGCACCGCCCGGCTCTCCGAGGGCGGTCGTGGCATCGTAGCGCTCGCCTCCACTTCGCGGGACGGCAAGCGCAGCCGCATCGTCGCGGGCACCTCGCGCGGCCAGGTCACCCTCGGGCGGGGCGATGCCGACCTCGTGATCACCGAGTGGGGGGTGGCCGATCTGCGCGACGCTTCGTTT
>SXGQ01893523.1_pt1 | contig 10369 bp, 5 predicted proteins | sample 3178371 | NCBI WGS metagenome assembly SXGQ01 (sample SAMN11356859, study PRJNA531348) | freshwater metagenome | isolation source: freshwater sample F1-20 | place: China: Fuxian Lake, Yuxi | collected 2017-12-25 | reverse complement strand
CAACTTGGCAGATTACTCCAGATGGCCCATTATTGACATTTGATCTGTCGTATATTTGAACTTTTGCATTTTGAGTTCTTACGGCTGATCCGTGGTCAAATCTTATGTTGAGTGTTGACTTATAATTTGGAATGTTTACTAACGGCAAAGAAGCGTCTGTGGTTCCACCGCGGCTAATTAAAGCGCCAGTTGCATTGACATATTTTACGTTGTCTATTTCTGCACCAACAGCTGTGCCATTTGCATCACATACAAAGGTTCTGTCTTGGTATTCGCCTATGCGAACACTGGCAAACGCCCCGCCGTTACCAAAGAATCCTATGCCAGAACCGTTTAGGTTTTGACTTCCGCTGTTTATTGCTCCTATACCCTCGTTTGCGTAAAAAGTGACTGTTGCCATACTGTATTATACACCAGGTCTCGCGATATTTGCAGTCCCATATTCCATTGGACTTTGTGTGGTGTGACCGTAGAAAGGCCATACGCCGCTTGCGCATCCGCCGTCATGAGCGTTTTCTACTTGAAAATAATATATTGGTCCGTAATTTGCAACGCCGTTTGGGTTTGGCAATCTGCGCGCCTCAACAATAGTACCACTGCAAACGGGCTGTACAGAAAATCCTCTTGGGTATGCGGACTTTGCAGTAAATGAAATGGCTGGTGATCCTGGTACGCCATTTGGCCAAACCTTGCTTGCGGATATTGAGTTTCCTGTTGCTGTAACTATGCCTGGACATATCATGCCTCTTTTACCGGGTGGATTCCCCATTTCAATTAAGTTTATGCATTGCACTTTTCTTGCGGCTATTGGTATAGAGGTGTCTTCAACAAACGCACCAAATGGGGTATTTCCTGGTTTGTCTGAAGATGGAATATTTCCACCACTAAATTGAACAATAACGCCTAGGTACAACCATCTATTGGGCATCCTGTCATTATTTTCGTAGTTGACTATATTGCCAAGTGGAGAAGCGTCTCCTTCTGAGAGTGGAGCAGGATAAGTACCGTCATATCCAAGTATTTTTATAAATACGCTGTTATATCCGGCCTGCTCGAAAACATATAATGGCTGATAATCATTTGCCGCAGGATCACTACCGGTATAGTTTTTCAAAACATTAATTGAGCGCATCTGCACAATCGTGCCAGATGGTATTTTGTGATAAATGCGGTCGTGTTGATTTGAAGACGCCTCAGCTAAATTTACTGCATAATTTTTTATAGTGTCAGAATCATTATATGATCTTGCCGGAAATGGAAACTCTAAACTATTAACAGGAAGATTTTTAGTTGTTGGGTCTGGCTTATTTATCTCATGAATTTCTATTTCGCGCCACCCGTATCTATTACAGAATATGCTATTGCCAGTGGATATGACGCCCGTGATTTCTGCTAGGAAAAAATGATTTGTTCTCCAAAGACCGTGCCTTGGGTCGTATCTTACGTCAAGCATGCCACCAACGTGGTGTGTTGGTAGTGATTCTCCACCGAGTGGGAATTTTGCACCGGCGGGATTCTTTGTGATAAATTTTGTTTGGCTATATTCTTTGGCCTGACCTTCTTGGCCGTTCAATTCAGCCAAATTAACGGCACCGGGAACTGGACGACCAAATATATCGTAACCCCAGCCAGCAATAGCTATAGGCCCGCTTAGTCCTATAAATCTGGCGGTAAATGGATTAATATCGCCAGGTCGTGCGCCCTGCGTAACCGGTCTGTTTCGCAAGTTTGACGGAGATGTGTCTCCGGGTACTAGTCCGTGTGTGTCCTTTGGTATTTCCATTTTATATTTTTGGTAGTGCTACCTTCTGATCAAATTCTTTGATTTCAAATACTGGTATATACTTGGATTCTGTTTCTGTTGGGGCTGCTGTTGAGGTGAATGTTACTGTCCCTCCGATTGGGATGCCATGTATACTTGGTATTATAGTTTCTGATGCCCTAAGTGTTTCCGGATATGCACCACCAACTGGAGTGAAAATTTCACTCAATCCAGCATAAGCAGAAGCAACGTATGCACCGCCAACGTCAGCGTTTACCATTTCTTTGATTGCCCCACCGGATATCAACGAAACGTTTGGTTTTTCTGAGCCAGGCGAAGTGCTGCACATTAAATAGCTGGTGTCAACTGATGTGTTTTTATCTTGTCCAGTAGTTATTACAGTTGCTGGTGTAGATTTAGATCTATCAATGTAAATAAACTTTTTGCCAGACTCTGGCTGATAATCTTTTACTATTGAATCGAGCTTTATAAACTCTTTCTTTGCGTCGGCCAGTCTAAATGTATTTGATCTTTCTGAGTCTATTTCTTGTTTTCTTCGGAATCCAGTTGGGCCAAAGAATGTTTTAAATCTATATGTCGTTGTAAATCCGCTGCTGCCGTAAGACAATGATATGTCTGCTAAATTTGACACAACAGCTCCACCGGAAGATATTTCATATCCAATTGAGTAGTCTGGCAAGCCAGCAACCGTTATAGATGCATAGCCAACGGTAGAAACTTGGCCAGAGGAATTGTCTGCAAGAATGTTTCCAGCAACATACATGTTGCCTATGTTCCCATAAGTCCACGGTGAAAGACTTGTATCTTCAATGACTTGAGTTGGTCTTAAATTGAAGTTTATATCTTTTACAGTACCGGCAAATGGGCCGTACTTTAAAAATCTCCATTTGAGAGGAACGGCTACTTTAAACCCAGCACCCATTCCAGGCGTGTATCTTCTCTCAGCTAATCCAATTTTTTCCTGCCAAATTTTAGACGAGCTGTTAATCATTTCCATGTATTTTTTGGCTGAGATTACTTTTGTAAGTGGTAGTATGTCTTCTGTTATTGCGGATATGGTATAATCGCTGTATAGCCAAGCCAAAAATTCTTGGGTTCCGATGCTTTTGTCTTTTTTAGTCGTCAAGGCTGGGACAGCGTTAAAAACAGAATCAACAGATTTAGTAGTTCCCAAAAGTCTTGGATTAGACTCTATAGCTGTTTGGTCTGATGAGTAAGAATAAGTTGTGAAATTTGCCACTCTAAATTCGTCAAACCCAACATTAAAAGGTTCGTTTATGGTGGCTACAAAATATCTTGGATCAAATTTGTATTGCTCAATAGATACGTCAGATCTAAGCAAATAACAATTTGATGTTGATGCTGGGGCGGAGGTGTTTGCCTTATTGATTTTTAGATACGAAGCAGGATCAAGATTTTCTAGTTTAGTCCCTGGCCTATTTACTGAAAGAGTACCGAAATCTATTTCGCAATACTGTCTAAAAAGACCCTGCTCATTTCTGAAGGCGCCGGAATCAGTATTAAGGTGCAGCCCATAAAGATTGTGCACAAGGCTATCATTCTGTGGGTCACTAAATTCCGGGGACGCATCACAAATTTCGTAAGTAAGAGGTATTTTTTTACCTGAATATGTGTAAGAGCCGGTGTTCGTGTTTGAGTCAGATCCACTTATGGAACTAAACGCTGGATCGTCGCCTATGAATCCAACAAAAACTTTACCGTAATATTCTTGGGCAACACGCAAAGTTGCTTGATAGCAGGCCTCTTTTAGCGCTTCCGTTTGTGGACTTGGCGTATATCCAGTCAAGAACGTGGTTGGTACATCTGAAAACGATGGAGCTTCTCTATTGAACGGTGGGGCATATATGCCCATTTTCATGGGTATTGCGTTCAAGTCGCCAAATTCTATTGTTTGGGTTGTTCCTGGGTGCGTTCCAGCTATAAATTTATTTTGGTGAAAAGCACTGTATGAAGTGTAGGTAATACCTTGCGTATACAGCTCTCTAAAAGCGTACCAGACGGCGGTGGCCCAGGCTTCTTTACTATGAAGTGCCGCTCTGAGTATTCTTTCTGTGGCAATATATCCTTGTTTTGATATGGTTGATTTTGTCTTTCTGTTTGTTGGATTTCCTACAGAAGAACCAACAACAGAGCCATTTGTCTTTGTTGATCTTATTGCACCAAGAGTCACAGTTGGTAAACCTGCAATAAGAGTCGAATCTTCTGAGTGTATACCAGAAAGATCAATGAATGGCTGGTCGCATATGTATCCATCACCACCAATATGATAAACTTGACTTAAATTTGTATTAATATGAAGTGTTCTTTTGTTATCGCCAATAAATATAGCTTTTGTTGGATCTGATCGTAGCTCTCTTCCGATTTCGTAAGATGAAAGTTTATCTGATAGAGAGCTTATAAAGTTGTTAATTGAATCGTTTGTTAGCGCATACTGATTTACTCTACTAATGCCACGAACAGATATTATTTTGTCGCTATCTGTTTCTAGAGATTCGCAAACAGCGTACCAGTCAATGTTATTGTCTTTTGCAACGCGATTTATAAAATCTTCAACACTTGCATTTTGTATTTGAACTCTGTAGTTTACTGGAATTCTAAGCGTAAAAGTATCATCAAAAACAATTTTGTATGATTTTCCATAGAAATTGTATTTTGGTTGTTGTAGTCTAGTGTCCAATATGTTGCGCCAAATCATTCCATCAGGTGTCCAGTTTGCCGCAATAGCATTTGCAAATGTGTTTAGGGGAGTGACTACATTGTATCCATCCCATTGTGTTGCGCCGCTATTAAATGCTGGGCAATGATCCGTTATAACTGGTATGTCTTTAAGAATTGATCTTGGATCTGTTAATTGAACATTGATTAGTCTTCCTGATGATGAATGCGTCCTTCTCCAGCTTGTAACTATTCCACCGAACTTAAAATTGCCATTTTGAAAAAGATGATAGCTTCCAGGATTACCAGAAAGAAATTCAAGGCCGCCTTTAATTGAATCTATCAACTCTGATTCTGTTTGTGAATAATCTAAAGTATCGTGCGCTTGGAAGTTTTCGCCAGTGTCTTCAACAAGCTGAACATCTAGCGTTGATGGAGAGCCATTAAATCCTAGGTTGCAGCTAAAACTAACAACTGAGCAGCCAAGAAATTTTATTGGTGAGTTTATAATTTGGTCTGCTGGCATTATAATGATCCTCCATCACCGGGCATTAGGGTTGTTGCATTGAAGGAATAGGTGCCTTTGAATATATCCAATGATTCATTGAATGATGTAAGCCAATAATGAGTTCCTTGTGTTCCTGTAGGAAATACATTGATTGTTGTAAGCAGTGTTTTTGCGTTACTTCTGTAAGTGGCAACAGAATTGAAATTTGCTTTAGTACCAGTTCCAATGACAAAGCTGGCTGAAATATTTCGTTTGGTTGTATTTGTTGTTTTTATATCTTGTATAACTGGGCCTGTTGTTCTTCCTGGAACTGGTATTTCTGCCACAAAGTTTTCTTTTGTGTTCTGATCTACATTAACATCAAAATCAATGAAAGGACTTCCTGAGAGGTCAAGAGTTTTTTCCTTAAACTCAGCTTCATAATTTACAGTTCCAGAACGACGATTTTCTGAAATCGTCATTCCATAAGGCCCATAGATATAACTCGATCCAGTTATATACGGGTTAGTTAAAGATCCAGTTTCGGTAATTCTCGTTTTTAAGATACCAAAATTATTTACTGCAATAATATTTTCAAAATAGTCTTTTGCTCTTTTGTACCCGGTGGGGCCTGGATGAACACCTTTTATTGCCCCGGCAACCCTGAAAAGTTTTTCATATCCATGAGACTGTCCTATTGCGTTTGGGCCACTGGCTCTTGAGGTCAAGGTTATGTTAAAGTCATCTTGCACACCGCTGCTGCTAGTTTTTATAAACTTCCAAGTCTGCTGTATTGAATAAGATCCGCCAAGCTGGTCTTGTTGCTCTGATGTTTGGTGTCCAACATATTCGTATCCACTTTTTGGAGCATACAAACTGTATGTGCCAATTGGGCTTAAAAGACCGGTTTCTGAAACCCGCTTTTCTACCCATGCTTGGGCTTTTCTAAATGGTGCAAAATTTCCGGTAGCCGCGTACTCTGTACCAAAGGCTTTGTAAGATTGTGCAGAAACTGTACGAGTTACAGTATACGAATTTTCAAAATCATTATCTGATGATACAGTTATACTGTCAGATGCTGACTTTAAGTTGAACCCATCAAATTGTGAAAAGGTTGGATTTGCTGGATTAAAGCCGTTTATCAAAACTTCATTGGTAATGATATTGATCGTGTAGTCTGTTTTTATTACATGTATGCCGTCAGCAAAAGAAACGCTTGCTATTTGTGGCTTGCATTTTAAAACAGTGGTCGTCTCGTCGTCTGTTTTAATCTCGAGCAGATATTCAGTAGCAACTTTACTTGTCGCTGTACCTGTATCTGGCTCACCAGGGTTTATTGTAAAAAGATCACGAAGAGCACGCTGCTTCTTTACTAGCGATCCAAATTTCTTGTCATCAGTGTTTATTGAAGTGTCAACTGCGTTTGCTGTTGCAAATGTTGTAAAAAACTGACCGGTCGGTCCTGGAGAACCTATATCTGGGAGAAGTGTTCCGTTAAGCGTAATCTCAAACTGCGAAGACAAAACCGTTCCATCTGATGTTCTAGTATAGTTTTCAGACAGACTGTATAGTGGTGCTGGGGTAATGTATTTACCGTTGTATAGTACTATTGCCATTTGTCTTTACCTCAGTATGTTCCGCCATCAATTATAGAATCGAGCGGTCCTGCACTCGAGCCTGCTATCGAAGAAGCTATCCTATTTCCATACCATGTAATTCCGTAGTCAAAGCTGTAAAACTCAAACGCATCAATTTGTGTTCCAGTGGCTGTTACTGGAGAATTTATTCTTGGCTTTGAGTATCCGCTAGCCCATTGATCTCTTGGCCAAATAATTGAAGCTGAAAAATCAACCTCTCTATTGCCAGCCGAATCCTGAACTGTAAATAGTGTTACTCTGTAATCACGCATGTAAGTAGATGGCAATCCGGTAGTTCCGCTAGCGTCTTGATCTTGAAATGGCGATTTTGAAATTGATATTTGAGTCAGCGGCTGATTCAAAATAACCTTTTGTGTAATGCCACTGGCTGGGTAAATAACGAATGAGCCAGTCGCGCTTGATCCTGTCGCGCTTACTTGATAGCCGCCAAAAGAAAAGCTTTCAATGGCCATATTTCTGATTGTTCCGTTTTGGTACAATCCAGAACCGGCCATGCTGATAATTCCACCATTAAATGTAACATCCCTGTTTGATCCAGCAACTATGACCTTATTTGATTCAACATCGCCATCAGACCCAGCTCTGTCAACTTTGTTTAGCTCTGAGGCTGTTGCAGTCAGCCTTGTTCCGCTGATTAGCAAAACTCCGTTTATATCAACACCGGTTGTGCATATTCTCAGTGCGGAATCAGTTCCGTTTCCTGCGGCAACAGCTCGCAGTGTTGTTGGCATGCCATTATTTGAGTTAGATATTTGAAGTATATCTTTGTATGTCTGACTCGGAGTTTGTCCTAAAAATGAAGTTCCCATGTTATTTTATACACCTCACTCTATGCCTGAAATATAAAGTTCTACTTCAAGACTTGATAACTCTAGACCGCCTATGAATGCTGTGGTTGTTCCAGTAGATGAAGCATATGCGCCAGATATTGCAATAGTTGTCGTGCCTGTCGCCACCTCATAGCCTTTAATAAATACCGTCCCAGTTGCGCTCTCAAATGCTGGTGCATACATAAAGGCAGTGGCAGAGCTTGTAATAATGCCATCGCCGCTAGCATACAGGAACAGCGGCATTTGGGCATTATAATTTCCGGTACTTGCACCGGACATAAAAACAGATGTGGACTTTGTTATATACGCGCCCTGCACACAGCTTGATGGTATTACTTGCCACTGCTCCAAAACTGAGCTGTTATACGTCTCCCACTGCTGCCTGAGTCCAACATCCCAAAGTCCGCACTGGTCCATTGCCGAAAGAACGAGCGTGGCAGTGCCAGTGGCTGGTGTTTCAACTGTACCAATGTACATAGGCATTGCGCCTATGCTTAGGCCGGGAGAGCCAGAGGCAAATATGGTTGCAGTACCACTAGAGACACCGTAAGCGCCATAAGTAAGAAGATTGGCGATTATTGTGCTCTGTGTTGCCATGTTATGGTGGGTTTACTGGAAATGCAAAGGAGGATATGTTGAAGCCTGCTGTATTAAGCGCATTTTTAATGTACTCACTTACCTGTGCGGCTACGGTGTTCTTGATGTTCTGAATGTCTTGCTCAGCGCTGGACAGATTAAATTTAAGGTTAATGTCGCTCAATCCCTCAAACTTAAATGTAATCGTATCTGGAACGCCCTCAAGTGCTCTCGCTAGTGTTTCTGCAGTCTTTTGAACAAGCGATGTTTGTTCTTGTATTACTCTGATTGACTCTTTTTGCAAATCTATTTGAGACTGCCCAATGCTGGTAAGTTCATTTTTAAGCTTTGTTATTTCATTAAAGCTATCTTTGATGCCTGTATTAAATCCAGTTAAGCTTGGGACAAGGGTTTGCCCAAGATTAATAAGATCACTTAGTTGATTTCCGGTAAAACCAAAGCCTTGCAATGTGGCGCCGCCAGCACTTTGTGCAAGGCCAGTTGCTCCCAAGAAATCCCCTGTTGCGCCAATTCTACGAGCAAAGTCTTCTGCTATTGCCTGCAGAGCTGGACTGTTTACTATTTTTTCTGGAGTCAAATCGTCTGGAGTGAATCCAGCGCTTTGCAGCTCGGAAGCAAGCCTTCTTAGATTATCCCTATTTTTCTCAATTTCTTGTCTTGCAAGAGCTTGATCGTCTGGTGTTCCACCAAATGCCTTGCTAACAATATCTTTGCTAAAACCAAGGCTCGCCTGCAGTTGACCTTGAACTATTTGAATCTGTTCAAGAACACCTTGTCTCGATGCGTCTAAATAATTTCCAAATTCATCAAACAATCTTGGTATGAGGGATTTGGTTTCATTGAAGGCCCTTGTCACATCCGCTATCAGCTTCTTTGGGTCCGTTTCTGACAAGTTAACTTGTCCAACAGCCAGCTGTCTTGATTGTATTATATTGTTTATAAATGAACCAAAGGCTGCTGGAGAAGATTGTGGGCCTGTTCTGCCACCTGGGGCGAACCCGCCGGTCGCAGTGTTTCGTGCAAATATAGCGAAGTTTTTTTGTACATTTGCTAAAACATCGCCAAGTCCAGCAAAACCACCGGCACCTCCAGTAAGCAGGCCTGTCGCAACACCAGGAAGCTGTGGTTTTATAGCACCAATTCCTGACCTAAACTGATTTTCGCTGATGTTACCACTTGCGCGATCTATTTCCAGCAGCTGCCTTTTAAGTGAGTCTTGTGTGCTTACTATTTGTTTTTGAACATCAAGCTGCTGAAATCTCTTTTGTGTTGCTAAGTCAGACAGAGCAACAGCATCTTTTAGATATTCGTTTTGCTCTTTAATTAGTTCGTTGATCGACGCTATTCTTGCTTCTCTTAACTTATCAATTCCAAAAAGCTCCTCGCCTACGTTTACCGCTCCAGACTTAGCAAGTTGTTCAAATCGTTTTTGAAGTTCGGATTCCCTGCCACGCAAATCCTGTGTTGTGTCATCGCCGGCTTTTGCTGCTGTTAGCGCTGCTTGCTGTGCTATGAATAGTGGTGGTGCGCCACCGGCAAATTTATCTGATCTGAACTGTTCAGCCAATGCATTTATTTGATCAATTCTGTTTTGAAGATCAGGTGTTACAAGTGGCTGAAGGCCAAAGTCAGAAAAAAGCTGTGCATCTGTGGTAAATTGAGAAAGCTCCGTTGTTCTTGGTGTAAAAGACCCTGTCCCGAATAATGAAGACAAGGCATCAGCACCAAGTGCATTTCTATCTCTTATGTTTTGTCGAAGCTGTGATGACCTGTTTACTTGCCCAAGAGATGCGAATATTCTTGCTGAAGAAAGCTCAAGCGTTTGGGCGTATGTATCTAGTATTTCGTCAAGATTTTGGGAGGCTCTTCCGATTCTGCCAAATTGTTTTACAAGAGCACCAAAAACCTTTTCTATTTCCGCGCCTTGAACTATTACACCTTCTGAAGGTCTTGACAGCAGTGTTTGAAGCTCTTTTTTGACAAACGCGTCAGCCTTGGCGCCAGTTAAGCCAAGGTTTCGCGCTCTTACAAAAGCGTTTCTTAGTGATTGTCTAAGCAGATCTACGGCTTGTGTTCCGCCGCCTTCTGGACTTACAAGATCTTTTACGGTTTCTGCTATTGTTTCGGCTGTAAGCGAAGGATCTGACTTTTTGATCAGATTTTCCAAAGATCCTGTTACGTTGCCTTCTCTCTTAATTATTAGAGAAACTAATGCGTCTATTCTTTGCGGAAGAGCATTTGGGTCTAGAAAGAACTTTTCAATGTTTGGGCCAAGAGTTGGAACTCCACCAGCAGCTATTTTTCCAGTTGATATAAATTCCGCTGTGAGGTTTTGTCT
>SXGQ01734573.1_pt1 | contig 10369 bp, 9 predicted proteins | sample 3178371 | NCBI WGS metagenome assembly SXGQ01 (sample SAMN11356859, study PRJNA531348) | freshwater metagenome | isolation source: freshwater sample F1-20 | place: China: Fuxian Lake, Yuxi | collected 2017-12-25 | reverse complement strand
TGGTCTACCAGTGTCGTTGACGCTAACGATGTTGTGACTGCCATACTGCTTGCTGGCAATCAGCCAAGCGTTCTCAGGTGTATCAGCATAGATCAATGTCTCTGCTGAACTATTGTCGCTGAGTACAACTACGATACGGTATGGATGTAGTGCGGGTTGTTTGAATTCGTTGAATCGCATTCAGTATTTAGTTGATGAGGCCTCAAGCGATGATTGACGACTGCGAATAAGTCGTGGTACCGTTAGGATGCATCAAGAGACAGGACTTCGGTCCTCGCCAACCTGCCGACTCGGGCAAGGTGGTCGCCGCCAAAAGCGGGATGTGGCTGATTCAGGCAACGAAACGAGCCAAAAAATCAGCAACTTAGTAACGAGCCTGACTCGTGATGCGGTTCATTTCCACCACAGGAGCCGCATATGTCAGACATCTACGAAGGTATCGATCTCGGGTTTTGCCCGTTGCCTAGGGTCTTCCCAATGACAGCAGAAAGGTTACTGCTTTCACGGGTAAAGGGAACATGGCGTCGTGACATTCTCGAGATGGCAGTCGAAGAGGACCGTCTACTAGAAGTGGACCCATTTTTTACAGCCGTTTCGCTAAGTGACGAAGATAGGAAAGCGCGGAGTGCCGTTCATCCGAGTTTCATGGGCGGTGAGTACCTACCCGACTTTGAAGATGACGAAGTTGAGGTTGCGCGGATAGAACTCGCCTCTGTTACAGGCGATGTGATTAGTGTGCGTGGAAGCCAAACCAAGGACGGGTTTAGGTATCGAGTGGTTGATGAATACGACAATGAGTTCTTGGTTGATCCCAATGAGATCACCGTCGATAAGCCGTTATGTCTTGGAGACTTTGGGAAATTCGTATGCCGAGCCGCGAATATTGCGGAAATTGTCTCGTCAAATGAGTTTTCTGATGCGCGAGAGGCAAAGGCGTTTTTTCGCGTAAAGTCGACTTTTTATCCTCAGTTCTCAATGTACCTGTTGCGAACGATAGATCACCTACTGCCGCAGCCAGACGTTGATGCTGAAACTGATGCCACTGAGGGTGAGTAGGAAAATGAGGCGCGAGGATGAAGGTTCTACGGCAAGTCGCGCGGTGCGAGGAACTCCACCCAATACGATCTAACATTCCGAAAGAGGGCGTATCGTTCTTTTCTCGCGGCCAAAAAGACGCCGTGGGTAGCGTATCTTGCAGAACTGGTAGGTTGGTTGGAATTCTGTAACATATTGATTCGTATATGTTTATTACATGAAGACAGGTTGCGTATCGCCTCCTAAAAAGGTGTCAAGATTGTATCTTGCATTTACTTACTCGTCAGCGCTAGTATTGAAGTATTAGTTTTTTGCGTAAGCCTCATCTTTGGAGTTCTGTCATGAGTGAATCAGACTCGAAAAAGAAGCGCTCGTTCCTCACTGGAACCGCCGCACTCGTCGCCACGCTTATCGGAACGGTTGGTGCCGCAGCGCCACTGCCTGTGGATGCAGGTTTGTCGACGGTGGCCGATCAGCCGACAACGGAGTTCGTAATCGAGCCTTCAGTCGAGTCCGTAAGCGAACTCGCGGGACCTCACGCGCAACATCGCAGTCATAGTAGCCACCGCAGTCATAGCAGCCACTCAAGTCACAGCAGCCATAGCAGTCACTACTCCTCGTACGGCTCGCGTTGATTTTTAGGGCGCTTCCGTATCAGGGTTTGTTTGGCAGCCGATACAAATGACGGCGGATGCGAGAGGCTTCTCGCTGAAAATCGAAAAGGCGATTTACGACCTCGACTGCGTTCAGCGCGTAGCAGCGACACTCAGCAATTTGGCGGCTTTTAATTTTAGTGAGGCATCGGAAACCGTTACGGTTCTGATCAGCGTTCGCTCGCCCTCAACTCTGACGGACAAGGACATCGGAGACCGATTTCTAGTCGAGTTGTTAGACCAGCGACTTCGGCAGCAGGTGGCTGTCGAGACTAGAACTGAGCGCGATCTTGTGCTCGCTTACGCGTTCTCTAACACAAAAATCGTCGGCTAACCGTCATGCTGCCAAAGGCTTTTGGCAGTTTGGAGACGTATCGATCTTCGGAAAAGGCGGCGTACCGCCTTCTGCCACTTCGCTTCACACGTCTTGATGACGTTCGTTACGTCGTCTCGAACATCGTTGGCGAGTTCCACGTTTTAGACCGCGCTACGTTAGAGGCGCTAATCAATCATCGTCTCGAGTCAGGATCGCCAATTTACGACGATCTAAAAGCAACGCACTTCATCTACGACAATGACACTAAAGTTGCGCATCGGTTACTCGGGCTAAAGTATCGAACAAAGCGCGCTCGATTCCCTCACTTCACTGCGCTGCACATGTTCGTCGTAACGTTACGTTGTGACTACACCTGTAAGTACTGCCAGGTCTCGCGTCAAACTGAAGATAAAAATGCTTTTGACATGACCGCCGAAGCAGCGGAACGAGCCGTTGAGCTCGTATTTCAAAGTCCATCGCCTGCGATAAAGATTGAATTCCAAGGCGGCGAGCCATTGCTGAATTTCGAGCGGATAAAGCAAGTGGTGACCCTTGCTCTCGAGAAAAATAAACTTTCTAAGCGATCTCTAGAGTTCGTAATCGCAACAAATCTCTCATTGCTCTCTGATGAAGTAATTGAGTTTTGCGCTGCAAATAAAATATATCTGAGCACTTCGCTAGACGGCCCTGCGGACCTACACAATGCGAATCGCCCTCGTCCAGGTAAAAACGGTTATCAACTGACTGTGGACGGGATCACGAAAGCGCGAGCGCGGCTCGGCGTTGATAGCGTGTCTGCATTGATGACGACCACAGAACGTAGTTTGTCGCGAGTGAAAGACATCATCGACGAATATGTACGTCTGAGATTCTCATCTATTTTCCTGAGACCGTTGTCGCCTTACGGTTTTGCTGTCAAGACAGGACAAGCGGCACTTTATGACTCAACTCGGTGGTTAGAGTTCTACAAAGAGGGGCTCCGCTACATACTCGATCTAAATAAAAACGGCTATCCAATTGAGGAGTCTTACAGCGCTATAGTTTTACGTAAGCTATTAACACCTCAAGCGCCAGGCTACGTCGATCTTCAGTCACCTGCGGGTATCGGTATAAGCGCAGCGGTGTACAACTATGACGGCGCCGTTTACGCGAGTGATGAAGGAAGAATGCTAGCGGAGATGGGTAGCGAACGTTTCAAACTCGGCAATGTTATGACCGATACCTATGAAGACATATTCGCGTCAGAGCAGTTGCTGTCCGCCCTAGAGGATAGCTTCGCTGAAAGCTCACCAATGTGCTCAGAGTGTGCCTTTGTCGACTACTGCGGCAGTGACCCTGTTTACCACTTTGCCACTCAAGGGCATGTAAATGGTAACAAGGCGAATAGTGGATTCTGTAGCAAGAATATGGGCGTTTTCCGCCATCTGATTACGCTCTTGGAGGACTCCCCCGATGATCGCGAGATACTATTGCGTTGGGCTTGGGGGCGGTAGCGATGCTTCAGCTCAGCTCACGGAAAAACACGCCGCTTACCCACCAGACTTTTGACGGGATAAGAATCCTAAGAGTCACTACAAACCCGAACTACCCGTTGGCGCTGCGGGATGATTCTTGTCTTATCGCAGCAATGATTGCAAAGGAGACGCCCGTTGGGTTCGGTGCGTACCTCTTAACATCCGCCGATAACAAACCTCCATCGGCTTCTTACGAAAACTGTTTTTCGGTCGATCCTGCGCTTACATATCTCACAGATGGGGACGTTATTCGGATTTCAAACTCTGGTGCTATTCACGTCATATACCGACGGAATGCTAACGCAAATTCACTACTGGTGACGGAGCGATGTAATAGCTTTTGTGTGATGTGCTCGCAACCACCGAGGGACGTCAATGATGATTACCTTATTGACGAGTACCTTGCAGCACTTCCCTTAATAGACCGAAGCACTCACGAAATAGGGATAACTGGTGGCGAGCCGACATTGTTGGGCAGTCGCTTTCTTCAGCTCGTAAGCGCGATCAAGTCGAACTTACCCGACACGGCGCTACATATCCTCACAAACGGAAGAAATTTCGCCAATCCTGCGTTGGCCACCAAGTTAGCAGAGATCAACCATCCAGACTTGATGTTGGGAATTCCGCTTTATTCCGACGTTCCATCAATTCATGACTTCGTTGTGCAGGCCGATGGGGCCTTCGACGAGACCGTCGAGGGTATTCTTAACCTCAAGCAGCGCCGCATCCGAGTTGAGTTGAGAGTGGTGATTCATCGTTACACGTATGAGCGACTACCCAAACTCGCACACTTTATTTCAAGAAATCTACAGTTTGTTGATCACGTCGCACTCATGGGACTAGAGGCAATGGGGTTCGGTCGAACAAATTATCACGATCTTTTCGTTGACCCCATGGACTACCAACGCGAACTTCTTGACGCGACGCTGATACTCGATCAGTCAGCAATTCGTACATCAATTTATAACCATCAACTTTGTGTCGTCCCGCAAAAAGTGCGGCGGTTTGCGGCGCAGAGTATCTCGGATTGGAAAAGAGAGTATGTCGGATCTTGTGCCGAATGCGCCGTAAGGAAGGAGTGCGGCGGGTTTTTTTCGTCTGTCATTGGAAAACAAAGCCGCGGAATTCAACCGATTAAGGATCATGTATCCGTCACATGATATGAAAAACTCTAAGGCTTCAGATAAGTCGTTTGGGCTGCTCTTGTTCTTTATGACCGCGGTTCTGGGAATAAACAGCGTACTAAAACATCACGCTATCCTCTCGACCATGTGGTTCTTGTTATCGCTAATATCAATCGTTCTTGCTCTCACTCGTCCAAAAGTATTCCGAGGAATGAAGGAAGCCTGGCTCTGGATTGGGGAAAAGCTACGAATCGTTGTCAGCCCTGTGGTGCTCGCAGTAATATATTTTGTGGTGATCACGCCAACAGGATTTCTTTCAAGATTATTAGGACGTGATGCCCTAAGATTGCGATGTCGCGGTCTCGGCACATATTGGGAGGACCGACGCCATTGCGATCGATCGCCAAGCTTATTCTTCAAGCAGCAGTTCTAGTTTTCAAATGAGCCTCCTTCGTGAGTTAGTAATGTTTCTTCGCGCCAGAAAAAAACTGTGGCTGTTACCAATAATTATTCTAATGGTCGCGCTGGGCGGACTGATGATAGCGGCGAACGGCTCAATTTTCGCCCCGTTCATCTATACACTTTTTTAAGTCATGCGAATTCTTGGGATTTCTGCCTTCTACCACGACTCTGCGGCATGTATGTTGGTAGACGGGGTTATTGTATGTGCAGCGCAAGAGGAGAGATTTACACGTGTTAAGCATGACTTTGGATTTCCCGCTCAGGCCATACAGTTCTGTCTTAGGGCGACTCGCACATCGCCGAAAGATATAGACCATGTAGTATTTTACGACAAACCGATCCTGAAGTTTGATCGCTTACTAGAGACTTTCCTAGCATTCGCGCCCAAAGGATTTCGCAGTTTCTCCAAGGCGCTGCCAGAGTGGGTCAAAGATAAATTATTTCAGAAGACGACCCTTTTAGAAAACCTGCGCAATCATGTTGATCCGCGCGTCGACTGGGAGGATCGGCTTGCGTTTTCGGAGCATCACTTAAGTCACGCCGCCAGCGCGTTCTTCCCTTCGCCGTTCGCCTCCGCCGCTATCCTAACTATGGACGGTGTCGGTGAGTGGACGACCACCTCCATGGGGTTCGGCACAGGTAATCAAATCAAAATACAGCGTGAAATCAAATTCCCGCATTCAATCGGTCTAATTTACTCCGCATTTACGCAATATCTCGGCTTTCGAGTCAATTCAGGCGAGTACAAAGTTATGGGTCTCGCCCCGTATGGAGTGCCGCGTTATGCAGAGTTGATAAAAAGAAACTTAATAGATGTGAAAGAAGATGGTTCATTTTTTCTCGACATGAGCTACTTTGATTTTTGCACAGGTTTGACGATGACGAATCATCGTTTTCACGAATTATTTGGTGGAAACCCGCGTGCACCTGAGAGTAGGCTCGAGACGAAGCATTTCGACATCGCGGCATCGATACAGTGTGTGACTGAGGAAATAGTAATCGCTTTAGGGAGGTCAGTCGCCAAGGAAACGGGCGCGAGGCATATCTGTCTTGCAGGTGGTGTCGCGCTAAATTGTGTGGCTAACGGAAAGTTAGCGCGACAAAAGATTTTTGATCGACTATGGATACAGCCAGCTGCAGGAGACGCGGGCGGAGCGATCGGTGCCGCTTTGGTCTTTTACCATCACGTGCTTGGGATGGGGCGTAATCCAGATCCGTCAGACTCGATGCGCGGGGCACTACTCGGTCCTTACTACGACGAGGAGGACATAATTCAACGATTAGAGGCAATTCAGGCGCGCTTTGTCGCGCTTCCAGAAGAAGAGCTTATAGATCGAACGGCAAAGGCCCTAGCATCTGGTAGCGCTATTGGCTGGATGAATGGTCCGATGGAATTTGGACCTCGTGCGCTCGGCGCCCGCAGTATTCTTGCGGACCCGCGCTCGCCAAAAATGCAGTCGCAACTCAATCTGAAGATTAAATTCAGGGAGTCGTTTCGGCCATTCGCCCCGAGCGTAAGAGAGGAAGATGCGACGGATTGGTTCGACATTACGGAGCCGAGTCCATATATGTTGCTAGTTAGCGACGTCACCGCCCGAAGGCGATTACCGCACGCGGACGAAAAAAACAGGTCTCTCGAAGGGCTTGAGAAGCAACGCATTCCGCGTTCGGTAATTCCTGCGGTCACCCACGTCGACGGCTCGGCTCGAGTTCAAACTGTTAGTCGCAATAGGGATCAAAAATTTCATTGTTTGTTAACACGATTTAAGGAGCTCACAGGGTGCCCTGTTCTAGTTAACACCTCATTTAACGTACGAGGCGAGCCAATCGTTAACACACCAGAAGATGCCTTTCGCTGTTTTATGGCGACCGAATTAGACGTGCTTGTTATCGGTAATTGCTTCCTGAGAAAGGGAGATCAAGATGTGGGATTGTGTTCCGCATCTAATCAAAACTACCCGTTAGACTGAAAAAAGAACACCCGATGTCACCGCTCGGTAATCAGCAAAAAAAATGGTTGTTTCGCGCCGTATTAGTCGTTCTTTTGGCATCTTCGATCATGGTCGCGGAGTACGTCGCGGGTGTATTCGAGAACGTCAATCTTGTACGTTCGGAAAGTAGACGTTTCGTGGCCGAGGCAGTGCCTTTACATACATACACCGAACGACTTCGGCCAAATTTAGAAGACGAGTTCATCACTGATCAGAACGGTGTAGAGGGAAAACGACTTTTTAGAACGGACTCGTTCGGTTTCGTATTAGGACCAAAAGATGTTCGTCACAAAGATTCCGCCGTAAAAATATTGTTTCTAGGGGGGTCGACGACAGAGAATAATGAAGTAGATGAGCCATATCGATTCCCGTTTCTCGCCGCGTTTCAGCTGAGCAAGTTGACTCAAGCAAATTTCGAGGGGGTTAATGCGGGTGTTCGAGGTCATACGTCCTACGAAAGTCTTAATCTATATCTCAATCATCCATCGCCCAGTATCCGAGAAGCATCCATCGTTGTTGTAATGCACAACATAAACGATCGATTACGGCTTACATTAAATGAGACATATAGGTCGCCGTTTCTAAGTGCGCCAGAGGCGAGCGCGGCGGGAGTTAAGGATGCAGTGCAAGGGGTTGCTTACTCCGCATGGGACTGGGGTCGACTGGGCAGTAATATACTGTTTCTGGTCAATACCGTCGTGGAGAAGTTCGCCTATTCAGCTTCTGAAAGTGGAATCAGGGTCAATGAGCGAGCGCTCGAGGCGTACTCAGGTGTAGCGCTACGCCGCAAAAATGAGTTTGAGCAGAGTATTAAAAATATAGTCGCCGTGATTCGAGCGAATAAGCAAACACCCGTACTGATGACACAACCTTTGGGGCGGGACTCAGTAGATCAGGATGAATTCAACGACGTAGTCCGCAAGGTTGCAAGAGACGAGTCGCTTGCGCTGATTGATCTGTCGCGTGAAATCATGGACATTCCAGAGCGACAGATGCTTTTTTACTCGGACGACATCCATTTTAACAATGCGGGATCAAAATGGGCGGCGGACGTGATCGCGCGTAGTTTGCTGGGAGTTGTCGGCGGGGGTATCGTCAATAAACCCGCGGCACAATTGAGATGTCGCGACTTGGTGGTCAATAAGAACTCACTCATCTCGAGTCCGCTTTACAAAGACGTGCTTCGAGGGCGTTATCCGAGTTTTGATAAATCAGAGAACAGAATTCTATTTCAGCGCAATACGTCCGACGAGAGTGAAATAGTAATATTCGATCTCCAACTGGGCGCTGAGCGCGCCATAGCGACCAGTCGAGCGCCAACGGTGCTTGAGCATCCGACGTGGGTAGATGGCGAGCGGGTAGTGTACACACAACGATCTGGCGAGGATCGACGACTGATAGTTTTTAATCTTGGAACGGGAAAAAAAAGCCCCCTCTTAGCTAATCAAGAGCTTCAGGGCGCGATCGCAAATGTTGGACCCGACGGAACTATCTATTTTGCAGGATACCGACAATCGGACCAAAAACCGCCTGTGCTATACAAAGTAACACTGGATGGTCGCTCGCCCGCACCGTTGACGCTCCCTGGTAACGAAAGCTGGCGACCCTTCGTAAACGGATCGCGAGAGATCTATTTTATTAACAATGAGACTGGTATCTATCAAGTTTATGTAAAGACGGACGGTGACCCATTAGCTGCTAAGCGACGCGTATTCCCAAGTGAGTACGAGCAGTGGGATCCAGCAGTTTCGACTGATGGCAAGACGCTAGCGTTTGCGCAGCGCGAGGGCGGGAACTTCGACCTGTTTACGTACCAAATGAGTGAGTCCGTATCTAAGCCCGTTCGGGTAGTCGCAAGCACCGAGGATGAGTGGGATCCGCGGTTCAGCCCGAGCGGCCAGTACATGGTTTACGCGGCAACATCTCCATATGGAGATCAGATCCGAGTGACTTGCGTCGCTCCGTCGGCCCGACCTTAATCTCCTGCAATGTCGAAGTCGAATTTATGGACTGGAAAGAAAAGGTCCAGCGCCTCTCGACACTGGACCCAATGACGACTTCTACAGTCTGCGTGCAAACTTAGCCACCCTTTGTTTTCAACCACGTCATAGCATTTGCTCGATCGCCCTTGGTCCGCGCCGTCACGTCAGAACAGTCCCATACAATCCCATTGTTCGAGATTAGAAACAGGGACTGGTGAATTGTCTTGTACAAAGCACGCCCAGAAGTCATTCGCCAAGTTTTGCGCCCGCTCGTCAAGGTTTTTATTTGGATCGTGCGCCCATGTCTTGATGTACTTAGCTTCTTCTCGCATGTCTAGAAGTTTTCGACGGTCACTATTAGTCGTGCGAACGACTCGATCAAATTTAACAGTCGGGAGAAGTGCGCTTATCGCAGAGGAATTCTGTACCTCGACGATGTACATATAGTCATAGTGTCGTTCCATTCGGCTAACTAAAGCGCCAATAATTATGCCATCGGGTAGCTCGTCCTCGCGGGTATGCCAACAGTCTTCGCAACCATCATCAAGCTCGATAGTGGCGATATTCAGATCTCTTTTCAGGTTACTTGGTATTTCGTCGATATCGTCTGAAAAAAGAAAGTACGTTTCAGTAGATATGACGGAACTGTTGTCATTTATATCAGGAGCATAGCAATGCATTATTGCGGTGAGGTCGATTGTCTGCACTTCTGCTAGCTCAGGATACACACAGTCTTTCGCACAAGCTAATGCGGCGTCCGCGTTATCGAACGGACCAATCGTTTCTGGTCGATACCGAGTGACATAGCGGTGAGCCATATAAATATTGCTCGGAAGTACCTCGGGATTGCTCTTAATCACTTTGTTACAATTTGTTTTCATATGAGTTTCGCTCTTCATGATTAAGCAGCAAGCTGAGACTTAATGTCTCGCGTCAGTTTAGTAAGCTCATCTGACTTTCCATAGCGCGCCTCTGTATATAGTGCAAAGACTAAACGACTAACATTTTCGTCTGCTAGTGCGTAAACAATCTCAGCAATAGCCTCTGACCCACGACGTCGCGCGACGCAGACGATAAGTTCGTCGTCGTTTCGGTTCGTTGTGTAGCTCTGAGATGCGATTGATGCTTCGGACTGTTTGACTGTGTTGTCGATCGACTCACAGACAAACGTCTCGTCATTGGATGCAATAATGTTGCAGTAGCACTTTTCATCAGTGCAGATGTCCAAATGCTTGTGTGTCGACGGCGGAACGTCATCAGTGCTATTTGAGGCAGTATTGCTGTCGTCTGAC
>SXGQ01375078.1_pt1 | contig 10369 bp, 23 predicted proteins | sample 3178371 | NCBI WGS metagenome assembly SXGQ01 (sample SAMN11356859, study PRJNA531348) | freshwater metagenome | isolation source: freshwater sample F1-20 | place: China: Fuxian Lake, Yuxi | collected 2017-12-25 | reverse complement strand
GGCAGTATGCCTGCGATTGCGAAACGCAGTGCGGCGATGAACTGAAAGACGAGGACTACTGCGGTTGGAAGGCAAAGCAGCTGCTGGGATATTGAAAACAAAGGATGAGGAACATGAAGGTCAAAGAATACCGGGAGCATCTGGACAGCACCCTAAAGAACCTGAACCGGCAGGATATGTGGGACAAGTGCTACCTCGTCTCTATGCAGGGGCTGCTATCTAACGCACCATCGACGCCTGCTCTTATGGCTGCATCAGCTGCTCAGTATGCCGATGCAATGGTCACAGAGTGGGAGAAGCGCAAATGATGGAAAAGCCAGAACTTTTCATCCTAACGAATGAGGCGTTGAAGGATGCAAACGTCCACGAAATATATGCGACGTTCTGCGAAATGGCGAAAGTGGGGATTGAGAAGCCGCCAGTAGATCACCTTGTCATATTGGTCGATATGGATGTTTTTATCGGAGACTTCTATGACGATGACGATAATGGCCGAACCGAGGGGATATACAAAGAGATCAAAAGGCTGTACCCGGACTTAGGTCTGGCGCTGAAAGTACGCTATGTGAAAGAAAGTTCAATGGTGTCTTTTAGTACTGCATTTATGAACATGAAGACGTTTAAAACTAAAGCACCGTTTTCTCAGATTGTAGAAAATGGCGAAGGCCAAGGGTTTTTGCAGATTTATCGCGCTCTGATTGTTTTATTGGCGACAAGGAACGTCGAAAAAGAAAGGGTGATGAATACATCAACATCCAAGTCACACAGGTCGAGGGTTGCCTCAAAGAATTACAGCTACACGACCACTCTCCGGGTTGGCGCAATAACCAAGAACTATGTGTCAAACGGAATAGGCTCACCAATGCGTCCGCACCTGCGTCGTGGGCATGTGAGACATCAGCGCATTGGTGAGGGAAGAAAGGAGACGAAGAAGATATTCATCTCACCCGTCTTCGTGAACGCGGACAAGGGGTGGATCGATAGCCAGAGGAAGGCTTACGTGGTTAAGAAGTGATGAGGCTGCCATGACAAGCAAACATCTCACGTACCTGCGCGAAGTGCTGGAGCATGACGCTATTGGATTTGGCGAAGACTTCCAATTTCAGGATGCCGTTGAGCATCTTGAGGCTTTGGAACATGCCAGCGAGCAGTATCGCAAGGCTATGTCAGAACAAGCGAAGCGCATTGAGCGACTGGAGGCGGCGCTGCGTCATGTTGTTTATAACGATCAGATAGACGCCTATGGTCCATCTGGCTGCGCTAGCCTTGATTTAGCCCGCGATATACTGGAGGGGAAAGATGGATGATCTTGTGAAGTGTCTGCGTGGAGATAGTGTCTCGCAAGAAAACTTATGGACGATGTGTGGCGCTGCCGCCGACCGCATCGAGCAACTGGAGGCGGCGCTGCAAAGGATCGCGCAGCATGACTTGCAGGCGATTGCGATGGATGCGCTTCGACCGGGGGAGCGCGTGCCGCTGGAGGGGAAAGATGACTGACAATCTTGTGGCGCGGCTGCGTGAAATAAAAGACTGGTGGCGTGAGCCGGGGCGAATGGCGGAGCAAGCCGCCGACCGCATCGAGCAACTGGAGGCGGCGCTGCGAGTAATCTGCGATGGCCCGCGCGATGCTGACAAATCTTATCCTGAATTGCTTGCGGAAGTACGTTGTGAAGCCCGCGCTGCGCTGGAGGGGAAAGATGGCAAATGATCTTGTGGCGCGTCTGCGCATGGATATTGAACCAAGCGAAGGAGATATGGAGGCTGCCGCTGACAGGATTGTACAGCAAAACAACCTGATCCTTATGGCATTTGGACTGCTCTGGCACGATAAGCACAACCAAGCTCGACGCCTCCTTGCGGATGCCTTGTCAATGGACGAGCGTGGCAGAGGAATTGAAATGTCGCGGCAATACGATGACAAATACGCGCCCGACGAAATCCCGTTACCGGGTCCAATTGGAAAGGCCATTGAAGCATTGGAAGAAGCAGCGAAGCAAAGCCAATGGTGGTCGCATGATGAAGGCGACACCGAATGGGTAAAATACCGCGCTGCGTCTGTCATGCTTACGCACTGGGCATCCGGGTGCGGAAGGGAGCCTAAAGATGGATGATCCAATCATGATTGATACAATCCGACAGCGGATCGCAAATTCAGAACCATGTTTCATTTATGAAAATGAAGCGTTGATGTTGATTGCGCGCATTGAACAACTGGAGGCGGCGCTGCGTGAAGTGATAGAGCTTTCACGGATGCGATCACCACATGCTTGGTCTTCAGAAGCGGATTACTTTCGCATCGCCCGCGCTGCGCTGGAGGGGAAAAATGGCTGACGATCTTGTGGCGCGGCTGCGCGTGTTCCACGAATACGTCGCAGACAAAAGCTCATTTATTCTTGAAGCCGCAGCCCGCATTGAGAAGCTGGAAAAACAATTCGAAGAATTGCTAGTCCAGAATAACCGCTTGGAGGATTTCATCACAAATGATTGCGTCCTACGAACAGAGGCCATGCTCCGCATGGAGAAGTTCAAGGAAGAAATAATGGATGTGCTGGAGGGGAACAACGGTGGACAAGATTGCCAATCTGATTGATGTGCCAGCATATATAGACGAGACTGGAAAAAAATATGGTCAGCTGCATGTCATTCGCTACGTGTCATCAGCGCAGGAAGGTCGCAGGCGCAATGCGATGTTCGAGTGCGTCTGCGACTGCGGCGAGATCATATTGGTCCGAGGTCAGAAGCTGAGAAACGGTGGCGTGACGATGTGTCAGGCCTGCTATGCCAAGAGCAAGGGGGCATAAATGGAAACCTGTTTGAGTTGCAAATACACCACCGGGAAAGACGGTGGATCACTGTCATGCCAGCGGTATCCGCAGCAGTTGCGTGTCGCCCGCTCTTATTGGTGCGGAGAATACAAGGCCGATCCCAACTATACGATCCCTGCAAAGCGGTCGAAGGAGCGGCTAACTGCCAAACCCTACGGCCAGTCTGAAGGTGGAACCCTAGATGTCTAAGGTCGCAAAGATCAAACAGTTCATTGATGCAGAGCGAACGCGGCAAGGCTTGTCGCAGCGAGAACTGTGCAAATTAGCTGGCGTGTCGTCTGCTACATATGGCTCCTTCGTGAACAACCGAACCAGCGGCAACATCGTGACCATGCTGGCGTTCTGCGATGCTCTTGGGATCAAAGTAGAACTGAGGATCACATGATCCTCGCTATTGACCCGGGAGCCTCTGGCGCACTGGCTTTCTTCAACCCAGAGGCAGGGACGCTGGAGATCATCGACACGCCTGTGGTGCAAGTGAAACGGGGAACTAAGACGAAGACAGAGATCAGCCCGCAGATGATGAGCGCGATCATCCGGGCGCGTGATCCCAAGATCGCCATCCTCGAACTGGTCGGCGCGATGCCGGGGCAGGGGGTGTCAAGTATGTTCCAGTTCGGGCGGGGGGTCGGTATGTACGAGGGCGCGCTTGCTGCCTTGCAAGTGCCTGTCACTTACATCACGCCGCATGGATGGCAGAAAGCAGTGAACGCACGATCTGGGAAAGACGGGAGCAGGCAACGCGCAGCAGAACTGTTCCCTGCTTATGCTCACCTGTTTGCTCGTAAGAAGGACGACGGGAGAGCGGATGCCGCGCTGATGGCGTGGTGGGCGGCGACGAGATGAGGATTACATGGCTCACGAACATATAAATGCCGAGGAGTTGTCTTGGCGACTGCTTGAGACAATAGAACCAGTTGGCCCTAAAGATGGGCTGACAGCACTTCAGATTGCACTTGGCAGCGCGATCATCTGCTCGTCTAGCAATCAACTGGAAGCGATGAGAAAAGTGCAGTGCGCCATTGAACATATGATGGCGATGGTTGACGAGTATCCAAACTATAAGAAATGCCACTGGGAACACGAAGACTAAGCATACAATCTGGATGAGGATCACATGCAAAACGATTACTTCAGCCTTGAGGCGTTGTCCGCCTCTGGAGCAAAGGAACTCCTGCGTTCACCTGCTCACTATCGCCACTGGAAGGACAATCCAAAAGAGCCCACTGCCGCGATGGTTTTCGGAACCGTTGTACACGCGCTGATCTTGGAGCCTGACTGGCCGGTTGGTCGTATCGTCTCGATCAAAAAGGAGAACTGGACAACCAAGGAAGGCAAGATCGAGAAGGAGCAACTGCAACGCCTCGGCCTCCCTATTATCAGCGAGCAGGACTTCGACCGTGCGCTGCGTGTTCGAGAGGCAGTGATAGGTCACGATGGCGTGTCTGAGATGCTGGACGGGACGCAGCGTGAGAAGAACTACCAGTGGACAGGATACTCGGCGAACGTGGCTTGCAAGGCAGGCGTCGATGCCGTGGGACCAGCTGGCATCATAGACATCAAGACGACCATTGACGCCTCGCCAGACGGGTTCGCCCGCCGCATCAGGTCGCTGAATTATCACTTGCAGGCTGCGCACTACATCGACGGCGTGTCGCATGTTGATGGAGTTATGCACAGTTTCACGTTCATCGCCGTCGAGACTGCGCCACCATATGCAGTGGCTTGCTACCAGTTGGACCGCAATGCCTTGTCAGCTGGTCATGCAACGATGGATCGGATCGCATCAGTTTACGCACGCTGCCTTGCTTCTGGCGAGTGGCCTGCGTATCCGTCGAGGTCCACTGTTCTCTCGATCCCAAACATCAATGAGATGGATGGCGTCGTTGTAGAAGCAGAGGACTTCTAACCTAGCCGTCGGGGGGACGGCAAACCCTGTAAACGTGAAAACGAGGAAAACATGGAAAACGCAAACACACGCATGGTCATCCGCAATGTCCGCCTGACCTACATGCACATCTTGGAGCCGCGTGCTGCCGCTGAAGGCGCGGAGCCGAAATACAGCCTGACGATGCTTATCCGGAAGGATGACAAGGAGAACATCGACGCCATCAAGGCTGCAATCAAGGCTGCCATCGTGAAGAAGTTTGGCGAGAAGCCGCCCAAAGGACTTCGCAACCCGCTGCGGGACGGCGACGAGATCGACGAGGAGAGCGGTGAGCGGATGAAGGGCGGCGAGTTCGAGGGCTGCTTCTATCTCAGCGCGTCGAACAAGAAGCCGATCCGCCCTGTCGTCGGCAAGGCGAAGTCGCCTGCAACCGCAGATCATCTGGTCAACGGGTATTACGGCTGCGTCGGCGTGAACTTCTACGGATACGACGCAGCTGGCAACCGTGGCGTGGCTGCCGGTCTGAACGATCTGTGGATCACCAAGAAGGGCGACGTGCTGGCTGGTGCCAGCATCGACTGGGGCAACGTCGAAGCCGAGGACTTTGGCTCCGTGTCGCTCGGTGGCACGGCTGACGACGAGGACGTGTTCGCCTGATTAAAAAAAGCCCCGGCAGCAGGTCGCATTGCTGCCGGGGCCGCCTTGGTCTGGGGGGACCAGATGTCGAACTCAAGCATTGGATGAGGAACATGCCGAGCGACAAGCAAGAGAATAACACGGCCACGATGCTGCACCAAAATCGCCAAGAAGCCCTGTTCGACGCCTTTGATGAATATCTTGAGCGTGTCCAATTATATTCTGGTATCGCCCGGGACTATGGATACGGGGCTGACCTGACCGGCATGGTCCACGCCATTAAGAAGGCCAAGGCGTACCTGAAGGCAGCCAACGATGAGCTGGCCGAGATCATCGCGGAGCGGGTTGAGGATGCCGGTGCGACTAAGGTCGTCGAGGCTGCCCAGCAGACCGCCGCCAAGCGCAGCGCAGAAGACAAGGAATGGTGGGAGCAATGAGCGGCGGGACGCTGGACGACTGGTTTGATGAGGACAGCACAGATCAGCTGCTGGAGCAGGCGACCAAGCTCATCGAGGCCAAGAAGGTCGCCGGTAAGGATGGCAGCGAGGCCGTCTGGTCCACCGAGGAAGACGGGTCAGAGAAGGCTGTCGTGCTGGCAGACGCATGGGAGCAGGGGCTGATCCGGGACGCCAAAGGCCATGCCTTGTTCAACCAGTACAACGTGGCGCACACGCTGCGTGCGTGTCCCGAGTGGGACGGGGTGTTTGCGTTCAACGAGTTCACTGGTCGCAAGATGGTCCTGTCGCCGATCCCGGGGTCAAGGACGCCAAAGAAGCATTTTCACGTCCGTGAACTGGCTGACAGCGACATCTTGACCGCAACCGCATGGTTCAACAGGAACAGGTTCCCGCGTGCCTACAAGTCCGTCGTGGCAGACGCCATAGACGAGGTCATCATCGAGTACAGGTTCAACCCTGTGCGCGACTATCTGGAAGCCGCTGCTGCCGCGTGGGACGGTACGCCGAGGATGGCTGGCTGGCTGGAGACCTACTGTGGCGTGCAGCCGGGTGATCCGCTGGAGCAGCAGTATGTGCAGGAGGTGGCTGCCAAATGGCTCATCAGCGCCATCGCGCGCGTCATGGAGCCCGGGTGCAAGGCTGACGGTGTTCTCATCCTAGAGGGCGTCCAAGGGGCCGGGAAAAGCACAGCTGCCAAGATACTCGCAGGCCAAGAGTTCTTCGGTGACAACCTGCCGCCGATGCACACACGCGAGGCCAGCAGCTACGTCAGGGGACGCTGGATTATCGAGTTGGCCGAGCTTGCCAATGTGTCCAAGGCTGAAGTGGAGATCGTGAAGGCGTTCATCAGCCGCACGGAAGAACGGTTCCGTCCTGCATACGGTCGCAACGAGGTAACTTATCCTAGACAGTGCGTGTTCATCGGGTCCACGAACCGCACAGACTACCTGCGAGATGACACCGGGAACCGAAGGTTCTGGCCTGTCGCCATCGACAAAGTGGACACGGCTGCGCTGGCTAGAGATCGTGACCAGCTGTGGGGCGAAGCCGTGGTCGCCTATCGTGCCGGGGTTACATGGTGGCTCTCTGAGGCCGTGGAGAAGATCGCCCAGCAAGAGCAGAAGGACAGGCTGCTCGAAGACCCGTGGCAGTCAGCCGTGCTGGAGAAGGTCGCCGGTAAGACCGAAGTTTGCGTCCCAGAAATACTGGCCGACCTGCTTATCGAGACGGGACGACGCGACAGGGCAATGAGCAATCGGGTTGTCTCGATACTCATGCAGAGCGGGTGGGTCAGGGCTGGAAAGTTCACCGTCGGAACTTGGGCGAAGCAAAGTCGTTATGTGCCACGGGAGACGCTGAAGCAGGCTCCTGAGCCCGTGGCCGTGCTGCCGTTTGAAGATGAAACAGGCTTCAACTTGAACATGGAACAGGATGTCTTCTGAGGAGATAGCGGAGGAGATAGCTTTTGGAGATAGCCGGTTTTCTGAGACATCGTTCGAGAAAGTAAAATGCAGGAGATAGGAGATAAGAATATAGCTTATTTTATCAATTTTAATAAGTATATGATAATAGGGCATATACGGACGCTATGTGTACGTTTACAGTGCTATCTCCTAATACGCTATCTCCACTTAGCAAACGCAATAGTCAAACTACGAAAAAGCTATCTCCTATCTCCTAACGAATGTTTGCAGGGGGAAAAGTGGCAATGACCAAGGTTAGAACGTCGATGGCGGATGCGCTGGTAAACCCGGTTGCGAGCGATACGGAGGCCGCATGGAGGGCTGCTGTTCAGTTCGCTGACGAGGCTGCGCTGCGGATCGAGGGACGCTGGGGCATCGGCAGACTGGAGCGGCTGGTGCATCCAGAACTGGCCGCCAAGTTTGCAATGGCGCAGAGGCAGCTGGATGAGGCGATCAGCCGAGGAGACCCGAAGCTGGCTGCACAGAAGTCTGCGTCGCTCGCGAAGGGATGGGAAGCATTGGACAAGGCTGCAAGGGAGGCAGGCCATCGGCCAGAGGATGCAGGCAACGTCTGGTTCCAGTCCAGCGAGGATGGCAAGCGCAAATACTGCTTTGTCGCTCGGGCAAGCGAAGGTTCAGCTTTGGCGCGCAGGTTCAAGGATCACATCGTTGTCTCGTTCGAGGAGGTCATCAGGCTGATGGAGACAACGGAGGCAGGTGCTGCCGTGTCGGCAGTTAAACAGGTGTTTCCCGGGGCCACGCTGGCTGCTGGCCGCATTCCGAAGGGTGGAGACGAGATACCCTTTTGACAAAGAGACGCGGCTGTATGATGCTCGCAGAGGCCTTTGTGGCGATGAGGAATAAAAACCTAAATGGCCGAGGATCAAGTAAATAAGGAACCTCTAATGGACAATCTGACGGTTGTCAGAGACGAGGCAGGGCGCATCAAGCGGGGGAACATCAACAGGTTCCAAGGACACTCTCGTCGCACTGCGCTGATGATGAGCAGGCTCGAGGGCATGACGCCTCATGCAATCAAGAACCTCGAGCGCCTGATGACTTGTGGCAATCCTGCCGTGGAGCTGGGGGCGACCAAGGAAATCCTCGACAGGACGATGGGCAAAGTGCGCCAGAAGGTCGATGTTTCCGTGACCGACACGGCGCAGGCGCACTTGGCTGCCTTGGTCGAACTGAACGAGCGCGCAAAGCAGCGCCAGCAGCAGGTGGCAGCTGGCGACGATGCAAAAGATGTGACCCCTAATCAATCGGTTCCGACGATCATTGATGCAGATGTGATAGGCGAACCTGATGATGTTCCATAATGCACCTTATGCGAACGAGCTTGGCTGCAATAGGAACGCCTGCGTAACGGTTGCCGATGTCGCCTCGGATGCCTGTGACTTGGCCGCAGACCCCCCCGTACCCCCCACCCCCCGGGGGCGGCTGCTGCGGCAGCACCCTGTCCTCAAAAATATAAAGTTTGACCGATGACAGTCCAGCCCAAGGAGCAATTCCTCGACTTCGTCCTCGCCTACGGCGGCGACCCTGTCGGCTTTGTCACTGAGGTATTGCAGGCGAACCCGTCACCTTGGCAGCGTCAGTTTCTGGAAGCAGTGGCTCGTGGTGAGCGTCGGGTGACGGTGAGAGCAGGCCACGGCGTCGGCAAGTCCACGGCGTGTTCATGGGCTCTCATTTGGCACATGGTCACGCGGTATCCGCAGAAGGCGGTTGTCACGGCGCCCACGGCGGCACAGCTGTTTGATGCTCTGTTCGCTGAACTGAAGGCATGGATCAACAAACTGCCTCCGATCCTGCGCGACAGTTTTGAAGTGTTCTCGGACAAGGTGGCTTTCAAGGCAGCCCCGGAGAGCAGTTTCATCAGCGCCAGAACAAGCTCCGCAGAACGCCCGGAGGCATTGGCCGGTGTTCACTCTGAGCATGTGCTTCTGGTGGTTGACGAGGCCAGCGCAGTTCCGGAGGCAGTGTTCGAGGCTGCCGCTGGCTCGATGTCAGGCCATTCGGCCACCACGATCCTGATTTCCAACCCCACCCGCAACAGTGGGCTTTTCTACAAGACGCATCACCAGCTGGCGTCTGACTGGTTCCGGTTGCATGTGAGCTGCATTGGGAACCCGCTGGTGACGGAAGACTTCGTTCGGCAGATCGCGGCGACATATGGCGAGGGCAGCAACGCCTTCCGCATCCGTGTTCTCGGCGAGTTTGCCATTGCGGACGATGACACGCTGATCGCGGCTGAACTGGTGGATGCTGCGATAGATCGTGACCTGACTGTAGGCGACGATGAGCCGATGGTTTACGGCCTCGACGTTGCAAGGTTTGGCACGGACAGGACGGCCTTGTGCAAACGGCGTGGCCCTGTTGTCGAGGAGATCAGGTCGTGGGGCGGCCTCGATCTGATGCAGACGGTCGGCATGGTTGTGAATGAGGCCAAGTTAGACCGGCCTGTCGAGATATGCGTGGATACAATTGGTCTGGGATCGGGTGTTGCCGACCGCCTTCGGGAGCAGGGTTTTAATGTGAAGGATGTGAACGTGGCTGAAAGTTCGGCCATGAACCCGAACGCCAACAAGCTGCGTGACGAACTGTGGCTGGCTGCGAAGGACTGGCTGGCGACGAGGGCAGTGAAGCTGCCGAAAGACGACCTGCTTCGCATGGAACTGGTGGCTCCGCGCTACACGTTTACGTCCTCAGGGAAACTTGTGGTAGAGTCCAAAGACAGCATGAGAAAACGAGGGCAGCGTTCGCCTGACTTGGCTGACGCCCTGTGTCTCACGTTTGCGGGGAATGCTGCGATGGTCGGCGGGCGGGTGTCAGCGTGGGCTCCCGGCAAGCCGCTCCGCAGGTCGATCAGGGGCGTTGTGTAATGGCTAAGACACCTGCATGGCAGCGCGCAGAAGGCAAAAATCCAAAAGGCGGCCTCAATGCCAAGGGCCGCGCGTCTGCGAAGGCTGAAGGGATGAACTTGAAGCCTCCGGTGAAGTCGGGCGATAATCCTCGGAGAGCAAGTTTTCTTGCTCGCATGGGCAACATGCCGGGGCCTGAGCGCGATGAAAAAGGACGGCCAACACGTCTATTACT
>SXGQ01868642.1_pt1 | contig 10370 bp, 7 predicted proteins | sample 3178371 | NCBI WGS metagenome assembly SXGQ01 (sample SAMN11356859, study PRJNA531348) | freshwater metagenome | isolation source: freshwater sample F1-20 | place: China: Fuxian Lake, Yuxi | collected 2017-12-25 | reverse complement strand
GAGCAGTTGGTGAGCACCACCGGCCGGCCATAGGTGAGGTGCCAGGCACGGACGAGGTGATCGCTCGCGGCCTTGCTGGCCGAATAGGGGCTGTTCGGCTCGTAGCGGTGCGTTTCGGTGAAGGCGGGGGCGCCCGGGGGCAGCGACCCGTAGACCTCGTCGGTCGACACATGCACGAACCGGAACTGCCGCTGCCCATCGTCGCCGAGGCCCTGCCAGTAGGAGCGCGCGGCTTCCAGCAGCCGGTAGGTCCCGACGATATTGGTCTGGATGAACGCGTCGGCGCCGTGAATCGATCGGTCGACGTGTGACTCGGCGGCGAAGTGGACGATGGCGCGGGGCTGGTGCTCGGCGAGCAGTGACGCCACGAGGGCGGCATCGCCGATGTCGCCCTGCACCAGCCGGTGCCGGTCGGCGCCGGCCATGCCCGACAGATTGTCGGGATTGCCGGCATACGTCAGTGCGTCGAGGGTGACGATGGGCTCATCGCCCGCCGCGCACCAGTCGCGGACGAAATTGGCGCCGATGAACCCGGCCCCGCCGGTGACAAGGATGGCCACGGACGGATTGTATCCTGCGGGCCCTCGGTGCCCCTGCTACCATGGGGGACTGTGACGGTGACCGGGCAGGCGCTGCAGGGCGTGTATCTGATTGAGGGCGAGAGCTTCCGTGACGAGCGGGGCGTCTTCACGCAGGCCTGGCTGCCTCGCGAGCTGTCGGCGCACGGCATCTGCACGGACATCGCGCAGGCGAGCCTGTCGCACAGCTACAGGAAGGGGACGCTGCGGGGCCTGCACCTGCAGGTGCCGCCCTGTGCGCAGGCCAAGACCATCCGCGTCACGCGGGGCGCGATTTTCGACGTGGCAGTCGACCTCCGGGAGGGGTCGCCGACCTACCTGCAGTGGGTGGGGATGGAGCTGTCAGCCGGCAATCGCCGGATGATGCACCTGGCGGAGGGGTTTGCGCACGGCTTCCAGACGCTCGAGGACGACACCGAGGTGTTCTACTTCGTCTCGGCCCCGTATGCCCCGGAGCACGAGCGGGGCTACCGCTACGACGACCCGGCCTTCGGCATCCGGTGGCCGATCACCCCCCCGACGGTGATCAACGCGCGGGACGCGGGGTATGTGATGCTGGAGGGGCGGTAGGGCCTGCCCGGCGACGGCAGCACCACCCGTCCCCGGAACAGTCGTCACTTGCGCGCATGACCGTTGCCGTTGTCATCCCGTGCCGCAACGAGCAGATGCACATCGGTGCCCTGCTGGATGCGATTGCTGCACAGACACGCGTCCCCGATGCACTGGTGATTGTCGACGACCAGTCGACTGACGAGACGCGCCGTCGCATTGCTGACTGGTGCGGAGCCCACCCGGCGCTGGGCGCTCGGGTGCGGGTGGTGGAAGGATCTGGCCGCGGCCCGGGACCGGCCATGAACGCCGGCATCAACGCCACGAATGCCGAGGTCATCGTGCGCCTCGACGGGCACTGCGTCCCCGAACCGCACTACATCGAACGGTCGTGTCGCGCACTCGACGCACCAGAAGTGGGAGTGGTGGGCGGCGTCTGGCGCATCGTGCCTGGGGCCCCGACGCAGATGGCGCGGGCCATTGCGGCCGTGGTGTCTCATCCGGCAGGGACAGGCGGGGCTGCCTACCGCCACGCCGACCGCCCTGGTCCGACGCAGGTCTCGGTCGACACCGTGCCTTTCGGGGCCTTTCGTCGGGAACTGTGGCGGCGCCTCAACGGCTATGACGAGGGATTGGCAGCGAACGAAGACTATAACTTCAACTATCGCGTCAGGATGTCAGGGCTGAAGGTCCTGCTCGACCGACAGATCGTCGCAACCTATACCGCACGCCCCTCCCTGTCGGCGCTGTGGATGCAATACCGGCGGTATGGATACTGGAAGGCCGAGGCGCTGTCGCAGCACCCAGGAGCCCTGCGGTGGCGGCAACTCCCGCCCGCCCTGCTCCTGCTGTGGACCACCGTCACGACCCTGTTGACGATCGCGTCGTTTACGGCAGGCGCACCAGCGCCGGTTCGCCACGCGTCCATGGCTGGAGCGCTGCTGTATCCGCTGGCGCTGGTCGGGCTCGGCGCCCATGTGGCGCTCACGCGGCAGACGTCGATCACCTCCGCCATCGGAGCGATGGCCGCGGTGCACACCGCCTGGAGTCTCGGGTTTTCGATGCGGGTCCTTTTGGGACGCCGCGACGACGCATCGGAAGGCAGGGCTATCGCCCTCGGTCACTTGGTTCGTGACGACCGAGCCTCAACGATCGCCATCGTCATCCCCTGCCGTAACGAGCAGGCGCACATCGGCGCTCTGCTGGATGCGATTGCGGCACAGACACGACAGCCTGAGGAGGTTATCGTCGTCGATGACCAGTCAACAGACCACACCCGCCGCACCATTGCCGAATGGTGCACGGCGCATCCGCCCACCGGCGCTCGTGTCAGGGTCGTGGCAGGGGCAGGACGTGGCCCAGGGCCGGCCATGAATATCGGGATCGGCGCCACGAGCGCCGACATCATCGTGCGCCTCGATGGTCACTGCATCCCAGAGCCGCAGTATGTCGAGCGATCGTGTCGGGCCCTCGAGAGACCAGGGGCAGGTGTCGTCGGCGGCGTGTGGCGCGTCGTGCCTGGGGCCCCGACGCAGATGGCGCGGGCGATCGCAGCGGTGGGGTCTCACCCGGTGGGGTCAGGCGGCGTCGCCTACCGCCACGCCGACCGCCCAGGCCCGATGCAGGAACCGGTCGATACCGTACCGTTCGGCGCCTATCGGCGGGAACTGTGGCAGCGACTGGGCGGTTACGACGAATCGCTCGAAGCCAACCAGGACTACGACTTCAACTATCGCACTCGTCAACTGGGCCTGCAGGTCTTGCTGGACCGGGACATCGTAGCGTCCTACTCGGCGCGACCAACCCTGAAAGCGCTCTGGCGTCAGTATCGCCGCTACGGTTTCTGGAAAGCTCAGATGCTCCGCAAAGATCCTCGCGCGCTCACGTTTCGGCAGATTCCCCCGATGCTGCTGCTACCGTGGCTGACGTCCACCGTCGCCTGGTGGGCTGCATCGATGCTGATGCCGATGGCGCCGCAGCAGGCCATGTATGCGCGCGCCGTGGTCGTGGCGTATCCATCAGTCGTGTTGGCAATCGGGCTGCACGCGGGCCTCACACGGAGGGTTCTTCCGCTGTCAGCGGCCTCGGCCTTCGCCACTGTGCATCTGGCGTGGAGCCTGGGAATCTGGCGAGGCATTCTGAGCGTCAGGCCAGACAACAGTCGCTGAAGACTCACTGCAGAGTCAGATCGTCCCAACCGCAAGGCCGACTCAGCGTGTGGGCGACACCAGCACCAGCACGAGGTCGTCGCCGCCACCCGTCGTGCTGTCGATTGCTGTTTCCACGAGCCCATTGGCCCCGGCCGACAACAGCAACGATGTAAGACCACCACCTGTCTTCACCAGAACGCACCGGTCCCAGGCGTCAGCGGCGAGGATTCCTTCCCGGATACGGTCCGATGACTCCAGCCTGCTCATCCACGCCTCATGAGTCACCCAGTGACGAGCGAGTCCCCGGTCGGTCGCCGTGGGCAGGTCGATATCGGGAAGGCGCCCGCCACCACACGTCACCGACAGGCGGCGCTGCTCCGACACGCTCAGCAGATCGGCCAGGCTCTGGCCTCCCTGCTGCAGGATGCGCCGCGTGTGTGCTTGCCGCTGGTCATTCAGGCCGCGCGCCACAAGCGGGGGGACGATGGCCGTGGCCACCAGCGCCAGCACGGCGTGCTGCAAGACACGACGTCCCGAGGCAAAGGGCCGCTGGTCCATCATCAGGCCGCAAGGCCGCTTCGGTACGCCTGATACTGCCGGCGCAGCAGCAGCACCACCACTCCTGCCACCATCGTCCCGATGGCCCCTCCGAGGGTCAGCCCGGCAACCCTCATCAGCGACGAGGGCTGGTAGCTGCGAGATACCTCAGACAGCGTCACCACATACCGCGTCCGCATTGCGGTGACATCTGCGCGAATTCTGGCGATGGCTTCCAACTGTGCAAGGCGCGATTCCTCTGTCTGTCCGTCAACGCTGGCCTTGAGCTCATCCGCAATCTTCGTCATCGCATCAGCGGCAGCCACTCCCTCACCGAGGGGAATCTGCGCCAATGCCGAAAGCGACCGCGCCTGAAACTCTGCCAGCAAGCGGCCGCGCCCCTGCGTGTTGACCAGACGTGCCTTCGATTCCTCAAGCTGCGAAATCTCGAGCCGGACGGCGTTCAACTGCGTCTGCAGTGGAAGAAATTTGGCCTGTGCCTGCTGACCGACGTCGACAATCATCTGGGGATTACCGATTGATGCAGCCCCCTGCTTGAGCATGGCCTCCAACTGCCGCGCTCGTGTCCGACTGAAGGCAATCTCTACATCTGTCCGAAGCAGTTCAGCGGTGGCCCGTTGGCTCGCCTGTGTCAGCGACTCGGCCTGGTACGCGCTGAGCAGGGTCTTCAGCTCGAGGTACAGCGAACCTGTGCGCATGAATGCGGCCGAGGTTTCGGCTCCCTTCAATGCGGCCTCAGTAGACTTGGCGGCGTGCCTCACCCGGAAGGTCATGATGCGTGTCGACTCGCCCTTCATGTCTTCTCCGACACTGGCCAGCATGCGAGCGTCATCGCGGCTCAACGCCAGCACGGGCTCGACATTGCTGGTCCACCAGGCGGCAGATGACAGCCACGGGGTACGCTCCGCATCACGTCCTGACAGCCGTCTGGCTTCATCGATGGCGGCAGCCAGCGGCGGCAGCGCCTGCCGCAGCTGCGCCCATTCGGAGAACGATACTGGACCACTGGCGTCAATCCTAGCCGCTACGCCTGTCTGCCCTCCACCGTTGGACAGCACAATTTCAGCGGTCACGTTCCGCTGCAGCACACCAAAGCTACCGGCAATTATTGCTCCGATGATCGCCAAGATCAGTATTGGAACACGCGTTGACTCCAGAAAGGCGAACACATCACTCATGGAAACAAATGGCTCGTCAAGTGTGGCATCCGAGGACATTGATCGCTTCTGTTCGTTCATCGCCGCGTCATCCTATCACCTGTGGTGAGATTGCTTACCGTCCTCGCATGCCTATCATCCTGGCCGCTGTGCGGACAAGAATCCGGAGGTTCATGATCAGGGAACGGTGTCTCACATAGTAAAGGTCATACTCTAGTTTGGTGGTAGCCGCCTCCACCGAGTCGCCGTAGTCGCTATTAACCTGTGCCCATCCCGTGAGCCCGGGCTTCACCGCAAACCGCGCACGGTAGAGCGGAATCTCCTCCTGCAGCATCGGAATGAACTCGGGGCGCTCGGGGCGCGGGCCCACCAGGCTCATGTGCCCGCGCAGCACTGCCCATAGGTTGGGGAGTTCATCCAGGTGAGTCTTCCGAAGCCACCAGCCCACGCGTGTCACCCGCGGGTCGACTTCTGCACTCCACTGTGCACCGTCTCGTTCAGCGTCCTGCCGCATCGATCGGATCTTGATCATGCGAAACAGCCGGCCGTCCTGCCCGACACGAACCTGTGTATAGAACGCTGGCCATCCACTCTCGACGATCACCGCGATGGCAGCCAACGCAATGGGTGCGGCAGCCACGGCCACCAGCGCCACAGCACCGACGATGTCGACCATTCGAATCATCAGTGGTGATACGTCCTTCGACCCACCGCTGGCTAGCAGGTGCAGGACAACCCAGTCGTGATCCACACGATCCACGGGCACCCGTTCGTGGACCGATTCATAGAGGTCCGCCAGTGTGGTGACAGTCGCCCCGGCCTCATGCCGTTGAAACAGCAGCTCAGTACGCTCAGCCGTCAGGACCGTCGACGTTGACACCACGATCTCTGTGGCCTCCCGTGGGTTGTCGGTAAGCCTCGCATCAGCCATTCCCGGAGTGGCAAGCAGCGTTCGCAGCATCGCCATGTCTTCATCGTCGCCGATCAGCGCCACGGCTCTGACGAACGCATGACGTGTGAGTATCCACAGGGCCGCCAGTCGACCAGCCCAGGTAAACCAGGCAGCTGCCCATGTCACGTACAGAGCCAGCAGTCTGGGCAATCGGTCGGCACCCAGCACAAAGTAGGCAAGCAGGTATGCCCCGAGCAGCACCATAGCGGCCCTGGCGATGGCCTGCGCCGTGCGGGTCGTGTCGAAGGCGATGGCCGGAGAGCGACTGCCATTCAGGCTCATGGCCCAGAGTGGCGCCACGGCGAACCACGGGAAATGGGCCTGAGTGGTAGCCACGGTCAGGCCGAAGCCTGCCGTCAGCGACCACGTGTACAAGCCAGCGAGGACAGCCAGCGTGGCGGCCAGGGCGTCGACCACCAGCAAGCCAAGGTATCGGTCGCGCTGCACGGGTGTGGAAGGCGGGCGCTTATCCCTGCCGAGTGGGCAGGGGCACGATGGTTGCCGGTCGAGAGGGGCCTGTCGCTCCGGCAGGCATCTGCAGGGTCGACTGCGGCAACGTGCTGCGAATAAGTGAATACAGCCGCTGCACGTCGTGTCGCTCTGCAGCCGCAATCAGGCCATCGATGACCGGCATGAGGTCATCGCTGGCCACGACGCGTAACTCACGTACACGTCGTATGCCGGTGCGACCCGAGGGTTCGACCATGGCATCGTCTTCCCACAGGATTTCATCGAGCTTTTCACCGGGCCGCAGCCCTGTGAACGTGATCGGTACGTCCTGCTCTGTCAGGCCCGACAGACGGATCATATCAGCGGCCATGTCTCGAAGCTTGACCGGCTCGCCCATGTCGAGCACAAACAACTCTCCGCCACATGCCAGACCGCCGGCCTCGAGGATGAGGTGCACCGCCTCCGGAATGGTCATGAAGTAACGGCGAACGTCGGGGTGTGTGACCGTGATGGGCCCGCCCTGCTCGATCTGTTTCTTGAAGATAGGCACCACACTGCCACGGCTGCCGAGTACATTGCCGAATCGCACCACCGTATACGGCTTCTGGTGAGTCGCAGCGGCCTGCTGCACAATCATTTCGGCCATGCGCTTCGACGCACCCATCATGTTGCTGGGAGCCGCCGCTTTGTCAGTCGACACCATCACGAACTGCTGTACGCCCACGGCGGCGGCAGCGTCGACGACGTTCCGCGTTCCACCCACATTATTGGTGATGGCTTCGACGGGGTTGTCTTCCATGAGGGGCACGTGCTTGTGCGCCGCCGCGTGGAAGACCGCCGTCGGCTCGATCTCTCGAAACAGTCGATCAATGCGTCGTCCATCGCGTACATCTGCAATGACGGCCTGCAGTGACAGTCCTGGATGTCGCTGGCGCAACTCGGCAGCGATATCAAACACGCTGTTCTCACCGTGCCCCAGCAGCACCAGGCGAGCTGGTCCGGCCGCTGCAATCTGACGGCACAATTCCGAACCGATCGAGCCACCTGCTCCGGTGACAAGCACACGTGCATTATTCAAATACGTGCTGAGAGACGATGAGGGTTGGCGCTGGGGACGCCTGAGCAGGTCGCCAATTTCGACATTCCGCAGACGGCTGACGCTGACCTGTCCATCGAGCAGTTCAAACACTCCCGGCATGGCCCGGTAGGCGACTTTGGCCTCGCGGCAGCGCTCTGTCAGCGTGCGAACGGTGGCGCCGCCAGCGGTGGGGAGAGCGATGAGCACCTCATCGACCTTGTGGTGCGCACAGACTTCGCCCAGGTTGCTCAGCGCCCCCAAGACCCTGACGCCGTAGATTCGCTTTCCCCATTTCTCGGGGTCGTCGTCCAGATAGCCAACCGGTTCAAGCGACAATTGGGGGTTGCGCTGCATCTCGCGCACGACCATCGTGCCTGCGTCACCAGCCCCCACCACCAATACTCGACGACTCTTCGCCAGGGGCTGTCTGCCCGTGCTTGAGCGGGCCTCTCCAACGGCCCTTACCGACGCCCGCAACCCCACCGTAAACGCTGTGGCAAACAGCAGGTCGAGCGGAGGGATCGTGCGCGACAATCCCGGTATGACGTCTACCAGGCGCAGCCCAACGGCCAATGCCCCAAGCAGCACTGAACCCACGACATTTGCCAGTACGAACGTCATCAAGTCGGCGAACGTGGCATACCGCCAATAGCGCTGGTAGATGCCGAACACCGTGAACGTGGCCAACTTCACCAGCACCGCCCCAACGGCCAGAGGTAGGAATTCTGGGCGGTCGTCGAGAAACACCCACCCAAAGCGGAAGGCGAACGCCGCCCAGACCGCAGCAACGATTGCTATTGCGTCCAAGACAAACAGGTGTCGGTTCCGCACGGGTCAGACTTTAGAGTCTATAGCGAATGTAACTACGACGTCAGCTCGGCCCCCGTCCAGCTCCACAGCGAGGCACGAATTGTCCTGACGGACGCCGAACTGGGGAGAATAATGCCCAGCCTCCAGATGCGCGTGGCCGGTTTCGACCCTGACGTAGGCTACAGCGCCTATGCCGGAAAGACTGACCCGCCATAGCCGGGGTGACACGACCGTTGGCACTACGTCTGGGTGAAGATGAAATCGGGCGACACACTGCTGGACAGCCGGGTTCACATGGTCAGAGATGCGCAGCTCACCAGCCGTCAGCCGCCACGTCCGACAGTGAGTAGGCCCACCGCCCAATCTTTGATAACCGTCGTGACAGCAGGAGAGGGTGGTCGAACCAAAGTCACGGGACTGGGCCAATGCTGAAACCCGTGCACGCCGCGCAACGCGAAAACCCGCCCAGACCTCCGACGAACTCTCACCGCCAACCTGCACCGTGCTGTGCGCTGTCGTACTTCGTTCATAGGCCCGAATGTCACCGAGGCCATATTCCGAAGTACCGGTGTTCACGATAATCCGTCTTCCTGCGACCGAAAGCTCAAACGAAAGTGTGCCCGCATGTGCATGTCCAGGAAGATAATCCGGCCCCACCGACCCGACGTCTAGCAGTGCTATCGCACTCCCATGTTCCAGCCGAGCATAGCCACTCGCCGCACTCGAGGCACCATGACCCCTTTCCGTCAGCTCCAGCTGCGCAGAGTAGGAAAACAGCTGTTCTGGTGCCGGTGCCACCCCGATTGCGGCGTCATTGAAGAAGGCGACCTCTCCGTCTGGATGAACCATCGACCGTAGCCAGGTCACCATACGGCCAGCCACCTCTTCGCAGTCTGACACGATCGAACGAGGAATGGCATCAGGATATGCCCGTCCCAGACAAATCAGATCGAGCACGTCCTCCAGCACCAGAGCGTGATACATGGCACTGCGTTCAAAGTGACCACCATCACTGAGGATCTGTTCCCTGAGTTGCTCGCACAGAATCGCAAGTCCCTGCGATTTCCATGCCTCGGCCTCTTCGCCCTCGAAGAAAGTTCCCACGAAAATCAGGGCCTTGGCATTGGCCAGCAGATGGTTGCCAAGCAAGTGCCACTCTAGTCGCTCGTTTAGCCATCGTGCCTGGATGGACAGGCTGTGGATCACCAAGCCAGAGAGCTTGTTGCCTGCCAGTTGCCACTTCAACCAGTTCACCACCCGTAACGAGCAGGGATACGGCTCCCATCCGACGCCTACGCCTGGTGGGTTATCGTTGACCCATCGCTCCACGAGTGCCTGATGCCAGCCGAGTCGCAGGTGTGATTCCGACGCATTGAGATCGTCAAAATAATGCTGGTTGTATCGCCAGAGTTTTGTACGCAGCGGGCCATCCCAACCGATCTCAGCAAGGTCTCCTTCGGTATTCAAGAGCCGGAAGACCGTGGGCGACACTAGACTCGGCTGGCGTCGCGCCCCTGGCGTCCACATTCCGGTCCTGGCGCGAACCGGCGGGGCTGGCGAGGTATCGACCTTGGGCCGCTTGAGCACGAACAGCAGTCGCCCTGTAATCTGCGTCCATCGCAGGAACCGGAGGGTGTTCCAATACAGGGCCACCTTCCGAACGGCACTAGTCAGCACGCGCCACCCGATCACCCCGTCCCCCACCGAACGCTGTGATGCCAATGAATTTGATGTAGTGGATCAATGTCAAAGAGCTCAGCATCGCAGCGTCTGTCTCTGCGAGAAGCGCAGGCGTAGACATGTCAATGTCGGTGATCTGAGCCAGGCCCGTGATTCCTGGCCTGGCACTGAACACGCCACGCCGATCTCGTTCGGCAATGAGCTCGAACTGCGTTGGCAGGCACGGTCGGGGCCCCACCAGGCTCATGTCACCCCTGAGCACGTTCCACAGCTGTGGAAGTTCGTCCAGTTTCGTCCGTCTCAGCCACCTGCCAAGGGGGGTCACAGCCGAGGCATCCACCAGATGCGTTGCTGCTGAGGCGGTACCTCTACGCATTGTCCTGAACTTGATCAGAGTGAACGGACGCT
>SXGQ01676657.1_pt1 | contig 10370 bp, 8 predicted proteins | sample 3178371 | NCBI WGS metagenome assembly SXGQ01 (sample SAMN11356859, study PRJNA531348) | freshwater metagenome | isolation source: freshwater sample F1-20 | place: China: Fuxian Lake, Yuxi | collected 2017-12-25 | reverse complement strand
GTCCTCGCCGCCATCGGCTCCGTGGCCGGAAGCCTCCGCGGAGATGGCAAACCCACGACGCCGCTGCCGGTGATCCACGTCGCGGGGAAGAAGGACCCCTTGGTCAAATTCGCCTGGCAGCAGGCGACCTTCGCCGCCGTGCGCCGGTTCAATGGTTGCGCCGAAGAAGGCCAGCCATGGGCCAAGGAAGGCGTGCTGGACGCGACGATCTATCCCTCGGGCAAAGGCGCGCCGCTGGTGACGGCCATCCACGAGGGTGGCCACGAATACGCCAAAGGCTCCACCGAGCTGATCATCCGCTTCTTCAAGGAGAACCCCAAGGCTGCCAAGTGATCAGCGGCCGGGGTCGTCCGTCAGGATCGAGAGGTCGTCGAGGTAGAACTCGGTCTTCTCGTCGGCGTTGCTGATGAAGCCCACCCAGTCGAGGGTCTTCATGTCGGGGTGACGGCAGGGGAGGTCCTTGAACTCCTTGGTCGGTTCGCCTTCCGGCGTGACCTTGAGGTTCCAGCGGCCCGTGACCGCGTCGCCGATCACGGCGGAGAGCTCCAAGCGGAGCCACTTCCGGGCGGGCACGGGGAAATCGAGGCCCTTCACGCCGGTCAGCCGTCCGTTCTGAATATGCAGCACCGGTCCCGTGCGATAGGGGTGCCCCTTGGTGCGCCATTCGTGGATGAAGACCGCCTTAGGCTCGAGGAAGAGCGCGAAGCTCACGGTAGACGTGCCCGTCCGATGGTGCGGATCGAAGGACAGCATCGGATAATAATGGGCCGGCAGGCCGGGCGCGTCTTGGAAGAGCAGGGATTGCTTGCCTTCGGCGGCCTTGGCCGGGCTAAGCCGGAGCGCGTCGCCAAGGCTGACGCGCGGCTTGCCCGGGGCGGAGCGCAGCACCGTCAGCGCGGGCATAGCGTGCGGGAAGGGCCGCTGCGGGTCGCCGATCTTTCCTTCGAAGTCGTGACGCAGGCCAAGGGCCGGTGCGTCCGGCCTGGCCGGCCGGGGTGGCGTCGGGCCGCGGTCGAAGGTCGTCGCCAACGTGCGCCATGCCGGATCATCACGCAGCACGCCCATCGCGGTGACGTCGATGGACTTGATCCCCATCGCCAGCGCGGGCGAGCCGGGGCGCAGGCGGAAGTCACGCTTGGTCGCGTCGACGAAGAGCGGGTCGGCGACGACGGAGCCGAGGTCCTGGCCTTTCTTCTGCCAGTCGCCCAGCGTGAGCTTCTGGTCGGTGAAGGTCACCGGCCGGCCGGAGTAATCCCAGTAGACGTTGTCCTTGTTCAGGAAATGCGCGGTCGTGCCGGTCCAGTTGCTGCCGAGCAGCGCGCCGCGGTCGAAGACGACGATGTTCTTCTCGAAAGTGAAGGAGAGGTGTTCCTCGGCGCGGCTGCGTTTGACCTGATATTCCTCGGAGAAGGCGAAGACGTTGTTCCGGATGACGTTGTCCTTGCCGTAGTGCTGGTGGAAGCCTCCGTCGGTGGTGTCGTGCACCACGTTGCCCTCCATCGTGATCCCGGTGCTCCCTTCGTCGGTGTAGAGACCCCAGCCGCCGTACGTGAAGCAAGTCACGTCATGGATGAGGTTGTGGCTGACGGAGGTGCCTTCGGACGGCCCCAGCGTGTAGACGCCGCCCATGTCGCTGAGGAGGCCTTTGCCCAGGTGGTGCAGGTGGTTCCATGCGATCTTGTTGCGCTTGGCCGCGCTGGGCGCGTAGCCCCAGCGCCAGCCGACGGAGACCGCGGTGTAGAAGAAGTCCGAGATTTCGTTATGAGTCACCTCGTTGTCGGAGGACGAGCCGACCCAGACGCCGACCGCGCAGGGGAAGAGCAGGCCGCCGTCCCGGATGATGTTGTTATGGATCCGGTTATGGCTGACGTGGTCCGCGGGCTTGGGCTCGTCGCGGAGGGAGCCGATCTTCACGCCGCCGGCGCCCAAGTCGGTAACGAGGCACTTCTCGACGACCACCTCGCGGCACCCTTGGCGCAGGGAGAAACCGTAGCCGCCGACGTGGGCCAGTTCGCATCCGAAGAACCCGACGGAACGGGCGTGCTCGAGGACGATCGCGCCGTCGACCGTCCGCACCGCGGCTTGGTTCGGCGCCGCGGTGGCGAGCGAGGGCACGCCCTTGGCATGGCGGAAACGCAGGCCGCGGAACGCGAGGTGACGGACCGGGGCCTCGGCGGTGCCGGCGAAGGTCAGCAGCGTCTCCGCGACCGGGATGACGCCGCGGAGGGACGCGATGTCTTCGCCAGGACGTGGCAGGTAGGTCAGGCGACCGTCCCGGTCCAGGAACCATTCGCCGGGTTCGTCCAGCAGGCCCGGCAGGTTCTCGATGACCATGCCGGTGAGATGGTCGAAGCCCGTGTTGGCCTTCTGGGCGGGTCCGCGGACTTTCAGCACGCCCGCGGCCGGATCGGCGGACTCCACGCGGCTGCGCGTCGTGTCCCACTTGTGGTAGAAGGTGACCACCGCGTCCTTCGTCTCGGCGGCGCTTGCTTCGCCGAACGCCGTGAGCTCTTCCGACAGGACGCGCAGGGTCAGTTCGGTGAAGCCAGGTTCCGCCGCGTCGGCCGGCAGGCGCTGCTCGCTTTCGAGGCTGCGGAGGAAACGCGTGCCGGGGCGCGATGCCCGGGCCCGGGTGGCTCGTCGGTCGCCGATCCAGAGTTGTTCCGTGCGCCCTGTCACCGGCGGCGTGTCCAGGTTCCAACGGCCGTCCTTGCCGGCCGTGAACGGCGGAAGCTCGCGCCCGCCGGAGATCACGACCTTGGCGCCTGCGGCGGCCTCGTAGGAAATCGCCCGTCCCGCTTCGCCGGAGTCGGCGCCTTCGAACGCGACGGCCGTGGTGAGCCGGTAGGTGCCTTCGGCGAAGATCACCCGGACCGGTCCGGCGAGCGGGCGGGGCAGCTTGCGGATCGCGCGTCGCGCGCCTTCGAGGGAGGCCAGCGGCGCGTCAGGCGTGCCGGCGGCCTGGTCGTCGCCGCGCGGGCTGACGTGCACGTCGAGGGCGAAGAGGGCGCCGGGCAGCAGAAGGGCGGCGAGGATCGGACGCAGGAAAGGCATGGTCATCCCGACAAAGGAGGCCCAGTGCGGTTCCCTCAAGACTTACGTGCGACGTAGAAACGCGTCTCTCCGGCGAACTCGCGGACGACCGGACCGTCCGGGGCGACTTCGGAGCTCAGCGGGCACTCCAGGACCTCGAAGCCCGTCTCCGACAGCTCCTCGCGGGTCTCGTTCTCGGTGCTGCTATGGATGAAGACCGGCGACGTGTCGCTCTCGTGCCAACGGTCGCCCGGGATGATGTCGGCTTCGCGGGCTTCTTTCGCCCAATAGGCGGCGTTGGCTCCTTTCTCCCGGTCGGAGGCCGTGAACAGGAAGATGCCGCCCGGACGGAGCACGCGCCGGATCGAGCGCAACGCGGCGAGCCGATGTCCGCGGCTGGGCAGGCACATCAGGCCGTTGAAGGCGAAGATCGCGTGGTCGAAGGAGGCCTCCGGGTAGGTGAGGGCCGTGGCGTCCTGCTGCTCGACGCAGTGTTCCCAGTCCTCGTCGTGGTCGGCCAGGACGGCGCGCGCGAGGCTGACCATGACCGGCGAGAAGTCCGTCGCCGTCACCTCATGGTAGCCGGCCTGCCGCAGGCCGAGCACCACGCGTCCGCCGCCGCAGCCAAGTTCGAGGAGGCGGGCCGACTTCGGCAGGTAGCGATCGATCAGCACGCGTTCGGAAGCCCACAGTCCGACCCGGACGGCGGCCCGGGCGTAGTGCAGCGCCGTCTCCGTCTCGAGCCAGTGGGCCTGCGGGTCGCGATCCATCCTCGTACGCAAGCGAAACTTGCCTCCGAAGCAACCGCAGGAACACTCAGGTCATGTTCCGGACCATCCTTTTCGCCGGCCTGCTCGCCTTGACCGCCTGCGACAGCCGTCAGACGCCGGCCGCGGCGACGCGTGAGCTCGGCCTCGAGACGCGCTTTCCGGTGCGCATGGGCGACGTCCTGGCGCGGCTGCGGGTCGCCGCTTCCGACCTGGAAAAAGCGCGCGGGCTCATGGGGGTCGCCCGTTTGGACGAGGCCGAAGGCATGGCGTTCATGTATGACGCCGAGACGCGCATGGGTTTCTGGATGAAGGACACGCTGCTCGACCTCGACATCGCGTTCGTCGACCGCGACGGCGTCATCCTCGAGGTGCGGACCATGACGGCGGGCGACACCGACACCACTTCCTCGCTTTCCGACCAGGCCCGTTTCGCCGTCGAGATGCGGGCCGGCTGGTTCCGCGATTTCGGCGTCAAGCCGGGCGACAAGGTCGCCGTCGAGGACTTGCGGGCCGCCCTGGCCGCCCGTGGCTTCGACGCGCGCAGGTTCCTGCCCTGATCAGAGCGAACGCCAGACGAACAGCGCGGTCGCGGCCGTTCCGAGCATCGCCAGCACGAACGCGAGGGCGAGGCGTTCCGCGGCCGTCGTGAGCAAGAGCCTCATGCGCGCGGCGACAGCCGGGCCGCGGCGTCGCGGAGAAAGGCCGTCAGCCGGAGCAGGAAGAACGGCGAGGGCGAGCCCTCGGCCGGGGCGAGCGCTTGCTCCGCCGCGGCGATCTCGGCGTCGAGACGGCGGAAGGACTCGCGCCAGGCTTCGGTCGAGATCAGGCGACGGGGGTCTCCGCCGGCGCGGAGTTCGACGAGGAAGCCTTTGCCCGAGCGGTCCCTTTCGAGCAGCATCGGCAGCGTGAGTTTGCCGCTGGCGGCGTCGGTGCCGAGCGTCTTGCCGGCTTTGGCGTCGTCCTGCAGCAGGTCGATCAGGTCGTCATAGATCTGGTAGGCGACGCCGAGGTGCCGTCCGAACAGGGCGCAGGCGGCGACATGGCCGGCCGGCCGGTCGGCCATGAGGGCGCCCACCTGGCAGGCGCCCTCGAAGAGCTCGGCCGTCTTCAGGCGGATGTGACGGTAGTAGTCGTCCAAGGACAGGTCGTCCTGTCCGCGGGAGAACGTCTGGCAGACCTCGCCGGAGCAGACTTCGCGCGAAGCCCGGGCCACGATACGGCAGAGCTCCGGGGTCGGGTGGTCGGCGGCGAGCACGAGCGCGTGGGCGAACAGCGCGTCGCCGAAGAGCACGGCGGCGTGCGCGCCGTGGGTGCGGTTCGGGGTGGCGCTGCCGTGGCGGGTGTCGGCGCCGTCGAGGACGTCGTCATGGACGAGCGTGGCGAGGTGCACCAGTTCGATGATGCCGGCGCCTCGGACCAAGGCGGCCGGCGGGGGTCCGCCGGCGCCGGAGCCGAAGGCGAGCAGGGGCCGGAGGCGTTTGCCGGGGTGGGCGAGGATGTCGCGGACCATCGGGCGCACTTCTGGTTCGAAGGCGAGCTCCTGCGCCGCGAGGAATTTCTCGAGCGCGGCGAAATGGGCTTCGAGGCCGGCGTGCAAAGGGGACGACACGCCGCAATGTGCGGCGGATGCCGGCGAGGCGCAAGCGCAGGATGCTGGCAGGTCCGTCCCGGCGCTTCAGGGGACGAACTTCGTCTCGACCGCGACGGTCACCTTGCCCGTGCTCGCGCACTCCGCGCAGGGGACGCGTTTGTCGAGCAGCTGTCCCTTCTGTGGTTCGCGCGTGAAGCCGAGCCCGCCGCAGGCCTTGCATGAGGCCTGTTCATGCGTGAGCACGTTCAGGTCGGCGCCGGCGGCGATCGCCTCGGCGAAGCGCTGCAGGCCGGCCGGGGAGTCCTCGAGGGTCGCGCATTCCACGAAAGCCTCGCGACGCAGCGTCAGGCGCCGGCCGGCGAGAGGCGGGAATTCGGCCGTCAGCAGGACGGCGACCATGCCGACGTGCATGCCCGTCAGCTTCCCGGTGTCGCCGACCTTGGCGGGCTTGTCGAGGAGCAGCACGGCCATCGTGTCGACGCCGGCGGCGAGCGCGTCGTTCGGGCCGGCGGCGGGCCAGGCCGCCTTGGCGAGGAAGCGTTGGTCTCCCAGGTCTTGGAGCAGCGCGTAGTTCACCGTGGTCAGGTACCCCGTGGCCTTGCTCGAGCCGGCCGGGGAGCCGTCGACGATGCGCTGGCCTGCGAAGGCCGTGTAGAGGCGTTGAAGTTCCTTGGTCGTCTCGAAGGAGCCGATGCGGTTCAGCTTGGAGAGCTGGAAGGTCCGGCTCACCTTGGGTTCCGGCAGCGTAAGCAGGCGGAACGGCGTGATCACCACCGAGGTGTCGGGCTGCGCGGCGTTAATGCCGGCCGCGGGGGCGGCCGGCGGGACGCCTTGCGCGACGGGCCCGGCCGGGGGGAGGTCGGAAGCCTTCGTGCCGAAGAGGCTGTTCGGCGCGGTCTGGGCGGCCAGCGGGAGCGTGAGCAGGGCGAGCAGGAGGCGAGGGGTCATCGTCTTAGTCAAGGGAGCTCAGGTCGCCCTCGACGGGCGGCGGGGTGGATTTCGGTTTGTCGGCCACGCTTGAGGCGGCGGACGAAGGCGTCACCGGGTCAGGGGAACGGCGGGGACGGTAGGCTTCGCTCCGGCCGTCATCGTCATCATCGTCCAAGTCATCGTCCTCCGGGTCGGGTTTGTCGCCGCGGGCGACGCGCTTGCGACGCACGATCACCGTGCCGACGGCGACGGCGGAGAGGTAGAAGCCGAACAGCACGCCCGTCATGACCAGGAGCGAGATCGGTTCCGCGATGGGGGTGATGAGGGCGACGAGGAACATGATGCCGACCAGCATGCCGCGCCAGGATTTGAGGAGCGTGCGGGGCCGGACAAGCTCGAGCCACATCAGGACGATGAGGGCGAGGGGAAATTGGAAGGTCAGGCCCGTCAGCAGGCACATCATCACCACGAAGGCGTAGTAATCGGAAGCCTGCCACGTCACTTCCATCCTCATGCCTTCGGCGAAGTGCTGCCAGATCTGGATGGACATCGGGCTGAGCCAGTAGAAGGCCAGCGCCGCTCCCAGCATGAAGAGGATGAGGGCCGCCGCGCAGAAAGGGACGAGGCCTTGCTTCTCGCGGTCGGTCAGCGCGGGGCCGACGAAACGGGCGGTCTCGTAGAGGAAGACCGGGGAAGCGACCGCCACGCCGACGCCGAAGGCGGCGTACATGAGCACCTTCCAGACTCCCATGAAGGTGAACTCCTTCAGTTCTCCCATGTTGACCAGGCCCGGGCCCGGTTCGCTCAGGGCGAAGGCCAGCGGCGAGGTCTCGGGGTGCTTGGCCCATTCGAGCGGCAGGCTGAGCAGGGCCGGGGTCTCCCGGTAGAACGCCAGCGCCGCCACCATGCCGACGGCGAAGACCGTGACCACGCGGATGAGCGAGATGCGGAGGTCGTCCAGGTGTTCCAGGAACGACATCTCGCTCCGGGGCTTGTTGCGGCGAATGAGGGAGGAAAGCATGGGTTAATCCTTGCGGAGGAGGTCCTTGATCACGTCGAGGCTCAGGCCGGACGAGGCGGAGTCTGATTCGGTCAGGAGCTTACGCAACATCTCAGACTTGGACTTTTGCAGCTCCATCACGCGCTCTTCGATGGTGCCGGCGGCGATCAGCTTGATGCTGGTGACGGTCCGGGTCTGGCCGATGCGGTGGGCGCGGTCCGTGGCCTGGGCCTCGGCGGCGGGGTTCCACCATGGGTCGAAGTGGATGACCGTGTCGGCCCCCGTCAGGTTGAGTCCCGTGCCGCCCGCCTTGAGGGACATGAGCATGACGGGGATGGACGGCGTCGAATTGAAGGTGTCGCAGACGCCCTGGCGGTCCTTCGTGGAGCCGTCGAGGTAGCAGTAGGGGATGTCGCGGTCCTCGAGGGCTTCCTTGAGCAGCTGGAGCGCCGTGACGAAGGTGGAGAAGACCAGCATGCGGTGGCCGGCGTCCTTGGATTCCTCGACGAGCTCGAGGAACGCCTGCAGCTTGGCGGAATCGGCCTCGGCCATCTTCGGGTCGAGGATGCGCGGGTCGGCGCAGATCTGGCGGAGGCGGAGCAGCTGGTTGAAGGCGGCCATCTGGATGCGGGCCTGGGTGGCGCCGCCCATCTCCATCTCGAAGATCTCCTGGCGCGTGGACTCGAGGACCTCGTCGTAGAGTTCCTTCTGGTTGTCCTCGAAGTCGCAGTAGACGACCTGCTCGATCTTCGCGGGCAGCTCCGGCGCCACCGCCACCTTCGAGCGGCGGAGGATGTAGGGCGCGGCCATCTGGAGCAGGCGGTCGTCGTGCCATTTGCGCTCGTCGGCCTGCACGCGTTCCTCGGGCTTGGGGAGGTAGCCCGGCATGAGGAAACCGAAGAGCGAGCGGAGGTCTTCGAGCGAGTTCTCGACCGGCGTGCCGGTGAGGATGTAGCGGCCCTTCGCGATGAGCTGCTTGACGGCCTTGGCGGCCTGGGCGCGGGGGTTCTTGATGTTCTGGCCTTCGTCGCAGATCGCCGCGCCCCAGGTGATCACGGAGAAGGCGGCGACGTCGCGGGCGAGCGTGCCGTAGGAGGTGATGACGAGGTCGAAGCGCCGCAGGTAATCCTCCGCGGTGAAGCGGTTCTGGCCATGGTGGGCCAGGACCTTCAGGCCCGGGGTGAAGCGTCGCGCCTCGCGGCGCCAGTTCTCGACGAGGGACGCGGGGCAGATCACCAGGCAGGGCCCGTCGTCGGGGCGGTGGCGCCGGAGCGCCTCCATGAAGGCCAGCGCCTGCACGGTCTTGCCGAGGCCCATCTCGTCGGCGAGCAGGCCGCCGAGCGAGTGGTTATGGATGTGCCAGAGCCAGGCGACGCCGACCTGCTGGTAGATCCGGAGCATCTGGTTGAGTTCCTCGCGGATCGGGGCGGGCTGCAGCTTCGAGAGGTTGCGGATCGCGGATGAGCGCTGGCTCCACGTCTCGGGCGGGGCGAAGGCGGCCTGGAGCTCCTCGGCGATCGCATCGGCGCTGGCGAGGTCGGCGAACCCGAGCTTGAGGTTCAGGTCCAGGTCCACGTCGCGCCTGGCCTCGCCGGTGATGCGTCGCTGCGCGTTGCGGATCGACTCCATCAGCTCCGGCGTGATCAGGCGCGGGCCGCGGTCGGTGTAGAAGAACATGCGGCCGCTGGACAAGGCCTCCTGGATGACCTTCGGCGACTTGCCTTCCGGGTCGATGCCGATGGCGAAGCGGAAGCCGTCGTTCTCTTCGGACGCGTCGCATTTGGCCTTGGCGAGGTCGACGTTGCGCAAGGAGTGCTCGAGGTTGTGCGTGAAGAAGGCGCCGTTGTCCGTCATCAACAGCTTGTGATGGCGGGCGAGGAAGTTGAGCACCTGGATGGTGCCGGCGAGGTACCACTCGCGCGTGGTCGTCTCGAGCGTGAAGCCGCTGCGTTGCAGCACGTCGCGCAGTTCAGCCACGGGGCCCGAGGACTGTTGCGGGAGGCGGATGCGCAGCCACTTCATCGACCCGTCGACCCACGGGCGGTCCTCGCGGCCGCGTTCCTGCGAGCGGACTTCCTGTTCCTCGGGGCCGTCGTCAGGCGTCTCGCCGGCGGCGTTGGTCTGCGGGGTCGAGACCGGTTCGTCGAGATGCTCATGGACCTTGTCCAGCTGGTCTCCGTCCCAGGCCAGCGGGCTTTCCGGCGCATTCGCCATGCGGAAGATGGTCAATCCTTTGCCGATGGCGAGGAGCTGGCGCAGGTGGCGGCGGGTGAGCGGGAGGATGCCCTGCAGCTTGCCGTGGCAGAGGTTCTCGAGGATCGCCAGGAAGAAGACCGTGTCGGGTTCGATGGTCCAGGCCTTGCCGCGGTCGAGGTTCTCGGGGGCGACCTGGACCCCGTCGACGCGCAGTTCGAGCCGGCAGATGATCTCGTCGCGCGCGGCGGCGGTCGCGATGTTCGGCGGCACGATGAAGCGCGCCTCGATGGGCGTGCCGCGTTTATCCGAAAGGGTGAGGGATTTGAGCCGGGGTCCTGCCGGGGTCGTCTCCGCTTGCTTTGACTGTTCCTTCTTCGTGTCCGTCGTCTGTTCCTTGGTCACCGCCGCCGTCGGCGGCCGGCCGGGCGGCGCCGCCGGTCTGGCCGGCGTCGGTGGCTCGGGCTTGATGTAGCCCTCCTTGGCCGCGAGCACCAAGTAAGCGGCGACGGAGTGCACGCAGAGCTTCCTCCGGCCGACCGAGACTTCGCAGCCGCATTCGTTGCGCTGGAAAGTGACCGAGCGCAGGTTCCAGCGGGCTTCGCGGGATTCGGTGCCGTCGTCGACGAGGGCTTCCGCGACCGGAGGGGTCCAGAGGGCCTTCTTCACCTTGCCCTTGGCTACCAGCTCCTTGGCGAGGAGCACGGTCGCTCCGCCCGCGAGATCGATGAGATCGTCTTCGGAGATGTTGGGCAACGGCTGACGCGGCGCCATGGTGAGGGTGTGCGGTGAAAAGCGACGTCCGAAAGGACGCGCCAAAGGAGGGAAAACCTAGCGGGAAGACGTATCGCCT
>SXGQ01219729.1_pt1 | contig 10370 bp, 7 predicted proteins | sample 3178371 | NCBI WGS metagenome assembly SXGQ01 (sample SAMN11356859, study PRJNA531348) | freshwater metagenome | isolation source: freshwater sample F1-20 | place: China: Fuxian Lake, Yuxi | collected 2017-12-25 | reverse complement strand
TACCACTAGTTCCACTTGTACCAGTTGTACCGGCTGTTCCACTTGTACCATTAGAGCCGCTTGCACCGCTTGTACCACTTGTTCCAGTTGTACCGCTAATCCCATTTGTGCCGCTTGTGCCATTAGAGCCACTTGCACCACTTGTGCCACTTGTTCCGGTTGTACCGCTAATCCCATTTGTGCCGCTTGTGCCATCAGAACCGCTTGCGCCACTTGTGCCACTTGTGCCGCCTGTACCATTTATGCCGCTTATAGCATTTGTCCCACTTGTACCATCAGAACCGCTTGCTCCACTTGTGCCACTTGTTCCGGTTGTACCACTAATTCCACTTGTACCGCTTGTACCATTAGAGCCGCTTTCACCGCTTGTACCACTTGTACCAGTTGTACCGCTAATCCCATTTGTGCCACTTGTGCCAGTTGTACCAGATGTACCATTAGTGCCTCCTGTTCCACTTTGGCCGCTTGTACCGCTTGTTCCACTTATTCCACTTGTTCCAGCACTAGCACTTGTTCCACTTTGGCCGCTTGTACCATTCGTCCCACTCGTTCCAGAAGTTCCGCCTGTACCAGAAGATCCACTTAATCCAGAAGTGCCACTCGTTCCACTAATTCCAGAAGTTCCATTTAATCCGCTTAAAGCAACAATGTTCCAAGTAGTTCCATCGCTAGCCAAAGTAACAGAAGTGTATTGAGGTAAATAATAATTATTTAATCCATCAATTTGACCAAGAGAAGTTCCATTAATCGTAACTTGTCCACTGCCTTTGTTTTTAATTACAAATTGTCTACCAGTATTAGAAGAAGCAGCGATAAGAGTAACTGTTGACGAAGACGAAGAATTTATAACAACAACATCATCGTCAGTTGTAATTTGATAATTTGCTGTTTCTATTGAAACGTTTCTTACGATAGCTTCTGCGGATAATGTAGCTCCAACATCAAAAGAACCAGAAACGTAATGCTGACCAGTATTGTTTAATTGAAGAATACCAGTAATTGCATTAGCAATAAGGTTAGAATATTGACCGCTTGTTAAGTGATAGTATTCTCCGCTTGCTCCACCTTGCAAATCAATAGAAGAATTATGAAGATTAAAATCTGTTTCAACTACATCAATTACTCCGGTAACTCCAGTTGTAGAAACTTCTGTGTTGCAAGCATCAGCTAAAGTATCAACATACAAATCTCCTTTTAAAATCTTTTGAGAAGTGCCATCAGAAAAATTAACGATAACTTCGTATCTTAGTATTCCAGGATAAAGATTTAATGTTTGTGCGGCTGTTAAAGATAACGTTACAACTCCAGCAGCTGCATTAGTCTTTGTTACGGTAAAAGATTGTAAAACCGGAAAATAATAATCTTGACGAATTTCAGCAACTACTGTGTGGTTTGTAACATTTATCGCTGCTCCAGAAGAGTCCTTCAGCGCTAGACCTACAGAAAAATTGACATTTCTATCAAGTGAAATATCATATATAGAAGCAGACATAGTTGTACCTTTTTCCCTTTAAATTTACACGAAACTCCGTCGTAAAGTTAAAGTAAAAAAAAAATAAATTATTGTCTGAATTATGTGCCAGTTCCAGTAAGAGTTAGTACATCACTAACCATTGTCTTCGCAACAACTTGTGCTGGAGCCGCTTTATAGAAATTATGAGCGTAAACTAACTTATTTAATTCTTCAAAGTGATCTTTAGATAAAGCTCTAAATTGCTTACTAACTTCGTTACCATTTATAAATGTAACAGAAGAATCTTCATCGGACACTGAAAGGACATTATTTGTTTGACAGTTTGTTCCGATTGTTTTAATTGCATTTCTTGATTTTTTCTTATAGAAATGAGTTAAATATAAATGTTTAAAAATGTCTTGTTCTTCGCTGTTAAGATCGATACCCGTACCACTGTGAGAAGTAAAAATTAAATTATTTAATTCTCCTATGTTGGCTTGCATCCAACCCGAAATAGCGCTGACATTTGTTTGTGTCGCGTCAGCGTCAAATTCGTAGAAAAATATTCCACTAGCTATTTGTCCGATATTAGCCATTTAAAACTTTCATCATTTTCTCTTTTTGTTCTTTTGTGAACAGTTCTTTAGTCTGCGGTTGGGGAGAAAAGTAACCTCTAGATTGTACGTTCTGAGTGTCAAATTGACGCAAAAGACGGGTTTTGATAGCCGCCATGCTACCTGATGTATCTACTTTAAGTTTACGGGCGAAATCTTGAAGTTGTAGCTGGGTCATGACATCGAGATTTTCTTCGAAAATTTTACGATTAGCTGTTCCAAAAACATTAACTTCTTTAATACCTAAGATAATTTCTAATTCTTTGACTTTGGATCGATATTCTGGCGAATTTTTATCATTAATACTATTAAGCTCTTCTAATAAGCTCGCTTTACCAACTTCAGTAGATTGTCCAGTTGAGATTTCCATACTAAATACTATCGTAACATTTACACTTTTCTATTTTATAAATGAAATAAAAAACCCGCCCCTTTCGAGGCGGGTTCTTTAGAAGGTTTTAACCTTAGACGATCTTGCCTACGAGGGCGCGAACGTCGAGAACTACACGGCCTTCCTCAAGGGAGCCGAAGTAACCGATCTTGTTCTGACGGATGCTGTATTGGTCATCAGCAACCAGATTGAACTCAGAGTTCGAATCTGGATCTGTTGCTACGACGCGGAGCAGTGAATCACGGGTACGGTCGATACCAACAAGAATTTCTGTTGTAGCACCGTTGAACGCGGCGGAACCACTTCCAGCAGCTGTTGTGTAGTTTGTTGACGCAGCAGCTGTGTCGAAGATGGTATTGAACTTCTGGCCAATACCGAGTTCGTTGAACTCAAGGATATTAACACCGTAGAAGCTGGGGATACCAGCGCTATTGTAGATAGCTGTACGCATTTCGTCAGTAGCGGTGATGCCAACGGTTGAACCAGCAGGAGTTCCAGCTGTTCCAGTGACACCAGCAACAGTGTTGATGGGGTTGTAAGCCATTGCGCGAATCTGCTCAACGATTTCTGGGGAAACCAGAAGGTCGGTCAGGCCAGCGCGTGAACCAGAGGCGGGTGTTCCCTTAGCCCATGATGTGTTGATGCGCTTTGCCAGAGTGAGAAGTTCGTTGAGGTCAGCGAGAAGGAAACGGCCACTAGTGTTAGCGCGCTGAACGTGTTTCTTGCTGTTTGTCTCTGCGTTAGCGAGGGCAGTCATGGCCAATGTGGCAGAAGTACGCTCCTGCTTGAGCAGGATTTCCTGTGCCATACGGGTGAATGTCTTAGCTACAACGTCCATGCGATGCTTTGCGGCATAGCGACGGTCGAAGGAGAGGGCGCTGTCCAGTGTGTAGGTGGTCAGCTTCATCTCAGAGACTGTGGGGAGAACCTGATTGGTGGGAAGACCACCAGCTACGGACTGTGAGTATACAGTGATGTAGTCCTCGTCAGTTACGTCGTAGTACAGGTCGAGAGGAATGCTGGGATTATCGTCGGCGTTGTATGAGAGGCTTGTGAACAAATTGCTCAGTGTAGGAGCATTGTTGATAACCTCCGCAAGAACGGGTCCGATGAACTCAGCGAGTGCGACTTGAGCATCATAAGCAACAGTGCGGTTACGGCTAGCCATTGCTTTGATAAGCTCAATCTGTTCTGGGGTGCGCTTTAATGTGATTTTCATTTAAGTTGTTTCCTTTTTTATTACATGCGCAGACCTACTACTGCGAAGTTACCTGCATAAGCGTCAGTAACGCTTGTGAGCGAGGTGCGTGAACCTGTGCCAAGAACGATGCCGAGTTTACCGTCATCAGTGTGGGCGCAGCCAGTGACTTTACCGCCATTGGCAGAGAGCTTGAAGCCCGAGCCAACTGTCAGAGTTCCATCAATCGCATTAGCAGAGAGGGAGAAGATTCCGCGTGTGGCTACTGGAACGGCTTGGCCGGGCAGTACGCACATAAGCTCTTCAGCCTTTTGGCGATAATAGAGAAGTTTTTCACCATTCTCGTCGAACTTTGCAGTTTGACGGAGTGTGAGTCCAAGGCAGTTAGTCAAGTCGCCAGAGGCGGCTGGAGTAACCTTAAGATTTACCTTGGGGTATTGATTAACACCGACATGGGGATAGTCGGTCTTGCCGAGATAAGAGTCGGAAGCGTATGAAACAGGGTCAAGGTCAAAGTTGCCAGCGGAAACTTTAACGAAAACTCCTGCGTCACCAGTTCCAACGCCGGTTACGTTTTCGTTGATAGCATCATCAACGAGAGCGTACATATTTACCACATCATTGTCGTCGTATTGACGGAATGGTAGGAGACGATTTGCCATATTATTTGTCCTTTAATTATTTATTACAGTTAATTTTTATTATTTAGAATAGCTTACGCTAATATTTTCGCGGGAGAAAGCTTTTGCGAACTTCTCACGGAAAGACTGCTCGACAGCGATTTTGCTATCGGGGGCTTTATTAGTGGCTGTAGCATTATCTAATGCAGCAGCGACATCAGCCTTTTTGTCTTCTTCTACCTTTACTTCGGCAGTAGCGGAAGCTTTACTGACTTCCTTAAGACGAGCCTCAACTTGCTCAGAGATTTTCTTTTCAATCTCGGCGGCTTGGGCTTTGATAAACTCTTTGTTCTTGTGTTTCCATACGGAAGCGAACTTTTCTTTGTAAGAAGCAAAAGCCTCTTCTGTCGCCTCGATAGCTTGAACCTCACCAATGATAAGTTTACGGTCTTCATCGTTGAGTTCATAGGCGGCATCAAGTTCACCAACGCGGGCATTAAGACGAGCTACGGCCTCTTCTTGCGCTTTGGCCTCTTTAATTTTATTAAGCTCTTCTTGTGTTTTGGCGAGTTCTGCCTTCATTGATTCTACTGAAGCGACTGTCTCATTGTAAAGCTTCTCGGCTTTGTCTTTAGCGGCCTTCTCAGCTGCAATGGAGTCGCGATACTCTGCGTCCTTCTGTTTGATAGCTTCGGCGAAATGGCTGGTCATTGAAGCGACAGCCTCTTCGCCAAATTTCTTTTCAAGAAGAGCAGACTTTAACTCTGTGATAAGTTTTTCTAAGTCCATATGGTTTATTGTTTTTACATTTTTTATCTGTAAAATGGAATTTGATTTTTTATTCGTTAAAAATGCACTAACTTCTTCGATGCAATTTTCAACAGCTTCAACCTCTTCATTTTTCTTTTCGTCCTCTTGAACAGAAAATGACGGAGCATCTTCAAATGCTACAACACCATTAACTTGCGCGGCTGGATTAGTTGTGAAGCCCCCGCCTAAAGGATAAATCTCTCCAACTATTAATCTATAAACTGGAGTTCCATCTTTTAATTTACCGGCTCCACCTTTTGCTTTTAAAAATGGAGCAAATTCTTCAATTTGTTTTGGATCAGTAATAATATCAGCCTCTTTTAAAGACTGACTTCCAACCGCTAAATAATAATTACTGAAACCAATTTCCCAACTCGCAGAAATAGAATTATAAAAAGAATCTTTGGAATCAGAATTTCTTAGCATTAACGATGTAAATTTTTTATCAACAGTTTTATAAATAACACCAGCTACCGATAGATAAACAGGGTCAAGAGTTTTACCGACTTCCTCTTCTGTTAAAAATTTATTATCTCCAATTCTATTGAAAGAATAATTTGTAATGTGTCCGATTACACGTTCTTTGTTGTGTTCAATGTTAAGGTACTTATTCATAAAACGCTTTGCAATTTTTGATGCAGTAGCGCCAGAAATACCATCACCGTTGTTGTTAATCATGTTTGGAACGGCAAGATTAAAAGAAACCCCAAGAAGATCAGGATTATCTTCAAAATCTACTTTTGGAGAAAGTTTTTTTAATTCATCCAAAGAGGCTTTGGAGATTTTAAAACGTTCGTCCGAAATACCATAACAAGCGACAGCAACATTGTCCAAAATCGTGCTATACTTGAATGCCATATTTTATTTTACAGCAGAATGATGCAAAATAGCCGCAGAATATTCGTCAAGTAAAAATTCGTCAGCCGTATCAAGAACAGATTTCATTGGCTGCAATCTTTCAATTTCATCAAGATTAGCCATGCATTTTTGAACATTTGCCACCCAGTCTTGCCTTGAACTTGATGCAATAACTTTCTTGCACAAATTTACTATATTTGATTTTTGATCGTCGCTCAAAGATGCTACGGCAAATTTTTTAGCAGCAAAGTCCCCTGCCACTTTCATAAAAGCATCTATCTCATAAATTGTTGTTTGAATATCTTTTCTTGACGCTGTAGCTCCTAAAGGTCTTCCTGCCCCAGATTGTGTCGGAGTAGCGGTTGGAGTAGCAGCTGTAGGATCAGAAGATTCTGATTGAATCATTGGAACTCCACCAACAATTGGATTGTAATATCCTTTTTCTCTATCCGATACGAACTTTTGCTGCGCGGGCGCGAGATCAGTTGGGTCTGGAAGTTTACCGTTATTAATTGATTCAATGCCTTGTTCTGGAGTAAGAACACCAATCTCCATTAAGCGACTGATCGTTCTCATGTATTGAGTTTCATCCTTCAAATCAATTTCAGTAAATTTGGCAGTTGGCCAAGAACGAAAACCTAAATCTTTTGATATCCGAATAATTTCTGGTTGAAGAACATCATTAAGAAATGCGTTTCTAGCTTCTTTTAGACGCTCCATAAAAAAGCTAATTTTTGCACTTTGACCATTATACTTTTCGTTTCCAAGCATAACGTTCATCAAGCCTTCTTTGATATCTTCGTTTAAGATTTCATATTTTTCCCTGCCTACAACTTTTTTCAAATCAGGAATAACAAAGTCCGCTCTAGTTGTATAATCCGAAACAAGAACGCGACCAACACTTTCATTCATAAATAAGTTTTGCATGGCGGTCATATTCGCGGGATTAATACCGCCCTTATCTGGCTCCGCTCCCATCGTAATTAAAAGAATTACGTTTTCTACAGTGCGTGCGATTGCTTGATCGATACGCTTTAGTTCGATCTTTGCGTTTATATCTTCAAGAACAGGATAGGCAAAAGGAACTGCAAATGGCTCGTAATCTTGTTTTTTATAAAAAGAATAAAGCAAATACTTTGGATCAAGTTTCATTTTCAAACCATCTCTAAAATATTGCTTGCCTTTGATTTGTTTTTGAATTTCTGGATCAAATCCATTAAGAAGCTCAACATCAGCATCATCTTTTGGATTTTTCAGACGCTCAAGTTCGTATTCAGAAAGGATTTTTTCATAAACAGCTTCGGCAAATGAACTAGAGATTTTCGCAACAATATCGTATGGATTAATTAAAATATAACGAAGAGGAACTTTATTATTCTTGATTCCATTTTCACTTAAGCCAGAAAGTAACTTAAAATCTTCTGCGTTAAATTTACCATCAATTCGGTAAAGAAAAATATTTCCACTGCGATAATATTCGCGAAAATATTGATCTTTTAATTTCCAAAGTTTGATTTTATCGAACCATTTTTGGAAAAATTCTCTACTTCTTTCGGTTCCTCCTTCAAGATAAACATCTGTATTGGCAAATTCAGTAGCTATATCTATGGTATTCCTAACTATCGCAACATTAGCGTAAGCCTTTTGACAAAGCATAATTGCATCTCTTATATCTACGCCATCTTTTGTATATTCATACGGAAGAATACCTTGGCTTAGTAAAGAGTAGCGGCCAACATGAACATCTGTTCCATTTCTCGGAATTCTTGTTTTTGTAGGTGAATCCGTTTGAGTTGATCTAACAGAAGCGTTCGAAACTTCTTTATAAAAAGGCTCACCCATAAGTTTTGGCTCATAAGAGGCTTGTGAAATTTGAACTGGCAGAATTTTATTAAACCTTGTCCAATAATCAGACTTTTTATTATATTGACGAGCCATTTTCTTATATTAAAAGTTACACCAAAAGTCTCAAAAGTACTTTAATTTTCTATAGCCAGAATGTCATCATCTGAACAATATTTGACTTCTTTACATACCATGCGCCCATTTTGATCGGTTATCTCAAATTTAACAACATCATTAATTTTTAATGAACCTCCAGTTAACCAAACATTCTTTTGAGTCAAAAAAGAATGATCTAATTTAGAATTTAAATAAATTTTAACATCTAAAACCAAAGAAGAAGAAAAATTGTAAAAATATGGCTGTACAATACCATTTTTTCTTTTCAATAGAACAGTGTATTGATTTCCAATAAAATTTAAATCATCGTATCTAAAGTTCAAAGAATTTTGATCAACAACGTTTTCAAAATAATCGACCGGAATCAAATGAACAAATTCTTCAAACTGTTTTAAATAAAAACCAAAACAATATTCATATGGCATCCAAGGAAAAATTGTTTTGCATATTTGAGAATCGTATAAATCTTTTTCGCTTGAAGGATAAGAAAATGTTTGATTAAAAAATTTAATATTAGCAAAATAATGATTTGTATATCTAAATGTATTGTCTTTTTGAGATCCAACGGCACAAAACTTCATTTTAGAATTATTTAATATATTTAAATTTTCTACATAATAATTAATATTTGGAACGATAACGTCGTCCTCTGTATAAAGAGCCGTTTCAAATCCCAGTTTTTCAGCAAACCCAAACAATAATTTTGTGTTTCTGCTTATTGTTGGATCAACATTACTCACAAATATAAGTATAGAATTATTTGGAGGCATAGCCGTTAAAGAGACATGATCTTTACCTTCAAGTTGACACTTTTTATGATACAGGGCAGATTTTACTATCTTTTCTTTATTCAGTAAAAAGTAATCAACTGAATTAATTATATCATTATTAACCTTGCATCCAGAACACAATACGATAGGGCAACCGATCTCTTTTAGTTTAGAGATTTGTTTTTTTAATATTAAAATTTTTTTTTCTGAATTAGGAAAAGAATTTATTAAAACTACATTTTTCATCTAGCAAAAAATGGAACAAAAGTGGCAGAATTTTTTTCTGCTTTTATATCCATCATGTCATAATATATTTTACTCATCCAATTTCCAAGAACCAAACATGCGTAAGAGTCTTTTCTGGTCTTTTCGGCACCACTTTGTTTTTTTAATTGTGGGGGGAGGTCAAAACTTTGATGACCATTTGCAGTTGTTGTAGGAATAATTAGTGAACATTGCGCTTTAACTAACTCAATCATGTCCGCTTGATGGTCAACGAAATCAACCATTTTTGCTTCAATACTTTGACTATCCTCATGATCTCGAATAAATTTTAAATTTTTGATTGGAATAGTTTTGCCTTTTTGAGATGTGAAATCATCATCTACAGCTTCAGCTGCAAATAATATTTTTCTATGATCAAAATTCGATTGGAGTAATTCGTTTGCATATCTTATCCAGCCGCTAGTAGGTATTCGAAGATAACAAATTCTGTTGGAGCTTTTACTATAAACATTTCTTGCTTTTCTCAATTCGTCTTGATAAGTTTCTGGAGTATCAAAATCAGCCTCAAATGTTTTAACTTCTATTTTACTATTCTTAAATAATTCACTTTCGTTTGCGGCATTTATGAATTGCAGTCCTCCGTTATAGTCACCGCACATAGCAACAATATTAAAACTAGTTAATAAATAATGAAGGTACTCAATATGTTTTCTTAGATTAGTTCCAGATAAAGCATAGTTATGCACGATAATTGCCTTGCGATTCGTTTTATCAAGTTTAATCACGTTCATGGCAAAATCGTCAGAGGATTCATTTTCTGCCCACGATGGGTCAAAACTTAATATGTATTCTGAATTTTTTTCTCCAGCAACTTCAATTGATTGCCCTTCTCCAACTTTAATTGTACATTCGTGCATCTTGCTCAGTTTAAAATATCCAGATGAATCGTCAACAAACTGAGATCCAAATTCTCTTTTAAATTGAGATTCTGACATGGTTGCCTTCGCTTGCGTCAATAAACTTTCATCATATAAACCATGAGGAGCGATATCATAAGAAAAATGCAAGATAGCTCTTGTGGCCCCTCCTTTCGCATTTCTCTCTGGTGTGATAATCAAATCTTCATACTGCTTATAAAGTTTATACATGTACTCAAATTGGTAAGACGCAGAAGAAAGAACAATAATTTTATTATTCGGCCAAACAAATCGATCCTCTTCTTTCATTTCTCCGCGCTTAATAAGTTCCGTTTCCAAATCATAAACCTGTTTTCTTTCAGTTGGGTTTTGAACAACGGAAAGAAAGGGTATAATAACTTCGTTAAAAATACGATCTGGCATAAGCAAAAACTCGTCAATCATCATGCGGTGAAAGCGAAAACCACGAAGTTTTTCACCGTCACCAAGAGGCAAGCAAGTAATTTTGCTTCGGCCAAATTCCATTGTCCATTCGTCTGAGCTTTTGGAAAC
>SXGQ01474258.1_pt1 | contig 10371 bp, 11 predicted proteins | sample 3178371 | NCBI WGS metagenome assembly SXGQ01 (sample SAMN11356859, study PRJNA531348) | freshwater metagenome | isolation source: freshwater sample F1-20 | place: China: Fuxian Lake, Yuxi | collected 2017-12-25 | reverse complement strand
GCTGACGCGCTGATGGCAGCGAGCCGGCCGCGGGGGAACGACCTCGGCGGCGGGCTCGCCGCCAACGTCTTCGAGGCGCCCGCGGGGCCGGGCGCGATCGCCGATGTCGCCGCGGTGCGCGCGCTGCTGCTCGCTGCCGCGCGCGACGGGCGCTCGCTGAGCTACAGCGAGCTGCTGCAGGCGCTCGGCCACCGCTTCACCCGCCCCAAGATGCGCGCTTTGTGCCGCACTCTCGACACGATCGACACCGCCGGCGCGGCGGCGGGCGAGCCGGGGCTCGCGGTGCTGATGGTGCGCGAGTCGGACCGGCTGCCGGGGCAGGGCTGGTGGCTGGGCGACGCCAAGGGCGGATATGCGGGGCTCTGGACCGGCCCCGACGCGGCCGCGCTGGTGCGGCGCGAGCAGGAGAAGGCGTTCGCCTATTGGCGGGTCAGAGGCCGGTCGTCGGGATCGTGAGGCCGGGGATGGTGGCGGCGGTGATGGCCTCGCCGAACGGCACCTCGCGCGCCTCGCCGTAGGTCTCGCCCGCGGGCTGCCACAGCTGGTGGATCAGCCCCTTGTTGACGTCCACCACCCAATATTCGGCGATGCCGTGCCGGGCGTAGATGCGGCGCTTGCGACCGAGGTCGTTGCGCAGCGACGCGTCGGCGACCTCGACGACCAGCCTGAGCGAGTCGAGCGGGATCAGTCCCTCGCCCTCGGGTTCGGCGGTCAGGGCAATGTCGGGCTCGGGGACGTTGTAGGGCGGCATCGAGACCGAGCCTTCGACCAGCGCCTCCAGGCCAATGCCGAGGCGGGCGAGCTCCTCGCTGATGACCCGGAAGAGGCGCGACTTGATCCGCGCGTGCGGCCGGTGCTGCGCGTTCATGTAGACGATCTCACCGTCGAGCAGCTCCGTCTTCCCGTAAGGCGCGAAGGCCCCCGCATCGTCGAGGCGCAGGTAGTCCTCGACCCGCAACTTCACGCGGCGGGGCACGCGGGTGAGGGGCGCCATCTCGGTCATCGCGGCATCGTACCACGAGCGGACGGGCTCGCCCACCGGGGTTCGGGTCAGAGGTCTGTCGTCTTGATCGTGAGGCCGGGGATGGTCGCAGCGGTGATCGACTCGCCGAAGGGCACCTCGCGCGCCTCGCGGTAGGTGTCGCCGGCGGGCTGCCACAGCTGGTGGAGGGTGCGGCCGCTCACGTCGGCGACCCAATATTCGGCGACGCCGGCGGCGGCGTACAGTCGGCGCTTCAGGCCCAGGTCGACCGCCAGCGTCGTGGACGCGACCTCGATCAGGAGCGCGACGGTGCGCACCGGGATGGCGCCTTCGCCGCGCGGTTCGCCGGTGAGGACGACGTCGGGTTGCGGCATGGTCGTGTCGGTCAGCTCCACGCTGCCGGCGCTGACGTGGAGCGGCGAGGCGAGCGCCTCCAGCGCGCGGCGCAGGCGGTAGGCGAGCTCGTCGCGGACGAAGGTGTGCGGCCTGAACTCAGGCGCCACGACGATCACATCCCCCTCGATCAGCTCGGTCCGGCGGTCGCCGAAGGCGCCCGCTTCCCCCAGCATCGCATAGTCCGCGACGCGCAGCGCATACTTGCCCGGTGAAGGACGCTCCTGGACCGTCATGGCGCCGAAATACCATTGCGCCCGGCGGTTGGCAAAGTCACCGCGACCGCCCGGCCCACTCGATCGCGTTGCGGATTAAACGGCGATTGGCGGGGTCGTCATAGGCTTCGGGGACGTGGCCGAGGGCGGAATAGACGATGCGGCCGCGGCCGAGCTGGCGGGTCCAGACGATCGGGTGGAGCGCGCCCATCTCCTGGCCCTTGGAGGGGCGATAGGTCGTCTCGTCGAGCGTCGCGAGGATCGTGCTGTCTTTCGGCGGCGGGGCGGCGAAGCTGTACCATTCGTCGCGCGGCTGCCACGTGGCGGGGAGGCCGGCGACGACCGGGTGGAGTGGGGCGACGACGCGGACCGTGGCGCGCTGGATATGGTCCTCGCCACCGGGGTGGCCGACGAACTGCGCGCCGATCACCTGCTCGACGTAGAAGCGCCACTTGTACTCGGGGTCGCCGCCCGCCGCGTGCAGCGCGACCACGCCGCCGCCGCGGCGCAGGAAGCCCTCGAAGGCGGCGCGCTGCGGCGGGGTGAAGAGGTCGCCGCTCGAGCTGTTGAGCACCACGACCCGCATGCGGGCGAGCAGCGCGGGGTCGAACACCGCGGCATTCTCGGTGTGGAAGACCGGACGGCCGAGCCCGCGCGCGATCTCCATGACGACGGGCGTCGAGTGCGGCAGATGCTCGATGTGGCGCCAGCCGTTGGTCTTGGTGAAGACGAGGACGCCGTCGCGGAAGCCCGCGGGAAGCGTCGGCGCGACGGTATCGTAGGTCGGCGGGGGGAGGTGCGGGTCGGCCTGCCCGGTCGCGGCGAGCAGCGCCAGCGCGGCCAGCGCGCGCATCAGCGCACCCGCTTCACGAAGATCTGCCCGTCCTCGCGCCGCTCGGTCTGGAAGGCGGGGAGCGATTCGATGAGGTCGGACAGACGCTTGAAGCCGTAGTTGCGGGCGTCGAAGCTGGAGCGGTTGGCGGCGAGCTGCCCCACCGCGGAGAGGCTGGAGAAGCCGCGCGCGTCGTGCTTCACCGCGTCATAGGCGTCGATCAGCAGCTTCAGCAGCTCGGGGTCGTCGCCCGCCTTGCGCTTGCTGCCGATCGCGGGCGGGAGCGAGGCGTCGAGGGGCACGTCCTCGCTGACCGGGCGCACCGGCGCGGCAGGCGATGCCTCGGCAAGCAGCGCGGCGACGTCGATGAAGCGGGTGCAGGCTTGGCGGAAGCCCTCGGGCGTGGTGGCGTTGCCGAAGCCGTAGACGGGGAGGCCGTCCTGGCGGATGCGCATGGCGAGCGGCATGAAGTCGCTGTCGGACGACATGATCCCGAACCCCTCGACCCGGCCGCGGAAGAGCAGGTCCATCGCGTCGATCGTCATCTTCATGTCGGTCGCGTTCTTGCCCTTGGTGAGGTCGAACTGCTGCTGCGGCTCGATGCCGTGGCGGATCGACATGTCGCGCCACCCCTGCAGCGCGGGCTTCGACCAATTGCCGTAGACGCGGCGGACGTTGACCGTCCCCAGCTCGGCGAGGACGGTCAGCACCGGGTCGATCGCGTGCCAGGAGGCGTTGTCGGCGTCGATCAGGAGGGCGACGTTGCGGGAGAGGGTCTCGTCGGGCATCCCCGCTTCCTCCACTCCCGCCGCCATGACGTCAACGCCCCCTCACTGCCGGTCCGTCACTGCCGGTCCGTCACTGGCGGCCCGTCACTGGCGGTTGGGGCCGCGGTCGCTGCGATAGGCCTGGTCGGCGTCGATGTCGGCCTGCTTGGTCGGGCGCACGGTGCCGTCGGGATCGTCGACCTGGCCCAGGTCCGCGCGCGAGCCGATGTCGCGGGCGAGCGCGCCGCCGGCGGAGCTGGGCACCGCCTCGCCGGCGGGGATCATGCCTTCGATCACGTCCTTGTCGTCGTGGTCGCGCGCGCTGGTCGTGCGAGGATTTTCTTCCATGATTCCATCTCCTTCACCGCTTCAACGGGTCGAAGGACGGGGGCGTTCCTCAGGTCGCCCGGATCAGGGGCCGGGATAGGAGATGGCGACGATCTCATATTCCTTCTCGCCCGCCGGGAGCGCGACGCGGCGCAGGTCGCCGACCGCAGCGCCGCGCAGCGCGCGGGCGAGGGGGGCGTTCCAGCCGACCTTGCCCGCGCCCGCGTCGGCCTCGTCGTCGCCGACCAGCGTCAGCGTGCGATGCTGGTCGTCCTCGTCCGCGATCGTGGCGGTCGCGCCGAAGAAGATGCGGCTGCGGTCCTCCTGCCGTGCGGGGTCGACGACCTTGGCGGCCTTCATCCGCTTCGACAACCATCCCAGCCGCCGGTCGATCTCGCGCAGCCGCTTGCGACCGTAGATATAGTCGCCGTTCTCGCTGCGATCCCCGTTCCCCGCCGCCCAGGCGATCGTATCGACCAGCTGCGGCCGCTCGGTGGCGAACAGGCGGTCGTATTCGGCGCGCAGCGTCGCATAGCCGGCGGGGGTGATGTAGTTGGGGCGGTCCATCGGAAAGTCACATAAGGTCGCAGGGTCGGCCGTCAGCCGCGCTCGATCGAGCGACGGCTTTCCGGCTCCGCCCGAGGATGTAACCGGACGACGCGATGTAGGACAGCGGCTTCGCTCAGGAGCCGGCGGGGCGGCCGAGATACCAGCTGAGGTTTTTCGGCCCGCGGCTCTTCGCGCGGGGCGGGTTCATGAGGTCGTAGACGACCGCATTCTCCAGCACCCGCTGCACGTAGTTCCTGGTCTCCATGTACGGGATGGCCTCGATCCAATCGACCATGTCGACCCCGCCGGTGCGCGGGTCGCCGTTGGCGCGCAGCCACTTGTTCACGTTGCCCGGGCCTGCGTTATAGGCCGCGATCGCCAGCGGGTAGCTGCCGTAGAGCGCGAAGATGCGCTGGAAATAGCCGTTGCCGAGCTGGATGTTGTAGCTCGTGTCGGTGGACAGCCGCGCCTGGTCGTAGGGGAGGCCGAGCTTCCCCGCCTGCTCGCGCGCGGTGCCGGGCATCAGCTGCATGAGCCCGCTGGCGCCGACCGGACTCCTGGCCGCGCGGTCGAACTGGCTTTCCTGCCGCGCGATGGCGTGGATCATCGTCCACTGCCCCTCGAACCCCGGCGGCACGGGCACGGTGGGAAAGGCGTTGGCGCTGTACTCCGTCAAGCCGTTCTGCATCGCGCTGCGCCCGACCAGCACGCCGAGGTCCGGGCGTCGCAGGTCGCGCGACAGCTCGTCGGCGAGGAGGTGGTCGGCGTCGCTCTTCGCGTCGAGCGCGATCTGCTTCACGAAGGCGGTCTGGTCGAGATACTGGCCGGCCTGCCCCAGATATTGCGCCGCGCGCACGGTCTCGCGCGCGAAGAACGCGCTCCTCGCGGCGGGGTCGATCGGGCGCGCGACGACGGGCGGGGGGGCGGTCAGCGGGCGGCCGAGGCGCTCGCTGGCGAGCTGGCCGTAGAATTGGTCCCGATTGCCGGCGGCGCGGCGGAAATAGGCGTCGGCCTCGACCGTGCGGCCCGCGGCCGCGGCGGCGCGGCCGGCCCAGTAGAAGCCCTTGGCGCGGGTCTGCGGCGCCTGGCTGGCGGCGCCGTATTTCTCGAACATCACCATCGCGTCGGCGGGGCGGCCGATGCGCGTCATCGCCGCCTGCCCCGCGAGCCAGGCGAGGCTCGTGTAATCGTCGCGCTCGCCATAGGGCTTGGACGAGACGTCGGTGCCGATCGGATAGGCGTCGTCGACCTGGTGCGCGATGTCGTAGGCGGTCTGCCACTGCCCGTCCGCCGCCGCGGCGCGGGCGTTGGTCAGCAGCACCTCGTAAAACTTCTCGACATTGCCCGGCAGCGTCATGCCGACGCGCGGGCGCGCCAGCCACGAGCGCGCGCTCGCCGAGGCGAGGTTGCTGCGCCACCACGTCGCCTTGTCCGCGATATAGCCCGCGTCGCGCGCGCCGGCGGCGTCGTTCTGCGCCGCCTGCATCGAGGCATCGGGAGCGTTGGTGCGGAAGGCGAGCCGCGCCGCGAGGAGCGGGCGGGCATAGGGGCTGACATAGGCGATCTGGCGCGCGGCGGCGCCGGTCTGCCCGGCCCAGAGCAGCGCGTCCATGCGCCGGTCGTGGTCGGCGGGGGTCAGGGCGCCGAGGTAGCCGGACAGGATCGTCGCCTCGTCCTGCGCCGAGAGACCCGAGGAGACCCAGGCCGCGCGCGCGGCAGCATTGGCCTCCGCGGTCGCGCCGAGCGCGGTGAAGGCGCGCGCGCAGGCGACCTGGCCGCCGGCGGTCAGCGGCGGGGTGCGGCGGCAGAAGGCGACGACGCTGGTGGGGGAGGCGGTGCCGTCGCCCGCCTTCTTCTCCGCGGTGCGGCGGATCGCGGCGGCATTGGGCCAGCCGGGATGCTGGGCGAGGGAGTTGGCGTAGCTGTCGAAGGGCAGCTGGTCGGTCGACTGCAGCACCTTCCACTGCGCGATCGCGGGGGCGAGCGCCGCCGCGTCGGGCGCGGGGGTCGCCACCGGGGTCACGCCCGCCACCACCTGCGGCTCGCCATCGTCCGCCGCGAGCGCCATCGCCATTGCCGCCGCCGTCATGAAACCGATCAATGCACCCGCTCTCACTGTTTGGCCCGCCGCCGGGGTCTGGATGTGGACAGGATAGCGCCTCTACCCGTATCTGGCCTGAACGCCTCCCCCCAAATGCCTGTAAGCCGGAGCGGTTCATCGCGATGTTCCATGGTTCGATCCCTGCGCTGGTCACCCCGTTCGACGCCGGCGGCGCGTTCGTGGAGGGCGCCTATCGCGACCTCGTCGAGTGGCAGATCGCCGAGGGGTCGGCGGGCCTCGTCCCGTGCGGCACCACCGGCGAGGCGGCGACGCTGACCAAGGAGGAGCAGTTCGCGATCGTGCGCGTCTGCGTCGAGCAGGCGAAGGGGCGCGTCCCCGTCCTGGCCGGCGCGGGCTCCAACGACACCGGCGTCGCGATCGCCAACGTCGCCGCGGCGAAGGACGCGGGGGCGGACGCGGCGCTGATGGTCCCGCCCTATTACAACCGTCCGTCGCAGGAGGGCATCTTCCGCCACTTCGAGGCGATCGCGCGCGCGGCGGCCTTGCCGATCGTGCTCTACAACGTCCCCGGGCGCACCGTGACCGACATCCAGCCGGCGACGATGGCGCGCATCGTCGCGGCCTTCCCCAAGGTGTTCATCGGCGTGAAGGACGCCACCGGCCAGCTCGCGCGCGTCACCGAGCAGCGGCTCGGCTGCGGCGCGGGCTTCGTCCAGCTCTCGGGCAACGACGAGACCGCGCTCGCCTTCAACGCGATGGGCGGGACGGGGTGCATCGCGGTCACCGCCAACGTCGCGCCGCGGCTGTGCGCGGGCTTCCGGCGCGCGTGGGCGGAGGGCGACGTGGGCGGCGCGCTGGCGCTGCACGACCGGCTGTTCGCGCTGCACCTGGCGATGTTCACCGACGCTTCGCCGGGGCCGGTGAAATACGCGATGACCAAGGTGCGGCCGGGCTTCCCCGAGGGGCTGCGGCTGCCGATGACCTGGCCGGGGGAGGCCGCGCGGGCCGCGGTCGACGCGGCGCTGGAGCAGGCCGGGATCTGACATGCTGGTGCTGGCGCTCCTGCAAGCAGCGGTCGCCGGTCCGGTCATCGAGAAGCCCCGCCGCCCCGCGCCCGCGTGCGGGGCCACCGGGCCGGACGGGGCGCTGATCGTGTGCGGGGAGGGGCAGGAGCAGTTTCGCCTGCGCGTCCTGTCGGATCGCTACCAGACGGACGCGGCGGCGATCCCGAAGGCGGAGACGTCGATTTTCGGCGGCAAGGCCAAGGTCGCGGCGGAAGTCGAGGCGGCCGGCGTCGGCGGCGTGCAAAGCAATCGGGCGATGGTGCGGCTGAAGATGCCGTTCTGATCTTCTTCTCCCTCTCCCCTCCGGGGGGAGGAGCATCGGGCCGTCCATGCCCCCGGCATGGACTGAACAATGCGGGGCATTGTTCACCCGATGCTGGTGAGGGGAGGGAGTCTCACCGAGAGCAGCGCCTGTGGCAGCCCCTCACCCAACCATCATCGGGTGAACAGCGCCCCGCGCTGTTCAGGTCATGCCGGGGGCATGACCGACCCGATGATCCCCGGAGGGGAGAGGGCTAGAATCGCGCCGGGCCGACGATCCGCCCGTCGCTCGCGCCAAATCGTAACGAACCGCCTTTGCCCTTCGCGCCGCCCGCGCCTACATCGCTCACCGTATGCCGCGTCCCAAGCCCGCCACCTTCGACAAGAAGAAGATCGTCGCCGAGAATCGCCGCGCGCGGTTCGATTATGCGATCGAGACGACCTACGAGGCCGGGATCGTGCTGACCGGGACCGAGGTGAAGTCGCTGCGCTTCGGCGAAGGGTCGATCGCCGAATCCTATGCCGAGGTCTCCAACGAGGAGGTCTGGCTGGTCAATTCGAACATCCCCGAATTCAGCCATGGCAACCGCTTCAACCACGAGCCCAAGCGCCCCCGTAAATTGCTCCTTCATGAGCGCGAAATAAACAAGCTCCACGGGGCGGTCGCGCGCGACGGCATGACGCTCGTCCCGCTGACGGTCTATTTCAACGGACAGGGGAGGGCGAAGGTGGAGTTGGCGCTGGCGAAGGGCCGCAAGGCGCACGACAAGCGCGAGCACATCAAGGAGCGCGACTGGAAGCGCGAGGCCGGCCGCCTCCTGCGCGATCACGGCTGACCCATGGCGACGCGACCGCTCACCGCCTGGGAACGCTTCGCCGGCTGGAGCCGGCGCAACCTGCCGACGCGTGAATCGATGGAGAGGAGCCGCGTGCTGCGCCCGATCGCGCATCGCGTGCTCGCGCCCGAACTATGGCGCTTCACCCGCCGATCGGTGCCGCGCGGCGTGGCGCTGGGGATGTTCACCGGCATCCTGATCCCCATGGGACAGATCCCGGCGTCGGCGGTGCTGGCGCTGCCGTTCCGCGCCAACGTGCCGGCGGCGGCGCTGACGACCTTCTTCACCAACCCGCTGACGACCCCGCTCCTGTTCCTCCTTTACTACAAGGTCGGCTCGCTGCTGCTCCACGTCGATGCCGCGGTGCCGGGGCAGCCGCTGGGCGATGCGGTCGGCGCGACCTCGGGCTGGCTCGAGTGGCTGCTGCGCGACGTGGGGCCCGCGACCGCGCTAGGGATGGTGGTGTGTGCGCTCGTCGGGGCGGTGCTCGGCTATGCGCTGTCGGCGTGGGGCTGGCGGCTGTGGATCGCGCGCAAGTGGCGGCATCGTCACATTCGTAACCAAGATTGACGCCCGCGAACGGCGGCTTATGCCACGCCGCAACAACAGTTTTCGGGATCGTTCACTCATGCGTCGCATCGTCCTGTTTCCCCTGCTGATCTCCACCGCCGCCGTTGCGCTGGCGCAGACCTCGCCCAAGGTGTCGGCGCCCGAGAAGGCCGAGCAGACCCGCGAAGTGGGCAAGGCCGCGGCGGGGCCGGTGAAGCCCGCCAACCCCAACGCGCCGCAGATCGGCGCCTTCGGCTTCGACATGGCCGGGCGCGACGCCGCGGTGGCGCCGGGCGACGACTTCTACGACTTCGCCAACGGCACGTGGGAGAAGACGACCGAGATCCCGGCGGACCGCGCCAGCTACGGCATGTTCCACGTCCTGCGCGACCTGTCGCAGAGCCGCACGCGCGAGATCCTGGAGGAGGCGAAGGCGACGCCGGGCAACAAGTCGGGCGACCTCTACGCGAGCTTCATGGACGAGGCGGCGGCAAACGCGAAGGGCGCGACGCCGGTCAAGCCGTGGCTCGCCGCGATCGCGGGGGCGAAGGACAAGACCGCGCTGGCGGTCGAGGCGGCGAAGCTGCAGCGGATCGGCGTCGGCGGGCTGTTCCGCGTCGGCGTCGGGCAGGACGACAAGGCGCCCGACCAGTATATCGCCAGCTTCTCGCAGGGCGGGCTCGGCCTTCCCGACCGCGACTATTACCTCAAGGACGACGCGAAGCTCGCGGCGGCGCGCACCGCGTACCAGGCGTATCTGGCGCAGCTGCTGACGCTGGCGGGCGAGCCCAACGGCGCGGCGCGCGCGGCGGCGGTGTTCGAGCTCGAGAAGCAGATCGCCGCCGCGCACTGGACCCGGATCGAGAGTCGCGACGCCGACAAGACCTACAACAAGCTCTCCTGGGCGCAGCTGCAGCAACAGGCCCCCGGCTTCCCGTGGCAGCCCTATGCCGCCGCGCTCGGCGTCGACAAGCAGGCCGCCGTGCTGGTGGCGCAGCCGAGCGCCTTCGCGGGCGAGGCGAAGGTCTATGCCGCCGCGCCGCTCCCCGTGCTGAAGGACCAGCTGATGCTGCGCACGCTGCGCAGCTATTCGCCGTATCTGTCGGACGCGTTCGACCGCGCGACCTTCGCCTTCTACGGCACCACGCTGTCGGGTACGCCCGAGCAACAGGTCCGCTGGAAGCGCGGCGTCGACCTCGTCAGCGGCGCGCTGGGCGAGGATATCGGCAAGACCTATGTCGCGCGCTACTTCCCGCCCGAGGCGAAGGCGCAGGCGGACCTCCTCGTCAAGAACGTCACCGCGGCGATGGGCGAGCGGCTGAAGAAGCTCGAGTGGATGGCGCCCGAGACCAAGCAGAAGGCGCTGGTGAAGCTCGCCGCCTTCACGCCCAAGATCGGCTACCCGACCAAGTGGCGCGACTATTCGGCGCTGGTCATCAAGCGCGACGACCTGGTCGGCAACGTCGCGCGCTCGAACGAGTTCGACTATGCCCGCGACCTCGCCAAGCTCGGGCGTCCGATCGACCGCGACGAG
>SXGQ01523695.1_pt1 | contig 10372 bp, 7 predicted proteins | sample 3178371 | NCBI WGS metagenome assembly SXGQ01 (sample SAMN11356859, study PRJNA531348) | freshwater metagenome | isolation source: freshwater sample F1-20 | place: China: Fuxian Lake, Yuxi | collected 2017-12-25 | reverse complement strand
GGCGAGCAAGCTGGCCAAGGCGTCGAAGCTCAACTTCAAGCTGGAGCTGAGCTGCTCCTGTAAGCCGCCGATCTGCTCGCACGCAGGACCTGGGATCGCCAAGCTGTTGGAGGCCGCCTACGTTAAGGGGTGCTCCGACGGCATGCAGGAAGCGGTGCAGGGGATCGCCAAGGCGGCCGCCAAGATCGGCGTGAAGGTAGAGGTCCAACACACCCCCACGGGGGTCCGCCAGGCGGGGAGCAAGCGCACGCAATAGGCAGCACGAGGGAGTGCACCCCCCGATCCAAGAGGGGCGAGGCTAGTACCTTGAGGCCATGAGCGCATCCCGTGAGCGCGCGGTGGGAATGATTGAAATCGGTCTAGTCCCTCGTCGTTGAGTTGGATAGACTTAGGACCTAGATGCTTCTACCGTTGTTGTGGTGACGGAGACTTTATTGGCAGGGTTAACGCCGACATCAACTTAGTATAGATAGAAAGAGGTTTTAAGATGCGACACAAAATGATGACCGCCGTGCTGAGCGGGGTGCTGCTGAGCCTGGCGATGCTCGTCGTTCCGAAGCCCGCGAACGCGGTTGCTGGCGAAACGTTTTACATCGCCGCTGACCCAACTCCTGCGGCAAGCGTAGGCGCCGGGACAAGCTGCACAGATGCAGACGTAGAGTACGATCCAGCCACGGGCCTTGAAAGCGCGCTGGCCGCCATTTATGAAGATCCTGATTTTGATTCAGGCGATGAAATCGTATTATGCGACGTGGACGCGACCGATGGCGAAGTAGACTACGTGATGCTTGCCGACGTTGCTTTCGATGATGGGAACTTTGACGATGATAACGACGGATTAACTCCAAATGCGGCGACACTCGACCTTTCTGACGTGGCAGCGCCAGGAAGTGTCACGATCAGGGGCGACGCCGATGACGCAGACAGCATTGTTATTGATGCAAACGATGGAGATGGGATTGATGACGGTGGTTACTCGCCATTTGACTTCACCGATACGGACGTGACTATTGAAAACTTAACGATTCTCAACGCGTGGGATGATTCTTCTGGAGGGGCAATCCATGTGATTCAAGCCGACTCCACGGATGGTGTGTCGCTAACTCTGCACAGTGTCATCATCGAATATGCTTACGTTGTGAGTGGCGATGGTGCAGGAGTGCATGTCGCTGGCGACGTTATGATCACCGAGAGTATTTTTGAGGACAACGGTACAGGTGGTGGGCCTGCAGGCGACGGAGGAGCCGTATACGCAACTGGCGACGTGACCATCACCGATTCTGAGTTCATTGACAATTATGCGGATGCATATGGGGGCGCTGTCTATGTCGACGGCGGCTCCCAAGTGAGTGTCACCGATTCGATGTTTGATAGCAATTTCGCCGATGACGAGGGTGGTGCGATTTGGGTTGCCGGCTCTGAGCTGACGGTGCTGCGTTCCGAATTTACCGCGAATAGTTCTGATGGTGAAGGCGGTGCAATATACACCTACGACACACCCTGGTCAGTCACAGACTCAACCTTCGGGAGTGCAGCCGACGATCACGACGACCCAGATCTCGAGAATTACGCCGAAGAGGGTGGCGACATTTATAGCGCCACCGGCTTTATCGCTAACGCGGTGGATGCGACCATCACCAACTCGAAGTTCTACGATTCACGTGCAACCAATGGCGATGGCGCGTCACTCTTTTTGGAGTGTACAGCCGCATCAATCACCAACTCACTCTTCCACAGCACCTACGCGGCGGAAGATGGGGTAATTGAGATTCGAGACGACGGCGGTTGTGAAGACTACCGTGCGTCGATCACCCGTTCAACATTCACGGACAACTTTGGCGAAAGCGACGGCGTGATCTTTGTCGATGCAGGTGACGAAGTGAATGGCATCAGCGGCCTACTCTCGCTCACGGTGACAAACTCACTCTTCAGCGGCAATGTCGCTGACGCGGATGAGGGTGTCTTTGACGTTGAGGGGCCAGTCGATATCTCGATCATCAACTCGCGCTTTGAGCGCAACACTACGGGCGACAACGGCGCCATCATTGAGATGGATGGTGGTGACGATGATCCCGCTACCACGAATGGTTCGCTGACATTTAGCCGCAACCAGGTGCGCTTCAACACGGCCGGAACGGATTCAAGCTCCGGCGACGGCATGATTCAACTTGACGACGTGCATACGTGGCAGATCGACTACAACACCTTCCAGGGGAACTCCGCCGATCGTGGCGCAGTGCTCGCCTTTGAGGTGGATGATGACGACCTGCGGGATCTCATTCAGCTGAACGGATTCAGGCGCAACACGATCATCGGAAACAGCGCGTCGGTTGGCGGTTCGTACTTGTTCATTCAGTACAATGTCAATGCGTGGAACGTCAATCGCGCGTCCATCAATCGCATTGAGCAGCAGGTCAAGAGGAACCGCAATATCATTAAGGGCGGAAAGCGCCCCCAGATCTTGCAGCAGATTGAGGTCCTCGATTAGGAATTCTTCTTCTAGGTTCCTAGGATTTCACTCAGGGCCCGTGGCGCAAGCCACGGGCCCTGTTGTTTTCAGGGAGCTGGCTAGGGGCCGTCCGCGGCGCAAGGGGCAACTTGAGGGTCAGATACCTTCCAGAGTGGCAGGACAAGGCTTCGCCATATCTTCGTCGCGAAGGGGTTTTGGGAGCCCCTTCTCGCGAGCGGCCGCTATGGAGTAGGATCAGCGAAAGGCCTTACTCATCTTCGCTCTGAAGACGAGAGGCTTAAGACGACTGGAGGGTCTCTAACCCATGCGTGCGTTTGTCACCTTGTTCACATCCCTCGCCTTGTCGGCAGGTCTGCTTCTGGGGGCGCCGGCTCCAGTTCGCGCCGTAGCCCCAGCTAATGACGACTTTGCCGACCGGGCGGAGATTGTAAACAGCATCACGATTGACATCATGTCGTTGGAGGACGCCACAGATCAGGACCTCGACGCTCTCGATATTTGCCTTCTTGGGCTCAGTAATCTCTGGGATCCTACGGCAACGGACTGCCCCGAATCCTCAGGTGAAAATGACTACGACAACAGCCGTTGGTGGGTACGTGAGACAACTCCGGGTAACGCGTACCGCGTGACCCTGGAGGTCCCCCTCTGCATCGCTGAGGTCACAGGTAGCTACTTGCGCGAAGGTGGAGATGGTGAAATTCTCTACGCATTTCCCTTTTCTTCGAACATTGGGATGGCGCTTTACGGTGGCCCACAGGCTGCGGGTACCACGTACCTTGATCTTGCTTATTCTGGCTTTTTCAACTGGTCCTATGAGGGTCTAGTTATCGCGCTAGAGGTACGATCCACCGGTGCCGAGATGCCAATTCTGATCGGCCTTGATGAAGCTCCTACCGAACAAGATTGGATTGACTACGAGGCGTGCGGTGACGACGAGGATAACCTGACACTTACGGTGACGGACATCACCAGCAGCGCGCCAGCGAATGACCTCATTGAGGACGCTACAGCCCTTACTCTTGGCGATTCGATTGACATTGATCTTACTGATGCAACGAGTTCGTATAGTGATCCGACGCATAGCGGCGGCGACTGGCCAGATGCTGATAACTCTGTGCGAAGCGCATGGTACACATGGACTGCGCCAGAAACGAAGACATACTCTTTTGACACCACTGGTACTGACTGCATTTTCCTGAGTGAAGCTGCTTACTTCTATGAAAGCTGTGGCGACACCGTACTCGCGATCTTTAGTGGGAACCCAGAGGAAGGCCTCACAGAGATCGATACAGACGACGATTGTGATGCGTACGAAGACACAGATGATCTATCGACAAGGATCTATGAAGATTATCTCAGCTGCCTTGAGATTGAAGCAACGGCAGGAGATGAGTACTACGTCATGGTCGCCAGTTACGGCCACCGCAATGAGTATGTGGACATCCATGTGGAGTTTGAGGAGACAACTATTCCGGTGAATACCGTTGCGCCACGCCTGCTGAACAGCAACGTGCTGCGAGCGGGCCGGACGGTGAGCGTGAATACCGGTGTCTGGAGCGGCGGCACTATCAGCTACGACTACGCGTGGTACGCCTGCAAGCGGCGGGTGAGCGAGCGTGCTCCGGTCGCAGTCATGCAGCGGATCTGTGCCGTGATTACTGGTGAAGCTGCGGCTAGCTTCACCCCAACGCGGGCGCAGGCACGCCAGTGGCGCAACCGTCACCTGTTGGTGAAGGTCACGGCGAGCAACGGAGAGGGCGAGACAGATGCGCTAACGGGAACGTCACGCGCAACGATGCGCTGACCTTCGTTTCTAGAGCTCTGGCGAGGGGCGCGGCAGGCGGGGAGACCCGTGGGCCGCGCCCCTCACTCGTTCCCTTGTGCGGGGCCCCTCGAGGGAGGCGCGTCAGACCTGTATCCTGCTCAGGATGCCTTCCTTAACCGATCAAGAACTTGTTGCCGCCTGTCTCCAAGGGCGGGAGAGCGCCTACGCGCTTCTGGTGGAGCGGTATACCCCGCGCATGCATCGCATTGCTGCCCGGATCTGCCGCCACCCCCAAGATGCCGAGGACGCCGTCCAGGAGGCGTTCCTCCAGGCGGTCCGGGACCTGCGCACGTGGAAGCCAACCGCCCCCTTGGAAGCGTGGCTGGTCACGATCACCGTACGCACCGCCCAGAAGGTGGACCAGCGCTCGAATCGGGTGGCGAGCCGCTCCGACTCCCTGGACGCCTCACTCCCAGATGGGAACCAGCGTGAGCTCAGGGATCAGGGGAGCAACACGGACCCTGCGGCAGCGGCCGGCCGTGCCGATCTCTCCGCCCGACTCGCCGCTGCCATTGCGGACTTACCAAGCAAGTATCGGCAGGCTGTAACACTTCGCTTCCAGGAGGGGCTGAGCCCCAAGGAGATCGCCGCCCACCTCAACCTCCCCGAGCGGACCGTCCGCACGCACCTGCTGCGAGGCCTGCGGGCGCTCAAGGAGCGTGTGGGGGACCTGGAGTAGCCTCTATCGGCCGAGCCGCCTGTAACAAACAGGGGTTTTGAATCATTTTGGCCCTCTGGGCGCCTTAGATAAGTATGACCGTCTGCAGCGGTACTTTGGAGCACGTTGAGCTCGCCCTTCTTGAAGGGTCCGAGCTCTCTTCTGCTGTTCAGGCACACCTGACCAGCTGCTCCGCCTGTTCAGCCGAGGCAACCGCCCTTCGGGCGATCGTCTCTGCACTCCACGCCAGCCCAGCCCCAGCGGCTCCGGCTGACCTTGCGGCACGCATCGTGCCGCTCGTCCTGGCTGAGGTCCAGAAGGGTCGCCGTCAGGGCGTCTTCACGCGAGTCATGCGACCGTTCGCAGCCTTCGCCACCGCCTTTGGCCTGGTGATCGCCTCGCTCGCCGCCGCAGGGGGCGCCCTCGTGGTCTCTGCCGCACTCACTGCGGGGAACCGCACGCCAACTCCTGAGACCGAGGCCCCAGCCAAGACCGAAGCCCCTGCAACTGAGGCTCCAGCCACGCAGGCTCCAGCCACGCCAACACCTGAAACCCCAGCCCCAGCGACGGAGGCTCCCGCAGAGAGCGCCGCGCCTGAGGCCACACCTACACCGGAGCCAACGGACGTCCCACGACGTACGCCGGACCCGGTCAGCCCTGAACCGTCGGAGGGTGAATCGACGGCGCCTACGGAGAGCACGAGCCCGTAGGTTGAATTGACACCTGCTTAACGGCTGTCGTGCCGTTGTTAGGCGGGTCGTGCGAATTGGCACGGTAAGTGATCTTGGGGCAATTCCCCTGAGATCTGTAGTAAGGAGGACATCACAAGATGTCTATCAAGAATAAGTTCGCAACTGCCGTTGCGACGGCGAGCTTGCTCGCGGGCCTCTTTGGCTCCGCGTTCGTGCCGTCGGCGCTCGGCGCAGTTGTGACTCCGGCTGACGCGGTCGTGCCGAAGTACACAACCCTCACCGAGGGTCCTGCAGTAAATCAGGCTGGTTCTTCTAAGGTTTACGGTTTCCAGACGGAGGCCTCAAACATCGGCGGCGAATCTGACGACGCTTGGATTGCTGTCGAGCTATTCAGCGCTGGCGCCGCAGGCGCTGGTAACGCAGTTTACGACTTTGAGCTCGCAAAAAATGACGAAGTTCTCTTGACGGCCACGTCAAGCAATAGTGCTGTACAGGTTGGCTGGGCTTACGACTCCGCGGCTGCGCCTACCGTCTGCACAGATGTCGACATGGTCTTCGGGACAAGCGCCAGTGCCACCGACATTGATGGCACGGATGAGGGTCCTGGGATTGCCGACTCGGCATACATGCTCTGCCTTCGTTCTAAGACGGCCACCACCGCAGCAACCAGCACCGTTACGGTGACGGTTGGCGGCGTTGTTGCCACCACCTTCACGGTGACGGCAGTTGGTCCAGTCGCAAGCCTCACGGCTTCGATCACGGACGGCTACAAGTATGTTGCCGAAGACAATGACGCAATCGACGCATGGTTCACGATCATCGCGAAGGACGCCGCTGGCGTTCAGATCAATGGTGCGTCAACCTCGATTTCAGCCGAGACGGTTACCGTTTCAGACTGGGCCGACCAGGTTGAGAACGCGCAGGAGAGCCAGATTGTCGCGCTTGGTGCCAACATCGATGTAATCGGGACAGGCACTGCAGACATCGGATATGAGCTCGAAGCAAGCGCTTGTACGGAAGAGTCAGGCTCAGGCGAGGGTGACGGCGATGCCGGCAACTCATACGCCCTGAAGTTTGAACACACCACTGTGGGTGGCGTTGATGTTGTATCCAATGCGGTCACCATCACTTGTACGTTGAACTCAGACGGCGCCCGCGTCACTGCGGTCACCCCTGAGGCAACAAGCAACACCGGTAGCCCAAATGCTGGCGGTGGAATCACCTACAACGAGACGGCTGCAGGCTCGGACGACATCCTTGACCTCGTAGCAACCGTTGTTGACGAGGACGGGATTTCACTCGGTGACGGCGCAGACTGCGTCGACTTCGATTGGGACTTCGACGGTGATGCAGATCTTGACTGGACCGATGACGGATGCGACGAAGCCGCGGGTGGCGAGTATCTGCTCGGAAGTCTAGAGCCAGACACCGATCGCTTCGGCCGATTCACGTACACCGTGACCGCGGCTGACTCCGATCTATCAACGGATGCAGGCGAGGAAGTTGAGAAGGAATTCACCAAGACCTTCACGGCAGTCAACTCTGCATCTGAAGCGACGATTTCCAAGGTCCGAAATGCAGCCAGGACGACCGCGATCTTCACGGCTGACATGGGTGAGGATGCAGCGTTTGACGTTGTCTCCTTCACGGTGGAGCTCAAGAATGGCACCGTGGTGGTGTATGACCGACGCGCAAATGCAGAAGGTGTTGCAAAGCTCACGATAAGCAAGCGCAACACGACCATTTACGTGTACGCGTCGTACAATTCCGACACGAACGTCATCAAGAGCCGCTTCCGCTAGGAAGTCGCCCTTAGCTCTTCGGAGCACGATCCGGAAAGCAGTGCGAAGGCCTCGGGGGAAACCCCGGGGCCTTCGCTTTTCCCTAGACGTCTGGGTGTATCCTCTCCGCATGAACCGCTGGGCCGCCACCTTCGTGATCGCTGCCGCCTCCTTGGCCTTTGCGGGGTTCACCCCGCCCGTTCACGCAGCTGCCGCGAGCGACATCCCTGGCACCGCACTCCCCTCACGGACCATCAGCAGCAGTGTGGGTGGGCCAATCGTTGATGAGGTCTTCGCGGTGAGCGTGCCTTCGGGGAGCGTACTGATCGCAACCGTGCGCGGTGAGGTGGGATCTGAGCTTGGGCTCTACCTCTTTGCACCCGAGGCAGTTTCCATTGCCACCACTGCGCCAATTGCGCAGAGTGCTCGGACTGGAGGCGTCCAATCCATCTCCCTAGCGATTGAGTCCGGCGGCACCTACTACCTCAACATCAACGGGCGCAACGAGAACCGTGCGTATGAGTACACGTTGAGCATTGCGATCGCACGTGATACTTCTCCACCGACGTTCATCTCGGCGAGGATGCCAGCGCGTGCGCGGTCGGCGAGCGTTTGCGCCACCGTTAATGGAAGTGACATCACCTCTGGGATACGAGATGTTCGCGTTCGTGAAACGAAAAATGCTTCGGCAGCTACCTGGATGCCCTACACGGGTCGTGGAGACTACTGCGTTGTGGTGGGTGCCGGAGATGGGCCACGCTCTTTTGATGTTTCGATCCGCAATGGGGTCGGTTTAGTTTCTGTTCCGCGAACCTTCAGCGTCTCCATTGATGACGAGGCCCCTACGCTTGTGCGCAGCACTCCGGCTCAAGGCGGTGTGATGTATGAGCCGCGCGGAAGCATCAGCTGGACGTTCAGCGAACCGATTCGACTTGATGGCGCCGTAACCGAAAGCATTTATGCAGTGAGCCAGGCAGGCATCCGCGTCTCAGGGCGTGCGGAGCTACTCGATGGCGGTCTTCGAGTGCGCTGGACGCCGTTAGCTGCTCTCCCCGCTGGGAGCGTTCTCTTGGTTGCCATTACGGGAGTGAGCGACCGTGCGGGGAATGCGGCACTCCCGATTGATTCACTGGAAGTCTTTCGGAAGCAGCGGTCGTCTCTCACCCTCTCCAGGAGCCGCACAACGCGCCGATGGTCATGGCTCACGTATACGGCAACCCAGAACTTAGTCGGCAAGGAGCTGCTCGTGGAGACGCTGCTGGACGGCACATGGCAGGTCTCCGCGGCGATCACTCCAACCACTCTGCGCGGCTCCTTCCGCCTTGAGCGTTCGTCGAGCGCGGCGATCCGTCTTCGCTGGGCGGGGGATGAGCGCGTGGACGCTTCGAAGAGCCCACGGGTGGGACTAGGCGGGTAGCCCCTCACTCGCTTCGGCTGGAGTGCCCGGAGTGGCTGAAGTGGCAGCTGGGGGCTGCGCAGGTTGCGCAACGAGGCCGAGCGCGAGCCCCACAATGAGTGCCCCGAAGGCGCGCATCTGAGGCATATCCCACAGCCTGCAGATCACCACGGCAATCGCCACCATTCGCCAGCTGATCGGGATTGTGCGCCAGTGCCTGATTATCAGGATGACAGAACCAATCACCACGACGGCTGCGGCGATGCCGAGCGGGAAGCCTCCATCTGAGAGTCCTTGCAGGATGATGTTGTGGCTTAGGTTGACATTGTCGCGGCCCAGCTCACGATCGTTCCCGTAGCGGAGGCTTAACCATCCACCCCCGGTAAGCGGATTCGCGAGGGCGGTCTCAATCCCTGCGCGTTAGGAGGTGATGCGCTGAAGGTCGCTGTCTAGATTCGGAATACTGCCCGCAAGAATTTGGTCAATGCGATCGCCGCACCGATTGATGGGCAGCGCGCCACCCGCAACACCAATGGCGCCAAGAAGGCCCAGCGCGCGGACTCCTCGCAGGGCGCGGATTGTTGGGATGGCCACGAGTCCAATCACGAGAATCGCGATCATTGGACCACGCGACTCGGCCAGGACGATCGCAAACCCAGCCGCGGCGACCATTGCAACGCCGAGGAGGTGTGAACGCGTAAATGCGGCTGCGGCGGCGAGTGGAAGTGCAATGGCAAGTCCCATGGCGGTTGGCGTGGGGTAGCCGAGCGTTGCCAGGCGGCAAACGAGAGGAGTAGCGCGACCGCAATCACCACAGTTGATGCGCGTAGAAGGGCGTCCACCGCTCTCCGCGGCAGATGTCCGCCTACAACCCACGCGCCGAATAGAAGTGATTGCGAGCCGAGGATGCTCAGCATGTCGAGCTGCGCGCCCTGAGATGGGAAGGTGTTGAGTGAAACGGCGATGAGCCGCTGCAGTGGCGCGATGTGGGCGCCGGTAATGGCGGCGATCGTGATCAGGCGAGACGGCGCAGCGATTAACTCGCCCCGGCGGGCGGCGAGGAATCAATCAGCGAGCAGTCGCGCCGCGGCGCCCCATAGCGGTGCGCCACGGAAGAACTCACCAAGGCTGAACGGAACCGCTTCGGAGCCGCCTCGGAAAGGGACGAAGACGATCGCAAGGATGGCCCCCGTCAGCGGTGAGACTGCGCCAAGCGCAATCCCTGTGATCGCACCAACGAAGCCAATCAGTTGGGCAACTGGTACGTGAGCGTGCGCCACCACTCAGCAGGCGGTGCGCATTGTTGCTTCCGCCCCCACCACCGTTCGGCAGATCCGGGGCAATTACGCCTGACTGCGGCGAGGAGGCGTAGCCGCGCTGCTCGCGGGAGCGCTGATCCTGCTGCTCTCTTCGGTGACTTGCTCGTGACAGGAGGGGTAGTGTAGGGCTCCTGTGCGGGCAAGGCTGGGGAGCGTTTCGGCTATGCTCCTCCTCCGTCAGCGATGACGATCGGTCGGGGCGTAGCGCAGCTTGGTAGCGCGCGTCGTTCG
>SXGQ01046390.1_pt1 | contig 10372 bp, 10 predicted proteins | sample 3178371 | NCBI WGS metagenome assembly SXGQ01 (sample SAMN11356859, study PRJNA531348) | freshwater metagenome | isolation source: freshwater sample F1-20 | place: China: Fuxian Lake, Yuxi | collected 2017-12-25 | reverse complement strand
TTGAAATGGGTCAGGATGACGCTGCTCGCGCCATTCAGGCCCTCAACGGCTACTCGATGGGCGGTCGCCCGCTGCGCGGCAATGAAGCGCAGGATCGTCCCCGCACCGGTGGTGGTGGCGGCGGCGGGCGTCCGGGTGGCTTCCGCGGCGGCGGCGGCGGTGGCGGTGGCTACCGTGGCGGTGGTCGTGGTGGCGGCGGCGGCCGCTGGTAAAGCGCGCTGACGTTCACCGCGACGCGGTCGAACAAAAAAGGCCCGGTTAATCACCGGGCCTTTTTCTTTTGCATGATGCGTTTTCGCGGCGCTATGAGCGGGTTAACTGGCGCCCGGGGTCACGCGCACGAGCTGTTTGCCAACATTGCGCCCCTCAAAGAGTCGGATCAGGGCGGTGGGCATTTGCTCTAGGCCTTCGAGAATGTCCTCCTGGTAGTTCAGCTTGCCGGAGGCGATCCAATCCGCCAGTTGCGCTTCGGCATGCTCGAATCGCTCACCCATTTCATAAATGAAAAAGGCTTCCATACGCGCCATTTTTTTGAAGATGGCGAAGGCATTCTTGAGCGCGTAGGGTTGTTCGACGCCGTTGATGTACTGCGAGATCGCGCCGCAGAGTATGACTCGAGCATGTCTGCTGAGGTGTGCGAGTCCGACATCGAGAATCATGCCGCCTACGTTATCGAAGAACACATCGAGTCCATTCGGGAAGAGCTCGCCGATACGCTGCTCGACGTTTTCCGCTTTGTAGTCGATGGCTGCGCGATAGCCGAGCGACTTCGTCAGCAATGCGCATTTCTCGGGTGACCCCGCGATACCGACAGCTTCGGCGCCGAGGTTGCGCGCGATCTGCCCCACATTGGAGCCGACGCCGCCCGCAGCGCCGGACACCAGCACTTTATCGCCGGCTTTCACTGCGCCGACATCGACGAGTCCGAGATAGGACGTGAAACCCGTCAGGCCGAGTACGCCGAGTGCCGTTGAGACCGGCACGACGCGTTGACGAACCTTAAACATGAGGTAATACGGTGAGCCGTCTGCGATGGCGTAGCGCTGCCAGCCCATCTTGCCGTGGACAATCTCGCCGACGCGCCAATCGGGGTGTCGAGATTCGACGATCCGTCCGACGCCGCGACCATGCATGACATCACCGATTTCGAGCGGTCGCTCGAATTTCTCGCTGTTCAGCATATAGCCGCGCATTACCGCGGCCACGCCGAGATAGAGCACCTCGATACGAAACTCACCCTCGACGAGAGCGCGCAGCGGTGACTCGATCAGTCTGAAGTCGCTTTCCTTCACCGCACCGACGGGTCTTGCGGCGAGTACCCACTGGGCATTCATGGTCACAGCGAGCGCCCTCGAGTCTCGGGCACAATCCAGAGCGCGAGCGCAAAGGCGGTACCCATCACGACCACCGGATACCAAAGCCCTGCGAGCACATCGCCCGAGCGTGCGACGAGCCACGCGGCTGTAAGTGGCATGAAGCCGCCAAACCACGCGCTTGTGATGTGGTATAGCACTGAGAGCGCGGTGTAGCGGATGCGCGTCGGGAAGACCTCGGCGAGAAACGTCGCGCCGGGTCCGCAGGTGAGGCCCGCGCCGACGATCATGATCAATATCAGCGCGATCAGTTTGAAGTGGGTGGAGTCGAGGTCGGAGAGGGATTCGAGTCGTGTGACGGCCGACTTGTCGGGATAACCCGCTTCTGAAAGCGCCTGTTGCAGAAGCTCCCGATCGAATCCCACGATTCGAGTGTCCTTCACCGTGATGACCAGCTCTCGATCCTCTAAGGGTGGAGCGTTGGAATAAGAGATTCCACGCTTGGCGAGATAGTCGCGCGCACGAGTCGCGTCATCGAGCTCTGCGGCGCTTGCGAACGCATCGAAGCGAGTTGGTGCTGCGTAGACGCTGACAGGTGCCGTCGTTTGCACGGTCGCGAGCGTCGGGTTGCCGACGGTGAGCAGTCCCGAGTACACGGGCATGATCGAGAGCGCTGAAATCAACATGCCGGTCAGCATCACCGGCCGTCGCCCGATGCGATCGGCGAGGGCGCCAGCGATGACAAAGGTGCTCATACCGATCAGCAGAGCGAGAACAATCAACACCGACGCCGTAGCGTTGTCGATAAGCAATGCCGTCTGCAGGAATACCAAAGAATAAAACTGCGCCGTATACCAACTGAGTGCCATGCCGGCGGCCACGACGAGCGCAGCCGCCATGGGTTTTCGGTGTTCGGCACCGAGCAAGGTTTCGCGGATGGGCGCGCGGGCGAGTCCGCCCTCACGCTTCAGTTGTTCGAAGAGCGGTGACTCTGAGATTTGCAGACGGATGTAAACCGACAGGCCTAGCAAGATCACCGACAATAAAAACGGAATACGCCATCCCCACTCGCGGAAAGCCTCCTCGCCGAGGGTATATCGGCAGCCGAGGATCACGAGCAAAGACAGTACGAGCCCGAGCGTCGCGGTGGTCTGGATCCAACTCGTGAAGTAGCCACGGCGAGACGGCTCGCTGTGCTCGGCTACATAGATCGCTGCGCCGCCATACTCACCGCCGAGTGCGAGCCCCTGAACGAGCCGGAGAGTCACGAGCAGTGCAGGCGCCCACCAGCCGATGACTTCGAAGGTCGGGATGAGTCCGACCAGCGCGGTGGACAGCCCCATCAGCACGATGGTGATCAGGAAGGTTCGTTTGCGACCGACGCGGTCACCGAGGCGACCAAAGAGCAGGGCGCCGAGGGGTCGAATGGCAAACCCCGCACCGAAGGCAGCGAGACTTGCGAGCAGGGCCGCCGTTTCGTTTCCCGGCGGAAAGAACAGCGCACCGAAAAACGTAACCAGGCTGCCGTACAAAAAGAAGTCGTAGAACTCGAAGACCGTACCCGTCGAGGAGGCGACCACGACCCGAGTCATCGGAGTGTGGGTTGTAGCCGGAGGTGTGCGTGATGAGCTCATGTTCATGTGGAGGCGGCGAGGTGCGATTGTAGGCGCAAATCTGGGTAGCCCGGATACACTCGAACACATGACCACTTCGCGTTCAACGATCCGCCGTGGCTATCTCGACGGACCCACGGGACAGATCCACTATCGTCGATGCATGGGCCGCCGCTCAGGGGGCGAGGTAGGCGAGCCGCTCATATTGCTTCATCAATCACCCTTGTCATCCACGCAGTTCGAGGCGGTGATGCCGGCACTCGCCGCCGCAGGCTTCGATGCCTTGGCTCTCGACATGCCAGGTTTTGGGATGTCAGACGTCGCGGCAGAAGAGGCGACCCTCGATGATTTCGCGACCATCATTTCTGCAGGTCTACGCGCGATGGGTTGGACAAGCGCGAACCTCGTCGGTCATCACACCGGTGCCGTACTCGGTGCCGTGTTTGCAGCGGCGAATCCGCAGGCCGTCCGCAAGCTCGTGCTGAACGGATTCCCTCTGCTCGGTAAAGCCGAGCGCGATCACTTCGCGACATTTTACTTCGGCCCAAAAGACCCTAAACCCGACGGCTCTCATCTGCTTATCGCCTGGGAAAACCGACTGCGCTCGACGCCGGCTTGGAGCGATATCCGACTGATGCATCGCTACACGGTCGAGGCCTTGCACCGTGACAGCAGCAACTGGCGGGCGTTTCCTCTCGTGATATCCGCCGATCTCGAGTCCGTCTCGAGGCGCATCGAAGTGCCGACGCTGATGTTCACCAATACTGGCGAAGATTTACATGCGGCGACCCAGCGCGCACACGGACTGCGTCCCGATTTCTTTGACTATGCCGAGCTGCAAGGGGGGTCGCACGACATCATCGATGAGCAGCCCGAGAATTGGGTTCGTGAGATCGTGCGTTACTTACGCGCCTGATGGCATTGGCGTCTGATCGAGCAGGTCAGGCTCGTTGCAGGCCCGGTCGACCGTCCTCGATGACGAAACGACTCAACGATTGTGCTGTCGCTTCAGGCTCGCGTACCGAGGCGTAACCGATGAGTTCGGCTTCGAGTCGGGCCGGCGTCAGCGTGAGCCGTGCGTAACCGCGATACGCGCCATGGGCAAAGAAAACGTCCGAAGCATCGGATCGGTTGTAGGCGTCCATCACTTTCTGTGGCGGTGGACCAGAGGTGATCGAGGTGGTGACGATCTCGCTTGTGATGATCGGAGAGTCGGGGTTGTGCGAAACGATGCGTTGGTCTGCCACGATGAAGGCGTGGATATCGCCGCCCAGCATCACGGGATTTTTGCAGCCACTTGCGGCGACCGATTCGAGCATGCGACGACGCGCAGCTGGGTAGCCGGCCCAACTGTCGCTCCAGTGTTGTTGTCGCGGACCCGGGTCTTCATCGACCAAGGTCATCACGACCCCCTGTGCGATGAAGTTCCAGCGTGCTTTGGAGGCGCGAAGTTGTGCGTCGATCCAGCCCTCTTGAGTCGCGCCGAGAATGCTACGCGACTCGTCGTTCCAGCTGGGACAAGCATCAACGTACACACGTGAGCCACCGCCGAGGCGCGGCGGAGTCGGGCAGACCTGTGGTGAGCGATATTGCCGCTCATCGAGCATGTGGATGGCCAAGAGATCGCCGAGCGTGCGCGTCATGTAGAGCTGCATGTCATTGCCACGCGGCAGTGCCGAGCGTGGCAGCGGCATGTGTTCCCAATACGCCTGGTAAGCGGCGGCGCGTCGAGCGGCGAATCCTGCCTGACCGTCTGGGTGTTCGGCGAGCAAGCCCGCGTAATCGTTATCGACTTCGTGATCGTCGTGAGTCACGAGCCAAGGGCAGTGGGCGTGCGCGGCACGCAGGACTGGATCACTTCGATACCAAGCGTAACGGAGTCGATAATCATTGAGCGTCTTGCACTCGCCGATGTCGTGTCGGCGTACAGGTGAGCTGGTGTTTCCTTCGTAGATGTAATCGCCTACGTGAACGATGAGATCGGTGCCGCGCTCCATCATGTGGGAGTAGGCGTGGTAATAGCCCTGTTCGTAATGCTGGCAGCTGGCGACGGCGATCTGCAGTGGCGTTTGTCGTTCGCCGAGCGGTGAGGTCCAGGTTCGACCGATGGGGCTGACATAGTCACCGGCCCTGAAGCGATAAAAATAATCGCGACCGGGTTTGAGACCTCGAACTTCGAGATGGACGGAGTGCGCATAGCGCGCCTCCGCTCGCGTGACGCCCGATTGCACGATCCTCGCGAAGTTGACGTCCTCCGCGATTTCATAGTGCACCGCAAGGTCGTACTCGCCTTGATGTGCTTCGGGGTTGGTTGGCTGTGTGGCGAGCCTCGTCCAAAGCACCATCCCATCGTTGATGGGGTAACCCGAGGCGACGCCGAGCACGAACGGATCACTCTTGAACCGCGGACGCCGAACCGACTGCTGGGTGGCGCCCCACGCGGGTATTCCGATTCCTGAGCCCGCTAGCGCGGCCGAGAGGAGGGTGGCGGAGAGAAAATCACGACGGTCTGTCATGGCTGCCTAGTGTAGTCGTCGGCATGCTAGTTTTTGAGTCGACTTTTCTGGAGTGTTGCGATGACCCAGCCGACTGCGCCCCTTGATCCCATGACGCCAAGGCAAGACGGGCGCCCCGTAGTGTGCGAGCCGCTCGCTGGTATCACGCTGGCGTCGGCTGACCTTGATCGATGTCGCCGTTTCTACGGCGGTGCCTTAGATCTTCGGGTCGACACGGTGCGTTGGTCGGGTGAGGCCGCCCAGCAGCTCGCGCGTCACTGGGGGATCCCGTCTCAGGATGCGCTCGATGTGTTGCTCCTGACGCGGCCGGGGCTCCCGGACACTATTGCCTTGCGCATCGTGCGCATCGCGGCGGAGCGCCCGACGTCGCGCCCGGATCTCGACTGTCGTTTCGACGGTCCGCTCGGCCTCGGTGTTCCGGTCAGAGGCCTTGCGCAGCGGCACGCCATCGTCGAGGCCTACGGTTTCAAGGCCAACGCCGGGATCACCACGATGACCTTCCCACGACCCGACGGTACGACCTATGACATCGGTGAGACGCAGTGGATCGCTCCCGATGACCTGATGGTCCCGGGTGTCGATCGCGCCCACTTGCATCCGGTCGGCCTGATCGATGCGACCCTCGGTATTGGAGGTCCGAGTTATTCGAGCGCACTCGTGAGCGATGCTGATCGACACGGCGAATTCCTCGATGGAGTGCTGGGCTACGAACTGCGTCGGGAGTTCACTTTCGAGAGTGAGGGACCGCAGGGCGGCATGAAGTTGGCCAAAGGGGTTCGTGTTCGATTCCAACAATGGTTTGCACCAGGTTCCCGAACAGGTTATCTCGTCATCATGCAGTTGCTGTCCGAGAGTCTCCGGGCGCCGAATGGCCTAGGCTTGAAGAATCGAGGGATCGGGCTTTGGTCGTTCCCCACCTTCAAGTTCGAGGAGGTTCAAGATCGCGCGGCGCGTCTTGCGGTGCCCGTGCTGAGCGCGCCCGCGGAGATCGACGTGCCGGGCATCGGACGTCAGCGCTCCATGGTCATCGCTACCCCCGATGGTTTCCCCATCGAGATCGTCCAATGCTGATTCGCGCAGGGCTCGCCGCATTGTTGTTGTCGCTCGGGGCGTGTACCACACCCGACATTCTCGATTGCCAAGTCGCTAACGGCCTTACGCCTGATTGCCGTTTTCAAAATCCGGAGGATTTCGCCAAGAGTCCGAGCGGGGTCGCGCTCATCATCAGCGAAATGGGGCAGGGCAGTCTTGAGTCGCGCTCCGGGCGGCTCGTCGCCTATGTACCAAACGCCGAGCGTGGTGGTGGCGACATTCGCGTGTTGTGGCCGCGAGCCTCGACGCCCTCGATGGGGACGCCCATCGCGCCTGAGGCGGCCGCGCTAGGCGACCCCGATTGCCCGGCTCTCGGCGCAGACCGTTTCGTCCCGCACGGAATCAATACTCGGCGTCTCGATGACGGTCGACACGTGTTGTACGTCGTCAATCACGGTGCTCGGGAATCGATCGAGATCTTCGAAATCTTTGATGATGGGAGAGAGGTCACCCTTGAGCCACGTGGCTGCGTGCTGGCTCCATCCGATGCCACGACCAACGATGTCGTTGTGCTCGGTGATGGCGGGTTTCGGGTCTCCGATAGTTTTCGTCGTAGCGAGAACACCATTATTTCGGGATTGCGTATGCGCTACGGCTCGCATCGCCCGGGGTTTGCTTGGGAGTGGCGGCCAGGTCGAGGGTACTCCCGCATCGCGGGTAGCGAGACGGCCTATGCCAATGGCATTGAGTCTTCGTCGGATGGGCGCTTTGTCTATCTGAATGGCTATTTCGAAAACGCGCTCATCAAGGTCGACGCCGAGACGGGCCAGCGTGTCGGTGAGGTGTCGGTGTCGGGTCCCGATAACGTCACGTGGACCGATGACGGAATGCTGCTCGTGGCCTCGCATCATGCGAGCACTTTTGATCTACTCAAGTGCCTGGGTATCCAGCGCGGCGCTTGCGGTTTTCGATTTCAGATCCTCGAAGTCGATCCGGAAACGCTGGCTTCGCGCGTCATCCTGGATCAGGAGGGCCCGCCGATCGGTGCGGTGACGGTCGCGCTACCGTTTCAAGGTCGGCTGTATCTCGGCACTTTCGCCGGTGATCGCATCGCGTGGCGTTGATCGTGTGGCGCTGATGCAGTCGGGGACCGATCGCTCGGAGGGTTACGTCACCGAGCTCCCGTACACACTGGGTTATTACCCCGAACTCGATCCGCGTCGGGTTCGCGAGACGCTCGCAGGCGAGGATGTCGATATTGCGCCGATTCGTCGCGCATGCGAGCTCGGATTTGGCCGAGGCTTGAGCCTCGCCATTCACGCGGTTGCGGGCGATGCCGAGTGGTGGGGTAACGACTTGCTACCGCAGCATGTCGAAGAACTTGAGGCGCTCACTCACGGACTCACGAATCGCATCCATGTCTCTGCAGAGACCTTCGCGGAGTTTTGCGAACGCGACGATTTACCCGAGTTCGATTTCATCGCGCTACACGGTGTGTGGAGTTGGATCTCGCAGGGCAACCGAGAAGTCATCAAAGCGTTCATCGAGCAAAAGCTCGCGGTCGGCGGGGTGCTCTATCTCTCGTACAACACCCGCCAGGCATGGGGATCGATGTTGCCTCTTCGAGAGTTTCTCGCTGCTGAAGCCGCAAAGCCCGAGCTCGCATCAAGAGCCTTACCTGATCGTATCGAAGCAGCGCTCGTCGCCGCGCAGCACGTGGTGGCTCGTGAGCTTCCGCCAGCTCGGGACGATCCGGCGTTCGAGAATCATCTGCGCAAGATTCGTCATCAGTCCAAGGCCTACCTCGCCCACGAGTATTTCAATCGTGACTGGGCCTTGTTCGACGAGGCCGATTTGTCTGCGACGTTCGGACCGCTCGGGCTCGAGTATGTGACCCAGACGAACGGCGTCCCGGAGAGCACGGGTTTCCGGCGAGATCTTTGGGTGAGAGGACGGAGGGCTCGAGGAGGGGCGAAGGAAGCTATATGTTCGACAACTCAACCTATAAATCGCGCAGCGGTTCGCGAACTCAACATCCGTTTACTCCAGCGCGCCCTCGACGAGCCCTATCTCAGCACGCTCGCCTCACCTGAAACGGGCGGCGGTATCGAGCTCGGGTGGCGTACCTTGCTTACGCTCGGCGCGTGGCGAGAGGGGGCGCGAGATGCCGCATCGATCGCCGACCGCGTCGCCTCGACGCTGGTTCGCCTCGGACACCCGTTCGTGCACGAGGGTGTAGTGATCAAAGATTCGGAGGAGGTCGCGGCGATGCTGCGTCGCGAGGCGGAGTCATTTCTTAAGTTAAAAATGCCAAAAATGAAAATATTTTTGGTCTAAGAAAGCGAATCAATATCTATCAGCAAGCCGAATCGAGGATGCGCTTTAAATCCGTGGGAATCGGCATTCGCTTGAACGGGCTAACATTGCTGCCACCGGTATTACCGACAGGTACCAACCCAAAAATCGTTTTGGCCGCAGCGCCGATGATTCGAACTGCTTGACCAAAGAGCTCTCGTATCTTGCGTCGGCGCAGAGCCCACACAAGCATCAAGACGTGAACTCGCACGTGTTCAATAGTTGAGGCTTGTCCGAGAATGTGAGCGCGCTCGAGGTGATGGAACTCGGCGCGGTAATCTTGGGTCTCGCGCATTTGGCGAGCCTGCGCGAGTTCTGCGTCAACGAAGGGGCGAATGCGCGAACGGAAGGACATGGTCTCTCGACTCGGTTAATTCAGCAAAAGCGCAGCAATCACAAAGGCTGCAACAAAGACGAGCCAAGAGTAAAACGCCGCGATCTGCCATTTCCTTGGCCAGCCGTCTTTCAGTTCGCCGTAGCGCAGGAATTCCTTGACGTCTGGGCCGCCGCGAAGCTTTCGCAAGCTGAGATAGCCGACAGGAAGGATGGCGGAAAGCAGAAACCCCATCACCGCGGGCCAGGCTTTGTTTTCATCTACTCCGAACAGGTAGTAGAAGGAGGTTGGAACGATCAGGCTACCGAGAAAAAGTCCCGAGACGACCTTGTATGCGGTGACATTACGTTCAAGAACGGCGTCGTCGTCCGTTGCGGGCGGATCGTTTACGCGACCGCGCGCGAAGAAGGACAGCAGCGCGACGCCCACGAAGCTGACCAAGACAGTGACGAGCAGTTGTTCCAGTTCCACGCGTGAATCCTCGGATTCCTAGGTCGGGAGATGGTCGGGATGAGAGGATTTGAACCTCCGACTCCTACGTCCCGAACGTAGTGCTCTACCAGGCTGAGCTACATCCCGATGCTGGCGGGCCCGAGGGGGCCGGTGTCAGGAAGAGCGCTCGACGGCGAACCGGGCGAGAGCAGCGAGACCTTGTTTGAACGGCGACTCTGGCAGCGCTTGGAGGGCTGTAAGTGCCTGATCGGCCTCGTCCTGAGCGAGGGTGCGAGTGTACTCAAGAGCGCCGGTCGATTCAATTGCGCCCACGATGACATCGAGATGGTCGAGGCCGCCGTTTTCGATGGCTCCGCGGATGATCGACCGAATACCCGGATCAGGTGCCTTTTTGAGCGCCTGGATCAGGGGTAGGGTGGGTTTTCCTTCGGCGAGATCATCACCGAGATTCTTGCCGAGCTCGGCGGGGTTCGATTGGTAATCGAGCACGTCGTCGATCAGCTGATAAGCAGTTCCGAGATGACGGCCGAAGTCGGCGAGTGCTCGCTGCTGGCTCGGACTCGTCCCGGCGATGACGGCCGACACTTCGGCGCCCGCTTCGAAGAGTTTTGCGGTCTTGCGGTAAATCACTTCCAGATAACGTTGCTGCGTCGTGTCGGAGCGTCGCGGTGTGGATGAATTCTATGAACGCTGCCGCGTCGATGTGGCTCGCGCCCCGATAGCCGCCCGCACGAGCGGCCAGCAAGACGATGAGCG
>SXGQ01702415.1_pt1 | contig 10374 bp, 10 predicted proteins | sample 3178371 | NCBI WGS metagenome assembly SXGQ01 (sample SAMN11356859, study PRJNA531348) | freshwater metagenome | isolation source: freshwater sample F1-20 | place: China: Fuxian Lake, Yuxi | collected 2017-12-25 | reverse complement strand
GAATCCGAGCCTTTTCGCACCGATGTCCGTGTGCTTTGCGCGACCAACCGCGATTTGAGGCACTTGATCAAGACGGATGATTTTCGCGAGGATCTTTATTTCAGGATCAACACATTTGAGATTAGATTACCCGCGATGAGGGATCGCAGGCCCGATATTCCAGAACTGGCCAAGCATTTGCTTGCGCGCTCGATCCGAAGGCCCCTGGACCAATGCCAGAACCTGATAGCACCCGAGGCCATTGATGTTCTCCTGGAACACACATGGCCTGGAAATGTTCGTGAGCTCGCCAATGTGATGGAGTACGCGAGCATCATAGCTGCGGGGGAAACGATCCTTCCCGAGCATCTTCCAAGTCATTTGCGTGATGCCTCGAGGGGTGTGCCGGTGCTTTCAATCGCCGAGAATACCAACCCTGTTTCACGGACCCTGGAACAAATTGAAATGGAGCACTTGTTCCGGGTGCTTGAAAAGCATCAGGGGAACAAGGGTGCTGCTGCCGCGGAGTTGGATATCAGCTTGAAGACCCTTTACAACAAATTGAACAAGTTCCAGGAATTGGAACAGCGCAGGATGGCGGGTTGAAAAGAATTCATTAGCTGAGGTTTGAGGGAAAGTCTCGCACATGGAATATTTCATTTACTCCAGCCTGGTTTTGATTGTCATAATCAACGTGCTGGCATGGAAACAATCGGGTGGCATGGTAAAGATAGCATCTTCCGGGAAGCGCACTTCGAAACCGGAAAACCTTTCCAAATTCCAGAAGTTTTTGGTTTTGATAAAGGGTGTGAACCTTCCATGCAAGCCTAATGAGGGCGATCCCTTCGCTCATGGCATGAAGTATGAGAGACATTCGTTTGGTGGTTCCCAGGGACTTTTGGAATCCTGGTATGTTCCGCGTGCCGGTTCAAACAGCTTGGTTTTGCTTTTTCACGGTTATGTGCGTAACAAGGGCACATTGTTGAATGAGGCCCGTATTTTTCACAAGCTAGGATACGCCTGCCTGATGGTGGATTTTCCGGGATCCGGGGATTCCCATGGCAGTCATACGACCATAGGTTACAACGAAGCTAATGATGTGATGGGAAGCTTGGATTATGCCAGGAAGACCTGGCCGCAAAAAAGACAGATCCTGTATGGTTTCTCAATGGGTGCCGCCGCCATCCTGCGTGCCGCCAAGCTTCATAATCTTGATGTGGATAAAATCATCCTTGAGTCGCCATTCACAACACTGGTGGAAACGGTGGGTGCCCGATTCAAAGCCATGGGAATTCCCCCATATCCGCTGGCACACCTGCTGGTTTTCTGGGGCAGCATCAGGCTTGGGTACAATGGCTTCACCTACAATCCAATAAAATACGCGAAAGATCTGAAGAGCCCGGTGTTGCAAATGCATGGGATCGACGATCGCAGAGTGCCCCTAGCTCGGGCCCTTGATTTACATGAGAATATCAGGGTTCAAAAAACCTTTGTTCAGTTTGAAGGATGCGGGCACGAATCGCTTGCGACCAAGAATCCTGAAAAATGGCGAATGATGGTTGATGAATTCTTGAATGATTCAGGCCAGATCGAGATGCGAAGAGCCGCTTGACACATTTCTTTTTCTTTTGATCAAACTGAGAATCAGTTCAGCGTAACCACCAACCGGGATACAGGTAGGGCTGGTAGCTCATCGCCGGCCCGAAAATGCTGACGGGTGGGTTGTACCAGACCAGTGGGGGAGGACCGAGGTAAACTGGCTGGACCGCCACCGGCTGGATGATCACGGGTACGGGTGAATAACTGTAGGCAAGCCTGGGGTAGCCGTAGAAATTATTGATGGGAAAACCGTTGTTAAAGCTTAGATAATTAACAGACCTGAAGTTGTAGGATGCCAGGCCGAATGATGTTCCGAATTGGGAATAGGATGTGGAATAATAGGAACCATAAGGGCCGAAAAACTGCGCTTTAGTCTCGTCGGTGAAGATCAAAGCTGTCAATATTCCCAAGCTGTAAATCAATCTTCGCATCGTGTTTCCTTTTCAAACCATTTCATTTCATCAAGGAAACGATTGGGGGATTATTCCTTGCGCAATAATCTTGTTTATTTTTGCAAATTCGCGAACCCTGGTTTTATTGGTCTTTTCCGGGTTGGTGAATAACCTTCTCGAACCAGTCCCGCACTTTTTTTCGTTCCTGCAGGTCCTTGAGCACCCATTTGTCTGAATGGTTGGAAAAAGGCAGATCCATGAATGTGAAGTTGCCAGAAACTTTGTTATTGGTCAGAAACTCCCGGGCGTTTTGCACCGAGACCTCGTGGCTGATGAAAGCCGCCCTGCCCTGCAATCTCTGCCAGCGTACAAGTGCGGATTCCTTGTCGCTATCGTTGTAAGGCCATCTGGTGACACCATCAATGTGCGAATGGCAGATCAAGCCTTTCCAAAGCTTTGCGATCTCATCATTCCTGAGGCCGATATAACTGCAGGCGATGCTACCCCGGGAAAAACCAGCAAGAATGATGTTATTGGAATCGCCTTGGAATTGTTCGCAAATGTTTTTGACACTTCTCAGGGTGTATTCCACAGTGGCATCGGCATCACCCCACCAATTGCTGGCGTTTTGTTTGGTTTTTGAATCCACAAAGGGTAGGCAGGCCCAGATCGCATCACGACCCCCGGTGATGCCAAATCCCAGCGAGCAACCATCCACGGTTCCCAGCGACACATCCCCCAGGTTGTTTTTATAACCCCCATTTCCCGCGAACTCGATGATCACTGGCCATTTGTTTTTAGGGGTCCAATTTTCAGGAAGATAAAGGGCGTGATGAATGGATGTCTTGTTTTCCTCGGGCCAGTTGTGCCTGACCCTTTTGCCCGCCGATGGTTTCCCATCAATCATTTTTGGAACCACGATGTCAGAGGGGACATCATTGAGGTTGCTGTTTTTTTCCGCCGCAAGAACAACCAATGACACCAATGAGAAAACAACAAACGCTGTGGATGTGTTGTTCATCACTTGGCCTTGGCCTTGATCGCCTCGCGCATTTTCTTTTCTGAATCAGGGCCCCAGTAGCCACAATCCAGTTCCAAAAAAAGTGATGTGTAGGGGATCGCGAGTGGTGTCTTGATGATGAGCACCTTGAAGGTTTTTCCAGCCTTGTCAAGCTTTGCAATGATATCCTCGTGGGGCAGGGATTCCACTTTGCGATCCTTGAGCAGGGTTTTTAATTCCTGGCGGAAAGAGTCCACTCCCTTCGCGTCAGATTCAGGCACGAATGGGAGTTCACTGTCCAGGTGAATGACCGGGCGGATGTGATTTGATTTTTCGAGCATGTCAAAAACCGTCTTGACCACATCCAGGTGGTTTGCGCGGGTTGTGATGGTTTCAATTCCTGTGCCACTTTGCAAAGGGTAAGCCGAGTCCGCTATCACGATCCAGTTTCGATGCCCCATTCTTGGCAACTCAGTTTTCAGGGTTTGTTTCCAATCCTTCTCATCCGCGAATGAAAACGCTCCCAATGCCAGGGAAAACAACAAGATGGCGGTCCTCATGTGAACTCTCCGAAATAAGGTGACAGGCAAAAGTATTGGTAGGATTTTCCCAATTTAGCGCGGCAACTTCCATGATAAAAGGAAAGATTCTTCTATTAAATTCATGGGTTCATAATAATATGTAGGAATGTGGTGGGGTTTTAAGGGAATACGGGGGATTGAAAATGCGAATAGCAATGTGGTCGGGACCGAGAAACCTTTCCACCGCCATGATGCGTTCCTTTGGTAACCGGCCTGACTCTTTTGTCACCGATGAGCCATTTTATTCTCATTATTTGAAGGTGACACAGTTACCACATCCGGGTGCCGCCGAGGTTGTCAAAACCCATGAGTCTGATTGGCGAAAGGTTGTCGGGTGGTTGACCGGTCCGATTCCGGAGGGAAAAACCATATGGTATCAGAAGCATATGGCGCATCATCTCCTGCCTGGCATGGATTGCGACTGGATGAAAAATCTGTCCCATGCTTTTTTAATCCGTGACCCTCATGATGTGGTGGCCTCGCTTACTGAATTCATCGCACACCCCACCCTCCGGGATACCGGATTTCCCCAGCAGGAATCGCTGGTTGAATCCATCAGAAGTTCCACGGGTAAAATTCCCCCCATCATTGATTCCCGGGACCTTCAATCCAATCCCCGGGCCGTCCTATCGAAACTATGTGACATGCTGGGTATCCCGTTCCTCGAGGAAATGCTTTCTTGGAAGCCTGGAATCCATCCCACGGATGGCTGCTGGGCCAAGCATTGGTATTCCAAGGTCGCCTTGACCACCGGGTTCAACCCACATAAGGAAAAAAGCATTCCGCAACCCATGGAGTTGGAACCCATTTTGGTTGGGTGCAAGGAAATATACCAACGCCTTTACAAACTTCGTATCACCGCTTGAAAGATATCCCATGCTGCAAAAATTCAACGAGCGTAACAAGGATCTGATCGTCAACATCAATGGCAAACTGGTTCATCGGGATCAAGCCGGGGTAAGCCCTTTTGATTCCGTGGTGCAGGGCGGTGACGCGGTGTGGGAGGGCCTCAGGCTTTACAAGGGGTGTATTTTCAGGCTTTATATGCATCTTGATCGATTGGCGGACAGCGCCCGGGCCCTGGCTTTCACGGAAATTCCCTCTCATGAGCATATTGTCTCTGAAATCCGCAGGACACTTGAAGCCAACCAGATGACAGATTCCGTGCATCTTCGGCTTACGCTTACCAGGGGTGTGAAATACACCAGTGGCATGGACCCAAGGTTGAACACCAAGGGGCCAACTCTTATCATCCTGGCGGAACACAAGGCTCCTGTTTATGATAAATCCGGTATCAAATTGATCACCAGCACCTTTCGAAGACCCACAGGCGAGGTCTTGGACCCAAGAATTCATCACAACAACCTGCTCAATTCCATCCTTGCGAAAATTCAGGCGAATGCAGCGGGAGCTGATGATGCTCTCATGCTTGATTCCCGTGGTTTTATCGCTGAGACAAATGCCACCCATGTGTTTTTTGTAAGAGGCAGGGAGATCATGACTCCTTTCACAAATGCCTGCCCGGAAGGTATAACCCGGGGCGCGGTTCTTGATCTTTGCGCCCAGAATCGCATCCTTTATGAGATACGCGACATAAGTATCGCGGAAGCTTATCGCGCGGATGAGATGTTTTGCACGGGCACCATGGGTGAGATCGCCCCTGTGCTTGAGCTTGATGGCAGGAAAATAGGCTCGGGTAATCCAGGCCCTGTCACACTTGACCTTTGCGACCTGTTCAAGCGCATGGTCGAACGCGAAGGCGACAAGGTCTTGTGACATCTTTAAAACTTCCTTGCGTGCCCGCCTCGTATCTTTGATAATGATGCTTCGTTGTTCAATTAGGATTCAATCAAGGGGACTGAAAAATGCCAGTCATCAAGAAGCTTTTGTTTGTAGTCGTGGTTTTGGGCGTTCTGCCATTGTTTGCCCGTTCGGAGGATAATGCCCTCTCGGAAACAGAGAAAAAAGCGGGTTGGAAATCGCTTTTTGATGGCAAGACCACCAACGGTTGGCGCAACTACAAGAAGCAGGAGATTAGCAAGGGTTGGCAGGTCAAGGATGGCGCGTTGACCCGCACAGACAAGGGTGCGGGAGACATCATCACCACGGAAAAATATGAGGAGTTCGAGCTTTCGCTGGAATACAAGATTTCCAAGGGCGGAAACAGCGGGATCATGTTCCATGTGATTGAGCAGGCTGGCCCACCCTGGCATTCAGGCCCTGAAGTCCAGATCCAGGATAATGTTGATGGCCATGACCCGCAAAAAGCCGGCTGGCTCTATCAGCTTTACCAACCCGCCAATGATCCAAAGACCGGAAAAACCATCGATGCCACCAAGCCTGCCGGCCAGTGGAATCATGTTCATCTGATCATAGCCAAGGAAAAGTGTGAATTGAACATGAATGGTGTTCGCTATTGGACCTGCAAGATAGGCAGCCCGGATTGGAACGAAAAGCTTGCCAAGAGCAAGTTTGCAAAGCTTGAGATGTTCGCCAAGGCTGGAAAAGGTTTCATCTGCCTCCAGGATCATGGCGACATGGTTGCTTACCGCAACATCAAGATCCGCACCTTGGATGGTAACGCCCCGGTCAAGGACCCGGTTGATGGCAAGAAAAATGTTTCCATCGCCCCCGCTTTCCCGAATGTCCAATGGACTGGCTGGAATGAAGTTGATGACAAGGGCAAGGTCCAACCCTTGAGGCCGATTCTTATTACCCATCCGGGTGATGGCACCAACCGGGTTGTTGTCGGAATGCAACAGGGGCAGATTCATATTCTTCCCAATAATTCCAAGGCTGAGAAATCCAAGATCTATCTGGATATCAGCTCGAAGGTGCGTTACATCGACAAGGAAAATGAGGAGGGGCTTCTGGGATTGGCTTTTCATCCTGATTACAAAAAGAACGGCGAGTTTTTCGCCTATTACACCGTGACACACACACCGCATTTGTGCGTCATTTCCCGTTTCAAGGTTTCCAAGGACAATCCTGACCAGGCCGACCCCGCTTCCGAGGATGTACTATTGGAAATTCCCCATCCCTTTTGGAATCACAAGGGCGGCACACTCGCCTTTGGCCCGGATGGTTATCTTTACTGCGCGATCGGTGATGGTGGTGATGGTAACGATCCTTACAATAATGGCCAAAACCTTGGTACCCTTCTTGGAAAAATCATCCGGATCGATGTGAATAAAAAAGACACGGGCATGAAGTATTCCATCCCCAAGGACAACCCATTCATTGGCCAGAAAGCCGCCCCTGAGATTTTTGCCTATGGTTTTCGAAATGTTTGGCGCATGGCTTTTGATAAATCCACGGGTAATCTTTGGGCCGCTGATGTGGGCCAGAATCTTTGGGAGGAAGTCAATATTGTCAAGAAGGGTGGCAATTTCGGCTGGGCAATCCGTGAAGGCGCCCACCCCTTCGGAAACACGGAATCCAAGTCTTCTCAAAACCTGATCGATCCTGTCTTTGAATACGATCACCAGATGGGAAAGTCCATCACGGGAGGTCTTGTCTACAGGGGTAAAAAAATTCCCGAGCTTCAAGGCCATTATCTCTATGCGGATTACATTTCGGGCAGGGTTTACGCCTTGAATTATGACCATAAATCCAACAAGGTGCTTGGTAATTATTCCATCCCCAGCCCCATGTTCCCCATCATCACCTTTGGCGAAGACGAGGAGGGAGAAGCTTATTTCGCGGTCGTCACTGCCAATGGCAAAGGCATTTACAAATTATCGCCCGGCACAGCCGCATCGGGCAAGGGTTCAGATGACAAGTCCATTGCGGCAAATTCGGATCTTCCTAATGAGAAGAAAGAGCACTTTGGCAAAATCAAAAATCTTTTGAGCAGGTTGAAGAGATAGAAGGACCAGTTTGTAGTTGGATCTTTATTTATGGGCTCTATCAAAGTCGCTGTGGTTGGCACCGGGTTCATGGGCTGGGTGCATGTGGAGGCGCTTCGAAGACTGGGTATCGACATAGCCGGCGTGCTTGGGTCCAGCCCTGAAAAAACCAAGGCCTTCGCGCTAAAGACCGGCGTTGCGAAAACCTATGGATCTTACGAGGAACTCCTTTCAGATTCCGAAGTCGGGTCTGTTCATCTGGGCGTTCCAAATAAATTTCATTTCAAGATGGCAAGTCAGGCATTGGAAGCAGGCAAGCATGTGCTTTGTGAAAAGCCCCTCGCCATGAATTCCATCGAGTCTGCCGCATTGGTGAACATCGCTGCGAAGTTTCCCAGGCAAGCCGCGGGTGTGAATTACAATATCCGTTATTATCCGCTGTGTATCGAGGCGAGAGACCGCATTCGCAATAGTGAACTTGGCGATATCTTTCATGTCACTGGAAGTTATTCCCAGGACTGGCTCCTACTTGAAACGGATTACAACTGGCGGGTGCTTGATTCAGAAGGCGGTGAACTTCGCGCGGTTTCCGACATCGGCACCCACTGGCTTGACCTGATTCACTTCATCACAGGGTTGGAGGTGGAATCGGTTTGTGCGGACTTGATGACTGTTCACCCGGTTCGTAAACGACCCAGGGGAGAAGTCGCGACCTTTCAAGGCAAAGGCCGGGCTTTTGTCGATACTGAAAATATTCCGATCAATACCGATGATTATGGTTCCATACTATTGCGTTTCAAGGGGGGGAAGAAGGGTTTGCTTTGGGTTTCGCAGGTGAGTGCGGGGCGTAAAAACTGCCTGAGGTTTGAAATCGCGGGTTCAAGGCAATCATTAAGCTGGAATAGTGAGAATCCAAACCAGATGAATATCGGCAATCGCGACAGGGCCAACGAGGTCCTGCCCCGTGACCCCTCCCTTCTTGGAAAAAACGCGGGCAGGTTCGCGGATTACCCGGGTGGCCATGATGAAGGCTACGATGATTCATTCAAGATGTGCTTCAGGGGTTTTTATGATGCCATCGCATCGGGAAACACCGGAGTGGGTGCCCAATATCCAACCTTTGCGGATGGCCATCGGGAAATTGTGCTTTGTGACGCGATTCTTCAAAGTCATCGTGAACAACGATGGGTCAAGGTGAAAGAGTAGAACCATGCAACTAGGATTTGTTAGTGCGATTGTGCCGGAGCTTTCGTTGGAACAGGTATTCCAGCTTGCGGCGGAAGAACAATATGACTGCGTGGAACTGATGTGCTGGCCTGTGAGCAAGGCGGAACGCCGATATGCAGGCATCACCCATGTCGATGTCACCAACTTTGACAGGCGCAAGGCGGATGAGGTCAACCGGCTTGCCTTGAAGTATAAGGTTGGAATAAGCGGGCTAGGTTATTATCCCAACGCGCTGTCACCCGATGAGGCGGAGTCGAAAACCGCCCGGGAGCACATTCAAAAAGTGATCCATGCAACCTCGCTTTTGGGCATCAAGCAGATGAACACCTTCGTGGGCAGGGATTTCACAAAGACTATCGATGAGAATTGGCCAAGGTTTCTTGCGACTTGGAAGCCATTGGTTGAGTTGGCTGAATCAGTGGGAGTGCGAATAGGGATTGAAAATTGCCCGATGTCGTTCGGGCGGGATGAATGGCCTGGTGGTAAGAACCTTGCAACTTCGCCTGCGATATGGCGTAGAATGTTTGCGGATATTCCCAATTCGAACTTTGGTTTGAACTTTGACCCCTCACACATGCCTTGGCAGATGATGGATTATTTAAAGCCCCTTCAGGAATTTTCCTCCCGTATTTTCCATGTCCATGCGAAGGATGTGCGGATTGACAAGGACCGCCTGGATGAGGTTGGCATTCTAGCTTACCCGAAACAATTCCATGTTCCCAAGCTGCCCGGGATGGGCGAGGTGAACTGGGGAAGGTTTTTCTCGGTATTGGGCGACACGGGTTATGATGGGCCGGTTTGTGTCGAAGTCGAGGACAGGGCCTACGAGGGTTCCATGGAATCGCGAAGGGCTGCTCTCACCCAAAGCCACACCTTCCTTCGAAATTACATTCCAAGGCGTAAAAAATAATGCCAGCCAATGAAATGCTTGCTGGCGTTGACCTTGGTGGCACAACCATCACCGCCGGCCTGGGTGATCGGGCGGGAAAAATCCTTGTCCAAAGAAGTATTCCGACACTTTCAGAAAACGGTCCCGTGGATGTTCTGGAAAGAATGGTATCCCTTGTGAAAGCAATTGGGGAGGAAGCCGGCCATAAACCAACCGCACTTGGAGTCGGAATTCCCGGCCTTGTTGATCCAAAACAGGGAACAACGCTGTTTCTTCCAAATCTTCACACGCAATGGCGGGGCATAAGGGTTGCTGAGATTCTTTCAAGCCGACTGGAGTGTCCGGTTCGTATCTTGAACGATGTTCGCACCGCAACCTTGGGCGAGATGAAATTCGGTTTGGGAAAAAATGTCTTGAACATGATTTTCCTATCGTTGGGCACGGGGATTGGTGGTGGGATTGTGGTGGGGGGAAAACTTCTTCTTGGCCCGTTGGGAAGCGCGGGGGAAATGGGCCATCAAACCATTCTTCCGAACGGGCCTTTTTGCGGGTGTGGGAATCAAGGTTGCCTGGAGGCGCTTTGCAGCGGTCCCGCGATCATTGCGGAGGGTGTTCGCCTATTTAAAAGCGGGCAGGCCCCAAAGTTGGTTCATGTTTGTTCGGGTGATATCAGGAACATTTCCCCCGAGACAATTGCCCGGGCCGCGAATGACGGGGACCATGCCGTGACTTCAAGCGTCGCCCATATCGCGACACTTCTTGGCGTTGGAGTTGCCAACATGGTAACTTCGTTGCATCCTGAATTGGTTGTGCTCGGGGGTGGAGTCGCCAAAATGGGTGACTTGCTACTTGGGCCTGT
>SXGQ01253513.1_pt1 | contig 10374 bp, 8 predicted proteins | sample 3178371 | NCBI WGS metagenome assembly SXGQ01 (sample SAMN11356859, study PRJNA531348) | freshwater metagenome | isolation source: freshwater sample F1-20 | place: China: Fuxian Lake, Yuxi | collected 2017-12-25 | reverse complement strand
CTGGCGGTGTGTCTGTCAGTCTGCCGCACGCGGCGGGCGAAGGCAGCCCTGGACTTACCCTGCGGTATTGAGCAGCGGGGGGTGGCACAATGTGGCATCATGTAATCTGCTGGACGGTGCTGCTGAGTACAGCGGTGCTGACTTCGGTCTGGCTGGTGCAGCTGTCGATGGCAATTTCGTGGCTGGCGCTGCTGGACTGTACTCCGGATCGTTTCGATCCGGGTCGGCGACTGACCACCGCGGGGTTTGCGGGGTTCTTTGTAATTGGTTTTCCTGAAAGGGTGCAGGCATGGTGGTCTGGTGCCGTGACGGATTGGCTGACCGTGTGCACAAGTTCTGCGGCCACTTTGTGTGGACTGGTGCATGTGCGTGAGGGTGGTGGCCTGAGATTGCAGGCGGGTGCCTTTGAGATGACTCGCGGCATTCACGACTGGGGTACGTGGTATACCGGGTTGCTGCCGGGACTGTTCTGGGGACTGCTGCAGCGGCGTTCGGGCGTGCAGATGCTGCTGCTGCAGCTGCTGGGCGTTGTGCTGGCGATGCCTTTGGTGTTGAGTTGTGATGCGATGGTGTTGTTTTTGACGGGCCCGGTATGTTTGAAGGGTTTTGTGAACGGGATGGCGGGTGAGGAGGGTTTTTCAGAGAACCCGGTTTCGGTGCTGCCGCCAGTCTGGGTTCCCCGGCAGCGACGGCGCGGCAGGTGGTGATCTACGAAGGCTATGCGCGGGCGGCACTGGCGGCGGGGGATGATTCGATGGCGCGGTTCTGCTGGGAGGCCGTGATCAGCCTTGAGCCTCGGAATCTGGCTGTGCAGTACCGATTTGCGGATCTGTTGTGGAGCGGCGGCAGGCGACTTGACGGTTGGCGACTGATGGAGCGGCTTTCCGTGGACGGTGTGGCGGGGTATGGTCCGTCGCATGTCTGGCTGCTGAAGCATTCCGCTCTGGGTGAGACGGGATTTGCGATCGATCCGAATCGGCGAGTGGAGCATTTTCGACAGGCGATCAGAAGTCTTCCGGCGGGCAGTACAGACGCTGCCGAGGCGCTGGCGAATCTTGGTCTGGAGTATGCGGCTCAGGGGGAGCAGCGGCTGTCGACAGAGGCTCTGGCAGCCGCTGCGAGCGTGGATCGGCGTTTTCTGTGCGAACTGTGTGCTGTGGAGCGGATGGGTGGCAAACCACTGGAGGGTGACATCCGGCTGCTGAAATATCGCTCTGAACTGAAGGCGGAGCTGGTGCAGCATCCGGGGAATTGTGACGCTGTGTTTGAGAGCGCGCGTGTATCGATTCTGCTGGAGGAGCGTTCCGCGGCCATTGCGGTGCTGCGAGCGGGCGTCCGGGTCGCCGCGGATGCCCGTTTAAGCAGGCTGCTGAGTGATACTCTGGCAGCCGACGTGGAAAGCCGACTGATGGCGGGCAACGCGGATGCAGAATGGCTTCTGCGGAGTCTGCGGGAGGCTGAGCTGCATGATCCCGGGCGTCCTGCGGTTGTACTGCTGCTGTGTGATCTGGAATTGCTGGGGGTGGAAACGGGGTTGTTGGACTGGGTGGACTGGCAGCGGCTGCTGAGCAGAAACGCGGATGCTCGTGATACGCCGCGGACCGTGCGGGAGTCGTATCTGCTGGCCGGAATCCTGCTGGAGCAGCCTGAGCTGATGCAGCTGGCAGCGGAATCGCTGGTGCTGACGGTGCCCGGCGGGGTTGCCCGAGGAGTGGCATTGCTGCACAGGCAGCGGCAGAGTGAACAGGCTCAAAGGCTGGCGGAGCTCGCGATTTCGCACTGTGCCGACGGGGATCGGCTGACGCGTTTTGCCCTGCTGCGAGCGGACCAGCGTTACGCGGAAGCTCGCGCAGTGTACGACGGATTTGAGAGTGAGTATGCGACGTCAGAGGCATTGCGGGGAGCGTGGTATGGGACCATGGTTGAGGAATTTGACGCGGCCGCCGCTGCGTCTGAGGGGGCGATCTGTGAATATCCTCTGAGGCTGCTGCGGGCAGCCGGCGATGTTTCAGAGACGCGTCTGCTGGCTGTTGATCGACTGACGAGGCTGGTCCTGTCGGGATGCGGGTGTTCAGGTTGGGCGGAAGGGGAGCTGCAGAGGCTGCGTGCCGCGGGCACGGACTCCGGGCTGTGCCTGGAGGCGATGGGTCATGTGGCGGTGATGACCGGCAATTATCGGCAGGCCGTGGCCTGGCTGGAGCAGGCCGTGTTTCTGCAGGCGGAGCCGGGGGATGTCTTGCTGAACAATCTGGCGGCGGCTCTGATCAGGGACGATTCGCAGCGGAATGGTGGTCGGGCGTTGCGGCTGATCGATCATGCGATTGAGCGAAGTCCGGACCGACCGGAGCTGCTGAATACGCGTGGTGAGATTTATATGGCACTGAGAATGTGGAAATTGGCGATCAGGGATCTGGAACGCGCTGCGGCTGAGCTGCCGGCTGAAAGCGGGTCGCAGCATCTGCTGCAGATTTGCCGAGAGCAGATGGAGCACGGAGGGCAACGCTGATCGAGTGCGAAACGTGGTCGACCGGCAGAGGCAGCAGCCGGTGAACCGGGTACAGCAGACGCGTCCGGGCTCGCCGAAACAACTCGACGTGGCTCGGGCTGGAAAGTGGAAACAGCACATTCGTTGCTGCCAATTTCAGCAGCGAGGCGACCTCCAGCGGTTGAGGCCTGTTTCCTTCCCTGCTGCTCCTGCGACAGCTTGTTTCCTTCGAAGAGCTTGCATCCACTGAATTTCCTTCTGGGTTTCCTTCCCCGCAGTCTCCTTCAGGGGGGGGGGGCCGCCGGATTCAGTGTAGGCGGGATTGCGGCTAAGCCGCAGGCGACAAAGCCTCAAAGTTGCAGCGTCGCTCGAAGCATGAGCTAAGTTTGCTTACGGGGGAGGCCTCCGATCGTGCGGGGCCTCAATAAAAAATGCCCGAGCAGCCGTAGAGCAGCCGATCGGGCGGATCCCAGGAGAGCAAGACCTCCCGTGGGATGCTGTCTGCATAACACAGATTCAACGCACCGGCGTCGAAAATCCAGATTTCGGCAGCGTGTTTGTCCGAGGAAGGGTTGCGAGGCCGTTTACACGCCGCGTACCGGTAACCAGCGCTATTGTCAGGACCAGCAGTGTCTGCAGGAGGTTCGCCGTGGGATGGTGAAACGGTGTTAAACCTGAATATTTGACTGTTTTTGCCGACTTTCACTCGCTGACCTCATTCGGCGGGTCTGCGTTGAATCGCGAAGCCCCGCAGCAGTGATCCACTCGCGAAGTTCCCTGCACCCCACTCGCCGAAACCTTTCACGAATCTTTTCAGGTGTGCATTGGTCAAACAGCGTTGCAAAAGTCGCCAGCAGGCTGGTGAAGGTTCCGCGGCAATGAGTCCGCTGGATCGCCTTGAAACTCCCAAACGCAGACTCCAGGACTTCCGTGCTGGCTGGCAGCACCAGGTCGGGAATTCCGAATGCTTTCAGTTTCGACTCGTTGTCAGCAACTATTCGGATCAGTTCCGCCCTCATGTTCTCAACCCACCTGCTGCATGCGGGGAGTTTCGACAACTCGATTCCTAAGGCTGCTGAGGCCCGTTCTGAGACCCCCTTTTCATTCGCCTGCTTCAGTGTCCGATCGATCATTTCGCACGCCTGTGACCATTCGGTTATTTCCGTTTTGAAGCCCTCGACCCACGCAAGTTTTTCACGGACTCGCGCGGGGCAATTGGGCGCCCGCAGGCTATTCAGAATATCGGTGGACCATTTCACAATGCGATGCAGATTCATGAACCGACACTTCTGCTTCCGAGCCGGGGGCATCAGGTGATCCAGCTCAGTTTGCTGCAGCTGGGCAATGGAACTGCCAACCTTCCCTTCGAACGCAATCCAGCGCTCGGATCTGCCAAGGTTGATCTTGAGACGAGCGGCAATTCTGTGCTTGGTGTCATGCAGGCAAATTCCTGCTGAATTCCGCATTTTTCAGGGTTGCAACCGCCTCTCGAAGTTCGCAGGCTCCATCGCAGATTGTCGCAAATGGATGACCGAATTTCTGAACGACCGCCTGAAGTTGCTTCGTCACCTCCGCCTTATTTCGTGACGCTGCGGGTGAGACTGCGAGAACTGTCATGTCGCTGCGCTTCAGTGGCCTGTCCCGAGGGATGTTGTCTTTGTGAATTCCCAGGACGACCAGCACACACATTTTGCCAAATTGCACGCTGTGGTCGATCATCCAAATCCAACCCGTTGACTTCTTCGGCTCCTGAAGAATCGCGACGCCATTTCGGCAATTCCAGTGTCGCACAGCATCACGCGATGGAACCGGAATGTCCAATTCGAGGCACCTGTTGATGATCTTGAGAACTTTGGGCACTGCTCGAAATCCGATGACCACCGCAAGGCAGCAGCACAACGCAATAATTCGCGCTGAAAACTGATGGTGTCGCAACCGTGCCTCCGAGGCCCATGGCGGTACATACTTCTCCGTCTTTGCCTTCCGCAAAGCTTCCAATTCGGCATCGCGCTACTGAAGTTTTCTGTTGGCGATATGCAATCGTTGCGTGAGTCGCGCGACCTGCTGATGTGCCTCGGACGACCCGTCGCTCTGCGAACCACAGTGACGACAGCGAATGTCACCGGGCGGGGACTTGAAAGCCTGTCGGCAAATCGAAGATACTGCAGCCACTATTACGCTCCTTCGTTTCGTGGGTTTGAGACACAAAGCGAATACGTTGGAGCGTAATAGTTTTCAAGATCAATTCCCCAGAGCCCCCAGTCTACTACCGTTTCACCATCCCAGCCTCGCCCTCCCAAAGAGAACGGGGGCAGGTACAGCGTGGTGGTGCGGGGGGACAGATCTCGGGCTGGAACGCCCGAGCTACGGGAAGGGAAAGGGGGGGCGTGAGGACTCGGTCGGCCAAAAACAAAAACTGCAGGCCGGATCTGGTTGCCTCGCTGCACACGACAGGCGAGAATTCCACAGACGGATGGGGGGGGGATACAGAACGCATCTGAATTCGATCGGAATAAGTGCATACCGATGTCGGGGCTGAGCGGCAGATTTTTACGGGCCAGGGCCAGGCTGTTCGGCACAGCGGCAAAAGACATCCCCGTGCCGTTCCAGGTCAGCTGCGACTGCGGCGGTCGCGCGGCCGGTATTCGCCGGGCCTCGTATCAGGTTGCTGAGTGTTCGGATTGCGGGCGTTCCCTGTATGTCCTGCCGGTCAACCCGTACCCCGCGACTCGCCGGATTCACAGCGAAGTCGTGGCCGGCGGCCTGGCAGGTCGGGCCGGTGCGGCGCTGCGCGAGCTGGCCGGTGAACCGTCCTCCGCACCGGAACATCATCGGCCCACGGGCAACACCACGGGCAACACCACCGCTCAGGACTCACGCACCAAACCACGGACGGCACAGGCCAGCGAAACCGCCACCGTCACACCCGAACCCGCGCAGCCACCCGAACGCGGGCTCGCCGCTCCAGCCGGAAGACGCTCGCCCGGCCCCCGCACTGCGCAGGCAGCCGCCGCAGTCTCCGGCAGTGCTGCTCCTGCCGTCACAGCAGCCCCGGTGATTCAGCCGACACCACCGGTACCGCTGATACCGAAAGTCCCGCTGGCGGTACGGCTGCGGCGCGTGTTTTCACCGGTTCGTCTGCTGGTCACAGCCAGCCTCGTGCTGCTGGCTCTGACCGTCTGGTGGATGGTGCAGCAGCGTCGACAGGATGTTGCGCGGCGGGTCTGGCGACAGCAGCAGGATGCGGCTGAACGGGCGCTGCAGGCGGGGGATCTGCCGCTGCTGACGGCAGCACTGGAACGGGTCGTGGAGGCCGCCGGGATCCTGAGGCGACAGGATGCCGAATCGCAGCGGGCGGAATCACTGCTGCGACAGTGTCAGGCGGTGAGTCAGTTGTCACAGCTTGATCTGGTCAGTTCGCTGGAGCAGCTGTCGGCGAGCAATCGGGTGACGGACGAGCGTGTCACGGCCGAGGTGCGAGGTCTGGTGTTTGTGTTTGAGGCGGTGCTGAAACCGCAGGCGGAAAACGCCGGGATACTGGAACTGGATCTGCCGCTGATGGCCGGTGCACAGCGGGTGCGGGTACTGACGGCTGCTCAGTCGCTGCGGCAGCTGCAGTCTGCGGCACCGCAGCGGCCGGTGCTGTTTGCCGGAACGATGCAGGCAGGTCAGACGAATCCGGCGGACGGATCACTGCAGCTGCGGCTGGATGACAGTTCGGTGGTGGTGCTGACGGAAGCTGTGACGGCGGGTGCTGCCGGGTATTCCGCTGCGGACGCGGGTGTGGCGGAGTTATTGCGGCAGCAGCAGCTGTCCCTGGGATTGGCTCCTGCGGCTCAGGCGGGGTCTGGTGAGACTGTGGCGGAACCTGTGGGAGCGAAGCCATGAACGCTGGCGAGGGCCTGCTGCTGAGATCGGGGTTGTGGGTGTGGCTGCTGCTGTGCTGTGCTGCCGCCCCCTTGACGGCTCAGACGCTGTCGGTACCGCAGTTGCTGAAGCAGCAGGATCGCTGGGGTGAACTGGCGGACGCGGGAGCGCGTATTCAGCTGGAGGGGCGATTTCAAAGTCGCACGGCCGAATCGTTTCGGCTGGAGCAGCTGGAGCTGATTTTTCGGCATCCGCCCACGGTCCGTCTGCCGGATCGGATCCGTCGTGCGCAGCGGGTGGAGGTGACCGGCGGGTTGACTCGTGATGGTTCACGCCTGTTTTTCACAGTGCAGCGGCTGCAGGTGGGTGAAACGGACGAAGAGCAGCTGCGGCGGCGGATGGGTGAGCCTGGGAATGAGCAGCCGGAGAAGCTGCTGTTGCTGGCGGCGGAATATGTACCGCGGGCGGAGTTTTATGAGGACGACGTACTGCGGCAGGAGATTCAGGCGGTGCGTGGTCAGGCAATTCAGCGGCAGAAGCAGCTGGTGCGGAATGATCCGATCGGGCTGGCGGGCCTGCTGCAGTCGGCAGAGCAGCTGGGGGTTTCGGCAGAGACGACAGGGCAGTTGCGATTTGAGCTGCTGGCCCTGCGATTGAAGCAGCCGGGCAGCGAGCTGCAGTCACTGCTGGCGGATGCGCGGCGGATGGAAGGCTGGGATGATCGCCAGCGTGCGATCCCGGCCAGTCTGCAGCAGGCGTTCGCGAAGAATGCCGGAGCGGCCTGGGCCGCGGCCAGTCCGGTGGAGCGGCGACTGCTGCAGCGGCAGCTGTATGTACAGCTGCGGCTGCTGGATCTGCGGCAGCAGCTGAAGACGGATGGCAGCAACGGCCTGGAACTGGGCCGGCTGGTGCGTGATGAATTGCCGGCCGAGGTGCAGGCGGCAGAGGCACTGGAGCAGCGGGAGGTGCAGTGGCAGTTATCCAGAGCCACCCAGCTGGAGCGTCAGGAACTGATCGGCGTGAGTGGACTGCTGGTGCGACTGGACCGCGTGGCTGAAGCGGGACAGCTCAGATCAGCCTGGCTGCGGGGGCAGGAGCAGCGATTCGGTCTGCAGACGCTGGCCGGGCAGATTCGCACGGCGGACGAGTATTTGTTTGTGGGTGAGGAATGGCAGGACCAGGTCGCTCGGGAGCGTGGCGTGGAGCTGCTGAAGCAGGCGTGGGAGCGGGCGGCGCAGGAATCACCGGCAGATGCTGACGGCCTGGCTCAACGGCTGAAAACGCTGGGCTGGGAACGTTTGCAGGACAGATGGATCAGCAGTGCCGACTTTCTGAAGCGACCACCGGATGACGTGCAGCGGGCGGCGCGTGAGGGTCGAGTGGTGAAGGGGATGACTGCCGAACAGGTCTCGCAGACTCTGGGGCGTCCGAATCGAACGGCAAAACTGGCGGCTCAGCGAGTCTTCCGTGAATTCTGGATTTACGAGGAAGCGGGGCTGGTGGTGCGGTTGCGGCGAAATCTGCAGCGAGCGAATGAAGTTCTGGTGGTGGAGGACGTGGTGCGGGACGAGGCGGCGAGGCGAAAACAGGACTGAAGAATCCTCAATTGTGAATGATTTGCGGGCAAACCTGGCATTTGTCGATGTTCGATGTCAGGAATGCGGTGGCGACAGCTTCCCACGCGCAGGAAAGTCTGGCTGAAAAAGTTCATTTTGGCCGATCAACACTGCCGAGTGCAGGGGTGGGCGGTAGCATTTTTGGTGGTCGCGGCGTGGGCTTGCGTGAAGTCCGGTCCGTGTTGGTTGAGTGGCAGTGGAAAGGCGGACGGTTCGATGACGATTTCCATGACAGATTACTTCCGGGACCGCAAATCTGACCGGAAGAAGGAAACTCGCTACATCAACGTGATCAACAAGGACAACTGCACATCGTGCAATTCGTGTGCGAACGTGTGTCCTGTGGACTGCATTTACGAGGTGGTCAGTCCGGTACCATCGGAAAGTTACCATCAGATTGACACCAGTCGCTGCATTGGCTGTCAGATGTGTTATCGGTCGCCGAACGACAGCAGCGAATTTTATCAGCTGACGATCTGTCCGTGGAACGCGATCGACATGCTGCACAATCCGAATTCGAAGCCGGACGATGTTTCCGTGCTGACTCCGTACTACCGTGGCACAACTCCGGACATGCCGTGGCCGAAACTGGAGGAGTATGGGTACCAGTTGTTTCTGGACGGGGAAGTCTTCCTGCCGGCGACTGAGAAGGCCCTGCATCGAGTGTTTCAGCTGTTCCAGGAGCAATCCTGGATGTACAGTGAAGAGGACAACGTGCAGATTGTGCAGACCGAGGTGGAAGAGGGTGAGGGGTTTGTGCGTTACCGTGCGACCGAAGAGGGTCGTGAACTGCTGGACTGCATGTATCGGGGCTGGAAGCGAATTTTCATGGACTGACATGCATGCGTGCTGCGGCCGGTTATGGGATGTCAGTTGCTGCGTGGATCTGTTTGCCTGCAGTGCTGTGGTTCGGACAGTCATCTGAGGCCTGTGGTCAGGACCTGGGTGCGTCGGCTGCGGCCTTGCCGACCGTAACGGTGCCTCCTGCCGACCTGCATGTTCCGGACTATTACAGTCAGTACATTGCTGCGGGCGGCTATCCGATAGTGGCATCAGCCCGGGTGAATCCGTATGCCCTGCGAGAGGCGGCGGCGATCGTGGACCTGTTGTTGTCACGTCGTCCGGACGTTCGTGAGGCGATGATTCGCGGGGGGTCTCGTCTGTGCATCATTGCTCATAATGAATACACGACGGATTTGCCTGAGTGGAAGTGGCTGGGTGATCCGGCGCAGGATGGTCGGCAGGCGAAGGGCGTGACGGCGCGGGATTTTTGGGACGCGCGGGCACGGGGCATGGGTGGTTCAGCGACGGACCCGCTGTGTTCGTGTGGTGAAGAGAATCTGCTGGGGTACGAAGGTGATCCGTACCGGGCGGAGTGCATTCTGATTCACGAGTTTGCTCACAACATTCATCTGCGTGGTATGAACGTGGTGGACCCGGGATTTGACGAGCGGGTGCAGTCTGCGTATGAGCAGGCGATGCAGGCGGGGTTATGGAAGGGCAAGTATGCTTCGGTGAATCATCACGAGTATTTTGCCGAGGGCGTGCAGTCGTGGTTTGACAACAACCGCGAGGACGACCATGACCACAACCACGTGAATACTCGTGAAGAGCTGCAGGCGTATGACCCGCTGCTGGCTGAGCTGTGTCGGGAGGTGTTTCGGGATACTCAGCTGCGGTATACTCGGCCTGAAACCCGACTGCGTGACCATCTGCAGGGTTACGATCCGGCGGTAGCCGCGAAGTTTGAGTGGCCCGAGCGACTGGCTGCCGCGCAGCGTGCGATTCGGCAGGCGGCTGAGTCGCGTGGTCGCTGAGGCTCAGATGATCCCCAGTTCCTTTCCAACGCGGGTGAAGGCATCGACGGCGTGTTCCAGCTGTGTTCGTGAGTGAGCAGCCGACATCTGGGTGCGGATGCGTGCTTCACCGCGGGGGACGACGGGGAACGAGAAGCCGATCACATAGATGCCCAGAGCCAGCAGGGCATTGGCCATGCGTGTAGCCAGAGCCGCGTCACCGATCATGACTGGTGCGATCGGGTGTTCGCCGGGGAGGACACGGAATCCGGCGGCATTCATGGCGGAGCGGAAGTACGCGGTATTTTCGCGGAGCTGGGTGCGGAGCTGATCAGATTCGCTGATCAGTTCGAGGGCTTTGAGTGATGCGGCGGCAATGGGCGGTGCCAGGGTATTTGAGAACAGGTACGGTCGTGACCGCTGTCGCAGCAGGTCGATCAGTGGTTTGCGACCGCTGGTGTAGCCTCCGGAGGCACCGCCGAGTGCTTTGCCGAGAGTGCCGGTGATGATGTCGATGCGGCTGGCCACATTGAAGTGTTCGGGGGTGCCCTTTCCGGAGGGCCCGACGAAACCGACGGCATGGGAATCGTCCACCATAATGGACGCATTG